>Ga0066710_100004530_pt1 | contig 12337 bp, 6 predicted proteins | sample GraSoiAngelo_159_FD_79666 | JGI IMG/M metagenome (GOLD analysis project Ga0066710, IMG submission 79666) | Grasslands soil microbial communities from the Angelo Coastal Reserve, California, USA - 14_1009_16_40cm | ecosystem: Environmental > Terrestrial > Soil > Grasslands | place: USA...
CGCTTCGGCGACTTCACCCGCTTCCGCGGCCTCGAGGTCTCTTCGATCAGTTGCTCTCGCCACGCGGCGAGGGGGATGTCTTCAGGCAGCATCGAGCCTCCGTTCGGGTGGCGGTTCCTGGAGCAGGATGGACGGCACGCGCTCGGGTTCAGCCAGCCGGAGCAGGCCGTAGCCGATGCCGGCGAGCCCGGTCATCAGGCCGGGACTCTCGACGCCAAGGGGTGTCCCACACCGCCAGCCGCCGGTTTCGATGGAGGCCAGGACCGCTGCCGCCAAGCGTTGGCAATCCCTCTGACATTGTGGAGCGCCGCAGACCCGGCTCGCTTCCCGCACAAACTCCAGATGACCCAAGTCGCCGTGACCGAGCGAGTGATTGCGCCCAAAACCTCGGCGGAGTGTCGTGTCGAGCGCCGCCCAGATCTCGGCGCGAATCGTGGGGCCGTCTGCTTCGAAGAGCGACCCGAGGCGCCCGAGCCCTACTCCTGAGGCGCCGCGGCACCAGGACGTTCCGACGAGCCCAGACTGTTCTCCATTTCGTGCGCGGGCCGTCAAGGACAGGGCAGCGACGCGGAACCGATCCAGACCCGTCCACGCGTACACCTGGAAGAGGGCCCATGCCGCTCCTGCGGCACCGTAAGCAAACCCTCCCGTCTCAATCGCTTCCAGGCCGGCCACCAGATGGTCCCCGCACTCGGTCACAAGAGTGCTCAGTCGACTGGAAGGGGCGCACTCGTGAAGACAACGAAGGGCTCCAATACATCCCGCCGCCCCACCGAACACATTCAGAACCTCGTCTTGAAGAATCAGGTCAGGCAGAAGGTCGGTCGCCGATTCGGCATCCGTGATGAGATCGCGCCTCCCCCAGAGATCGCCGAGGTGGGTCAGGACGTGGATGAGTCCGCCCCAGCCGTCGAACCCCCCAATCGACCTGAGGGAGTCTCGCTCCTTTTTCATCTGACCTTGAAGAGTCGCCAGCGCGCCCTCGGCGAGTCGTGTGTACTTGCCCTTGCCGGTCACATCGCCGAGATACGCGAGAAACAAGGCGGCTCCGGGAAGCCCGTCGGATAAGTCCAGTCCCAGCGGCGCGATCGACCAACGGCCGTGCTCCTCGCTGAGGCCGATCCAGGTGATCCCCGAGGCCCCGCGCAGCGCCAGGGTCTCCAAACGGTCGCCCACTGCCTGCGCGGCGGCCAGCAGCCTGCCACGGTCAGCCTCGACGGTGGGGAGGGGCAGCGGGTGCACAGACGAATCGATTGGCTCCGAGCTTAGCGTCGCGAGAGAAGCCTGGATGAGCCAGACCTGCCGCGCGAAATCCTCATGCCCCAATCCCATCAGGTGCCGGTGCACGGCAGACAGACTCGGCTCCTCGAAGAAATCAGGAATGGAATCGACGGCGCTGGTCCACAGATCTCGTGAGCCGGCGTGCGTGATGAACACCGGCACGTCCCCTCGCAGCAGGTCCTCGCGTTCGGCGCGAATGACGGTCACCAGGTCAGGATCGTCCTCGACCTCGACCCAGAGCAGATCGAACAAGCGGTCCCGGTCCAGCCCGTCGCGCAGCACATCGGGGTGATAGCTCTCGCGGAGCAGGCGACGATACGTTCGGGAAGAGCGCAGGAAGACACACACCTCGTCTCCCTGGAATCGCGCGAGGGGGCCGGTCTCGGACAACAAATCGTCTCGATGCGTGCGAAGCATTGAGTACATGGCCGAGAACCCATCCAAGATCGACTGCCGATAGTCCACGACATTCACGCCGGCACCCGCCAACTTCGGCCGATTCTTCCTGGCCCCGATCGGCTTGCGCCTCTGCACGAGGTGCATCGAGTCGGTCCCGGCTGCTTCCCAGTGTGGGCGACCATGCGGAGCGATTTGGCCGTCCAGCGTGCCCAGGCCGCTCAGATCGACACCTGCGGCCTCGCTCGTGCTCCACAGTCGCTCGGGAAGCAGTCCCACGCGCAAGACCGAGTTGGAGAGGGCTTTTCGTGCGGCCCGATCGGCACTGCAATCACCGGGCGCGGATCGAGACCGTTGCGGGTGGAACAACGCTTCGAGATCGATCAGAACAGGTTGCTCGCCCGCTGCAATGACATTGTCGGCATGGAAATCCGTTGCCTCGAGGATGTAGAGAAGAGCCAGGTACGCTCCCTGTCGCTCGTAGAACCGCTGAACCTCCTCGACCACTCCGCATTCGAGGGTGTCGACGTGCTCGACCCAACCGTAGGTGCCACGATCGAGCACGGTCAAGATGCGGAACGGGGGCTCGACGCCGCGCGCGTTCAACCACCCCAGAAGCTCCTGAAAATGGGCGTCCACCGCGAGCGACTTGGGCTTGTAGACGATGCGGATTCCCGAGCTGAAGGTGAGAATGACGACCGAGCGACCTCCGCGGCGCGGATCGGCCAATTGTCCTGATGTGGCGACGAGTACGCCGAGATCCGTCCCGCGGCCGAACGCACTTTTGAGAGCTGGCGCATCGACTGAGAGGCGTCCGAGGAGCTCCAGGCTGACCTCGACCCAGCGCTCGGCTCGCTCGAACAACTGCCGCGCCAGCACTGGGTAGTCCAGAAGCACCGAGCGTACGTAACCGGGCTCCCGTAGATGTTTCGTGTAACTCTGAAAGCGCTCCTCCGGTGTGTCACCCTGTAGTTCGCCGCAGATTCGGGCGACGTTCATTTCAAGCACAATCGTTCGACCGACCATCTCCAGCAGCCCGTCGATCAAGTCGGGTACAAGGAGCCTCGGGATCGTCGCGGCGTCGAATGGAACCGACGAGTGGGCCTTTGTCAGGCCAACCGTGCCGGTTTCGAGCTGCTCCAGCGCTCGCTCGATGAAAGGGGCAGCGACATCAAGAAACGCGGCGGTTGGCTTGTGCCTGAGACTCTCCGGCAGGTGCGCGTGAAGGCGATCGCCCGAGGGGGAAGCCAACACCGATTGGAGGCCGATCAGCCAGCCTGGCCGCTCATCGAACCGATCTTGAACTTCGTCTATCGGCTCGGCGAGGAAATGTCGCAGGTCGCTCTCGGTTAGATGGTCGAGCGCAAGACGCTGCTCGAGGAATGGGTGTCGATCAAAGGGTGGCTGCGATCGCCATGCTGTCAAGCGATACTCGGTCTGATCGTCTGCATCTGCATCGATAGAATCTGCATCTCTAGACGCGACGTCCCGTGGTTTCGGTCTGGCCGCCAGCCGTTCCGCCAGAGTCGTCGCATGAAACCATTCTGGTTCGTCGTATGTAGACATGACTCGCCTGAACGTAAGCCGTAGGGGACGAGGCGGCGACAGACCTCGTCCCCTACGGCAGGGGATTGCCGACTCGCTTTGGTACTAGTGGCTCTTGCCGGACTTGCCGGATCTGCTGGACTTGCCGGACCTGCTGGACTTGCCGGACTTGCCAGATCTCGACGACTTTCCTGAATGGCCTCTTCCTGCGCCGCCCGCGACGGCGTCAAGAGCCGTACCGCTCAGTTCGATCATCCCGGCAGGGTTGCCCGGAAGCTGCGCGAGCTCTGCCGCACTCAGCGTCGAGCGAAACGCAGGGTTCCTCCAAGCCTTCACGACATCCTTCATGTTCATGGTTCCTCTCCTTTGGCTTCTACCTTCCCGTCTACACCCCGACGCCACACATTGACCTCGCCCGGGAAGTCGTTGAGGTCCGCCGCGCCCACCGCCCATCGCGAGACCGTGGCGGACGTCGGGTCGCCTAGTGTCTGCATGCACAGGTCCGCAAGCATGCGACGTGGCAATCAGGAGATCAATTCGCTGTTTGAACTAGTCTGAAGAGCGTAGCGATTATGGCTACGTCCTTTTGGGCTACGTCGATCGCGGCGACCCGACGAGGTTTTGAGAGGTGAGCGGCCCTGAGGCCGGTGCCGACGTACGCTGATGGACGATCAGAATCTGAACGTGTATTGCACTTTTCCCGCAATCCGCGTGTCCGTCCGGTGGAAGCTCACGCGGCCGCGGGCTTCATCCTGCAACCAACCCTGGCCGAGGACGAAGAACACATCGTTGCCTGGCCGCAGAGTCCAGCGGACGCGGCTTTGCCAGGCGAGACTCCCTGTTTCATTGTCGAACTGGACCAGATTGAAGAGTGTCAACAGCGGCGACACCGACCAGTCGCCGCGAAGGCCGACCAGCGTTGCGACAAAAGTTCCTTCTCTCAGGCGGGCAAAGGTCTGCTCGAGCGTGATGCCGGTTTGAAAATGGGGAGCCAGCTTGTATTCAAAGCCGGTCTCAAACTGAGTGGCGATGCCCGACCAGAATGAGCCGAACGACGATTCAAAGTCAGCTTTCCATCGCCGCTTCGACGAGGTATTGACCGAACCAGTCCACCGGTCGAACCGGTAATCGCCCACCGGCAGCGTCACTCCGTTCGCAATCTCAAAAGTCTCGAACAGCCGCTCGAACTGTGACGCATAGTTGAACTCGATCTCATCGCCTGAGTTCAGGTCGTACTTGATGGGAGCGATGAGCACACGCCAGCTCTCAACCTGGTTGTGAGCGAGATTGACGAAGCGGGTGAAGGTCAATTCGTGGACCATCTGCCGGACGTCCAGGAAGTCTTTGGGCCTCGGGCTGAATTCCGCAGAGATATCGAGCTTCTGGACGTCCGAGCGCGGCACAAACCCGAGGGCCGGTCTGAAGTGTTCCTCGATTTGCTTCCAGCCCAGGCTGAGATTCCACAGATCGTTCGGGTAGCGCACGCCAAGGCCGAATGCTTGGTCCCTCCCCGTCAGCCCCTCGTTCCACGTCTTCAGCAGAAATCCGTCGATGCCGAAGTTCTGATCTTTCCCGAGAAAGCGGGCACTGAAGAGCCTGAAGTCTCCGCCAAGGGTCCGACTGAAGGCGGGTCTGGCAGGATCGCCGTTCGTGAAGATGCCGCCGACGTAAGACTGTTTCAGGATGTTGCGCTTGACGCGGGCGACGAAGAAGTCCTTCTCTTCAGCCAGGTCGGTGGCGCGCGTCCGCGCGGCGAGCAGGCCGACGTCATAGTCCCCTGCCTTGCCGGTCAGCTTCGTCCCCGCCAGCATCGGAACTTCCTGGCCCTTGACCAGCCCGATCCTCCGGCTGAAAAACGGGATGATGTCGGCCTCCTCGCCCTGATTCAGGAAGCTGAACGCGCCGGTGTTCGCCAGGAAGAAGGCGCGCTTCTCGGGATAGAACAGCGGAAAGCGCGTGAGGTTGATCTGCCGGGTGTCGTCCTCGGTTTCAGCAAAGTCCGTGTTGATTGTCGTCGTCCATTTCAGGCCCGGGGTGATGTTGTAGAAGATGTCGGCGCCAACCTTGGCGCTCGCGTCGTGTGCGCCGCTGCTGCTGCGAAGCGCGTCGTTTGAGAGATAGGGACGGACATCCAGTCCCCGGCCTTGCGCGATACCATCGAAGCCGGCAATCTCGCCCGCCTCAGAGACCTGGACGAACTGCAGATCGAGGCGTGGAGATGCCCACCGATCTTCTTCGAGCTTGCGCTTGATCGTGCGGGAGAAGTTGAATCCCCACGTCTGTTGTCCTCGATGAAAGTTCAGGCTCTTGAACGGTATCGCGAACTCGGCGCTCCAACCTTGGTCGGTCCAGTTGGTTCGCACCAGCCAGATGGCATCCCAGTCCTTATTGATCTCGTCGTTTTCGACGATGAGCGCGTCGACGAGCGCCCCCAGCGGGTTGGTGGCAAAGTAGAAGGCATTGTGCCGGTCGCGGAAGCTGTCGATGAGAATCTCTATGCGATCGTCGGCTTCGAGGTCGGCATCACGCGACATCTGTGTGCCGATCACCTGCTTCGGGTCCGAGTCGAAGCACATCACGCCGATGTAGAGATACTGGCTGTCATAAAGCAGTTTGACCACCGTCGCCTCGGTGGCCTTTTCGCCTTGATTCGGCTCGCGCTGCCGTATCTCCCCGATCGACGTCGCGGTTTCCCAATCGGGCTCGTCCAGCACTCCATCGATGGTGATCCGCGAGGTCGTCTGCGAGATGACAGCCTTTGCCGTGTCGTCGGTCGCGCTACGACCGTCCTGGGCTGAGGCCTTCGTCTCAGAGAGAAGGCAGCAGCACACCAGCAACCCGGACGATAGGTCGCGCCGGTTCATAGCCACGATACGGCATTTCGATCGAGCGCCGGCGGCCGACATCGAGGACCAGAGCCCCGGGCGCCGGGGTCACCTGCATCGCACCGGAATTGACTCACGCGCCAGCCGCTTCCCTCGACGGCCAGCGCCCCGGCATAGCCCGGAGCAGGTCTGAGGGTATAGAGGGACCAACGACTCGCTGGAACCGACTTTGTTGCGGCAACACAAAGATCCTCAGGAGGATCTGCAGGATCGGTTGTGGGGCAGACAGAAAAACTATTCAAGAGGGACATGGCAAACAGCCTTGGACGCGGGCACGTCAGCCGACGGCCACCTCGATCGTCGGCGAGCAGCCGGCCAGGTGCTGCGCGTCGGCCATCGCGACGAGCACTTCGCGCGGTCCCTCGAAGCGCTCCCTGCCGTGTGCGGTGCGGAGGTTGTCCACCAGCATCAGATCGCCGGCCTGCCAGGGCTCGCGTGCCGTGTGTGCCTCGTAGGCCTCGTTGATCAACTGAACGACGTCCGCGCCGATCGTGTCTCCGTTGCCGAAGCGGGTCGTGAACGGCAGCCCGTCCTCGCCATGCATGTCGACGAGGTACTCGCGGACCTCAGGGTCGATCGTCCACTCGTTGAGAAATGCGATTTGGTTGAACCAGCAGCGCTGGCCGGTGAGCGGGTGATGGACGACGGCACTGCGGCGCTGCCAGGTGCGCAGGGCACCGTCGAACCGCCACTCGAACGTGATCGCGTTCGCGCGGCAGTAACTCTCGACGGCGCGGCGATCGTCGGTGCCGAATGCTTCGGCGATCGACGCCCCGATTTCGTCGTTGTAGTTGCGGATGAGGAGCCAGCCCACCCGCTCGAAGCGTTGGATCAACTCGGTGGGCAGCGCGTCAAGTACGGTCGGCGAGTCGGCCACCGGGGTTGCGCCTCCCTTAGCCGGCGCAGTGAGGCACGCAAACAGCACAAGGGAAGGGAACTCGAGCCCGTAGCTGAGTTCGTGGTGCATGCACATTGGCTGGTTGGGCGGCCACTTCGATGACGAGTAGACGCCGGCGGAGTAGCGCCGTCGGGCCGCGAAGGCTTCCTTCTCCGTCATCAGACTACCAAGCGCCCGAAAGACGGCTTCGGTCTGGGCGGCGTCACGTAACCCGAGACCGCGAATGAGAAGGGAACCGTGCTGGACGAGGACGGCGCGCACCGCGTCGCGGTGCGCGGCCGCCCAGCGCGGCGCGTCGCCCCTTGCGTCGATCCGCAGGATCGGCGGCTTTCCGAGTTGCACGTCGACGTCGAGCAGTGAGGCGGGGGATGAGGGCGGGGACATCTCGATGTCCTTTCAGTTGCGACTGCTCAGATGAAGCGCCGGGCGACCCGTGTCCGCGCCGACGTGGACCTTTCGTCGACGAGCATGGCCAGTTCGGCGAGAATCGGGTGACCGGTGAGGTCCTTCAACGTCACCGCGCGGTCCAGCGTGACCGCCAGCCTCAGTGCCGACAGCGACGTGCCGCCCAGGTCGAAGAAGTGATCCCGCCGGCCGATCTGGTTCTGTGGGAGGCCGAGCACCTCCGCCCATGCGGCGGCCAGCCGGTCCTCTGTCGCCGTACGCGGGCCGTCGCGGTCCGGTTCGGCGACATCGAGCTCTCCGGCGAGCGCCGCCAGCGCCTTCTTGTCGACCTTACCGTTGCCCGTCAACGGCAGCGTTCTACGCCAGTGGAAGGCCGACGGAACCATGTACCCGGGCAGCGACCGACGGAGATGGTCGCGCAGCACGTTGCCATCGAGTGGCCGCTCGCCGGCGTAGAAGGCCACCAGGCGTTTGCTGTGGTCGCTTCGTTCCGCGACCACAACTGTACTCTCGCGGACGCCATCCAACCGCATGAGGGTGTTCTCGATCTCGCCGATCTCGATCCGGAAGCCGCTGATCTTGACCTGCGTATCCCGGCGGCCGAGAAACTCCAACTTGCCCTCGGGCAACCAGCGCCCGAAGTCGCCACTCCGGTACAGCCGCTGGCCCTCACGGTGCGGATCGGCCAGGAAGGCTCGTTGCGTGCGCTCGGGATCGTTGACGTATCCACGGCCGACGCAGACCCCGGAGAAGACGATCTCACCCGGGGCGCCGAGCGGAACGGGTGACAGGTGCTCGTCGACGACGTAGACGTGCACGTTGTTGATCGGGCGGCCAAGGGGAACGCGGTCCCGCCGGGGCGCGCTGTCCATGGTCTCGTGGTTGGTGTCGTCGGAGGTCTCGGTCAGTCCGTACGCGTTCACCAGCTTGATCCCAGGCTGGGCGGCGAACCAGCGCTCGGTAAGCTCCTTCTTCAGCGGCTCGCCCGTGACCGACACGCACCGCAGATCCGGCAGATCGCCGGGGTGCTGCGCCAGATGGGACAGGAGGACTTCAAGATAGGACGGGACAATCTGAACGACATTGACCCTGCCGGCAACTAGGCTGCCGACGAAACGCTTCGCGTCGAGGATCACCTCCTGCTCGATGAGCAGAGTCCGCCCGCCGACCAGAAGCGCGGAAACCAGTTGCCACAGCGAGATGTCGAAGCACTGAGGCGCCGTCTGGGCCACTACGTCCCGTTCGCCAATCCCAAGGTCGTCGATCTTGGCGAAGAGGTGGTTGAGCATGCCCGCCTGCTCACACATCGCGCCCTTGGGCTCACCGGTGGAACCCGAGGTAAAGTAGATGTACGCGAGCTGATCAGACGCGACGTCTATCTCGAGATCGCCGTCGGGATGGCCTTCCTCGCATGCCGCGTCGATGAAGACTTTCTGGACCCCCGTGAGGGAGTCGAGCGCCCGGTCGAGCGTCGCGGTGCTGCCGTGCTCGGTCAGCACGAGCCGGCACCCGGCCCGCGCGAGCGTCCTCGCGATGCGGTCGGCCGGGAAATGTGGCTCGACAGGCAGGTACGCGCCACCAGCCTTGAAGATGGCGAGCACCGCGGTCATCCACTCCAGATTGCGCTCGGTCACCACGCCCACGACACCCTCGCGGGACAGCCCCCGCGCCAACACGGCTCGGGCCAGCCGATTGGCACGGCCATTGAGCTCTCCATACGTCCGCTGCGTGTGGCCGTGCACGGCCGCAATAGCGTCGGGGTGTGCCCGAGCGCGTTCCTCGAACAGCTGGTGGACCCGGCGGTCCGGCAGCTTGCGGCTCCGTCCAGCGAGGCCCTCCAACTGCAGCCGCAGCTCCGCCGTGGAGAGGAGGCTCTGTCGTGCGTGCTCGGCATCTGGATCGGCCGCCACCAACGACAGCGCGGTGAGGTGATAGCCGGCGATCCGGGCAGCGCAGTCCGCCTCGAGCACCTCCGTCCGGTATCGGAGCCTCAACATCAGCTCGCTCCCGTCGCGCTCCGAAAAGCGGACCCGCAGCACGGTGTCCTCGGGCAGCTCCTCGGCGTCGCCCGCGCTCAGGTCGAACACGGTCTCAAACAACGGCTCCGTGAGACCCAACTCATGCCTGAGCTGGTCGACTGGAAAATCCCTGTGCGATAGCAGCGCCGACTCGGTTCGCGCCATCTCCAGCAGCACCTCCCGCCACGAGCGGGGTGCGATCGTCATCCGGCAGGGCAACGGCGAACCAGCCCTCACGGCGTAACCCGTAGTCACCTCACGCTCGCCGGAGAGTGCGCCCAGCACCTTGGCGTGCGCGGTCAGCAGCACCGCGCTGAGCCGCACCCCCAGTTCGTTCGCGAGCCGGCACAACGCCGCCACGAGCTCGTCCGAGACCTTCGCGTGATATTCCCGCACGCCCGCCACCGGCTCGCGGGTCCAGCGTGGGAGCGCAGTGAACGCACCGTCGAGAAGCACACCGCGCCAGAACTCGCGGGTCGGTACCGCAGCGGTTGCGTCCCGATGGCACAGGCTGATATTGCTCATCTCACAATTCCCTCGCCGGGTTCCCTCCCCACCGGGCATGTGCGGGGACGTCCTCACCCTTCATGAGAAAGGAGTCGGCCGCAAGGACCGAGCCGTCACCCATCGTCACGCCGTAGTGAACCAACGCGCCTACGCCGACCGTGCACCCGGCGCCGAGCGTGGTTTTGTCCCTTTTGAAGGTGCCGTCCTCCTGCGAGTGGCACTGGATCGTGCTGCCGGCATTGAGCGTGCAGCCGTCTCCGATCGTGGTGAGTGTCCTCTCGGATATGTGGACGCCGTCGTCGAACACCCTCCTGCCGATCCGAACTCCCATCAACTGCCAGATCAGGGACTTGAATGGGGTGCCGTCGAAAACTTTGAGATAAGAGTCGTCAGCCGTTTTCCACAGGCGCTCTTGCAACCAGAAGTCCGGGTGGTAGATGGAGCAGTAGGTGGGCTGGAGCGAGCGAAATCCCGCGACGCAACGATCCACCAGCGCGGCGTACACCCCGCCGAACACAACACTGACCGTCAACAGTGCCGCCGTCGCCACGTGTGCAAACCTGTCGTACAGCTCGAAGCCGGCCAGGCCCAGCAGCATGAGCAGAAAGACCTCCAGCCATCGGGCGAAGAGGAATACACCGATGGTCCGGATGTTGTACCGGTTCTTCGCGGCAAGGGCGCGGCGGAACTGCTCCCCGGTCCGGAGATGGTCGAATCGGGTGTCACGCTCGACCGTTCGTGGAATCTCGAAGCAGGGCGCACCGAGCAGGCCGACGCCTTCGCGAATCTTGCCGTCGAGCGGAACCATCACCTTGGTTGCGAGCAGGCAGTTGTCGCCGGTCCTGCCTCCGGCGGGGTAGGTGACGTTGTTGCCGAGGAAGTTGCGTGTCCCGATCAACACGCGGGTCACGCAAAAGGATGTGCTCGAGACCTCCTCATTGATGATCGCGAGCCCGTCGGCGACCATCGTTCCGGTGCCGACCGAGCACAGGTACGGGTTCGCGTGCGTCACATTGGTGCCGAAGTTCTGCCCGGTCTGCTCGATCGGCTTGAGTTTGTACCCGAGCCAGGACAAATAGTGAACGATGAAGGAGCTGTCACCGAAGAGATACATGAAGAGCCTGATGTTGGTCAGCCGCCTGATCACCCGGCGCAGAGAGTCGTGGAACCCGTACAGCGGATAAGCGGTGTGCGGCTTGAGAAACAGGTTCAGCACGCGAGGGACCGTAAACGCAAGCGGCAGGCCGACGAAAATGAAGCCGAAGAAGGAGAGGGCCGAAGCCTGGAGCGCGTCGATGACGAGCTGCCCTAGCGTCACGACATCGGTGCTCGCCGCGCCCGGATCCACGAGTCTACTCATCGACGGCGCCACAGCCGCAATCAGGAAGAGACTTCCCTCCGCGAACGGCACATACACCAAGAGCATGGTGAGCAGCGTGAAGGCCCCGAAGCGCGCCCGACGCAGCGTGCCGCAGGGCGCCGGCGCGACTCTGAGATAGTTCACCTCCGTGCGCTGCGCTGGAGAGCCGTGCCACCGCTGGCCGGCCGGCACGGCCTGACCGCGGTGCAGCGCGGAGGCATGGCCGAGCTGCGCTCCGTCGCCCATCGACGTATCGATGTCGAGCACGGTCCACTCGCCGATGACAGCGTCGCGGCCGAGGGTGACCGTGCCGGTCTCGATTCGCCCCGCGTGCGCCCGGTAGCAGTTGAAGAACGAATCTCTGCGGATGACCGTCCCTGCGCCGATCGTGAGCAGGTCGGTGCACACCGGCAAATGCTTGGAGAAGATCACGACGCCCGGCCCGATTTTCGTGCCGAGGGCCTTGAGATACAGCACGTACAGCGGGGAGCCGACGAACAGCATGGCGCAGGGGTTAATCCGGATCAAAGTCTTGACGATCCAGAAGCGGACGTAGGCCAGACTCCAGAGACGGATCTGCTGCCCTGGCTTCCAACGGCCGATGAGCATCCATTTCGCGAGGATCGGAACCGTGGACACGACGAAGAAACCCGCGCCGCCGGCCAGCACTAACCGCCCGTAGAGGGCGACCGCGTTCGAGCCCTCGGCGACCCACTCGTAGCCCGCGCCGGCGACAACCGTCGCCACGTAGGAATATCCGAGGAAACACACGAGCTGCAGCGCTCCGCAGAGGACGTACTCGCGGGTGTTCGTCGGCGTGGGAAGCTCTGGCGCCATGGCAGCCGGCTTGGCGGGCGCGGGCGCAACGTCGGCGAGCGCTTCTGCCAGGCGCCGGACGGGCGGAAGCGCATAGACGTCCTTCATCGAGATCGGCGGGAGGTCCCCACCCCTCCTCCGCCGCTGGCAGAACTTCGCCATCACCATCGAGTCGGGCCCCAGTTCCTCGAAGAAGTCGCTCTCCACGCACGCCCGACCGACACCG
>Ga0066710_100004531_pt1 | contig 12336 bp, 12 predicted proteins | sample GraSoiAngelo_159_FD_79666 | JGI IMG/M metagenome (GOLD analysis project Ga0066710, IMG submission 79666) | Grasslands soil microbial communities from the Angelo Coastal Reserve, California, USA - 14_1009_16_40cm | ecosystem: Environmental > Terrestrial > Soil > Grasslands | place: USA...
CGAAGGAAGCCTGTGTCGGCGTGGTGGTGGCATCTCGCGGCTACCCCGGCCCGGTCCACGCCGGGGAGCAGATCTCCGGGCTGGCCGAGGCCGCGTCCCTCCCCGGCGTGCAGGTGTTCCACGCGGGGACCGCGGCGCGGGACGGTAAAGTGGTCACGTCCGGGGGGAGGGTGCTGACCGTGACTGCGATGGGCAAGAACCATCAGGACGCCCGCGCCCGCGCCTACGAGGCATGTTCCCGGATCGCGTTCGACGGCATGAGGTATCGCGGGGACATCGCGGCCGGGCCGGCGCGGGGGGAGGCGTGAGGGACCAGCCATCGGATCTGGACCCGGCGAGCGGGGAGACCCCGCTGGTCGGGGTCCTGGTGGGGTCTGCGTCGGACCTCCCCGTCATGCAGCAGACCACGGCGATCCTCCAGCGGTTCGGCATCCCCTTCGAGATGCGGGTGATCTCCGCCCACCGGAGCCCCGACCTCGTCGATGAGTTCGCTCGGACGGCCGAGGAGCGGGGGATGGTGTGCCTGATCTGCGGGGCGGGGATGGCCAACCACCTGGCCGGGGCCGTGGCCGCTCGCACGGCCCTCCCGGTGATCGGCGTGCCCCTGTCGGGATCCAAGCTGAGCGGGATGGATGCGTTGTACTCGACGGTCCAGATGCCGAAGGGCGTGCCCGTGGCCACGGTGGCGATCGACGGGGCCATCAACGCCGCCATCCTGGCGGCCCAGATCATCGCGGTCCGGGATCCGGAGGTGCGGGCGAAGATCTACGAGTTCAAGGACTCGCTGGCGGAGGGGTTCAAACCATGAGGACGCCGGGCTCGCACCTGCGCTCGCGCCCACGTCTGCATCCGTCGTGATCCCCCGGTACACGCTCCCCCAGATGGCCACGGTGTGGGCCGAGGAGACCAAGCTCGCCCACTGGATGCGGATCGAGATTCTGGCGTGCGAGGGATGGGCCCGGCTGGGCCGGATCCCCCAGCGCGATCTGGACGAGATCCGAGCGAAGGCCGTGACCCCGACCTCTCAGCGGATCTCCGAGATCGAGGAGACCACCCACCACGACGTCGCCGCGTTCGTCCAGGCGGCGGCGGAGCCGATCGGTCCGGCCGGGCGATGGATCCACTTCGGTCTGACCTCCAGTGACCTGCTCGACACGGGGCTGGCCCTGCAACTGCGGGACGCGGCCGACCAGCTGCTGGCCCGTCTGGAGGGCCTGCTGTGGGTGGTGAAGCGCCGGGCGCTGGAGCATCGCGACACCCTGTGCATCGGCCGGACCCACGGCGTGCACGCCGAGCCGACCACCTTCGGCCACAAGGTGGCGCTGTGGGCCTTCGAGCTCGATCGCGACCGCGACCGGCTCCGCCGGGCCCGCCACGCGGTCGGCGTGGGGAAGCTCTCCGGCGTGGTCGGCACCTACGCGGGGGTGGATCCGGCGGTGGAGGAGTACGTCTGCTCCGAGCTCGGCCTGCGGCCAGCGGAGGCGGCCAGCCAGGTGATCTCCCGGGACGTTCACGCCGAGTTCGTGTGGGCGCTCGCCTCGACCGCGGCCACGCTGGAGAAGGTCGCGCTGGAGGTCCGCCATCTGGCCCGCACCGAGGTCCGGGAGGTGGAGGAACCCTTCCGGGCCGGCCAGAAGGGATCGAGCGCGATGCCCCACAAGAGGAACCCGATCCTCTCGGAGCGGATCTGCGGGCTGGCCCGCCTGGTCCGAGCGAATCTCCAGGCCGCCCTTGAGGACGTCGCCCTGTGGCACGAGCGGGACATCTCCCACTCCAGCGTCGAGCGGGTCATCCTTCCGGACTCGACCATCGCCCTCGACTACATGATTCATCTCACCACCACGGTGACCGAGGGGATGCAGGTGTTCCCGGACCGGATGCGGGCGAACCTGGACTCCACGGGCGGGGTGTTCTTCTCCCAGAAGGTGCTGCTGGCCCTGGTGGATCGGGGGATGTCTCGCGACGAGGCCTACGCCGTGGTGCAGCGCGCCGCGGCCGAGTCCTGGGATCGAGGGGCCCATTTCCGCGAGGCGGTCTGGTCGACGGTCGAACCGGCCGGCCTGTTCACCAGGGATGAGTTCTGGAAGCTGTTCGAGCTCGGACCCTTCGTTCGCCATCTGGACACGGTCTTTGCGAGACTGGAGAAGATCGACGTGGCCGAGCCATCGCCTTCCCCGGCCGGCCCGCTCCCAGGGGAGGGGTAGATGCCGCGAGTCGACCTGCACGCGCGAGGGAAGGTCCGGGACATCTTCGAGGCCGGGCCCGATCTCTTGATGGTGGCCACGGACCGGATCTCGGCCTTCGACGTCGTGCTCCCCCAGACCATCCCGGACAAGGGCCGGGTGCTGACCGGCCTGTCGCTGTTCTGGTTCGAGCGCACGTCCGGGATCGTCCGGAACCACTTGATCTCTTCGGAGGCCACGTCCTTCCCGGAGCCCTTCCGCCAGGACACCGACTGGCTGGCGGGACGGGCCATGCTGGTGCGGCGGGCCCAGGTGGTCCCGATCGAATGCGTCGCCCGGGGCTACCTGGCGGGATCGGGGTGGAAGGAGTATCGAGAGTCGGGGCGGGTGTGCGGGATCGGCCTCCCCCGAGGGCTCACCGAGTCCGATCGCCTCCCCGAGCCCATCTTCACTCCGGCCACGAAGGAGGTAACCGGCCACGACGTGAACATCACCCTCGAGGAGATGGCCGACCGGGTCGGGCGGGGGCTGGCCGAGCGGCTCAAGGAGCTCACCCTGTCTCTGTACGAGCTCGCCGCGGGACAGGCGCTCGCCCGGGGGATCGTGGTGGCGGACACCAAGTTCGAGTTCGGGTTCGCCGAGGGGGACCTGATCCTGATCGACGAGGTGCTGACGCCCGACTCGTCCCGATTCTGGCCGGCCGATCGCTACGAGCCGGGGCATGCCCAGCCGTCGTTCGACAAGCAGTACGTCCGGGACTGGCTCGACGCGAGCGGGTGGGACCACGAGCCGCCGCCCCCGGACCTGCCGGATGATGTGATCGAGCAGACCGCCGCCCGGTATCGCGAGGCGTACGAACGCCTCACCGGAGAGGCGTTCGGCCTGTATCTCGCCCGCATGGGAGCGACGGGGTGAAGTTCCGCTTCGAGGTCGTGGTCACGCTGAAGGAGGGTCTCCTGGATCCTCAGGGCAAGGCGATCCTCGACGCCCTTCCCACCCTTGGCTGGAACGGCGTGTCCGAGGTCCGGGTGGGGAAGCACATCGAGCTGGTCCTGGAGTCGGACGACGAAGCGACGGCCCGGGCGGAGGTGGAGGAGATGGCCCGTCGCTTCCTGGCCAACCCGGTCATCGAGGAGTTCCGGATCCTGCCGGGACACGGAGCAGAGCCGTGAAGCCGCGCGTGGGAGTGGTGACGTTCCCCGGCTCGCTCGACGACCGCGACGCCCTCCGGGCGGTGGCCGTGATGGGGGGCCAGCCGGTGCCCGTCTGGCACGGGGACGCCGGCATCGCCGACGCCGACGCGATCATCCTGCCAGGAGGATTCTCCTACGGCGACTATCTCCGGACGGGCGCCATCGCCCGGTTCGCCCCGGTGATGACGGCGGTGCGCGAGTTCGCCGAGGCGGGCGGACCGGTGCTGGGCATCTGCAACGGCTTCCAGGTCCTGTGCGAAGCGGGCATGCTGCCCGGGGCCCTCATCCGGAACCGGTCCCTCTCCTTCGTCTGCCGCTGGGTGCACATGCGAGCGGAGGGGGACGGCGGCGAGGTCCTCGAGGTGCCGATCAAGCACGGGCAGGGCCAGTTCGTGGCCTCCCCGGACGACCTGGCGGCCATCGAGGAGCAGGGCACGGTGGCGTTCCGCTACTGCGCCCCCGACGGTTCGCTGGACGAACGCTTCAACCCGAACGGGAGCGCCCACGGGATCGCCGGCCTCCGGAACCGGGCCGGGAACGTCCTCGGGCTGATGCCCCATCCGGAGCACGCAGTGGACCCCGACCTGGGCCCCACCGGCGGCCACCACGTCTTCCAGTGGCTGCTCACGGCGGCGGGCCAGCGGGTCCCGGCGTGACGGCGGAGGCGCCGCTGCACCGGCGGCTGGCGCTCACCGATCCCGAGTTCGACCTGATCGCGGAGAAGCTCGGCCGCGAAGCGAACCACAGCGAGCTGGCGATGTTCGCCGCCATGTGGTCCGAGCACTGCTCCTACAAGTCCAGCAAGGTGCACCTGCGAACCCTCCCCACTCGAGGGCCGCGCGTCCTGGTCGGTCCCGGACAGGATGCGGGGGCCGTGGATCTGGGAGACGGCGTCGCCTGCGTGTTCAAGATGGAGTCGCACTCGCACCCCAGCGCCGTGGAGCCGGTGCAGGGGGCGGCCACCGGGGTGGGCGGGATCATCAGGGACGTGCTGTCCATGGGCGCCCGGCCGGCGGCGCTCCTGGACCCGCTGCGGTTCGGTCCCCTCGACGATCCGCGCAACCGCTACCTGTTCTCCGGTGTGGTGAGCGGGATCGGGCTGTACGGCAACTGCATCGGGGTTCCCACGGTCGGGGGTGAGGTGAAGTTCGCCCCGTGCTATGGCCCCAATCCCACCGTGAACGTGATGTGCATCGGGTTCGCGCCGGTGGACGGATTGCTGTCCGGCCGCAGGGGCAGCGCCGGCGACGAGCTGCTCCTCCTGGGCGCGTTCACCGGCCGGGACGGGATCGGCGGCGTCTCGGTGCTGGCCTCCCGCGCGCTCGAGGCGGACGGGCACGAGTCCAGACCCAGCGTCCAGATCGGCGATCCGTTCGCCGAGAAGCTGCTGGTCGAGGCGTGCCTCGAGCTGGCCGCGCGGGGCTTGCTCCAGGGCATCCAAGACCTGGGCGGCGCCGGGTTGACCTGCGCGGTCTCCGAGACGGCCGCCCGGCTGGGCCTGGGCGTGGAGCTCGATCTGGGGCGGGTTCCCCTGCGGGAGCCGAGGATGGAGCCTCTCGAGATCCTCACCTCGGAGTCGCAGGAGCGGATGCTCGCCGTGGTCCGGCCGGAAGACGTGGAGGCCGCCATCGAGGTGTGCGCGCGATGGGGCATCGCCGCCGGACCGATCGGCTCCCTTCGGAGTGGCGGGGAGATGGTGGTGACGTCGGAAGACGAGGTCGTGGCCCGGGTTCCCGCCCGCGCGCTGGCCGACGAGGGGCCGGTGTACCGGCGGCCGATGGAGCGGCCGGGCTGGCTGGACCAGGTTCGAGACGACGATCCCGTCCGCAGGCCGCTGCCGGCGTCGTTGGAGGACGCGTTCTACAAGGTGCTCGGGTCAGCGAACGCCGCCGGCAAGCGATGGGTCTACGAGCAGTACGACTCGATCGTCCAGGGCCAGACCGTCTTCGGCCCCGGGGCGGATGCCGCGGTGATCCGGATCGAAGGGACGGTCAAGGCGGTGGCGGTCTCCGCCGACGGGAACGGGCGATACGCCCACCTCGATCCCTATCTCGGCGGGGCGCATTCGGTAGCCGAGGCGGCCCGCAACGTCGCGTCGGTCGGCGCCCTCCCGCTGGCCATCACGAACTGCCTGAACTTCGGCAACCCGGAACGCCCCGAGGTGATGTGGGCGTTCGCCGAGACGGTGCGAGGGATCGCCGAGGCTTGCGTCGCGCTGGGCACGCCGGTGACCGGCGGGAACGTGTCCTTCTACAACGAGTCCGGCGGCTCGGCGATCTACCCGACGCCGGTGGTCGGGATGATCGGCCTGCTGGAGGACTACCGCCTGCTCGTCCGCCCTGGGTTCGCGTCCCCGGGTCTCACGATCTACCTCCTGGGGCGAACGCTCCCCGAGCTGGGAGGGAGCGAGTTCGCCGAGGTCGTCCTGGGCACGGTGAGTGGCACGCCGCCCTCGCTGGATCTCGAGTCCGAGGCCCGGCTCCACGCGTTCCTTCGGGAGTGCTCCCTCCGGGACCTCCTGGCATCGAGCCACGACCTTTCCGACGGTGGGCTGGCCGTGGGGCTGGCCGAGTGCGCCATCGCCGGAGGCGTCGGGTTCACCGCCACCATCCCCTCCGACGGGCTCGGTCCTCACGTCGCCCTGTTCTCCGAGTCGGCGTCCCGCGCCGTGGTGACCGGCCGTGCCGGGAGGGAGTCGGAGCTGGAGGCGCTGGCCGCCGAGCACGGCGTGCCGATGACGAGGCTCGGCTTGACCGGCGGCTCGCAGCTCGAGTTCACGGGCCACTTCGCCGTCCCGCTCGCCGACGCCCTCGTCGAGTACGAGGGGACGATCCCGCGGCTCATGAGCGCCGCCCTCGTCTCGGGCTGAGGTTCCCGGGCGGGACGGGGAGGACGCGGATGGGAATGGCCCGGGCCGCCCTGCTGTGGGCCTCGCGGAACGAGGGGCTCCGCCGACGGCTGCCCCGGTATCGGTTCGTCCGCGCGGCCGTCCGCAGGTTCATGCCGGGGGAGGCAGTGGAGGACGCCGTCGGCGCGGCCGGCTCGTTCGCCCGGCGCGGGCTCCCCACCACCGTCACCGAACTGGGGGAGAACGTGCTCAGCCCCCTGGACGCGGAGGAGGTCACCCAGCGCTACCTCCGGGTGATCGACCGGGTGAGCGAGCTGGGCTTGGACACGGAGCTGTCGGTCAAGCCCAGCCACCTCGGTTTCGACCTCGATCGCCCCCTGGCCGAGAGCAACCTGGCGCGGCTTGCCGCCCGGGCCGAGGAGCGGTCGAACTGGATCTGGGTGGACATGGAAGCAAGCTCCTACGTGGAGGGGACGCTGGCCATCTACCGGAACCTTCGTGGAAGGTTCCGCAACGTGGGGGTGTGCCTCCAGGCGTACCTGCGCCGGACGCGGGGGGACGTCGACGAGCTCGTCCGGTCGGACGCCGGCATCAGGCTGGTGAAGGGCGCCTACCGTGAGTCGAAGGATCTCCTGGTCGGAGGGAAGCGGGACGTGGACGAGGCCTTCTTCGACCTGGCCCTGCGGGCCCTTCCCGCGGCGAAGGCCGGATCGCTCCGTCTGGCGGTGGCCACCCACGACCTCGGCCTGATCGAGCGGATCGAGCGATGGGGCACGGAGACCGGGGTGGATCGCTCGGCCTACGAGATCCAGATGCTCTACGGGATCCGCCAGCCGGATCAGTTCCGGCTCCTCGAGGCCGGCTACCGGGTCCGCACGCTCATCGCGTACGGGACCCATTGGTACCCCTGGTACATGCGGCGGCTGGCGGAGCGGCCGGCCAACGTGTTCTTCGTCGTGCGCAACCTCTTCCAGCGCGCCCCCGCGTGACCCGCCGACCTGCGATGGCAACATCGTCGGAGGTGGGTGCTACGATCGCGACGGTGGGAGGGGAAGGCCCGCGCGAAGCCTGTGGCCTCTTCGGGGTATGGGCCCCTGGGGAGGACGTCGCAAGGCTCACCTTCTTCGGGTTGTTCTCCCTTCAACACCGCGGACAGGAATCGGCCGGCATGGCCGTCTCGGACGGCGAGCGCATCCTCGTCTACCGGGAGCTCGGGCTGGTGTCGCAGGTGTTCGAGGAACGGACGCTGGCGACCCTCCAGGGCGATCTCTGCATCGGGCACACCCGCTACTCCACGACCGGGTCGACCACCTGGGACAACGCTCAACCCTCCTTCAAGAACAACGGGGGACGGGGTCTGGCCCTCGGCCACAACGGGAACCTCGTCAACACGGCGGAGCTGGCAGCGGAGGCCGGGCGGCGGGGTCCCGCCACCACCGACTCGGACCTGGTAGCCACCCTCCTGGCCCGCCACCTCGACCAAGGCCTGGAGGAGGCGGCGCTCCGGGTGCTTCCCACCCTGTCGGGGGCGTTCTCGTTCGTGATGATGGACGAGCGGACGGTGTTCGGGGCCCGCGATCCCCACGGCATCCGCCCGCTGGCCATCGGCCGCCTCCCCTCGGGCTGGTGCCTGGCCTCGGAGACCTGCGCCCTGGACGTCATCGGGGCGAGCTACGTGCGCGAGGTCGAGCCGGGTGAGCTCGTGGCCCTGGACGATCGGGGGATCCGGTCGCTGCGCTTCGCTCCCTCGCCCCGGGCGGCGTTGTGCCTCTTCGAGTTCGTGTACCTCTCCCGGGCCGACTCCCGCCTGTACGGCCGCAGCGTCCACGACACCCGACGGGAGATGGGTCGTCGGCTGGCTCGTGAGGCGCCCGCCGACGCCGACCTCGTCATCCCGATCCCCGACACCGGCTTCTCGGCGGCCCAGGGGTTCGCCGAGGAGTCCGGGATCCCGTACGGCGAGGGCTTGATCAAGAACCGGTACATCGGCCGGACCTTCATCGAACCGACTCCCGCGCTCCGACAGCGTGGGGTGAAGCTCAAGCTCAACCCGCTCCCAGACGCCATCGCGGGCAAGCGGCTGGTGGTGGTGGACGACTCCATCGTCCGGGGGACCACGACGCGCCAGATCGTCCAGCTGCTGCGGGACGCCGGGGCCACCGAGGTCAACCTGCGGATCGTGAGCCCCCCGATCCGGTGGCCGTGCTTCTACGGGATCGACATGTCCACGCGACAGGAGCTCATCGCCGCCGGCGGCCCGATCGACGAGGTCCGGCGCTTCGTCGGCGCCGACTCCCTGGCCTACCTCTCGCTCGACGCCCTGGTGTCGAGCACGTGGGCCCCCAAGGACGCCTTCTGCCGGGCCTGCTTCGACGGCGAGTATCCGGTCGACGTCGGCCACACCGAGCCTTCCAAGTTCGTCCTCGAACGCCTGTGACGCCTTCCCCCGGCGGTGGCGCGCCGGCGGGGGAGGAGGCATACCGCCGGGCCGGAGTCGATCTCGGCGCGGGGCACCGGGCCGTGGAGCTGATCAAGGACATCTCCGCCCGGGTCACCCGGCCCGAGGTGGTGTCCGGCGTGGGCGGGTTCGCCGGCCTCTTCGACCTTGGAGACGGGCGGCTGCTGGTGGCGGCCACCGACGGCGTGGGCACGAAGCTCGAGGTGGCTCGCCTGGCCGGCCGGCTGCAGACCGTGGGCATCGACCTCGTGGCCATGTGTGCCAACGACGTGGCCTGCGCGGGCGGGGAGCCGCTGTTCTTCCTGGACTACCTGGCGACGGGGGTGGTGGTGCCGGAGGAGGTCGCCTCGATCGTGGCCGGGGTGGCCGAGGGATGCCGGCTGGCCGGGTGCGCGCTGCTCGGCGGAGAGACGGCCGAGCATCCGGGCGTCCTGACCGCGGGCCGCTTCGACCTGGCTGGGTTCTGCGTGGGCGCGGTCCGGCGGGAGCAGCTCCTCGGCCCACACCGGGTCCGGGCCGGCGACGGGCTGCTCGGCCTCCCCTCCACCGGCCTGCACGCCAACGGGTTCTCCCTGGTCCGGCGGTTCCTCCTGGACGGCGGGCGCTCGTTGGACGATGTGGTGCCGGCGCTGGGCCGGACGCTCGGAGAGGAGCTCCTCCAGCCGACGGCGATCTACGTCCCGGTGGTGCTCGCTCTCCGAGACGCCGGGCTGGCCCGGAGCTGCGCCCACATCACCGGCGGGGGATGGGCGGAGAACCTGCCCAGGGCCCTCCCGGACGGACTGGGGGCCCGGGTCGACACCGGTACGTGGACGCCCCCGCCGATCTTCCCGTTCCTGGCCGAGGCCGCCGGCGTCGCCCCCCGGGATCTCTTCGACGTGCTGAACATGGGGATCGGGATGGTGGTGATCGTGCCGGCCGATGGGGTGAACGCTGCCGTCGACACGTGCCGGGAGGCGGGATATCAGGCCCAGGTGGTGGGCGAGGTCGACGGCGAACACGGAGTCCGATTCGTCCACAGTTAGAAGGGCTGCGGACAGGGTATAAGTATGGGTTCACCCGGGCCCCCGGACCCCTTCGGAGCGGCCCGTACCTCCCTGACCTACGTGGGGGCGCAAGCGGATGGCACGAGCACGGGTCCTCATCGTGGAAGACGAAGCCGACCTGGCGTGGGTCGAGCAGTTCAACTTGGAGAGCGAGGGCTACGAGGTGGAAGTGGCCTTCGAGGGCCGGACCGCCATCGAGGCGCTGCATTCCTTCGAGCCGGACGTGGTCCTCCTGGATCTCATGCTGCCGCACGTCGACGGGTGGTCGGTCCTGGCCGAGGCCAGGGAGCTGCCGGACGACCAGCGGCCCCACGTCATCCTGGTGTCGGCCGTGGCCGGCGTGCAGGACCAGGCGCGGGCTCTGGAGATGGGCGCCGGCTGGTTCCTGGCGAAGCCCTTCGACATGGAGGACCTGCTGCGGATGGTCGGGGAGACGGTCACCAGGAACGGGGCCGTCTGACCTGTCATTGGGGGCGCTTCAGCGGCCGATGACCTTGCCGTAGCGAACACCCAGAGCGGGCACCCTGACCAGCTCGCCGTCCCGGTTCCGCACCAGGTAGGTGTTCGCCGGCTCGTCCCAGGCCTCGAGGATCCCCACGGCCTCCCCCACGTACCCGTTCGGCAGCTCGTACTGGAACGAGACCCGCTTCCCCACGTCGCCGGGAGCGACCGCGTTCTGCCTGGGCGGCATGCCGCCCACCGTACCGGGCACCGTCCCCGGTCCTCAACTCGGGGGGCCGGCCGAGAGTGCTGGATTCAGGCCCCCGGAGGCCCGACAGTACGGGTCATGGCCGGGAACCTGCCGCCGATGGGCCACTACGCCCGGGCCACGCTCACGGTGGTGACCGTCCTGATCCTGGTGGCTGCGGCGTGGGCGGTTCGGGCCACGCTGCTCCTGGTGGTCGTGGCGGCCGTGCTGGCCGTGGGGCTTGACCCGGCCGTCCGGCGCCTCCAGCGGATCCACATCTCCAGGGGATGGGCCGTGATGCTGATCTTCCTGGTCATGGTGGGCTTCCTGTTGGTGTTCGCCCTGCTCGTGATCCCTCCACTGGTCAAGGAGGTCCGCCAGCTCGCCTCCGACATCCCGGGGTACGTGAACCGGCTGCAGACTTCGCAGGGCTGGTTCGGGGACTTCGAGCGCAAGTACCACCTCTCCACGAAGCTGAAGGAGCTCACCGACCGTCTGCCCAGCCTGGCCTCCTCCTCGCTGGGCAGGATCCTCGGCATCACCAAGAGCGTGGCCAGCCTGATCTTCAATCTCTTGACGATCTCGATCCTGACCATCTACTTCCTGCTGACTCTTCCCAAGACCGAGCAGAGCATCGAGCGGCTGTTCCGCGGTGACTACAGCGAACGGAACCGCCTGATGTTCGAGGAGTCGCTCCAGCGCATCGGAGGATACGTGTCCGGGAACATCGCGGTGTCCATCATCGCGGGCGTCGCCTCGTTCGTGTTCCTGCGGATCTTCGGCATCCCCTTCGCCGCCGCCCTGGCGATCTGGGTGGCCATCACCGACCTCATCCCCACCGTTGGAGCCACGCTGGGTGCCCTGGCCGCGGTCATCGTGGCCTTCTTCTCCTCCGTCGCCGACGGGATCGCCACGGTCGCGTACTTCATCGTGTACCAGCAGGTGGAGAACTACCTCATCGTGCCTCGGGTGATGAGGAAGGCCGTGGACCTTTCGCCGGCGGCGGTGATCGTCAGCGTGTTGATCGGGGGAAGTCTGGCGGGCTTCGCCGGGGCCCTGCTGGCGTTGCCGTTGGCCGCTGCGGCGAAGGTGGTGGTGCGGGACGTGTGGCTGCGCCCTCGGTCGGAGGTTCCCGAGCCGGCCGAGGAGGAACTGCCCGAAGGCTCGCTGCCCTGATCAGCGGAGCCTGGCCACCCGGCCTGCCGGTGGTGCGGGGAAGGCCTCGGTGTGGATGGCCCACGCCAGGATCTCCAAACCATCGACGATCCTCGGTCCGGGCCGCGAGAAGAACGACGAAGCGTCCACCGCGAACACTCGTCCGTTGCGCGCGGCCGGCGTGTCGGCGAACGCCTCCACCTGGAACAGGTCGTCGGCCTCCGCCTGGGCCTCCTCGGGGCCGTACCCGCACGGCATGAACACGGCCACCTCGGGGGCCGCCTCCGCGACATCGCTCCACGAGACCCGCCGGGACGGTCTCCCAGGCGGGTTGAGGAGGTGGACCCCTCCGGCGATCTCGACCATGCCCGGGATCCAGTGCCCGGCGGCGAACGGCGGGTCGCTCCACTCCAGGCAGAGCGTGGGGACGGTGCGAAGGCCATCCGACACCGAACGGACCCGCTCCAACCGTCGCCGCAATCCACCCGTCAGCTGATCGGCTCGTTGCTCGGCCCCGGTGGCCTTGCCCACCGCGCCGATGCAGTCGATGACGTCGTCGATGATGTTCGGATCGAGCGAGAGGACGCGCGACGAGCAGCCCAACTCGGCCAGGGCGTCCTCGACCTGGCCCGAGGGCACGGCGCACACCCGGCACAGGTCCTGGGCCAGGATGAGGTCGGGCTGGATCCGCTGGATGACCTCCTTGTCCAGGACGTAGATCGGTTCCTCGCGTTCCATGAACGAAGCCACGAGCCGGTCGATCTC
>Ga0066710_100004533_pt1 | contig 12335 bp, 8 predicted proteins | sample GraSoiAngelo_159_FD_79666 | JGI IMG/M metagenome (GOLD analysis project Ga0066710, IMG submission 79666) | Grasslands soil microbial communities from the Angelo Coastal Reserve, California, USA - 14_1009_16_40cm | ecosystem: Environmental > Terrestrial > Soil > Grasslands | place: USA...
ATGAAGCACTGAAGGCGGCGCAATTCCAACTCATCCAGGCGGAAAAAATGCAATCGGTGGGCCGGCTTGCCGCAGGCGTTGCGCACGAAGTCAAGAACCCGCTCGCGATCCTTAGGATGGGCATCGATTACCTCTTCAAAAATCTCCAGCAGCCGGACCAAGAGACTACGTTGATCCTCTCGGATATGGCCGAGGCCCTTCGGCGCGCGGACCTTATCATTATGGGCCTGCTGGACTTTTCGGCGACGCGCGCCCTGGACGTCGTCGCGCAGGACGTGGGCGCGTTGGTCGAACAATCACTGGCGCTGGTTCGGCATGAGATCAGGCCTTCGATCAAATTGATCCGCGAAATCGCGTCGAAGCTGCCGGCCGTTAAGCTCGATCAGAACCGGATCAAGCAGGTATTCGTGAATCTCGTTGAGAACGCGATTCATGCCATGCCGGAAGGCGGAACGCTCACCGTGCGTGCGGGGACAAAGCAATTGACGCCGCAGGATATTGAGCACGATCAGGAGCGCCGCTTCGGCGAGCAATTCCGCGCAGGGCAGACGGTCATCTTCGCGGAAGTGCTGGACACCGGCCATGGGATTCCCAAAGACAAGCTGGCCAAGATTTTCGACCCATTTTTCACCACCAAGCCCGCGGGCAAAGGCACTGGTCTTGGACTGACGGTTGCGAAGAAAATTGTGGAACTTCACGGCGGCGCGCTTGATATTCGGAATCGGCCGGAAGGCGGTGTCGCGGCGACGCTGCTCTTCAGGATTTGAGCGCTATGGAAAAGAAACGCATTCTGATCATCGATGACGAGGCGAGCTTCACACGGATGGTGAAGCTGAATCTCGAAAAAACCGGCGAGTTTGAAGTTCGCGAAGAGAATCGCGCCCACAACGGCGTGGCGGCGGCGAAAGATTTCAAGCCCGACCTCATTTTGTTGGACGTGGTGATGCCCGGAGCCGACGGCGGCGACGTGGCCCAGCAGATTCATGCCGACCGCCACCTGAAAGATGTGCCGGTGGTTTTCCTCACCGCTACTGTCTCGCCCCGCGAAGCCGGTGCGGGCGGTCTGCAGAGCGGTGGTGCGCTGTTTCTCGGAAAACCGGTGAGCGTCGATAATTTGATCCAATGCATCAATCAACATGTCCGCAAGCCCGCCCCACCGGAGTCGATTTTCTAGGCGTACCTTCTGCGAATGCAAAGTCCACTGTTCATTAACACCCCGCTTCAGCGGGGTGATCGATCTGTAAGCGACTCAATAACGGCTTCAGCGGTTTCACCGCTCTGTCAGAAACCGCTGAAGCGGGGTGTTAATGGTGGGTGGTTCGGCATGGTCCTGATTTCGATAGTTAGTTGCGCCCCTGCCGCGGATGTCGAACGCATCGGGACGATCGACCCTGAGATCAAGGAATGTTCGGGTGTGGTGGCCAGCCGTCGATTTCCTGATGTGTTTTGGGTGCACAGTGATGGGGCGAGGGAGCACCTCTACGCGATTAATCGTAAAGGCGCCATCCTCACAGAATTTAAAGTCAAAGGCGCGACGTTTCACGACTGGGAGGACATCACGCTGGACGCGAACAACAATCTTTACGCTGCCGACACTGGAGATAACAACAGCAAGCGTCCCGAAGTGGGCGTCTATCAGTTTCCGGAACCCGACCCAAAATCGGGCAAAAAGTCTGTCCACGTTGCGCGCCAATGGCGACTTCGTTACCCGACCGGACCCCGCGATTGCGAAAGTATCGTGGTCCTTGGCACCAATTGTTTTCTCATCTCGAAGATGACGCGTAATCGGCTGCCCGAAGTATTTACGTTCCCGCTGCAGGATTCGACGGAGCTGATCACCCTCAAGCCAATGGCGCACCTGCTCATCGATTCGCCAGTCACGGCCGTGGCGATTGCCCCGGACGGGAAGCGGCTCGCGGCGATTTCGAAAATGGGTGCATTTTTCTTCAACTTCGATGGAACGTTTCCGAGCAGCGGCATTATGCGGCCATTTCGCCAAGTTCCGTATTTCCACCAAAGTATGGAAGGCTGCACGTTTGTGCCGGAAGGTCTGCTGGTGACTGCCGAAAGCCGGGAAATATTTCTATTCAAAATTCCGGCTCATTAGGGCTGAATGCTACTTGCAGGCATGTGGGTATGGTGAATCCTAATGCGGTATAATGACGGATTCGGAAATAGTTGTGTCTTCTCAGTGTCGCAACAAATCCTGGACGATTTGGTCACGCGTACTCGCGGTAGCCGTAACCGTGGGCCTGCTGATCATCGTTTACCGGCGAATCGATCTCGACCTACTTCGAACCTCGCTCAGACATTTGAAGCGGGGTTGGTTCCTTCTTGGCTTTGGCGGGTACGGCGTCGCGTTGGCGCTGGGCGGTTTACGTTCCCACATCGCCCTGCGGCTGACGCATGCGGCGAGCCATTTCCTGGCGAGCTGCCGGATTTTTCTGGTCGGACATTTCTTATTTCTGGTGCTGTTCGGCGCCGCAGGGGGCGATCTCGCGAAATCCGCCGTCTACTCTCGCTGGTATCGGTTCGGGATGCCAGAAGTGATCGCGGCGGCGCCGTTCGATCGCTTGCTAGGCGTATGCGGAGCAATTCTGTTGAGCTGCGCCGCTTTGCTGCTCGCATTCGTCACAGGCAGTTTCATGCAAATTCGGAACGTGCCATTGGGAGCAGCCGGTGTATGGGGCGCGGCCATGCTGGGCCTTGTGGTTCTAATCGTTGGCGGCCTTTGCTTCGTCCCCTTCAAGGGGCATGGGTTCGCTGCAAGGACACTCTCATCTTTGCGCATTGGCGCCACTCGCCTTTTCTCATTACCGGCAATTGGCCTGTCCGGCCTCGCGCTTTCGCTGCTGACGCAACTCGCGACGAGCCTCGTTTTCGCGATTAACCTGCATGCCGTTGCGAATCAGTCTCTGCCATGGCTGCAACTCGCGTGGACATTTCCGGCGATCACAATTCTGAGCTGCATGCCCTTCACGGTTGCTGGGATCGGAAGTCGCGAGTTGATGGCCGTTTCATTGCTGGGGATGTACGGGGTGCCGCCGGCCGATTGCGCCGCGGCCTCGCTGATGACGCTACTCGATATTTGCGCCTGGGCGGTCGTTGCCGCCGCGGTGTTCTGGCGGGAGGAACTGCGCATCGCCCGGCTAATGGACATTCCGACCGTGAGGGCGATTTCGGCGATCATTCCTGCGCGGGATGAAGCCGAAGCCATTACGGAAACGGTCCAGCGCCTGCGCGCCATCCCCGAAATTAAAGAGATCATCGTGGCAGATGGCACCAGCCGAGATACGACGTGTGCGGTCGCGGAAGGATTGGGCTGCCGAGTCTTGCGTGGCGCTTCCGGACGCGGGGCTCAAATGCGCGCTGGCGCCGAGAATGCGACGGGCGACGTTCTGCTTTTCGTCCATGCGGACTCGTGGCTGCCGCCGCACGCGGGCCGCGCCATATTGGATTGTTTACGGGACCCGACGGTCGTGGCGGGCGGCTTTTGGAAACGCTTTCACAAATCGCCGCTGAGTCTGCGGGGTTCGCGGCTGAAATGCGCGGTTCGCCTTCTGCTTGGCCGCCGCATCGCCGGGGACCAGGCCCTTTTTGTGCGCCGCTCCACCCTCGAAGAAGTCGGCGGTGTACCTGGAATTCCCTTGATGGAGGAGTTCGAGCTTTGCCGCAGGTTGCGGCGGGTTGGGCGGCTTGCCCTGGCCGATGCCACCATTGTCACTTCGCCGAGACGATTTCTGCACTTTGGCGTTTTGCGCACTTGTTGGCGCATGTGGTTCGTCACCATGCTGTATCGCTTGGGCCGGCCGCCGCACGAATTGGCCCATCTTTACGATAAAGGCGTGACCAAATAGACCCTGAATTTTCTTGCTTGTCTTCCCTGACGGTTCATCACAAAGTGCGCGTGTTAACTGCAGAATTAATCAAAATCAATGTTTCAATCAATAAGGATGCGCAATGAGCACGACCGTGTTTGTAGGTAACGTATCGTACGACGCCACTGAAAACGAACTCCAGGACCTTTTTGCCCAACATGGGGCCGTCACCGATGTCAACCTGATGGTAGACCGCGTTACTAAGAAACCGCGTGGCTTTGCCTTCGTCTCCATGGAGAGCAAGGAAGCCGCTGACGCAGCGATCCGCGCGCTCAACGGCGCTGAGCTGCACGGCCGCAAACTAACCGTAAACGAAGCCAGGCCGCGCGAGGAACGCCCACCGCGTTCGGGGGGCGGTGATCGCGGAGACCGGGGCGACCGCGGAGACCGCGGCGGAGGGGGCGGCGGTTACCGGGGTGGCGGGCGTGATCGCCGCTGATCACTCCTGCTTTATCTCCAATTCTTTTGCGCGAGCCGGAATCTGCCTCAGCGTGATTTTTCCGTCAGGCCAGCGCACCCACACATCAGTAGGGGTTTCGCGCATGGTCATTACTTGTGCGGGACCGTTCGACATCTGAACGGCGCGGGCAGGTCCGAATTTATCGCCGCTCTTTAGCCGAATCGTTGCGCCTTGGGCCGAGCCGGCAAGCCGCACCCTCAAGCCGGGCTTCGCGGTCTCATTGTGAAACAGTTGCGTCGCGCCGCGATTTTGCGCCACGACTAAATCCATGCGCCCGTCGTGATCGTAGTCGACAGCCAGGCACGCGCGTTGTTCGCCGTATACCTTGATGCCCGATTCGTCGCCGGACATCGGGCGCAGCGTGCCGTCCCCGTTGCCGTGCAGGAGCAGGCCGCGGCCTGCGTCGAGGCGCGGTTCTTCCGGGCGAGTAGCAAAAAAGTTCTGGCTGAGGAACACATCGTCATTCCCGTCGCCATCGAAATCAGCGACGCTGATGCCAAAGACAGGTGCCCACTGCGCCTGGTCCGGAAGCGGGACGGCTTCGAACTTGCCGCCGCGATTCAGAAACACCATTGAGGCCAGCGTGTTCGCTTCCAGCTTTTTGGCGGTCGGCCATTCCTTGAGAACCGATTCGGTACTGGCTTGGGAATACCCGAAGTGCGTCGGATACTTCAATCGCATTAATGGAAGGCCGCCGCTGAGGTATTGCAGATCACGCCGCTGTACCATGCGCCCGACCTGCGCGTCCCAGTACGTTTCGAAAAGATCCATCGTGCCATTTCCATCGAAATCGCCGTAGTGAATCGCGACGCGGTCCTTGCCGTAAGAGCTGTTCAGGCCCCAATTCCCGGCGACGATGTCCAGCAGGCCATCGCCGTTCAGGTCAGCCGTCGCCACGCTGGTCCACAAACCCGCCAGCTTGTCGAGGCCAAGCTCGGCGGTGATTTCTCTGAATTTCCCGCGTTCGTTTCGGTAAATCCTAACCGGGCCCCATTCGCACGCGAGAATAAGCTCAGGCACACCGTCGCCATTCAAATCGCATAGAGTCCAGCCATTCACAATGCCTGCATCCAACTCAACGCCCTGAACCTGCAGAGGTTCTGCCTCGGGATAGCGCCCAGCAATTGGCCGTCCGCCGCTTACGGAGCTTTTGATTGGGGATGAATTGGAACCGCGTGTAAATCCCCCATTTCCGTCGTATCGAAAGCGCAAATTGTCGATAAGCAAATCTTCACCCTCGCAGGCAAGTGACGGCCCAAGCTCATGAAGCTGCCGAGGCAGTACGGGTTGTCGCTCGATGTCATTTGTGAAAGGCGCATCATGCCTATGATTCAGCAATTGGCTCACGTTCTTGAACAGCGGAGGCTTGGAGTCGATTCTCGTCCCGCGCTCATCTTCCACGGCTCCAGTTTCATCAATTTCGTAGATGTAATTTGCCTTCGCGCCCTCGATCAGGCTGCGCTTGCCGCTGCGCCACGTTACTTCAATGGTCATCGGCTTTGGCCCTGCGGCGAATACACGCATGGCATCGTCGCCGGACAAATATCGGCCGCCGCAAATCATTTCCTGCGTTTGCGATGGCACCGCACCCCCAAGCACCTTGATTTTGGCGCCGATTCCGCGGGTATTTGATGCTTTGCCCTTTAAGCGAACCGCAACGCGCGGGGCGGAACTTTCATTGCGATAAATCAACGGCGGTTTCCAAAGGCAGCTCACCACCACATCCAGATCGCCGTCATTGTCCAAGTCAGCCAAGCTGATCCCGTGCGACACGTTGCTGGAACAGAAGCCCCATGCCTTGCCGACTTCTTCAAATGTCAGATTGCCTCCATTTCGGAAAACGAGATTCGGCGTTTCCAGTTTCGGAAAATTCTTCAACCGTTTCACTGGCCGCATCCCCTTCGCCTGCGGCGTTAGCGCAGGCGCTTTCTCCTGCATATCGAGGTCTTGCGTGTCGTAGGCATGACCATTCGATACGAGCAGGTCTTCGAACCCGTCGAGGTCCACATCGAGAAAGACGACTGACCAAGTCCAGTCGCTGGCATCAACCCCGGCGAAGTTCGAGATCTCCGCGTAGGTGCCGTCGCCACGGTTCCAAAAAAGCGTGTTGCGCCGAACTTGGGGCCGGTCCATCACTTCGCCCACCTCTTCCGGCGCGGGATTGGTTGCGCCCATCTGCCTCATGCGCAACTCGTGGATGCGGCTGAGCATGTCGCACACGATAAAGTCATCGCGCCCATCGCGATCGATATCCGCAAAATCCACACCCATCGAGAAATGGCATGTGGTGCGGATGGCGAGCGGATCGATGAGACGAAAGGTGCCTTTGCCGTCATTGATCCAAAACCGGTCCGGGGACTGAAAATCGTTGCACACATACAAATCCGGCGCGCCGTCGCCATTCACATCGCGAAACATCGCCGATAATCCCATGTCCATCGGAGCCGATTTGAATGCGGTCCCGTCCTCCTTAAGGAACCTGCCGCTATTCCACGGCACCGCGGAAAAAACTCCTTTCCCGTCGTTGAGATACAGCACGTCCGGTTGGCCCAACTCCACAAATCGGCCATTGATTATTTTCAGCCGGGCGGCATGGCGGCCACTTACGACTGGTTTGCCGCCGACCGTGCGCACCGAAATATCGCCCCCGCTTCTGAGGATCGAGTTCTCGCCATAATTCGCCACGTATACATCGAGATCGCCGTCGCCATCCACGTCCGCAACCGCAATCGTATGGCCGCCCGCCTTGTTTTGGACCAGCCCCACAGCTTCGGTGACATCCGAGAAATGACCTTTGCCATCGTTCAACAGAAGCGCGTTCGGACCCGACAGCGATGTGATCAGAATATCCAGATAGCCGTCGCCATTCACATCGGCCATCACCACGCCACGAGACGTTTGGTTCGTGCATTGCGCGCCGCTGAAGGCCGCAACATCTTCGAATTTCCAATCCCCTCTGTTGCGATACAGTGCATTTGCGCCCTCGAGATTGCAGAAATACAAATCGCAAAGGCCGTCCCCGTCGAAATCGCCCGCCGCGACGCCCGCGCCATTCAGCAAATTCTGGTTCCCTTCGGAACGGGCATAGCTGAGTTGGTTGGTGAAGCGGATGCCAGTCTGTTCCGGGGTGAGCAACGTAAATCCAGTCCGGCCGTTCGCTGGCACGTTCAATGCCGCGGCACGATACCCCTTGTGCTGCTCCCAATTCAGACTTGCGCCTTGTCCCGAAAAGACCACCAGCAGGCACAGACAGAGAATTACTTTTGGAGCGCTCAAGTTTTCAGCATATCACTTCTGCGCCGCCGGAAACAAGCGCTCCAGCAGGTCTCGGGCGAGTTTTTCCCGCGGTTGTGCTTGAACCAAGCGTTCGAGCAACACGCGCGCAACCTCCGGCCGCTCCTTCGCTTGTAAAGAGGCCAGGGTTATGCAGCGCGCGTAACCCGCAGTGAACTCATCAGTGATTCTGGCGCTGTCGATGTACGATTCAATCGCCTGAGCTAGCCGCCCTTCAGCTTCGTGCACCAATCCATGGAGATAAACATTGCGGGCTTTGATGAAATCATTCGGTGGCGGCTCCATTGCCAGCACCGTCAGCAAACGACCGTAGGGGGTGGCATTTCGTTGGTAAGAAAACCGCGGCGCCGCATACGTCACGACCTGACGGTCGTCGGTATTGATGGCAGTATCGCCTGCGAAGCGCCGCAGTGCATCAGCTCCGGCGACAAAGCTTCCCAACACACGGGTCGAGTCTGTCAGCCCAAGGCGCTTCAGATGAGATTGCAGCGGAGCGGAACGAGCTTCAACCCATCCATTCGTGTACTCTGGCCACTGATCAGTTCCAAATAATCCGAGCACAGGCACATCGATGCTCCAATGCAGCAAATAGGCGCGCGCGTTCGGAAAGACTTCTAAGAATGTGCGCGTCACAACACGCAGCATCTGCTCATCCATCTGATGCAGAGGCAGCCACTGGCAGAACATTCCATCGTGGTTTAGCCGAGCCCGAATTGCTGTGAAATGCTCCTTCGTATAAAGCGTGCCCGCACCGTCGCGCGCGGGATGAAATAAGTCGGCAATGATAACGTCATACGCATTGGTGCTGGCTTTCACAAATCGCCGCGCATCGCCGACGTGCATACGCAAACGATTTCCGTATTCATCCAAAAAGTTTTGCGGCTTGAAGTGCGGCATCACGTCCACGACTTCTGGCACCAACTCGACTCCGTCAGCTTGGAGTTCCGGATAAAGACTCGCGGCGCCTAAGGTGATGCCCGTGCCTGTCCCGAGAAACAGCGCGCGGCGGGGTTGCGGATGCAGCAACAGCGGCAAATGCGCCTGGCGGTATTCGGTCGACGCTGCGGAGGTCCCGCCCATTTGAAAGCGATTATTCACCTTCAATGTGCGATCACCAGCGGCATCCCGCACCACCGCAACCGAGGCCATTACTCCTTCGCGGTAATCAACGACGCTTCCGCCCGGCGGCAGTTGAACCAGGCGCAGGCTTGGCGACAAAGCCACAAGCACTAGTGCGACCGCTGGCATAAGTATTCGCCAGCGAGTCAGCAGTCCGAAGTACGCGAGCGATACCAAGACCAATGCCCACTTGCTTCCGATGCCGGGCAGCAGCAGAACGTCTGTCACAAATGGGGCCAGGGCGCCACCCAAAGTATTCAAGGCCAGCAGGCTTGAGAATTGAGCCGGCCGCCGCTGCATTAGCAGGCTGAAGATTGCGCCTATAATGACTGTCGGCAGGAAGAAGACGCAGCCTGCCAACGTCATCTCCGCAGCGGCGACGCCAATTGGTAAGTCGCCGAACGCATTTCGAAAGCCGCTGTAAAGCGGTTGCGCCTTGGACAGAACAAAAATGCTGGCCAGGCAAAGAATCGCTGCAGTCCCAAGCAGATCGTTCAGCCATTGTTCGCGGCCGAAGCGGTGGTACAGCGCAGCGCCGATCGAGGTGCCAAGCAGGTAAATCGTAAGCGCAGCGGCAAAGCTGTACACGGTGTTTTCCACCACTTGCGCCAGCACTCGCGCACCCAGAATCTCGAAACCAATCGCAACAAAGCCTGTGACCGCCACGGTGAGCATCGCCCGACCGTCGGCCAGCGCCGCGTTGCCGTCAGGTTCGACGCCCTGCCCGAACAACAGCCATGCGATCACTCCAACGACAATGTTGACTGCGCCCAAGTTAATCGCAGCGATGCGCAGACCCATTGCAGGCATCAGCCACCACGTCGCGGCAATAATCCCCGCGACGGCACCAAGCGTGTTGGCCGCGTATAACCAGGCGACAGACCGGCCTGGGGGCGTCAGCGGGCGAATGAAGCGTTCCATTGCCGGAAAACTGGCACCCATAGCCATAGTCGATGGAATCAGCAGCAACGGAGTGCTTGGCGTTACAAGAATCGCCCAAAGGCCGACAAACGTTTCCAGCCCGGCGTACCACCGGCCCGGGTGAGCGCTGCGCCGAATGATTGCGCCCAACCACCACGCGCCCAGGGCCATCCCGCCCATAAATGCGCTGACGACCGCCAAGACCGCGCGCATCTCATGTCCCAAACTGTTGGCCAGCACACGGGCCCACACGAACTGAAGCCCCAAAGCGGTCGCGCCTGTCACGAAAAACAATTTGAGCAGCAGGCCCCGTCGCAGCATCGTTGGCCATAAAAACAAAAAAGCCTCGGTTGCCCGAGGCTTTGTTTTTATTAACTACTTAAGTCGGATTACTCGTTCGGCCGGTTATTGTTAAACCTTTCCGGGTCCTTCTTCAGTTCCGGGAACGTCTCACGGCCGTCGGGCTGCGGACGGCGGAACGGTTCGTTCTCCTTCGTCGTCACGATCGGGCCCTTCGCGTCGCCGCGATATTCGCCTTCAACATACCCAGGGGCGCCTACGGCCACAGGATAGGTCAGGCCGTAATACGAATACACGCGCTGATTATAGGCGGTGTCGAATTCCGGCCAATACGTTGGTTGGAACGTCGTCGCGGACATCAACTTCGCGCGGTCGGTATTGACCATCAACCGATTCGGGTCCGTGACGGTGATCAACTGCCACGGGACCGCCGTAAGCTTATCCGTTTGGTCCGGCATGCTCAGCGAAATGATCGCCAGATCCGCCTTGCCGCTTTGTGGCTGCAATACGATGTCTTTCAGTTGCCCAATGCGCTGGCCGGTTTGGTCCACCACAGTTGCGCCCAGGAATTCACCGACGCGCACGCTTTGCTTCGTCGATTGGAATTTGTTTTTGCTTAGATGATCGGCGAACGCAGGGGTCGATACCAACCCGATTGCGACACCTAGTGCCAGTATAGTTTGTAATCTCATAGATACTCCTCTCGTTTACGCCTTAACCTAAGGCCCGCCAGAAAGCCCCTCAATTGGGGTGGTTCGCTACTGGGCGATTTTTGCGCGATAAAACCGGTGGGAATAATTGGTGCCAAGTGCGTCGCGGACCAGCACGCTACCCATTTCGGTGATATTTGTGCCAATTGGAACCCACTCCATCAGGTTAGCGGAGCCTTCGATTACGTAACTCTGCCCAGGGTAGCCATGGAGTTGGAAGTCGTACTCGGATTCTGCAGTGCGTGTTGATGTGAAAGCAGGAATACCACCCGGACCGAACTCCAAAGCGCCAATATCGATTCCGTTACCGAGAACATCTCGCTCAATCCAAGCGAGCACCGAATCATTTCCAGCATCGACCAGCGGCGACGTGGCAACGACCCCAAAACCATCAACAAACTGCGGTACTGCTGAGATGTCGCCCGTGTTGTCAGTCGAATTCCCAAACGTACAATTGCGACTGAGTTCGACTGCACTACTGCCTTCGTTCACAAGCCGACGAATTATACGCGACCGCGTTGTTCATCACGAGGGCATGCGCATTCGTCGCGACGAATACGCCGCCACCGTCGTTTCCCACAATCGTATTGTTCAAAACACGCGTGGGCGTCCCAGTTTCATCGTAGTGCAATTGACCCGGAGGTATTCGATGATCTTCCAGGCATTCGTCGGATGCGAGAGCAGGTCCAAGGACTGACGAGCCCAATCGTTCGCCCGTGCGGCGTCACGATTGAAATACAGCGTCTGCCAGGGCGTGCCGCGGTGGATGTGGTCCAGCCAACGGATGTTCACATCGGCTTCGCTCGGAAAATCAAACGCATCCGAACCGACCACACCGGGATCTTTCAATCGGGGATCGACGTTCCAAGGCTGAGCGGGTTCAAAAGGGCTAAGTTGTAAAACCCCGTCCGTTCGGGGCGCTTACCCTATCGCGGACCGAAATAGGCCAGACGACGGTAAACCATGGAAATCCTGATCGTCTCAGCCTTGATCCTTCTGTGCGTGGTGGTGAACGACACGCGGCTGACTTAATCGTGCACGCGCGCGCCGTAATCCTTTAGCGTGGCGAGCTGCTTTTTGGAAGCGCTGGAAAGCGGATTGCCCGCCACGTAAATGTTGATGAATGGAACGAAGCGCTTTTCTCCCTCATAATCTTTCTTTGCCGCGTTGAACAGGGGTGTGATGTCTTTGATTTTATTGTTGTCCAAAAACAGATGATAGAGCCCGTTCAGGTCCTGCAGCGGTGTCGTGTCGCTGATTTTGTTTTGGCTGAGGGACAGCGACGATAAACGTTTGAGCGCCCCGATCCCTTTGAGGCTCTCCACCTGGTTGTGGTCGAGATAGAGCGACCAGAGCTTCTGCAGTTTCAGCAAGGGCGCGATGTCCGCGATGCGATTACTCGAAAGGTAAAGCGAATTCATATTGGTCAGCGAACCCAGCGGTGTAACGTATTTGACTTTGTTGCCGGTCAGTTCAATGTACTATAGCGCGCTCCCTCCGCTGAGCGGCGAAATATCCTCCACCCGGTTCCAGGCAAGCTGCAAATGTTGGATGTTTACCAGGGCTTTCAGCGGCGCGAGGTGCGAGATCTGGTGTCTAGCCACATCAAGCCATGCGCGGCGTCGTCACTTTTCCAGCACCGTCAGGTCTTTG
>Ga0066710_100004535_pt1 | contig 12334 bp, 10 predicted proteins | sample GraSoiAngelo_159_FD_79666 | JGI IMG/M metagenome (GOLD analysis project Ga0066710, IMG submission 79666) | Grasslands soil microbial communities from the Angelo Coastal Reserve, California, USA - 14_1009_16_40cm | ecosystem: Environmental > Terrestrial > Soil > Grasslands | place: USA...
CCTCCAGGAGCCGCTGGTCCTCCTCGTCGAACTGATCGATGCCCAGCTTGGCCAGGGCCACGGTGCCGATGACCTTCTCGACGTAGCGCAACGGAACCACCAGGAGCGACTCGTCGACGTCGGGGGTCCCGGGGATCGTCACGGCGTAGGGGTCGTCGGTCGTGTTCGGCGCGTAGTAGGACTCGCCGGTCTTGGCCACCGTTCCGGTGATCCCCTGGCCGACCCGGAGGATCAGCGCGTCGAACGTCTCACCCTGGTACTCGGACAGCTCGCCCCTGAACGCGACCGGGATCAAGTTGAGCCCGTCGTCGGCGATCAGGTGGACCCGGCAGTTGTGGTAGTCGATGAGCTCCCTGAGCTCGGCGGTGATGGCCTCCCCGATCTGGACGACGTCGTTCAGCTGGTTCAGCCGGCGGGCCAGCCGGTGGAGCATCTTCAGCTGGGCCACGGATCGAAGCTCGTTCTCACCCGCCCAGGCCAGGGCAGGCTCCATCGATCCGACCTCGCGATCCGTCCTCGCCACCGCCCCGGGCCCTCCTCGGAACCTGGTGCTCTATCTATCGGCGGGGCGCGAAGACCCCTTCACAGGACCGATCGGACGCCCGGCCGGGGAAGCTCACTATCATCCAGGGGTCATGCCCAAGGTCACGCTGCCCGGCGGCGATTTCCGCGAGGTGGAGACCGGCTCGCCGGTGGGGACGGTGCTCCCCGAAGCAGCCGTCTGCGCCCGAGTCGACGGGGAGCTGGTGGACCTGTCCTGGCCGGTCGGCCGTGACATCTCGGCCGAACCCGTCCTGCCCCGGCAGGCCGAGGGCCTGACGGTGCTGCGCCACTCCACCGCCCATGTCATGGCCCAGGCCGTGTGCGACCTGTTCCCGGGGGCCAAGTACGCGATCGGGCCGCCCATCGAGGACGGGTTCTACTACGACTTCGAGCTGCCCCGGTCGCTGACACCCGAGGACCTGATGAAGGTCGAGGACCGGATGCGGGACATCGCCTCGGCCGGCCAGCCCTTCGTGCGCGAGGAGGTCGACCGGGACGAGGCGCTCCGGCGCTTCATCGACCAGCCGTACAAGCGCGAGATCATCGAGGCCGCCGAGTCCGCGGAGGGCGCGCTCGGGGATCGGTTCAGCATCTATCGCAACGACGGCTGGGCCGACCTGTGCCTCGGCCCGCACGTCCCGTCCGCGGACCGGCTGGGCGCCTTCAAGCTGCTCAGCCTGGCCGGGGCGTACTGGCGCGGCGACGAGCGCCGGCCACAGCTCCAGCGGATCTACGGGACTGCCTGGGCCACCGAGGCCGACCTCGAGGACCACCTCCACCGGTTGGAGGAGGCGAAGCGGCGCGACCACCGGCGGCTGGGACGGGAGCTGGACCTGTTCTCCTTCCCCGAGGAGCTCGGGGCAGGGCTGCTGGTGTGGCATCCGCGCGGCGGCCTCTACCGGAAGCAGGCCGAGGACTTCCTGCGAGAGGTCCATCTGCGGCACGGGTACACCCCGGTGTTCACGCCGCACATCGCCAAGTCCGTGCTGTGGGAGACCAGCGGCCACCTGGCCAAGTATCGGGACAACATGTACCCGGCGATGGAAGACGACAACGCCGAATACTTCGTCAAGCCGATGAACTGTCCCTTCCACGTGCTGGTCTACAAGTCCCGGACCCGCTCCTACCGCGATCTGCCCATGCGGCTGTTCGAGCTGGGAACCATCTACCGGCACGAGCTGCTGGGGACGCTTCACGGCCTGATGCGCATCCGCGGAGGAACCCAGGACGACTCGCACATCATCTGTCGCGAGGACCAGCTGGTGGACGAGATCCTGAAGGTGTTCGACCTCGTCCTCGAGATCTACCGGGCGTTCGGCTTCTCCAATCCGAAGGTCCGCCTGTCAACCAAGCCCGGCATGGCCATCGGCGACGAGGCGATGTGGGCCAAGGCCACCGACACGCTGAAGTCCGCCCTGGACCGGAGCGGCTTCGAGTGGCAGGTCGCGGAGGGAGAGGGGACCTTCTACGGGCCTAAGGTCGACTTCGACTTCGAGGACGCCATTGGGCGGCTCTGGCAGCTCAGCACGGTCCAGTGCGATTTCGCCCTCCCCGAGCGGTTCGACATGGAGTACATGGGCGAGGACAACCAGCGCCACCGGCCGGTCATGATCCACCGGGCCATCCTGGGGACCATCGAGCGGTTCACCGGCGTGCTGATCGAGCACTACGCCGGGGCGTTCCCCCTGTGGCTTTCGCCGGAGCAGGTGAGGATCGTCCCGGTCGCCGACCGCCATGCCGAGCATGCCCGGTCGCTGGCCGACCGGGTCCGCGCGGCCGGCCTCCGGGCCGAGGTCGACGACAGCCGGGAGACCGTCCCGAAGAAGATCCGCGCGGCCCAGATGATGAAGGTGCCGTACACGATCGTGGTGGGGGACAAGGAGATCGCGGGCGGGACCATCTCGGTCCGGGACCGGTCGGGGCAGGAGGTCCGCGGGCTCCCCGTCGAGGCCTTCCTGGAGGCCGCGGCGAAGGAAGCGGCCGACCGGGCCGTGGAGGGCACGGACCTGGAGGAGCTGGCTGCCGCGACCGGAGAGACCCCGACCGTCTAGGCCATGGAGCGGCTGTGGGCGCCGTGGCGGATGCAGTACGTCGAGTCGGCCACGGGCGGCGAACCCGAGGATTGCTTGTTCTGCCGGGTCCTCGCCGCCGATGACGACGAGGCCAACTACGTCCTCGCCCGTACCGGCGGCGCCTTCGCCATCCTGAACGCCTTCCCGTACAACCCGGGGCATCTGATGGTGGCGCCGGCACGCCACGTCGGTGAGCTCGGGGAGCTCTCCGAAGCGGAGCTGATCGCCACTTCGGAGATGCTGCGGCGATCGGTCGGCGTGCTGCGAGCGTCATCGAACCCCGACGGGTTCAACCTCGGCATGAACCTCGGGCGGGTGGCCGGGGCGGGGATCCCCGGCCATCTGCACTGGCACGTCGTTCCCCGGTGGAACGGCGACACGAACTTCATGCCGGTAGTGGGGGAGACCAAGGTCCTGCCCGAGCTCCTGTCGGAGACATACGCCAGGCTCAAGCCGTTATTCTGAGGCTGCCCCGCTCAGGCGAGTGGCGATCCGAACTTGTCCCCGACTTCAGCCACGCCCGGTATCCCAGGGCTGTCCTGGCTCCAGAACTGATTGTCCGTCGTTCCGAAGCCGTATTGGTCTCCATAGAGAACGTTGACCGCTCCTGCGTCAGTGGGACCTCCGGTGAGGTCTTCTCCAGGAACCCCGATCGCCATAACCGCGCCGTAGGTACCGCTTGTTGGCACGACTGCCACTGCGGACCCAAAGGCATCGGCTTGTTCGGCTGAATCCTCTATTCCAGCAGAGTCCTGGCTCCACTGAGGAGCGCACTCGAACCCCTCAATCGCGTTGTTCCATTTGCAGGACCACACGGAGCCCGCATCGATGATGCCGGTCACATCTTCACCTGGAATCCCCATCGCGAGCAGAGTTGAGGTTGCACCCAATGAGTACCCGAACCTGTTCCCGGCACCGGGACTCGGTTCGGTCAGGAACAGGTTGTTCTGGTCGGTGAGGCCGTCGTTTCCATGGAGCACATTGACGGCACCAGCATCGACGACAGATCCGACGTCTTCCCCGTATACGCCGATGGCCAGGCCCTCCCCCGGGCAGCAAGCCGCGAAGAACTGCCCCGCGGCCAGGGCCGATCCGAAGTGGTCCTCAGCCTCCGCTGAGTCCTGGACGGTACCGGAGTCCTGCGTCCAGAACTCGTTGCCCGACGGCGAGAAGCCTCCGGCATAGGACCTGAGAACGGCGACTGCGCCGGCGTGAACGATGGCGGCCACGTCTTCCTCGGGCACGCCGACGGCGAGGTCTTGCGTCTCGAATCCCTCGAAGCGTCCGACCGCAAGTGTCGCCCCGAAGTGGTCGCCCGCCTCGGCGCTGTCCAGGATTCCGGCAGAGTCCTGCGTCCAGAACTGATTGCCACAACTACTCAGCGCGTGAGCCCTCGCGTAGATCACGTTGACCGCGCCGGCGTCGGTCTTGCCCGTGCCGAGGTCCTCGCTGCGCACCCCCATGGCTAGCCCCATACCGGTTCCCGTGCACCCGTATGGTGTCGAGAAGACGCCCGCCGCCAAGGCCGCCCCGAACCGATCCCCTTTCTCTGACTGGTCCCTGATGTTCGCAGAGTTCTGCGTCCAGAACTGATTCCGGGCCGGGGAAAGTCCCGACGGCGATCCGTACAACACCGCCACGCCCCCTGCATCAACGATCGTGCCTACATCCTCGTCCGGGACTCCGATGGCCAGGTCGTCGTATCCGTCACGGTCGAAGTCAGCCCATGCGAGGGCACCGCCGAAGTGATCCCCAGCTTCCGACGCATCGAGAATCGTGCCGGTGTTCTGGGTCCAGATCTGACTTCCAGCGGAGGAGAGGAGGTAGGGTGGGGTGGGAGACCCATAGATCACCTCGACGGCTCCGGCGTCCTTGATCGAGTTTCCTGTTCCCAGATCCTCGTATGGAGTGCCGATCGCCAGGTCTGCGTATCCGTCCCCGTTGAAGTCTGCGGGCGCGCTGGAAGGTCGAAAGAGTGGCGAGCCCTGTTCTCTTCCGGTAACTCGGGCCGCAACGTAGCGTTCCGCCCTTCCCGCGAGAGGACGAACGAAGCCCGACACGAGGGCCAGCGCACCTATGCTCGCCACGAGAGTCCGCCGCAAGGTTGAAGGAAGGTATTGCTTGGTTGTGGCCCAGGTCAAGATTGATTCGGCTTCACCCTGGACCGCTTCCGGGGAGCAGCCAGTACACCGCCAGAGCGGCGAACGCGGCAAGGCTGACGTAGGGATTGATCAGCGCGGCCAGCGTGAGGACCAGGTAGAGGGCGGGGCCCCTTCGGTAGCTGCGGGTCCCCTTCCGGATGTCCGCCGGACTCAGTCCCTCCACCAGCAGCCGGTGGCCGGCCGCGGCGTAGCCCCACACGACGTTGAACATGACGGCCATGAGCGTCATGGTGCCCCCGTACACGAAGGTGGCGATGCGGACCCCGTCGTGGTCCCGGATCGCCGCCGCGACGAGCGCTGTTGGGAACGGGATGAACGCCAGCACCATCAGGAACACGACGTTCAGCATGAGGAAGTTGTGAGTGATGCGCTCGATCAGCTTGAACATCCGGTGGTGGTTCACCCAGATGACCCCGATGGTGAGGAAGCTGACCACATAGGCCGCGTACGAGGGCCATTGCTCCGCCAGCGCATGGCCCAGGCGGCCGGGCGCGTGCGGAGGCACGCGGATCTCCAGGACCAGCAACGTGATGGCGATGGCCATGACGCCGTCGGCGAACGTTTCCAGCCGGGCGGTGTCGGAGGTGGGGCCGGGCGAAGGGGTCTGAGGCGCTGAAGGAGAGGAGTCGGTGGGCTCCAGCCCGCCCACGTCAGCCCTCCTCTTTCTCCTTGCGGGCTTCGGCCACGACCTTCTCGGCCAGGTGTGAGGGGACCTCCTCATAATGGTCGAACGTCATCGTGAAGATCCCTCGCCCCCCGGTCATCGAGCGAAGTTCGATCGCGTACCTGGTCATCTCCGAGTGGGGGACCAGGGCTCGGATGCGCTGCTTGCCGCCCCCGGCCGAGTCCATCCCCAGGATCCGGCCACGCTTGGAGTTGAGGTCGCCGATGATGTCGCCCGTGTACGACTCCGGGACGACGATCTCGGCCTGGACGATGGGCTCCAAGAGCGACATGCCAACCTTCTGGGCGGCTTCCTTGAGGGCCAGCTGACCGGCGAGCTGGAAGGCGATGTCCGAGGAATCGACCGGGTGGAACTTCCCGTCGTAGAGCGTCACGCGGATGTCGACCATCGGATAGGGCGTCACCACGCCCTCGGTCATCGCCTTCACGATGCCCTTCTCCACGGACGGGATGAACTGATTGGGAATGACCCCGCCCACGATCTTGTCGGCGAACTCGAACCCGGCGCCGCGCTCCCTGGGCTCGACCTCGATCCAGCAGATGGCGTACTGGCCATGTCCCCCCGTCTGCTTCACGTGCCGGCCCTGGGCCTGGACCTTGGCCTTGATCGTCTCCTTGTACGGGACCTTAGCCGGGCGGGTGGCGACGTCGACCCCGAACTTGCGCTTCATGCGCTCGACCATCGTCTCGATGTGCGCATCGCGCATGCCGTACATGACCGTCTCGTGGGTATCGGGGGACCGTTCCACCCGGAGTGTGGGATCGTCTTCCTGCACCCGGGCCAGGGCCGTCGAGAGCTTGTCCTCGTCCCCCTTCGACTTCGGCTCGATGGCGATGGCCAGGAGGGGCTCGGGAAGGTCGAGCGGGGTGAGCGTGGCAGTGTCGCCCTTGGCCACCAGCGTGTCCCCGGTGGCCGTGTGGGCGAGCTTGGCCACGGCGCCGATGTCCCCGGCGGGAACCTCGGCCACCGTCTCGTGCTCTTTGCCCCGCAAGGTGAACAGCTGGCCGACGCGCTCCTCGGCGTTCCGCGTGGAGTTCAGCAGGGAGGAATCCGGGCGGGCCCGTCCGCTGAACACCCGGAACAGGTTGATCCGTCCCACGTACGGGTCGGAGACGGTCTTGAACACCAGGGCAGTGAGCGGCCCGTTCGGGTCGGAGGGGCGCTGCTCCTCGGTCCCGTCCTTTTTCGTCACGGTCACCGGTGGCCGGTCGGCGGGGGAGGGGAAGGCCTCCGCGACGAAGTGGGCCAGACGGTCAACGCCCGCCGGCCTCCCGGCCGCGCCCACCAGCACCGGGGCGAACTTCGCCTCCGCCAGCCCGGCCTTGACCCCGCTGACGATCTCCTCGCCCGACAGCTCTCCGGCCTCAAGGTATTTCTCGAGCAGGGCGTCGTCGGCCTCGGCCACCGAATCCGCCAGCCGCTCCCGGTACGGCTCGGCCTTGGCGGCCAGGTCCTCGGGCCAGTCGCCCTCTTCGCCCTTCGGCCCTGCGCCGTACCGATAGGCCCGCCGGGACAGGAGGTCGACCACGCCGGCGAACTCGTGCTCCTCGCCGATGGGCAGCTCGATGGGGGCCACCTGGGTCCCGAAGGCGGTGACCAGGCTGTCGAGGGTTCGCTCGAAGGACGCCCGCTCGCGGTCGATCTTGTTCACGAAGATGGCTCGAGGGAGGCCGGCCTCCGCGGCCAGCTCCCACGCCACCTCCGTCTGCACCTCGACGCCGTCAACGGCCGAGACCACGAACAGGCAGGCGTCGACCGCCCGGAGGCCGGCCTTCACGTCTCCGATGAAGTCGGCGTAGCCGGGAGCGTCCAGCAGGTTGATCTTCACGCCGTTCCATTCCACCGGGGCGAGCGAGAGCGAAACGCTGATGCCGCGCCGAACCTCTTCCGCGTCGTGGTCCGAGACGGTGTTGCCGTCCTCGATCTTGCCCATCCGGGTGGTGGCGCCCGACGTGAACAGGAGAGCCTCGGTGAGCATGGTCTTTCCGGCCCCGCTGTGGCCGACGAGCAGGACGTTGCGGATGTCGCGCGGCTCGTAGACGTTCATGCGCTCCCTTCCCGGCGATGTCGAGGCGCCCTGCGAGGTCCGGAGCGGCGATTCTATCGAACGCCCTGGCCCTCGCACGACGGATGGTAGGCTCGCTCGCGTGGTTGGTCAGCCCGGGATCGAAGAGCGGGACGACCGAACCAGGCGAGCGTTGTTGCTGCTCGCCGCCTCCCTCCCCCTGTCGGCCGGGGCCGCCGCACTGGTCCTCACCCGCCATCGCATCCTGGCCGGCGTCGCGGCGGCGGGAGCGGCGACCGCCCTGCTCGCGGCGCGATCGGTGCGCTCCGAGCATCCGGGCGCCCGCCTCGCGTTCGGCGACGGAGTCCTCGATCGACTGTTCGACGCGTGCGTGCTGGTCCCGCTGGCGTGGACCTCGAGGTCCGGTTCGAACGTCGACGCCGTGCTCGCCCTGGTCTGCCTGGGTGCCTCGTACCTCGCGTCCTACGAGCGCGCCCGCGGCGAGGCCTTGGGGTACGCGGGCTCGGAGGGCACCGGATATCGGTTCACCCGGTACGCCATCCTCGTCCTCGGCCTCCTCACCGGGTGGCTCTTGGCGGCGTTGTGGGCATACGCGGCCCTCACCGTGGCCGCTGCCGGTGTCCGTGCCTGGAATATTGCGCTCCAGGAGCGGACCGACGCGGGCCACGGCAGGAGCACCCCGTGAGCGTTGAGGCGGTCCCTGGGACGCCGGCGGAGGCGCCCCCGGCCGAGCGACCCCCGGGGATGGGGGGATCCGACCGCTCGGTGTACACGGCCATCCGGTCGGCCGAGTGGCTGGGGATGCGGCTTCCCCGCCGAGCCGGACTGGCCCTGGCGAACCTCTACTTCCACCTCTATTACGCGCGGGCCACGGGGCAGCGGGCCGTGGTCGCGGGCAACTTCGCCCGCGTCCTCGGCCACCCGCCCGATTCACCGTTGGTTCGATCGGCCACGCGAGAGTGCTTTCGCCTGTACGCCAGGTATTGGTACGAGACCTTCGCGCTGCGCACCATGCCGGGGGACGAGGTGAATCGCCGGTTCTCGCTCGACGGACTCGAGCACATCGACCGGGCCACGGCGGCGGGACGGGGGATCGTCCTGGCCCTGCCCCACATGGGGAACTGGGACGCCGCTGGCCACTGGCTCTGCCTGAACGGGTACCGGATGACCGCGGTCGCCGAGGAGCTCAAGCCGAGATCGGTGTTCGAGCTCTTCCTGCGTCACCGTCGGGCGCTGGGGATGGGGATCGTCCCGCTCTCGGCGGGAGCGAAGGTCGCGGAGACGCTCATCCGGCTCCTCTCCGAGAACCACCTGATCACCCTGGTCGCCGACCGTGACCTGACAGGGCGGGGGGTGGAGGTGGAGATGTTCGGGGCACCGCGCCGGCTGCCGGCCGGTCCGGCCCTGCTGGCGCTGGCGACCGGGGCCCCCCTCTGCGTCTGCGCGGTCTTCACCACCGACGAGGGGTGGCACACGGTGATCGACCCCCCGGTCCACATCGAACGGACGGGCGTCATGCGTCAGGATGTCATCGCGCTCACCAACGTCATCGCCGCCGGATTCGAGCGGTTCATCGCCGCCGCCCCGGCCGATTGGCACATGTTCCAGCCGGCGTGGGAGGAGCCATCCGATGGCACCTCAGCGATGAACGGCCCCGAGGCGTGAGGATCGCCCTGGCGTGTCCGTACGCGTGGGACGCCCCCGGCGGCGTTCAGGTCCACGTCAGGCAGCTCGCGTCGTGTCTGCGGGGCCGCGGCCACGAGACGCTGGTGCTGGCCCCCGCATGGTCGAGGCCGGACGACCCGGCCGTGGAGGTGGTGGGCCGGCCGGTGAAGGTTCGGTTCAACGGGTCGGTCGCACCCATCTGTCCCGATCCCCGGAGCCGGGGAAGGATCCGCCGGGCCCTGGCCTCGTTCCACCCCGACGTGGTCCACGTGCACGAGCCCTTCGCCCCGAGCACGGGCCTGTTCGCCACCCTCGAGGCCACGGGGCCGGTGGTCGCCGTCTCCCACGCCTACTTCGAGCGGTCGCTCCTCTTCGAGCTCTTCTCCCGGGCGATGGGCAAGGTGTGGGGGCGACCGGCGGTCTGGATCGGGGTCTCCGAGGCGAGCGCCGCGTTGCTGCGCCGCCATCTCGGCCACGACGCGGACGTTCGCATCATCCCCAACGGGGTGGACGTGGAGCTGTTCGGAAGGGCGCGGCCGGCCGAGCTGCCCCCGGGGCGCCGCATGCTGTTCGTGGGCAGGCTGGAGCCTCGAAAAGGATTCCCCCTGGCCGTCAGGGCCTTCGAGCTCCTGGCGGAGGATCATCCCGACCTGCTGCTGGTGGTGGTGGGGGAGGGGCGGCAACGAACCGCCTTGGACGCCCTGCCTCCGAACCTTCGGGGCCGGCTGGTCAGGGCCGGGGTGGTTCCCCATGCGGACCTTCCCAGATATCACGCCGCCGCCGACGTGTTCGTGTCCCCAGCGGTGGGCCGGGAGAGCTTCGGGATCGTGCTGGTCGAGGCCATGGCCGCGGGCGTCCCGGTGGTGGCCTCGGACATCCCGGGATACCGAGAGGTCGTGCGCGACGGAGTGGACGGATTGCTGGTCCCCCCCGGCGACGTCGGCGCCTTGGCCGGGGCGGCCGCCCAGATCCTCTCCGATCCGGCCCTGGCCGCCCGCCTGGCCGAGGCCGGCAGGGCCAGGGCCGAGACCTTCCGATGGGACCGGGTGGCCGAGCAGGTCGAGGCGGCTTACCGGGATGCCCTGGCGAGTTCCGATCGAGGAGCGGGGCCGGCGCCGGGGCGCTGATAACATGAGCCCGTGCTGGCCCTGTGGATCGTTCTCGGGCTGATCGGTTTGGTCCTTCTGTATGGAGTCCTCACCTACAACCGCCTGGTGAGGCTGCGGGTCCGCACCGAGAACGCGTGGTCACAGATCGACGTCCAGCTCCGCCGGCGTTACGACCTCATCCCGAACCTCGTGGAAACCGTCAAGGGCTATGCGGCGCACGAGCGCGAAGTGTTCGAAGAGGTCGCCCAGGCACGGGCCAACGCCGAAGCCGCCTCGGGGGTCCGAGACCAGGCGCAGGCCGAGAACCAGCTGACCGCGGGGATCCGACGGCTGATCGCGGTGGCCGAGAACTACCCGCAGCTGAAGGCCAACGAGAACTTCCTCGCTCTGCAAGAGGAGCTGACGGGGACCGAGTCCCGGATCGCCTTCGCCCGGCAGTTCTACAACGACCAGGTGCAGAGCCTGAACACCCTGATCCAGAGCTTCCCCTCGCGGATCGTCGCCTCGACCGGAGGGTTCCAGACGCGCGAGTTCTTCGAAATCGAGGAACCAGCCCGCGGTCCGGTCTCGGTCCGCTTCTAGCAGGCCTTGTACGAGCAGATCGCCCGCAACAAGCGGCGGACCGTGCTGCTCATCCTCGGCACGATCATCGTGGTCGGGGGACTCGGATACCTGTTCGGCCTCCTCCTCGGGATTGGCCCCGTCGGGCTGGTCATCGCCCTGCTCCTGGCGGCGGGGATGTCCTACTACTCCTACCGGTACGGCGACCGGCTGGTCCTCCGGGCCGCACGGGCCCGGCCGGTCAGCCACGAGGAGGAGCCCCGGCTCCACAACATCGTGGAAGGGCTCGCCATCGCGGCGGGACTGCCGAAGCCGGCCGTGTACGTGGTTCCGGAGCGCGCCCCCAACGCCTTCGCCACCGGTCCGGATCCTCAGCACTCCTCGATCGCGGTGACCCAGGGACTGCTCGACTCGATGAATCGTGTCGAGCTGGAGGGCGTGATCGCCCACGAGATGAGCCACGTTCGAGACCGCGACATCCTGCTCGGCACCGTCGTGGCCACTCTGGTGGGGTCCATCGTCCTCATCGCCGAGTTCATGCTGCGGTGGTTCTGGTGGGGTGGCGGACGGATCCGGGGGCGGGATCGCGAGGGCGGAGAAGGGTTCGTGATCCTCGCCGCGGTCGGACTCGTCCTGGCAATCCTCACGCCGATCATCGCCCAGGTGATCAAGATGGCGATGTCGCGCCGTCGCGAATATCTGGCCGACGCCGAGGGCGCGATGCTCACCAGGTACCCACCGGGACTGGCCGGCGCGCTCCGCAAGATCGCCGCGGACACCACCCCCATGCGCGTGGCCAACAACGCCACCGCCCATCTGTGGCTGAACCAGCCGTCGCGGGTCCCTGGAGAGGGCAACCACTGGTTCGAGAACCTCTTCTCGACCCATCCTCCGATCCAGGAGCGGATCCGGATCCTCGAGGAGATGTGATCGGTTTACGCCGATAGCACACGAATGCGACGGAACATGTTTGTGATGCGTCCAATGGGCGGCTAGCATGCAGCCCGGCCTTCCCCCCGTCTGCGCAAGGAGGATTCACCAACCATGACCCCGACGAGGCGTGGCCGCACGGTGCTCGGCCTCATCATCGCCCTCCTCCTGGTGGGCGGCGGCGTCATCGCCGTCGTGCTGCTCGGGGGAAAGGCCGGCCAGGGGATCGTCGGCCAGAGCCCAACCCCGAACGCCTCCGAGCCGGGCTCTTCCCCGTCGCCACCCCCGCCCGTCTGCCCCTACTCGGGAATGACGCTGGCCAACGTCCCGCTTCGCCCCGCCCTGGCCGTGAAGGTGGAGAACCTCCCGTCGGCCAGGCCGCAAACCGGCCTGTCCTGGGCCGACATCGTGTACGAGGAGCCCGTGGAAGGCGGCATCACCAGGTTCATCGCCATCTACCAGTGCCAGGACGCGGCCCGGATCGAGCCCGTCCGCAGCGCCAGGTTCACCGATGTGGACATCCTGGTCCAGCTCGGCAAGCCGGTGTTCGGTTACGCCGGTGGGGTCGCCGCTGTGGAGAG
>Ga0066710_100004536_pt1 | contig 12332 bp, 14 predicted proteins | sample GraSoiAngelo_159_FD_79666 | JGI IMG/M metagenome (GOLD analysis project Ga0066710, IMG submission 79666) | Grasslands soil microbial communities from the Angelo Coastal Reserve, California, USA - 14_1009_16_40cm | ecosystem: Environmental > Terrestrial > Soil > Grasslands | place: USA...
CAATGGCCATCCCATCACAAGTATGATTTGCGGTTACCCCAGGAGAGTGGGGATTGAGACATGGAACTTTCAGCACTGGCTTCTATCGGTGACTGGACAACTCTTACTTAGCCTGCCCTTTCTGTCACAATCTATGAAAGCACGACCCGCTGTGGCATTGGTGACCGTGGTCTTAGTCGGTTCCTTGGCCGGTTTCTATCTCTATGACCGCTTCAATGTCGGTTCAACCTCAACTTCAAGCTGCAGCGACCCCGCGTCGATCAGCAGCCATGTCTATCATCCCTACAGACTTCAGATCGTAAAACCTTGCATTACCGCTTCCGGAACAGTAGACCGGGTTATAGAGGAAGCTGACGGCGACGTTCACCTCCGAACGAATCTGGACCAGGCTTACAGCAACCTCACAAATAGTGGTAACCAGGGGTACCCCCAGTACGGTGATCTAGTGGTCGAGATAATCTGTGTAAACACGCCCAGCCAGCCAGATGCGATACCAGCATGCCAGAACTACACGAACCAGATTACGGTACCAACCGCTGGCCAGCACATCACGATCACCGGCCCCTATGTTCTGGACACTGACCATTACGACTGGGCGGAAATACACCCAGTATACTCGCTAGTGATCGGGTAAAGTGGGACGAACGGAGAAGAAAGAATTGAGTGACATCAGATTACGACTAGCCTACGTTGATGTTCAATTGTAGATTTGCTGGGAGGTTGCGGTAATTAGTTGGCTGCCGCACTTGCACAAGTCCATTGAAGCTGCCTTTGCACTGGCTGGCCGAAACCTGACAGGTTGCCACTACAGTTACCTGCAACAGAGATGCTCCGCAATTGGTGAAGCTCGCTGGAACTACCGCTAACGCGATGATTCCTGGAGAGTTGCTTACTGTCCGAAGAGAGATAGGCCCTGCGTTGATGCTGCAGTTGAATGTGTCAGATGCGCTGCCCGACCCGTCTGTCGCTGCGAAGGAAATGGTCAAAGGACTCGTCGTCCATGTTACCTTTGGAGTGGTCAAGTTGGAGGATGGAAGGATTACCGACGTATAGGCGACGCCGAGCACGGAGGCGACTGCGAGGCCAACGAGAATGTGCGGTAGGTACCTAGTGATTGGGAGCCTCAAGAGGATTGTTCTTCCTCTATCCTCAATTTAAGAATACCTACGGTACGTGACATTTTCCACGCCGTCCGAGGGCTAATCAGTGGCATTGGGCTCCGAGGGGGTAAGAGAGGAACTAGAAGCAGGAACTAAAGGATTGTGGATTTTGTTCTGTCCAAACAGTAAGAATGAATCTAGAATCGAGAGCACTCTCGTTATGTGAGACAGATTCACCTGCCGTAGCATCCCTTAGATATTCACAGAATGCGAAAGGTGCCATCCTTGCGGCTCAGCATCGGGTTCGTTCTTGACGATGCCATGGCACTGCTAGCAATATTCGAGACAATTGCCCTCGGACAATTGGTCCTGCATCCCTTCTCGCTCTACACCGGCGGAAGCTTCGCTTCGTATCAAGCGCGAATGTTTCGCGGGCTTGCTCCTCTCTCGCCAATACTACTCGCCCTCCTTCTATACGCCTGGCTGGCAAGACTGATCCTCAAAGTTGGCCGGAAACACTCTACTGGGCTCGACAGATTCTCACGAACTCTCTCAGAAAAAGTGAGGGGCCTCGACAAGCCAAACCCATCTCAAGCTAAGTTCATTCTTCTTCATCATCCTCGATTACTATTGATCGTAGCCATGACTGCAGCCGTGTTGCTCGGCCTTTTTCCTTATTGGCCAGGATTGAATCCCGATGGAAACATCGTAGGCACCGACACGCCACTCTACATCGAATGGACTAGACAGATGCTCGGGAGACCCTTTCCGCAAGCCATCTCATACGCGTTTAGTGCAGCAGATAGTGGCTTCAGGCCAGTCCCCCTGATCTTCTTCTATTTGATAGCCTCGCTTGGCGTTAGGCCCGAGCAGGTAGTGGAGTTTTCTCCTGTCATACTAGGCCCACTTCTATCTCTTGCATCTTTCATCTTCGTAAGAACCGGGTCTGGAGACAATGGGACCGCAGCTATTGCCGCACTAGTCACGTCTTTCTCCTTCGACGTCACAGTGGGAATTTGGGCCGGCTACCTGGCAAACTGGTTGGGGATGATCATAGCGTTCTTCTTCCTTGCAGCCTTCTTCCTGTTTGAAAAGTCCAAGCGGAAAACCATCGTCATCCCTCTGATACTTCTGTCTCTGGCCTTGTTGCTGACACATCCCTGGACATGGGCCCTAATCCTGACGACCACGTTCTTCTTTGCGCTAACTCGGCGGCGAGACGAACGGATGCTCTTGATAACATCGACAATCGCCTTGATCGCAGTCGGAGTCATTGTTGAGTTCGCGAAGAGTCAGATTGCAGGGGGTGCGACTCTTGCAGGGGACCTAGGAACGAAGGGTCCTGTGTTTGGAATCCCTCAGGTCGTAATGTTCTGGCCGAACATCTTCATTGCATTGAATGTCTTCTACGACGGTTTACTAGGCAACGTGTTACTCCTAGGACTCAGCGCCCTCTCATTCGTCAAGATCAGATTCCATGACAAGATGGAGGGCATGCTTGCCTGCTGGATCGCGTCCGCATCGGCGCCATTCGCTCTGCTCAACAGCTTCCATCAGACGCGGCTAATCTACGACCTGCCCATTCCGCCGCTGGTAGCCATGGGTCTTCTCCTGCTAATGTCTAGAGCGGGAGGCGGAAACCTGAGGGCGAGCCTCATCTTGCTGACCGCGTTACTCTTCAGTGCGAACTACGCGCTTGCGGCGGTTGTTCAAGCCTAGGAGTGCTTTTCCAGTCTCAATCAATCACAGGATTTCCTCAGATACCATTTTGTACGTTTTGGACGGAAGAAACTCCACTATCCTTTAGTTCCGCGTTAATTCTCCCCTGATACTCCCCTGGGTCCAGGTTGCCAATAGCCATAGTTCACCAGTCCTACGGCCGCTTCGGGGGAGCAGAAAGGGTGGCCCTCGCGCACTACGAGAGGCTTAGGCAAATGAACGTCGACGCCACACTCTTCTGGAGTGGACTAGTCACTCCCGGCTGGCAAGCCAGGCTCAACGGCTACGACATCAGAACGATACCGTCGACCGTGCCGAGCCCCCGAAGACTTGCGGTGATGATGAGGTTCCTCAGAGAGTTATCTCGCTATGACTCGATCATAATCCATCACCATGTGGACCCGTTACTCGCTCTGTATATCGCTAGAAACTTGGGGAAGAGGACGATCTGGTATTCAGGCTCGATGTTCGAACTCGCATGGGAAAAATGGATTACCGGAGAAGATTACAGGTCAATAAGCCGGACGATTAAGCAGACCAGCGAAGAATACTACGGCCGAACCCTCTCATCTCTAGTAATGTCCGATCATGTGTTCGATCAGACCGTTCGGCTAGCCCGCGCGGCCGACATACATGCTGTCAAAAGATACTCGAAGATAGTCGCTAACAGCAAATTCCTCTCACGCTTTCTCAAGCGAATCTACAAACTGGACTTTGTGCCTCCAGTCGTCTATCCCGGACCGGACCCGATGCTTGAGCAATTGTCATCGAAAGACTTTGTAGGCGAGGGCGACTACATGCTCGCAGTGGGTCCACTGATCCCGCTGAAAAACGTGGACGGGATGATACAGGCCGCTTCCAAGGTGCCCTCTGCCAGACTCGTTGTGGTCGGCGAAGGTCAGGATCGGGTTTCGCTGGAAGAGAGTGCAGACAGGCTGCATGTCCCGCTTTACTTGAAGGGCAACTCCCACAGTGAGGAAGAACTTGCTATGTTGTATTCGCAGTGCATGCTTCACATCCATCTATCGCTCTATGAGCCGTTCGGGCTAACACCAGTGGAAGCGGGGCTCTTCAGGAAAGCTTCGATCGTGACCAACCACGGAGGACCCCCTGAGATAATCGTGGAGGGAGAGACGGGATTCATCGTTGACCCCCGAGATTATGGCACAATTGCGAAAAGAATGAACGAGCTGCTCTCTAGTCCTGAACTCCGTCGCGAGATGGGACGGCAGGCGAGAAAGAGGATCCTAGAGAATTTCACACTCGAAAGGTCAACGAAACTGCTTCTGGAGGAGGTCGAGCGATAGACGAAGCTTCGACTCTACTCCATAATCATACTCTCTGTCCTAACTCTGGCCATTCCAACGATATTCCTCCGCGGGACCCTCCCGCAGCAAACGGCTACGGAGATTGACGGTCTCTCTCATCTTGCTTCAATAGAGGGTATCTCCGTAGGCCCAACCATCTGGAAAGACAGCTTCAACAACATAACTCAATGGACCTTGTCCTCGTCGAGTATTCCCGCTATCCTGCAAGTCAACAACTCGCTCAAACTTACGGTCGCGTTCCCATCAAAATCGAGTCCTCAAGCTCTTTCAATCTACCGTAGCGTGAACTTGTCGCTTGACCGAGACCCGTTGCTAACGTTCAGCACAACTGTTTCAAGTGGGGTTTCATACGGAATCAGATTTTTCGGAACGACCACCAACAATGCGAGCTTCGCAGCATGGCACGAAGGTTCATCGCTGCAACATAGACCAGGCCTAGGGACTAGACAGACAACTTCGGTAAATCTCGTTGCCGAGTCTTCCCTAGCCAACCCGAAACTTTCGCTAACGGGCGCCAGAATCACGCGAGTGCTGTTCTACCTTGAAGCCCCTGCCCTAACAAGTGGGAATTTTGTGCTTGCGCTGTATGATCTACACGCCAATTACATTCTGAGAACTCCAGCAAACTCAACTGAAGTCAGCGGCAACTTCACGGGCCTGGTTGCAGACATGGGACCTACAAGTACTAGCCAAGGTCTTTTCCAAGTCTTTGTGGGCTTGGACATCAAAGGCAGTCCCGACCTCAGCTACACTCTTTACCTTACACAAGGAGCTTCGGTTGTAGCCCAGGCGTATACGTACGCCCCGAAGATTGCGACGACGTACGAGCTAGCGCTCTTGTCTCCTTCACTTGTCAATTCGGCCCCGTTATTTACTGGAAAAATAAGCTCATCCTCGCTGATTGTTAGGTCCTGGGCGGGAGAAATCAGCTTCTTCCGTTTGAACAGTGTGGAAATCAGATTTCTTTCCGCCTCTCCCGCTTCTCATGCTGGTCTAGACCCCTCAAACTACAACTCCTTGATGTTCTACTACTTCGTGTTCCTCTTCGTCATTCCAGCCGTTATGGTCGCTCTACTGGTCAAAGTGTTCAAGGATGAGAATGAAAACTAAGATTCTAGCCACGCTTCTTGTCGGGCTCATCGTAAGAATAGAGCTAGCTTCTTTCGCTGGGCACCCAGGTGATCTGGCTCTGTTCGCATATTCGGCTAGACTGTATTATGAATCGGGGCGCTTCGACTATCTGTTCCCTACTCTGCCCCTCGTGTATTACGTGCAACTTGCTTTCTACTCACTGTATGTCCTCATGAGAGACTTAGGGTTCAGCGATCTTGTGTTCATGTTTCACACTAACTTCATGGTTGAAGGGCTCTTCTTCCGTATCCCGCTAATCCTGTCTGATCTCGGGATTTTTGCCCTGATCTTGCAGTTTACCGGCAAACTTCGATACGCTGCGCTCTATCTCCTGAATCCCCTAAGCATCTATCTAACTGGTGCGTGGGGTACTTACGACTCTCTGATGATGTTGCCGCTCGTCTACGGTTTCGTTTTGATCGCGAAGAATGAAAGACGTCTAGCAAGCGTTTCCTTCATAATAGCTGGTCTTTTCAAACTATTCGGATTTGTTCCCTTCGGGCTTTTAGCGATAGAAAACCTGCTTCATAGGAAATGGAAAGAATTCGGAATACAACTAGGTACAGCAGTAGGACTTACCAGCCTCTCCTTTGCTCCTTACTTGGGCGCTGGACTGCAAGACTTCTACGTCGGCTTTGTACTTCGTTTTCTGGGCCTCAGCGGAGCAAGCACTAGAGCGTACGATGTTTTCGCCATATTCTCCGGAGCTCGCTTTGCAGGATCATCCCCGCTAATCTGGTTAGGCGTAGGCGTAATTGCGATCTTGTTTGTCTTGCACGTGAGAAAGTCGAAATCGACGATTCAACCTCTGCTACTTTGGAGCCTCGTAGGTGCCGTTGCTCTCAACGCTTTCTCCCAGTCCGAACCCCAATGGCTCTCTTGGGTCATCCCACTCTCAATACTGTATGCATACATGACGAATCGTACGGGACTCGCGTACTACTCTTACTTCTACGGAATTGCAAGCGCCTTTTTGTCTATCACTATTCTGCAAAGCACAGGATACCTTGTGCTAGGTACCCCTCTTGTCTTCTTCAATGCGATTGAGGCCTTCAAGGGCTCAGTAGCCGTGTACGCGATTACTATTTCGAGTATGCTGCTGGTTTTGCTAGGCTATGCATTCGTGAAGCCCGTCCGATTTAAGGTCGAAATCGTGGCATTGGTTTGTCTCGTCTATTTGCAAGCCTACTTCTGGTTGAGCATAATGAGAATCCTCCCCGTGTAGGTGCGAATTCAACGATCAAGACCAATCTTCGCACGAAGTCGAAGGTGATGAAGACGTATGACAAAGAGTCTTTGGTTTACTACTCGAAACGTTTCGCCAGCCAGGGCGGGAGACACATCGATCTCACCGAAAAGCGTCTCCTCGCACGCTATGTAAGTGGACCTTCATTGCTGGAAGTCGGGACTGCGAGCGGGAGATTTGTGGGATTTGTGGAGCGAATGGGCTGGGACTATACTGGAATCGATATTTCGGCTCAGATGCTACGGCTGTCCAATAGCAATGGCTGTAAGCTCGTCCAGGGTGATGGAGAGGAGATTCCGTTGAGGTCCTCAATATTCAACATGGTCTTTTGCCTTCACACATTCCACTTCATCCCCGAACCTCTCCGGTGCGTCGAGGAGTCGTATAGAGTATTGAAAGAGGGAGGGTTCTTGTTTCTAATCTTCGAGACTGACAACTGGTTGAGGCGGTTGTCTCTCAAGACAGGGTTGTTTGAGTCAGACCAGTGGTACTTTACTCTAGCAGAAGTCGCCGGTATGATGCGGAATTGCGGTTTGACCCCCGTCGCTACTGGTCCTGTTCTAAAGTTTCCAATGGCCTTCTACAGAAGGTTGCCGTTTACGAAATTGCTCAAGCAACTGGACGCATCGAGAAATTGGCCCGGTTGGCTCGCAACCCTAGGGTTTGTGATTGGCCGCAAGGAAGGGAAGCCTCAAGCCGGCGCCCTCGCATAACGAGTTGGTCCGGTGACAAAGGACCCACGAAAGACATGGGAGACCATTGGAGAAGAGGATCCGTACTGCGGAACGGGCGGACCAACCCGCACCGTCCCAAGAACTGGGAAATTTGCTCAACCAGACCTAGGGCTCTTAGACTCTATCGAGCCCAATACAACTCTCATCGATGTCGGCTGTGGCTACGGCAGAAACTCGATTCCTATAGCTGAAGCCAAGAAAGCGTTCGTCGTAGCATGCGACATCTCTCTCAGCATGTCTCGTTCAGTAAGAGAGAGACACTTGCCCTTTGTCCTATGCGACCTTCGCAAGCTACCGTTTCGAAGGTCCAGTTTTGACTATCTAGTTTGCAGTGTCGTCCTCATTCATTTGAAGCGGATTGAGATTGATGAGGCTATCGCTGAGTTGAAACGTGTTGGAAAGAAATGTCTGATCGTTATGCCCAACCCCCTGGGCCGAGCAAGCCTGTTCGGATTCATCCCTTTTCTCGTTGGCCCGTTAATATGGATCAGAAAAGGATGGAACTCCAAGCTTTCCGTCTTCTCAGATATTCCCTGTCCCAGAGGATATGTCGTGAACTTTTACCTGCCTTGGATGTTCCGCGGCCTCTTGGAAGGTCATTTCGATAGTGTGGCTGTGGCCTCTGCGAAAACGGGCAGGGCTCCTCACCCGTATATGACAGATCGAGTGTTATACATTTGCAACAATTCTGAGAAACTTCAACGTATGACTTCCGACAACGGCCGGGCACCGAATGTTCTGAGCAGTTTATCCGGTCGTCCCTAGCGGCCCGTGAGGTTTTTCACCCGCTCTATTCTCTTCCCAGTTCCTTGATTATTTCCTGATATAATTCGTCTCGTTTCTTGTCGGAATAGCTGCGGTATATGAGTTCCAAAACTTTGTAGCCTCTCTTTCTTAGGAGAGTTCTGGGTTCCTCATCCTTTGCCATCTGAGTGATTCTCAGATGCGGCAGACCATCAACAAACACTAGCGTCGGTCGTGGCATCGTTGGAAAATAGAAGTCGACTGTTGTAATTGGTACCTCTACCTGAGTCAGATAATGGATCCCGGAATGTTCTAGTTTGATGGCTAGCTCGGTCTCCATACGGCTGGGATTAATGGTTAATCGTTCACGCCAGTTACTTTGACTCGACACCTGGATGGCTGAGGCGTCCGCGAGTAACCCATCCACCTTTCCACGGAGTGGCCCATCCATAGATCAATATGGTGATTGTAAGGAATAAGCCCATGAACGTAAACACTGTTCTATACAAGACGTCTTTCAAAGAGTGAACCTTCACTTTCATGCATCTCTGGGAGCTAAAGTTATAGGTTTGAGCCTGCTCTAACAGTCGAAATGTTTCCTGTAGACAGAATCAGGAATTACAAAATTCGTTGGGGTAAGCTGTCCGAGGGCCGGAAGAATGAAATTTCAATGGGTCTTCTGGTGCTCTTCGGCTCCACTCCATTCCTTCTCTATATCGCGGAGCTTCCAATCTTCCTTCCTGATACGGTCATCTCCGATATCAGTGCCATCCTAACCGCCACTATCCTTCCAGTAATCGGTCTGGCTACGAGAATCAAGTTGAGGAACCTTAGAACCAAGGCGGTGGGAGTTGGATTCATTGGACTCTTCCTTTCCGCATTCTCTCTGTTTCAGTCGAAGATGGAGACGGCATACAAAGTATTGTCTACGGACGTTACTACTCTCGACTTCAAGATTGCCGCGATAACCTTCACTTTCGCAGTGTTAATCACAGCGATCGGACTCATCCGAGGGATGCAGTCAAGAGAACTAACGGAAGATACAGAACCAATGCGATACACTTAGCCATGTCAAAGAACCTGACTCAAGAGAACCATATCTTCCTGATTAGAGATGGCCGCGGATACGTAGTCACCGAAGTAGAGAAGCTCGTCGGATGGACTGCTCGGTTCAGCTTCATTGGTGTCGCAGACGGAAAGCCCTACGGCATGATACAGATGATGTCAGAGCGATTTTGGGAAGACCTCGGTAACTTCCGCCAGATGATGCAAGAGAAGACCATGCCTGGCATCCAGTTCGTCATTACAATGAAGAAGAACGCGGACGGCTCTGCCGATATATCGTATGAAACAATGGGTGTCCGAGACCCCACGGACAGACGCTACACGTAATGGTAGGGGTTGAAAGGTTCGGGGTTCATTGAGACCCTCATGGGTGTGAAACCACCTCTGAAGGTGGAACACCTCAATCACTTCATCAATCGCTCTCTTGAAGAGAGCCTGAATCTCGACTACCAAGCTATTCCTGCTGTTCTGAACTATGACGAACTCTCACAGGATGTATCTGCATTTGCCAATTCTGCGGGCGGCCTGTTAGTCCTCGGAGTGGGAGAGAAAAAATCTGAACCACTCAAACCCGGTCTTCCAGGAGAAATTACCTGGACAGCATCATACACCAAAGAAGCAATTGAAAGTGCTCTTCTTAGCCGCATTCATCCATGGATTGAGCATCTCGCAATCCACCCTGTCCGAAACTCCGAGGGGAAGGTTGTCTTTCTCTTCGACATCCCCCAGAGCATGAAGGCGCACCAGGCCGGAGACAAGCGGTACTACATGCGGCACAATTTCCAGAAGCTTCCCATGGAGCACTACCAAATTGTGGACTTGATGAACAGGCGGTCTTCACCCATCCTGAAGCCCATAATCGAAGTGGTGAAAGTAGCCTCGGACGGAAGAGGTGTGACTCTTCATATGGGGTTGGTTAACGAGGGGAACGTAATTGCAAAGCATCCTCTTCTGTTCATCAAGTGTTTCAAATGTGAAGCTGTAGTCGAGGACTCTGGGTTCTTTGGACTTCGGAGACAGGGTGAAGAAATTGATGAGGATGGAGAAAAAGCGATTACCATTACAGGCGGGAACCCGTGGACTGTAATCCATCCCCAAATCATCAACTATTTCGGGAATTGTATTCTTTCCTTTGCCGATATGGGATGCTCCTGTGAGTTGATGGTTGGCTGTGAAGGTGCCCCCACAGAGCGTTATTGGGTGGTAATCGGACAGAGATTTCTGAAAGGGTTGACGCCTGGAAAGGGAGAGACAATTCGACTTTCCTATTGGACAACGACTGGAATGACGGCAGAAATGTTTGAAGTTCTCGTGAAGCAATGGGGCATTGGAGAACCGGAACTGAAAGAAGTCGCCAACTCAATGAGTGAGGCTTTCAAAAAGAAAACTACTCCTGAGCAAGCCCAAGTATCTGGCTAATTCGTGATTTTGAGCCATGGGAAGATACCGCCCGTCCGGCGGGATGAGTGCCAAAGACAAACGCGAACTGTTTGGAATAATTCTGTTCTTCGCGGGGTTTCTTCATGGCTATTATAGGGGCCTTCCAGTCGTACTCAGACTACACGCACTTCAATTCAACACAACTTGCCGCGAAAACCATCGTTGATGTGTTGGCTCCAGACGTTACTGTGGTAGGAGTCGGACTTTTCTTTATGGTCGCGGGCCTGATCGTCTTCTTTGCCGAGAGTAACAAAGCTGCTGCTAAAGGTGTCAAAGGAATATTCAGAAAGTAGGTTCCATACTTATTACTAGATTTAGAGTGGGACTTAGCAATCCGCTCGACAGTTCGATTGGCCGTGGAATTCACGGGCAGAGAGATTGAAAAAGTCAGTTTAACGTCTCTTTCTTATCCAATAAGCCAGAGTCTGTGCCCAGCAAGAGAAAAGGGAATCTTTCCACGCGTGGATTCCCCGTGGAAGCGTCCCTAGAGAGAAAGGACCCCCTCCCATCCCTTCCGGTGGTTTGAGAACTCAGTTATCGGTTGCCCGGACGAAATGTAGTGGTGCAGTGGGATCGTTGAGACTCCATGTGCGGATTCTCCCGCATTCCCCACAGGCCTGCAACCACAAATTCGCCTCCGACACGTGTGCCCAAGCACAAACGTGTTCCTTCTGTCGTAGGGCTAATCCGAGAAGACAGAGCGACGTAGCCGCTAGTCCTCCCACAATTAGGCCGACCGCGAAATCTTCCATTGAAGACGAAGATTCGACTTCAACAGGTGCTGGGATATCGATCGTGAGAGGCTCGGTCCCAGGCGGATCCTTGATCAGTCCTTGGTATCTGACTGTACCATGAACGATCTTCTCCCCGTTTCCGAGATCTTTGTTCACGATATGATCGAGATGATTTTCTACGGTTCGATAGTCAATGTGACATCTTTCGTGAAGCTTGTTCCGAGTTACATGTTCATCTTTTTCGATCCGGCTGCGGACACACTCCATCAATTCCACGTCGTGATGATCCAAGGTCCCGATCCTACAGGGGTGCCCTGTAGATATTGATGATCTTAGTGCCTAGAGTCGGAGGTGTAAAGTTTGGCCAAAGGTTTAGGAAAAATGTCAGCAGGACGCGGCACCTATAACTGGATCACGTCTATTGCGGCAAAGCAGCCACAGTGGTTCCTGGGTTCTCTTCAGGGACGCAACGCCTACGAAGCATGGCTTGTCCATCTCTTCAACGGCTTCAAAGACACGAACTTTTTGTTGAAGTTCGAAGGCACGGCGAACCCCTGGGAAAGGTCACAGCTAGTCGGCGAAAAGATCCGAGAACTCAGGCAAAGTTTCAGCGAGCTATCGACAGAACAAAAGATTGAGCTTGGTAAACAAGGCGAGGTCGAGCTCAAGACTGGCATCGAGCTCTTGTCGAAGGACAAGCAAACCATCCTGCAGCTAATCTCGGTCACTGATCCACCGCCTGCCACGTAAGGCCAGCCATCATGGCCATCAAACGCCCCTTTCTTTTTTCTGATGGGAGAATCACGCAGGATGACTCATCTACTTCAAAAAAGGGACCAAAAAGGCCACATCACAACGATTGCCCAATCAGCTGTCTCTTTCGACCCGAAAGATGTTCTAAAAGAGTACGGACCGGGAAAGTACTATGACAAAGACACCAGCCCCCGATTTCACCTCATATGGAAGTCTTGGCTGGGTGAGCGAACCGAAAAGACGAAACATCAAAGGAGCTCTCCAACGAGATAGAGTCTCTGAAAAAGAAGACAGGCTACCTAACCGCGGCGGGGATTATCCTCGGGGCCTCGGAGATC
>Ga0066710_100004540_pt1 | contig 12323 bp, 9 predicted proteins | sample GraSoiAngelo_159_FD_79666 | JGI IMG/M metagenome (GOLD analysis project Ga0066710, IMG submission 79666) | Grasslands soil microbial communities from the Angelo Coastal Reserve, California, USA - 14_1009_16_40cm | ecosystem: Environmental > Terrestrial > Soil > Grasslands | place: USA...
CGAGACGTGGCGGTACAAGGGTGAGGCGATCCGCCACATCGGTCCGATGGCGCAGGACTGGAGCCGCGCGTTCGGCGTCGGCCCCGACGATCGTCACATCGATCTGATCGACGCGAGCGGCGTGGCGCTGGCGGCCATCCAGGCCCTCGCCCAGCGAGTCGAGGCCCAGGAAACGGAGCTCGCCGCCCTCCGCGCGACGCTCGCGGGCCTCGAAACGGGCGCCGGCCCGACCGCCTAGCCGAGGTCACGACAGCGGGATGGACGGGCGGCAGGTCGCGCCTGTCCTCTCCGCCACGCTGATCGTCCGCGACGAGGCCGCGGTGCTTCCGCGCTGCCTCGCATCGATCCGCGACCTGGTCGACGAGATCGTCGTCGTCGACACGGGCTCCGCGGACGACAGTCGACGCATTGCCGCCGACTTCGGCGCGCGCGTCTTCGAGTTCCCCTGGCGCGACGACTTCGCGGCCGCGCGGAACGCGGCGCTCGAGCACGCGCGGGGCCGGTGGATCCTCTACATCGACGCGGACGAGGCCATCGTCCCCACCAGTCATGACACGCTCGCCGGCCACCTTCTCGATCCGGGTCTGGTCGCGTGCACCGTTCGTTTCCGCCCGCGCACCGGGTTCACCCGGTACCAGGAGTGCCGGCTCTTTCGCAACGACCCGCGGATCCGGTTCCGCAACGTGATCCACGAGACGATGTTGCCGGACATCGAGAACGTGAAACACGCGGATGGTCTCCGCATGGGGCATTCCGCCCTCGCCGTCGATCACTTCGGTTACGACGGAAACCAGGACGCCAAGCACCGGCGCAACGTCCCGCTTCTGCGCGATCGTCTTGCCCGCGATTCCGACCACGTCTACAGCTGGAACCACCTGGGCCAGGCCCTGGCCGGTCTCGGGGACATGGACGGCGCGCTGAACGCGTGGTGGCGCGCGGTCGAGGTGGTGCGCGCGCGTGGAGTCCAGAGCGCGCTCGACCGCCTGCCCTACGGATCGCTGTTGCTCCATCCCGGTGCGGCGGCCGAGGCGCCGCGGCTCCTCCCGGAAGCGCTCGAATGCTTCGCCGACGACCACCTGTTTCGCTGGCTTCACGGCCGTCGCCTCGCCGACGCGGGCCAGCTGGCCGAAGCCATTCCGCTCTTCGAACGGCTGGCCGCGATCGACGCCGAGCTCCACTGCGACGATCAGGGCATCGCGTACGACGCGCGGATCTTCGGTGTCTTCAGCTACGAAGCGCTCGGGCTCTGCCACTTCCGCCTGGAACGCTACGAGGACAGCGCCCGCTATTACGCGCTCGCAGACTGCGTCGACCCCGGCAACCCGGTCCATCGGCTGAAGCACCGACTGGCGACCTCCAGACTCTCGCGGGGCGCGTAGCGCGGGAGAAGCCGCGCGCGATGGTCTGGCCGACCGCAGAGCAGGAATGGGTGCTGCGATTCGCGCTGGGATCCCCGACCGACCGGCGCCCCGCGGGCGATCTCGACGTCCGGAGGCTCGACGACACGACGCGCCGTCTCCTGCCGCTCCTCTACCCGAAGCTTCGCGATCTCGACGTGCGCGGCCCGCTCCGCGATGCCTCCGAGCAGGAATATCGCCAGACGGCCTCGCGCAATGCCGCCCTGTTCGATCGCGGGCGACGGCTCGTCGACGAGCTTCAGCAGGCGGGCGTCGTGACGCTGACCCTCAAGGGCGCGGCGCTCGTCGCACGCTATTACGGGGACGCTGGGCTGCGCCCGATGGCCGACATGGACGTCGCCATTCCGATCGCGTCGTTGTTCCCGTCCATCGCCGCCCTGCATCGCGCCGGATGGACTCCGAGATACCGGCTGACGACCGGATTCATCAGAACTCGCCACGCGGCGCCGTTTGCGACCGCCGACGGGTTCGCCTGCGATCTCCACTGGAGGATCTTCGCGGAGCCGACGCCTCCGGGATTCGAGGATGAGCTCTGGACGATGTCGAGCGAGATCGACTTCCACGGCGTCAGGACACGCGCGCTGTCCTCGGCAGACCAGCTCGTCCACGTCTGCCTGCATGGAGCGCGATGGGCTCCGGTGCCGGCGGTGTGGTGGATCGGCGATGCCGCGACGATCGTCCACGCGGGCGACGTCGACTGGAACGGGGTCGTCTCACGCGCCGTCAACGCTCGCTTCGTCCTCCGGCTGCGCGAAGCGCTCGGCTACCTGCACGACCGTCTGGATGTGGCCATCCCGCCCACGGTGCTCGATGATCTCCGCGCACGGCGCGTGTCCGCATTCGAGCGGCTCGAGTGGCGGCTGCTCGCGCGCGAGCACCGCATGCTCGGCGAGCTTCCGACGTACTGGTGCCACCATCGCCGGTCGGGCGAAGGCGGCGGCCTCCAGGGCGTGCTCGGCTTTCCTGCTTATCTCCGAGATGCGTGGGGTCTCAGGTCGCCGGCCGATCTTCCGCGCGCGGCGACCAGCCGCGCGGTCGTCCGCGTGAGAGACGCGCTACGCCGTCTCGGGGGCGTGACGTGATCGACGCGGCGCGAGCGGGTTCCGGCCGCGACACGATTCTTTCTGTGGCACCGTATCCAGATCGCGGCATTGACGGGTCGCGAGGGGCGCGGCGAAATGACTGAGCGCGAGGAGAACATGGCGGTCACGCTGCAGCGGCGGCGGTTCACGCTCGACGAATACCACCGGATGGGCGAGGCCGGGATCCTCGGTGAGGACGACCGCGTCGAGCTGATCGAGGGTGAGATCGTCGTGATGTCGACGATCGGGAGCCGGCATGCGGGCGCTGTGGCGCGCGCGTCGCACTTCTTCACGACACGTCTCGGCGGTCGCGCGATCGTCTGGCCGCAGAATCCGGTGATTCTCCGGGCGCTCACCTCCGAGCCTCAGCCCGACGTCGTGCTGCTGGCACCACGCGCTGATTTCTATGCCAGCTCGCTCCCCGAGCCATCCGATGTGCTCTTGCTCGTGGAAGTGGCGGACTCTTCACTCCTCTACGATCGCCGCACGAAAGCTCCGCTGTACGCGCGTGCCGGCGTCCCCGAGATGTGGCTCTTGAATCTCGAAGCCGATCGGGTCGAGGTGTTCCGGCGCCCGACCGCTCGACGCTACGCCGACGTCCGCTCGATCGGACGCGACGAACGGTTCTCGCCGCTCGCCTTCCCGGATCTCGTGGTCACGCTCGCCGACCTGATCGGCTGATCGAGGTTCTGCTACCATCTCGCTCACATCAACCGATGAAGGAGCTTCAGCATGCTGTCCCGAGAAGACAACGAGCTCCTGTGCCGTGTGGGCCCGGGCACGCCGATGGGCGAGCTGCTGCGCCAGTACTGGATGCCGTTCCTGCCGTCGACGGAGCTGGCGAAGCCGGACGAGCCGCCGAAGAAAGTGCGCCTGCTCGGCGAGGACCTCGTGGCGTTCCGCGACACGCGCGGTGACGTCGGGCTCTTTCCCGTCAACTGTCCGCATCGCGGCGCGTCGCTCTTCTTCGGGCGCAACGCGGAGTGCGGCATTCGCTGCGCGTATCACGGCTGGAAGTTCGACGTGACCGGCCGCTGCGTCGACATGCCGAGCGAGCCGGAAGACAGCACGTTCAAGGACAAGGTTCGCGCCCGCGCCTATCCGTGCCACGACGTGAACGGTGTCGTGTGGACGTACATGGGCCCGCGCGAGACGCCGCCGCCGTTCCCGCCGTTCGAGGTGACGACGCTGCCGGCGGACCAGGTCTCTCCGCCCCTCCTGATGCTCGAAGAATGCAACTGGGTGCAGGCGCTCGAAGGCGACATCGACTCGTCGCACATCGATTTCGTCCACGCGAAGGTCCGCTCCGACAGCGCGCGGCGCGGCACGTACCATCGCGACAAAAGCCCGCGGCTCGACATCCTGCCGACAGAGTACGGCGCCTGCTACTCCGCGCGGCGCCGGTGGGACGTCGAAGGCATGTCCTGGCACCGCATCACGCAGTACGTCCTGCCGTACTTCACGATGATCGCGGCCAGCGATCCGAGTCTCGTGTCCGCGCGGGCGTGGGTGCCGCTCGACGACGAGTCCACGCTGCAGATCATGATGCGCGGACGGCTCGACCGTCCGGTGACCGAGCAGGAGCAGCGGCAAGCGCGTGATCCGTTCGCGGCGTGGGGCGGGTACCTGCCGGCGACGAGCGATCCCCGCACGCGCTACTACACGAAGGCGAATCTCCACAACGACTACCTGGTGGACTACGAGCTGCAGAAGGAGCTCGTGGTCGGCATTCCGTTCCTGGTGAACCTGCAAGACCGGGCGATGACCGAGACCATGGGACCGATCTACGACCGGACGCGCGAGCACCTCGGAACGACCGATGCGATGGTGATCCACGTGCGGCGACGGCTGCTCGAGGCAGCGCGGGCTCTCCGCGACGAGGCGACACTCCCCGCCAACGTCGACGCCCCGGGCCTCTACCGCGTTCGTCCGGCGTCGATAATCCTGCCCGAGGGCGAAAGCTGGGTCGCCGCCACCGAGAACGCGCGCCAGTCCGACGCCGGCGTGCCCATCGCGTGGGTGCCGTTCGCGTCCTGATCGGAGCCGTTCACGCCGTTCGCGGCACCACCAGGGCATCGACCACGACGCAGCCCCGACCGCGCGGCAGTACGACGATCGGGTTCACGTCGATCTCGGCGATGTGGGACCGATCGGCCCACGCGTAGTCGCCGAGAGCGGAGAGGCACTGCACGAGCGCGTCCACGTCCGCGGGCGGCCGGCCGCGGACGCCGGCGAGCACCTTCGCGGCGGTCGTCTCGCTGACGAGACGTTCCGCATCGCCCTCTCGCAGCGGCAATGCACACAGCGCGATCTCTTCGAGAGCCTCCACCAGCACGCCGCCGAGACCGAACGCCAGCACCGGCCCGAAATCGGCGTCGCTCGTCACGCCGGCGAGCACTTCGACTCCGTCGCTCACCATCTGCTGGACGACGAATCCGTCGATCGGGATGTTGGCGAGCGCGCCCGTGCGGACGGCGGCCATCCGGTCCCACGCCGCGGCGAGATCCTCCGCATCGCGGAGTCGGACCGCGACGAGCCCGAGCTCCGATCGATGCGGCACGTCGTCGGCCACGAGCTTGAGCACGACCGGATAGCCGATCCTTTTCGCGGCGGCGAACGCTTCGTCGCGCGTCGCGACCGGCTCCGCGCGAACCACCGGAAGACCCGCGGCCGCGAGCAGCCGTTTGGCGTCGTGCTCGTTGATCGAGCGGCGGGAGCGGCCGGCGAGCGTGGACGCGACGGTCGACAGCAGCGATTTCGACGGACGGAGTGGCGGTCGCGGCTCCGCAAACCGCGCGAGCCGGTCGATCGCCCGCAGTCCCTGACGCGTGCCGCCGATGAGGGCGATCCCCTGCGCGCGCAGCAGGTCGTGCTGATCCCGGCGGAAGATGCCGACGCGCGAGCCCATGAGATAAAACGGCTTCGTCGAGGTCTTCGCGCCATCTGCCAGGATTTGCGCGTACTCGATGGCGCGCTCGCCGCCGCCGAGCGGGGAATCGTCCGCGCCGTCGGTGCACCAGACGACCGCGTCGGTGTCCGGATCGGCGCCGAGCACGCGAAGCCCGTGCGGCCCGTTCGTGCGGAAGTCGCCGTTGCCCCACGCGTCGAGCGGGTTGCCGTCACCCGTGATGGTGCCGATCACGCGCGCCGCCTCCGTCTTCGTGGCGGGCGAGAGCGGCGGCAGCTCGAGCCCGAGCTCCGCGGCGTGGTCGAGGATCAGCTCCGCCTGGCCACCCGAGTTCGTCATCAGCGCGAGTCGCCGGCCGGCCGGCCATCGTTCGCCCTGGCAGCACGCGAGCACCTCGGCCATCTCGTCCAGGTCCTCGACCTCGATCGCCCGGTGCGCGCGCAGGACCGCCGAGAACACCCTCGCCTCACCGGCGAGACCGCCGGTGTGTGTCGTGATCGCGCGGCGCGTCCGTTCCGCGCGTCCGACCTTCAGCACGACGACCGGCTTGCCACGGTCAGCCGCGCGGTCGAGCGCCGCCACGAAGCGGTCGGGCTGGCGCACGCTCTCGAGAAACATCGCAATCACGCGCGTCCGGGGATCGTCGATCAGGTACTCGAGGAAATCGACCGCGGCCAGCACGGCCTCGTTGCCGGACGAGATCACGTGACTCCAGCCGAAGCGCCGACAGTCGCCGCTGAGTCCGATGCAGATGGATCCGCTCTGCGAGATGAGCCCGACGTTGCCGGCAAGCGGGCCGGGATCGCGGACGGCCTGGATGTACACCAGGCTTCGCGCGTGCGGATTGATCACACCCATGCAGTTCGGACCGCACAGCGCGATTCCCGCGTCGCGACAGATCGCGACGATCGCGTCCTGGCGACGCCGGCCTTCGTCTCCGCTCTCGCCGAAGCCGCCGTCGAAGATGATGGCGGCGCGGACGCGACGCTCCGCCGCCGGCGCGAAGTGCTCCAGCACCCTCGTGTGGTTCACGCAGAACGCGAGCACGTCGACGCCGTCCGGCAGCTCGGCGACGGAGGCGTAGCAGCGTCGCCCGTTGAGCTCCGGGTATTTCGGGTTGATCGGATAGATCTCGCCGGGAAAGCCGATGCGCTCGAGGCCCTCCATGATCATGCGTCCCACCGAGGGCCGATCCGACGCGCCGAGCACGGCGACCGAGCGAGGCGTGAGCAGCGGAGCGAGATCCATTCGACGTCCTCCGGCATCATGAGTCTTTGTTATCATCCGCTCGACTGTACGCTATTCCGCGGGGGACGAGCATGACCGAGACCACGTTGACACCGGGTGCGTCCGCGCACCCCACGGGTGCTTCCGAGCACCCCACAGGCGCGTCCGCGCGCCTCCTCGCGCAGGCCGAAGAGGTTCGCACCCGCTTCGGCACGCCGTGCTACGTCTACGATCGCGCCGGGCTCGAGGCCGCCGCCCGGCGTGCGCTCGCGTTCCCTGCTCCGTTCGGCTTCACGCTGCGCTATGCGATGAAGGCCAATCCGAGCCGTGGCGTGCTCTCCGTGTTCCGCGACCTCGGGCTCCAGATCGACGCCTCCAGCGATCACGAGGTGGAGCGCGCGCTGCGCGCCGGGTTCCCCGCGGAAAAGATCCAGCTCACGTCGCAGATGCCGTCGCGCCGGCTCGGCGAGTTCTTCGACCGCGGCGTCGTGTTCAACGCCTGCTCGCTCCACCAGCTGGAGGAATTCGGCCGCCTCGCTCCCGGCGGCACGCTGTCGGTGCGGTTGAACCCGGGACTCGGCAGCGGCTCGACGAATCGCACCAACACCGGCGGGCCCGCGGCGAGCTTCGGGATCTGGCACGAATATCTCGGCGACGTCAAAGCTCTGGCGGACCGCCACGAGCTCAAGATCACGCGCCTCCACAGTCACATCGGCTCGGGCACCGACCCCGACGTGTGGAAGCGCGTGACGCGGATGACGCTCGATCTCGTCGCCGAGCTTCCGGACGTCGCCGCCGTGAATCTCGGCGGCGGCTTCAAGGTCGGCCGCATGCCGGGCGAGCCGTCGACGGACCTCCAGGACATCGGTGAGCACGTCACGCGCGAGCTGATGGCCTTCCGCGATCGGGACGGCCGCGCGCTGCACCTCGAGGTCGAGCCCGGCACGTATCTCGTGGCGACGTCCGGGTACGTCGTCGCGACGTGCATCGACGTCGTCGACACCGGCCGTGACGGGTATCTCTTCGCCAAGCTCGACACGGGAATGCCGGAAGTCACGCGGCCGTCACTCTACGGCGCGCAGCATCCGATCGACGTTCTGGCCACCGGGCGTGATCAGGCGGACGTCGTCTTCGTCGGGCCGTGCTGCGAATCCGGCGACATCCTGACGCCCGCCCCCGGTGACCCGGAGGCACTCGCGCCGCGGCGCGTGACGCGTCCGCGCATCGGCGACCTGGTCATCGTCGGCGGCGCCGGCGCCTATTGCGCGGCGATGTCGACGATCAACTACAACTCGTATCCGCAAGCGCCGGAAGTGATGCTGGAAGGCGACGGCTCACTCCATCTGCTCCGCCGCCGTCAGTCGCTCGACCAGGTCTGGACGAACGAAGTCTGATCGTCGATCCCTTACCTTGACATTCAGAACGTCGTGCGGGTACAGTCCGCCCGCCCTCGCCGCACGCGCTGTCCGCTGCTTCGAGGATGCCCGACGATGATGGAGGGGGCAGTGTCAATTGCGAAATTCACTCCCCGGCGGCGCCTCACGGCGTTGTTGAAGTCGACGTCGATTTCCCTCGGTGTGTTCGGGATCTGTCTCACGACGACGGGGTCCACCGCGACGTCCGCTGATCCCGAACCGGAAGAGGCGCTGACGGGTTTCAACAACACGACCAATGGATTCGAATCCCAGCAGGAGTTCGACCGGGACCGCACAGTCTTCGAAGATGTCGAGACGATCCTGCCGACGAAGAAGGCGGCAAGCAATGGCGCGGTCAAGAGCAAGCGCCGGGTTCGTCGGAGCGGCTCCGCCGAACAAGAAGCGGAAGGCGGCGGACTGGGGCCCGTGTACAACGGCACCAGTTGTGTCGGTTGTCACCAGACTCCCGTCACCGGCAGTTCCAGTCAGGTCTCCGAGATCCGCGCCGGACATCACGAGCCGATCGGCGCCGGCCGGTTCAAGTTCGTCGAGGCCCCGGGCGGGTCTCTCATCCATCAGCGCGCGATTGACGCGGCGATCCAGGAGCATGTTCCGACCGAAGAGGACGTCCGGACTCTCAGAATGTCGACCAACACGCTGGGCAATGGATTCGTCGAAGTGATTCCGGACGCGGACCTCCTGAATGTCTGCCGGAGCCAGAAGCCGGGACTTCAGGGCTTCGCCGTGGTCGTTCCGGTCGCCGTCGGCCGCAAGAAAAGCGTCAGCGACGGCAACGGCGACGTGACCTTTCAGTTCGTCGAGCGAATCGGGCGATTCGGATGGAAAAGCCAGGAGGCATCGCTCGTCAACTTCAGCGCCGGCGCCTATCTGAACGAGATGGGGATCACGAGCCCCCTTCAGCCGAAAGAAAATACTTCGATGGGCCGGGACGTGTCCCAGTTCGACCTGGTCGAAGATCCCGAAGACGAAGACGACGCCAAAGACCCGGACCACCCGTTCGGCGCCGACGTCAAGGCCTTTGCGCGATTCATGCGCTCGACGAAGGCGCCGCCGAGAGACTTCTCACTGGCGGGAACGGTCGCGGCCAAACTCGGCGAGAAGCTCTTTCTGGATGAGTCGACACCACCGACGAAGAAGCTCGGCTGCGCCATCTGTCACCATCCGACCTATACGACCCCGAAGCCGGGGACGCCCATCAAACCGCTCCATCCCCGGAGCCGGCATCCCGGGAGCGACCTTCCCACCGTGCCCCGGGCGCTCGGCAACAAGATCATTCATCCGTACAGCGATTTTCTCTTGCACGATATCGGCACGGGCGACGGCATCGCGCAGACCCAGCACGCGCAGCAACCGGCACGTGGTGCGGAGACGGTCGAGACGTTTGGCGACGAACCGATACACCCATGCGTCGTGCGCGTGCACGCCCGGGAGGTCGGAAAGACTCGCGTGCTGTTCAACGCTCCCGCTGGCGATCAGCGAGCTCTGGCAACCATCACGACGCTCGACGAGAGAACGATCAAGATGATACGAACACCGCCGCTGTGGGGCCTGCGGGTGCGGCCGCAGCTGTTACACAACGGATCGGCGTTCACGCTCGACCAGGCGATCCTGGCTCACAACGTCCGCTCGGCCGACGGAGAGGTCATCCTGCCCGGGCATTTCATCGAATTGACCCCGGAGCAAAAGGAGCAGCTGAGAGTCTTTCTCAACTCGTTGTAGCCCGAGTCGAGATCATCCCTGCCGGCGCAGCCTCGGATCCCACGCGTCGCGCAGCGTGTCGCCGAACAAGTTGAAGCCGAGCACCGCCAGGCTGATCGCCAGGCCCGGGAAGATCGCCAGCCACGGCGCCTGCTCCATGAACGCGCGCCCGGTCGAGCTCAGCATCAAGCCCCACGACGGCGTCGGGGGCTGCGTGCCCACGCCGAGGAAGGAGAGCGTCGCCTCGATCAGGATGGCGTTGCCAAACCAGATGGACCCGATGATCAAGATCGGCGCGGTGACGTTCGGCAGGATGTGTCTCATGATGATCCGCGGGTGGCGGCACCCGATCGCCTGGGCGGCCTCGACATAGCGATTCTGCTTCGCGGAGAGCACCGCGCCGCGCACGATCCGGGAGTTGCCCGGGATGATGACGACGGCGATCGCGAGCATCGCGTTGGTCGTGCTCGGCTTCAGCACCGAGACGATCGCCAGCGCGAGGACGAGCCCGGGGATGGCCTGGATGGCGTCCATGACGCGCTGGAGCGTCAGGTCCAGCCGTCCTTCGCAGTAGCCGCACAGGAGCCCGATCCACATGCCCACCGCCGTGCCGATCCCGACCGCGAGCAGGCCGACCCACAGCGAGATCCGGCTGCCGTAGATCACGCGGCTGAACACGTCGCGGCCGATGTCGTCGGTGCCGAAGGGATGCGCCCGGCTCGGCGCCGAGAGGCGAATCTCCGGCTGCGTCGCCAGCGGATCGTACGGCGCCATGATGTCGGCGAAGATCGCGGTCAGCACGACGAGAAGCAGGACGACGGCCGACGCCATCCCGAGCGGTTTTCGCCTGATGACGTGCCACAGCGCCCGGGTGCGACTGATGGTCTCGGTCGGCTCGACCTCGAAGTCGGAGACGCGCGCGGTTACCGTCGCCATCGCCGCGCTCTGCTCAACTGTACCGGATGCGCGGATCCAGCCACGCGTACGTGAGATCGACGATCAGATTCAGCGTGACCAGCGTCGCCGCCACCAGCATGACGTTGGTCTGTACCACCGGGTAGTCGCGGTACAGGATCGCCTCGACGGTGAGCCGTCCCATGCCCGGCAACGCGAAGATCGTCTCGACGACGACCGTGCCGGCGAGCAGCACGCCGAGCTGACCGCCGACGATGGTGACGACGGGGATCAGCGCGTTCTTGAGCGCGTGCTTGTACACGACGATGCGTCCCCCGAGACCCTTGGCCCATGCCGTGCGCACGTAGTCCTCGCGCAGCACTTCGAGGACGGTCGAGCGCGTCATCCGCATCGTCGCCGCCGAGAGGCGGAAGCCGAGCACCGCCGCCGGAAGCAAGAACTGCTGGAGATTCCGCCACGGCGACTCCCAGAAGCTGACGTACCCGATCGGGGGGATCCAGCGGAACCAGATCGCCGCGAACGTGATGACGAGCGTGCCGAGCCAGAAGTCCGGCAGCGACAGTCCCGAGACCGCCACCACGCGACCCGCGTAGTCTGACGGCGTGTCCTGCCGCGTCGCCGACAAGACCCCGATCGGAATCGCGATGACGAGCCCGAGGATCATCGCGAGCGCCGCCAGCTCCACCGTGACGGGAATGGCCTTCTTGAGCGACACCGGGATCGGCTCGTTGGTGAAGATCGAGTCGCCCGGGTTGAAGCTCACCATCTGCCAGACCCAGAGCAGGTACTGCTCGTAATACGGCTTGTCGAGGCCGAGGTCCTTGCGGAGCTTCTTCAGCTCGCGCTCGCCGACGTTGCCGGACTCGGCCATGAGCGCGGTCAGCGCATCGCCGGGCATCACGCGCATCAGCCCGAAGACGATGAGCGACGACAGGAGGAGCACGGGCACCGCGAGCAGGAGGCGCCGGATCACATACTTGTACACGGCGCCTCCCCGGTCGCGATCATCGGACGTCGGCTCCCGTCGAGCCCTTACTTATCGAGCCAGACCCGGGCGATGGTCGGCGATCCGTAGGCGTCCGTGCGCCGGATCGCGAGCGGCGAGCCATTCCGCATGTAGGGCTGGACCATCAGGAAGCCGTTGTCGTACGGCATCCACATGCGCAGCACCTGGTCGAACTCGCGATCGACGATCTTCTTCGTGATCTTCGCCTGCTCGGCGCGGTCCGGTGTCTGGCGGAGCTTCGTCGTGAGCTCGTCGATCTGGGGATCGTTGACCTTGAAGAAGTTCTTCGTCGACTTCGAGTGCATGTACTGATAGGTCCGCTCGTCGAGGCCCACGGCGTGGCCGGACTGGAAGCCCCACGACAGCCCGTCCCATTTCCCCTCGACGTAGCGGCCGTAATACGTCGTGTAGTCGAGCTTCGTGATCTTGACGTCGATGTTGAGGTTCTTCTTGAGATCGGACTGCACGAGCTGCACCTGCGACGTCATCTGCGGGAAGTACTCGTAGTAGAACAGCGTCGTCGTGAACCCGTTCGGGTGACCGGCCTCGGCCAGGAGCTTCTTCGCTTCGGCCGGCCGATACTGCCACCACGGGCCGAGGTCCTTCGCCGTCGGCGGCTTGTCCTGGTAGTAG
>Ga0066710_100004542_pt1 | contig 12321 bp, 9 predicted proteins | sample GraSoiAngelo_159_FD_79666 | JGI IMG/M metagenome (GOLD analysis project Ga0066710, IMG submission 79666) | Grasslands soil microbial communities from the Angelo Coastal Reserve, California, USA - 14_1009_16_40cm | ecosystem: Environmental > Terrestrial > Soil > Grasslands | place: USA...
CGGGCTGAGAAAAACGTGTAAGATGTCTGGCGATGAGAAGTGCTTTGCATTGCAAATGACTTCGTATTACGATCGGCGCTGGAGGCCGTCATGCGCCGATTCATGCTCCTCGCCGGAATGGGAGTGGGGCTCGTGGCCGCCGACGCCTGCTCCGCCGGTCCGCCGGTGCTGCTGGCGCTCGTCGCCGCGCGGAACGCCGCCGCGACCGTCCGCCAGCTGATCGAGGCAGGACACGACGTCGACGGCCGCGACGCGCGCGGCGCCACGCCGCTGATGGCGGCGGCGCGGACGGGTGCCGTTGAGGCGATGATCGCGCTGCTCGACGCCGGCGCCGACCCCGACGCGCGCGACGGTTTCAATCACTGGACGCCGCTCCTGCACGCGATCCACAAACGCCAGGCTGGGGCGGTCGGCCTGCTGCTCGAACGCGGCGCCGACCCGAACGCCAGAACCGAATCGCTCACGCCGTTGATCATGGCCGCCGCCGATCGCGATGCCACGATCGTCAGGCTGCTGCTGGCGCACGGCGCCGACGCCCGCGCCCGCGGCGCAGGCGGCGCCACCGCGCTGTCTCAGGCCGTATCCGGCGGCGCGCTGTCGGACATCGATCTGCCGCTCCTCGGCGGCTGCCATCCCGAAACCGTCCGCGCGCTCAAAGAGCACGACCCCGGCCTCGACCTTCCGGACACGGTGGCGGGCTGGAACGCGCTGTGGTGGGCGAAGTTCCACGGCTGTCGGGAAGTAATCGATCTGGTTCGGCGATCCTAAGCGCGCGACACCGCCGGATGTCCCTCGACCCACGCGCGCCACGGGTGCTCCGTGCCGACCCGGATGCCGATACGCGGTCCCCAGGCGAGGGCGCCCGCGGGAATCGCTCTATCCTCTATATATAGGCGGTCGCCGAGCAGGTCGAGGCGGTTCTCGGCGAGCGTGATCCCCATCGCCATCGTGAGGTTGCCCGGACCGCGACACAGCTCGTGCCGCGCGAGCGGATCGCGATCGCCGCGTATCCTGCGTCCCTTCATCGTCCCTCCTCGCCGCCGCCGCATCACCTCGATCCCGTCCAGCGGATCGAGCGCGCGAATCAGGATCGCCGCAGGACGTCCGTGCGATTCCGTGACGACGTTCACCAGCGAGTGGATGCCGTAGTTGAGATACACGTACGAATAGCCCGGATGTCCGTACAACGGCTCGTTGCGCCGCGTCGGTCCGGGCGCCGCGTGGCACGCCGGATCCGATTCCCCGATGTAGGCTTCGAGCTCCACGATGACGCCGCTGGTGACGACGCCGCGCCGGTTATGGACGAGAACCTTTCCGATCAGATCGCGCGCGACGTCGAGGGTGTGACGATCGTAGAAGCTGCGCGGCAACTTCATGGCTGAATCGGCCTTTGTGTTGATTCAGCCTACCGGGTTAGCTGGGTGGCGGTCTGTCGCAGCCGCGCCAGCGCGCGTTCGGCGGCGCGGGCGACCTGCGGATCAGCGTCGCGCGAAAGCGGCTCGACGACAGAGATCGCGGACGCGTCGCCGCCGAGCGCGATCGCGTCGACCGCGTCGATCCGCACGCGAGCCGTCGGATCCTGCAGCAGGGGCGCCAGGGCGGACGTGCGGCCCGGCGCGAGCTCGATCAGATACTGCTTCGCCTGATCGCGCAGCTTCGGCCGCGCCAGCGCTTCGGCAATCGGATCGATCGATGCCTTGGCGAGCATTGCCGCGGCGAAGCGGCCGGCGAGCCGCGTCGGATCGCTTCGTTCCTCCGCAAGCGCTTTCTCGATCGCAGGCAGCTGCAGCGTGTCGCCGAGCCGCGCGAGCCCTTCGATGGCAATTCCCTTCAACGTCGCGGTCTTCGTGGCAAGCACGTCGATGAAAAGCGGTCCGCTGCCCGGATGCGCGATTCGTGCGAGCGCGTCGAGCGAGGCTTCGGCGAGCGGTCCCTTCGCGTGGAACTGAAACAGCTCGGTGAGCGCCTGTACGGCGCGGTCGTGACGCAGATCGCCGAGCGCCTGCATTGCCGCGCGCTTCACGGCGTTGTCGCGGTCGTTGAGCGCGCCGACGATGGCGTCGCCTACCACAGGATCGATCGGTGGATCGTCCGACCGCTTCGAAAAGACGCGGCCGAGCACGCGGATTGCCGCATATCGCAGCACCGGATCCACCGCTCCGATGAGCGCCGCCACGTCGGGTCCGGTGATACGCAGCAGATCGCGCCGCGCCGTACCGCCTGGTTCGACGGCGAGCACGCCAAACGCGTACAGCGCTTCGAGGCCGACGCGCCGGTTGTCGTCGCGCGATGCGCCGCGCAGCGCGGTCAACACCGCGGCGGGGACCGGGCGGGAGCCGATCGCGAGCGGACCGGTCGAGAACAACGGCTCCGCCATCACGGCATTGCGGACTTCGATCACGCGTCCGATGCGCCTCCGCGGAACAATCTTCTCGGCGAGAAAGATATTCAGCTCCGCCGCGATCGCTTCGAGCTGGACTTCGTCTTGCGGATCGCTGATGAGCGGAACGAGTGGCTCCGCGGCCTCAGGGTACACCGCCTCCTTCAGCATCTGCGCCGTGCGGAAGCGGACGTTCCCATCGGGGCTCGAGAGATCGCGGATGGCCTGCTCCAAGGAAATCTGTGGGGCGGGATAGGCAGGAACGGCGGGATAGGCGGGATGAGAACACGACAGAATCGCAAAAAAAACCACTCCGCGCGTCCTGCCCATCACGCCCGTCGGGCCGCTATCGTCCTGCCGCATACGCGTGGGAGCGGCCCCCGGCGAGCACGGGACGCAGGTACCGCCCGGTGTGCGAGGCCTCGACCTGCGCGATCTGTTCCGGCGTGCCGGTGGTGACCAGGTAGCCGCCTTCGTCACCGCCTTCGGGTCCAAGGTCGATGATGTAATCGGCGGTCTTGATGACGTCGAGGTTGTGCTCGATGACCAGCAGCGAGTGGCCGGCTTCGATCAGCTTCTTGAACGCCGTCAGCAGCTTCGCGATGTCGTCGAAATGCAGACCGGTCGTCGGCTCGTCGAGGATGTAGAGCAGACGCTCGCCTCCATGCGACGAGAGATGCGCGGCGATCTTGATCCGCTGCGCTTCCCCGCCCGACAGCGTGGTCGCCGGCTGACCGAGGCGCAGGTAACCGAGACCGATTTCATCGAGCACCTGAAGGCGCCGCAGCACCTTCGGCGAGCTGCTGAAGAACGTCAGCGCTTCGCGCACGGTCAGGTCGAGCACCTGGTGGATCGTCCGGCCGCGATAGCGGACGTCGAGCACCTGCGGCTTGAATCGCTTGCCGTCGCACTGGTCGCACGGCACGAACACATCGGCGAGGAACTGCATCTCGACGCGCACCTCGCCCTCGCCCTGACACGCCTCGCACCGTCCGCCGGGAACGTTGAACGAGAAGTGGCTCGCCGTGAGGCCGCGCGAGCGGGCGTCTTTGGTCGCCGCGAACAGCTCGCGGATCGGATCGAAGGCCTTGAGGTAGGTGACAGGATTCGACCGCGGCGTGCGTCCGATCGGGGCCTGATCGACGAGCACGGCATCGGTGATGAACTCCGCGCCTTCGAGCTTCCTGAACGTGCCGACGCGCTTGTCCCATGCGCCCTTGACGCGTTTGATCGCGGCGTACAACACGTCGTGCACGAGCGTCGATTTGCCGGATCCGCTCACGCCGGTCACGCACGCCAGCGTGTTCAGCGGGATGGCGACCTCAATGTTCTTCAGGTTGTGCTCGGTCGCGCCGACCACCTTGATCTTCTGACCCGTACCGCGGCGCCGCGTCGTCGGCACCGGAATCGCCAGTTCCTGCCGCAGGTACTTCGATGTGAGCGACCGCGGCTCCTGCATCAGGCCGTCCAGCGTTCCGGAGAACACCACGCGTCCGCCCTGCTCGCCGGCGCCGAGCCCGAGATCGACGATGTGATCGGCGACCTTGATCATGTCGGCGTCGTGCTCGACGACGAGAACCGTGTTGCCCTGGTCGCGCAGCTGGCGAAGGATGGCGATGAGCCGCAGGTTGTCGCGCGAATGCAGGCCGATGGACGGCTCGTCGAGCACGTACAAAGTGCCGACGAGCGCCGAGCCGAGAGACGTCGCGAGATTGATCCGCTGCGTTTCGCCGCCCGACAGCGTGGACGACAGGCGATCCAGCGTCAGGTAATCGAGTCCGACGTCGCTGAGAAAGGAGAGCCGGCGCCGAATTTCCTTGAGCACCTTCTCGGCAATCACTTCTTCCTTTTCGGACAGTGCGAGGCTGCCGAAGAAGTCCTGCGCCTCGCGGACCGTCAACGCCGAGACGCGATCGATCGTGCGGCCGGCCACCTGCACGTCGCGCGCTTCGCGGCGGAGCCGGGCGCCGTTGCAGTCGGGACACGTGAGGTATCCGCGATACCGGCTGAGAAACACGCGGACGTGCACCTTGTATTTCTTGCGCTCGAGCCAGCGGAAGAACCCACGGATCCCTTCGTAGCTCTCACCCGAGCCTGTCGACGCGTTGTCGCTCCCGTCGATGACGAACCGCTTCTCGTCGGCGGTCAGCTCGGCCCAGGGGACGTCGAGGCGTACCTTGCCTTTTCTCGCGGCGCGTTTCAACTCGGCCAGCTGAGCGCGGTAGTGCGGCTTGCTCCACGGCTCGATGGCGCCCTGGCTGATCGACTTTGACGCATCGGGAACGACGAGATCCATGTCGAGCTCGATGATGTTGCCGAAGCCGTGGCAGGTCGGACACGCGCCGAACGGGTTATTGAACGAGAACAGCCGCGGCTGCGGATCTTCGTAGGTGATCCCGCACGCGCGGCACTCGAAGCGCTCGGAGAAGACAATCGTAATGGGATTCGGGATCTGGGAGTCGGGATTCGAAACTCGTGAATCGGGATTCGGCAGCTGCATCGCCCACGCGGCGCCGCCGCCCTCGAGATACGCCGTCTCAATCGAATCGGTGAGGCGCTGCCGCAGATCCTCTCCGTTGAGCTGCAACCGATCGACGACGACCTGTAGCGTCGAGCGATCGGTCAGTGCCGCCGCATCCACGTCGTCGAAGCCAACCGCGCGGCCATCCACGAACAGGCGCGCAAAGCCCTTCTTGCGCAGCGATTCGATCGTCGCCACGATCGCCGACGGCGGCAGCGCCGGCCTGCGCGCCTCGGAACTGAAGAGCGTGTCCTTCGGAACCGGTGCGTCGTCGCCGTTTTCGTCGGCAACCTCGGCAAGCTCATCGACCTCGGGCGCTTCGGCTGAAGCTGAATCGGACGTATCAACGACCGGAAGATCGAACCCGATGAGCAGGCGGGTGCCGCGCGGCAGTTCGCCGAGCTGGCGCGCGACGACCTCGGCCGTTTCGCGGACGACTTCACGTCCGCAGTTGCGGCAGAACGTGCGGCCGACGCGCGCGTACAGCAGCCGCATGTAGTCGTGAATCTCCGTCGTGGTGCCGACGGTCGATCGCGGGTTGCGGACGCTGTTCTTCTGGCGAATCGCGATGGCCGGGGAGATGCCGTCGATGCGATCGACGTCCGGCTTCTCCATCCGCTCGAGAAACTGCCGCGCGTATGCGGAGAGCGACTCGACGTAGCGGCGCTGCCCTTCCGCGTAGATCGTGTCGAAGGCGAGCGACGACTTTCCCGATCCGCTGACGCCCGTCACGATGATCAGCTTGCCGACCGGCAGCGACAGGTCGACATTCTTCAGATTGTGTGTACGTGCGCCGCGAACGACGAGATCGGCCGCCGGGGCGGCCGTTGTGATCTCCACGGTCAGCTTTCCTGGGGATGATTTAAACGTTCATCATAGCGCATAATGCCGCGCATGGAGCCCAGCCGTTCGCGCGACGACGGTTCGCGCCGCCGCTTCCTCTCGCGCTTTTTCTCATTGGGGGCGGCGTGGAGCGCCGCGCTCGTGGCCTGTCGCTCGAAATATCGTCCGGATTCGGACGCTCTCGAGCCGCGCGCGCTCGGCGCGCCGGTCAGCGAATACGGCGCGCGATCGACGTTCGAGAAAGCGAAGCGATTCGTCCAGCAGGATCGACAGGTGCCGCTCGAAGAATCAGCGAGCCACACGCCGCTGCACGACACTTTCGGCATCATCACGCCTTCGTCGCTTCACTTCGAGCGCCATCATTCGGGCGTGCCTCAGATCGATCCGGCGAGCCACACGTTGACCATCCACGGGCTCGTCGAGCGCCCGCTCGTCTTCACCGTGGACGAATTGAAGCGGCTGCCGTCGGTGTCCAGAATCTACTTCCTCGAATGCTCGGGCAACAGCCGCTCCGAGTGGCGCAGCAGCGGCGCCACCGACGCGCAGCGCGGCCACGGGTTGACGAGCTGCAGCGAATGGACCGGCGTGCCGCTCTCGATGCTGCTGAAGGAATGCGCGGTCAAACCCGAAGGCGCCTGGATTCTCGCCGAAGGCGCTGACCCGGGACGTCACGATCGCAGCATCCCGATCGTGAAGGCAATGGACGATGTGATGGTTGCCTACGGTCAAAACGGCGAGCCGCTGCGTCCCGAACAGGGGTATCCGCTGCGGCTGCTCGTGCCCGGATGGGAAGGCAACGTCAACGTCAAGTGGCTGCGCCGCGTGAAAGTGCTCGATCGACCCGCGATGTCACGCGAGGAGACGTCGAAATACACGGATCTGATGCCGGACGGCACCGCGAGGCAGTTCACGTTCTACATGGAAGCGAAGTCGCTCATCACGCGCCCGTCGGCCGGCGACAAACTTCGCGGTGCGGGCGCGTACGAGCTGACCGGGCTCGCATGGTCGGGCCGTGGCGCGATCGCGCGCGTCGAGATCACGACCGACGGCGGTCAGTCGTGGACGGCTGCGGAGCTCCAAACGCCTGTTTTGCCGAAAGCGCATACGCGCTTCCGTTGGTCGTGGAAATGGGATGGCCGCGATGCCCTGCTCGCCTCGCGCGCGATGGACGAAACCGGCTACACGCAGCCGACGGTGCAGCAGCTCGTCGAGATTCGGGGTGTCAACTCGAACTATCACAACAACGGGATCCAGATGTGGAAGGTCGAATCGAACGGAACGGTCACGAATGGAAATCGGACATAGTCAAGGCAGCCCTAAAGGGCTGCGCTACCGCGTCGGCATCATCGTCGGCGCGGTCGCGGTATTGGTCGCGATCTTGGTAGCGCAGGCCTTCAGGCCTGCCATTGAGCCTGCTGTCGCCCAATCGCCCACGTTCGGCATCGGACGCGCTCCGACCGCCGAAGAATTGAAAGCCATCGACATCGACGTCTTTCCCGATGGCCGCGGTCTGCCGCCGGGCCGCGGGACGGCGCGCGCCGGGAGAGAAACCTACACGAGCCGCTGCGTCACGTGCCACGGGCCGACCGGCACGGAAGGGCCGCAGGACATCCTCGCCGGCGGCCAGGGATCCCTGAACACGTCGGCGCCGCTCAAGACCGTCGGCAGCTATTGGCCGTTTGCGACGACGCTGTGGGATTATCTGCGCCGCGCGATGCCGTTCGATCATCCCGGAACGCTGACGACGGATCAGGTGTACGCGACGACGGCATACGTCCTGTTCCTCAACGGCATCGTCGGTGAAGACGATGTCCTCGATGAGACGACGCTGCCGCGGGTGAAGATGCCGAACCGCGACGGGTTCGTCGGCGACCCGCGGCCCGATATCCCGGTCAAGAAAAAGTAGCGCAGGCATCGAGGATCATGACGCACAAATTTCAGTTCGCCGCATTGTTGGTCGTCTGTGGGACCGCGATCGCGCGCGTCGGCGGCACAGCCGCCGACTGGAGTCAGCCGCCCACGAAAGACTTCCCGCTCGTCGGCGGCAACTGGGCGAATCAGCGCTATTCGGCGCTCGACCAGATCAATCTCTCGAACGTCGAGAATCTCGGCGGCGCGTGGATGATTCACCTCGAGGACGGCAACGGCGGCAACATGCAGGCGACGCCGGTCGCGTCCGACGGCGTGATCTACATCACCTCGAGCTTTCAGAACGTCTTCGCGATCGACGCAGGGAACGGCGCGATCAAGTGGAAATATTCGCCCGAGCTGCGCGGCGCCGGCGGCGGCACCAACCGCGGCGTCGTCGTCGTCGAAGGGAAGGTGCTCTTTGCGCAGCGCGACAACACGCTCGTCGCGCTGAACCAGCAGACCGGGTCGGTCGTCTGGAAAACGCGGCTCACCGATCAGCCGCGCGCCTTCACGAGCGCGGCGCCGGTATATTGCGACGGACTCGTGTACATCGGCATCGCGGGCGGCGAGGTCGGCGTCCGCGGACAAATCGGCGCATACAATGTCAAGACCGGCGCCGAGGTGTGGAAGTTCTTCACGGTGCCCGCTCCGGGCGAACGCGGTGGCGACACCTGGGAAGGCGACTCGTACAGGCACGGCGGCGGTCCCGTGTGGCTGAACCCCGCGATCGATCCTGAGCTCCGAACGATCTACGTGCCGATCGGCAATGCCGGCCCGGACAACGACGGTCAGGATCGAAGCGGCGACAACCTGTTCACGTCATCGATTCTCGCGCTCGATCTGAAGACGGGCGCGTACAGGTGGCACTTTCAGGAAGTGCACCACGACGTGTGGGATTACGACGCGAGCTCGGCGCCGCTGCTCGCCGACATCACCTATCGCGGTCAGCCGCGCAAGATCCTCGTGCACGCGGGCAAGACCGGGTTCCTCTACATCCTCGATCGCGTCACGGGGAAACCGCTCATCGGCATCCCGGAGAAACCGGTCCGCGTCGAGCGGCGGATGAAGACGGCGGCGACGCAGCCATTTCCGATCGGCGACTCGTTCGTTCCGACGTGCCCCGAACCCGATAGCGTCGCGCCGGGCGTCGAGAGCGGCTGCATCTTCACGCCATACTGGGACAAGACGATCGTTCTCGCCCCGGGGACACAGGGCGGAAACGCGTGGGCGCCGTCGACGTTCAGTCCGAAGACTGGCCTCGTCTACGTCCCGGGCGCGGTAATCTACTCCGCGCACAACGTGCGGCGTCAGGTGTGGAACGGGCAGACGCAGCAGTTCGAGACCGTCGGGAACGGGACCGGCTTCAACCGGCCGGCCGGTGAGCCACGCTCGGGAACGCTGACGGCGATGGATCCGGCGACGAACAAGATCGTCTGGCAGAAGCGCACGAAATTCCCGATCGGCACCGGCAGCGGCCTCCTGAGCACGGCCGGCGGTTTGATCTTTCACGGTGAGTCGGACGGCAACCTCGTGGCGTACGACGCCGCGAACGGCAGCGTGTCGTGGACGTTTCAAACGGGAGCGGGCGCCGACGCGCCCGTCTCGACGTTCCAGGTCGACGGCCAGCAATACGTCGCCATTCTGTCGGGCGGCAATCAGTTTCAACTCTCGGCGAGAGGCGATCGCCTGTGGGCGTTCAAACTCGGAGGCACGGTCCCGCCGGCGCCTGCACCGCCACCGCCGCCCTTGACACAGCCGGCGGCCGGCCGCGGTGGTCCGCCGACGGCATCGACCGGCGCGGCGTTCGTTGCCTATTACTGGCGCGCGAAACCCGGTCAGCTCGACGCGTACAACGCGTACATCAAGACCGTCGCGGAGCCGATCGACGAGGACGCGCGGCGCGCCGCCGTGTTCGAGGAAGTCCGCACCGTGACGCCCGCGCCCGGCGTGACGACCGATTGGACGCACCTGCGGATTTTCCGTCTGAAGAACATGGCCGCCGCCGAAGCGCTCGCCGCCGGACTCGATGCGGCGACCGCGCGCGTCGTGCCGGCCGAAGCGCAGCGCAGGGCCAACAGCGAACGCGCGGCGGGACTCCGCGATTTGGTCCGTCGCGAAGTCTGGACCGAACTTCGTTGATGCACGACGGTCCCCTCACTCACCGACGACTTGAATAACGATTTCACGCTTGCGCGGACGCGTATCGAGCTCGAGGACAATGATCTGCTGCCACGTGCCGAGCAGCAGCTTGCCGTCGGCGAACGGCACCGTCAGCGACGGACCGAGCAGCGCTGCGCGCACGTGGCTCGATCCGTTGTCGTCGCCCCAGCGGAGATGATGGCGGTAATCGGCGTCGCGCGGCGCGATCTGCTCGAAGAGCCGGTTGAGATCGGCGATGGCGCCCGGTTCGAATTCGATCGTGGTGACCGCGGCCGTCGAGCCGACGATGAAGACCGTCGCCGTGCCGCTCGCGATGCGTGAGTCGGCGACGATGTGAGAGACGACGTCGGTGACATCGTGCGCATCGCCCTGCCCGCGCGTCATCACGCTGCGCCGGTGAGTGGCCACCATGGCCGTGGTAGAATACCGGTTTCGCGGCAGGCCTGAAGGCCTGCGCTACACGCACCCGGCCGGCGTAGCTCAGTTGGTAGAGCAGTCGATTCGTAATCGACAGGTCATCGGTTCAAGTCCGATCGCCGGCTCCAACCTTCGCTTGGTCTCGATATCGCGGCTTCCTCGTCGGACGCAACTGGGATGCTTGCGGATGACGCATCGAGGCGATCCACGGCAGCAAGGTTGCTACCAACCATAAGGTGTCGGTACGTGTCGACGGTGAGAGTAATCGACGCGTTCCCATCTCGGGTCGCGGATGTACGCCAGACTGCTGCCGTTTTTGAATCACGCACGACGCGAACGTATGGCGTAAATCGTGAACGCGGGCGTGACGCAGCTTCGCCTTGTCAAGCGCCTTCTCGAACACACGACGCCGCAAGTTGTCGGCATCGAGCGGTCCACCGTCGCGATTCAAGAAGACCCGCGGTATCAGCTTCTCCAAGCCGAAAACCAAGACAGGCAGGCCGGCGGCCGTTCGGCCTGCAGATCCTAGGCTTAGGCTTAGGCTAGGCTAGCCTGCCAAACCGGACTATGAGTCGATGACACGCTTCGATTTCAGATGTTCCACGTAATCCGATCGAGTCATTGAGCAGTCCACTAACTCCGAAAGCTGGTCTCTGTTCACATGTAGTTGTTTTCAAATCGCAAACTCCACGGGGCCAAGATCTCCTCTCCCATGTGACCGCTCTGTACATACGACCTGTTTGCCATCGTGCTCCAGCCACACGAACCTGTGCTTTCCCGGCCGCTCCCGCATGTCGAGCTTGGCGATAACACGGTCAAAATCACGCGTCGTCAGAGGCATTCAGCGCGTGCCCGCTAACCGCTCAAGGAATTCAAGCTGCCGTCGCAAGTGTGGGCCGAGCGTCTCACGCATTTCGATAAGCGAGTCAAATAGCTCCGCCACCTGCTCCCTCAAATCGTCTACAGCGTCCCACTCGGAATCGCCACGACCGACGAGCGCCAAGTCAGGTGATGCCACGAAGGCAGATTCGCCATCTTGATCGGCAATCACGTAAAGCGGGTAGATTAGCGTGCGCCCATTTCCTAAGTTCTGCAACGTCACCAACCTCGACGTCGACGCCGCCGCAGCCGGCGCGGGCGAAAACATGGCCGTCTCCAGACCTGTGGGCTTTTCAGGAACTGCGCTCACGAAATCAACCTGCGCGTTGGTATCAGTTGTAGCTGTCTTGAACTGCAACACTTGAGCGCGGCTGGCTGCCATCGTCAGTCACCTCGAACGAAATACCGGTTCGACTTTCTCCCGCAGAAATCGCACGTTCGATGCCACGAAATCGCGAAAGCTCGTCGGAATCTTAACGGGCGGTTGTACGACGATATCAACGTCCACCAAAACGCCAAATTGCTCACGACCTTTGCGGTTAATCGTTCCACCGTCCATCCCGAGACGTATGCGGCGGCCATCATTCTCCAATTGTGTTCTCAGAACAGACCCAGCGTTACGCGGCACACCAAGCCCGAGACCGCTACCACCGCCGAAGTCCCAGAGGCCAAAATTGTCCAGCCACGTCAGCGCATCTGCGAGCGTTGCGGTTTCGTACAAAATCCATGTTCTGTGACCGACCCAATTCGGCGCATCAACGCTAAGCCCTTCTCGGATGGTGTTCCAGTACGATTCAGACGCGTCCGGCAGTGTTGCGATATCACTTGACGCCTGAACGGCCGTGGACTTGTCCCAGTAAAACGACGCGCTCACTAAGCCCCTGGATTCGCCGACGAACTTGAACCCATCGGCGTCGAGCCGATCGCATTTGAGCCCGTGAAACGCCCTCTCAATCGCACCAATCAATTTCCCGCAGTCGTCCCAATATCGATGGCTGCGTTCGTAACGCCACTCTACGATGGACTGAAGGTACTGCGGCTGCGGCAGGCGACTCTTCGATGGCATCCCTTTAATTTGAAGCCATTTTACGTCAGTCGGTCCGTCCAGCGCGCAAGCCCATTCTCTAGCATGCCGCTGCACGCATTCTACAAACCGCCGCGCCGAGCAGTAACGTCCGGAGCGCTTAGAGCGCTTTTCACTTGTACTCAG
>Ga0066710_100004543_pt1 | contig 12321 bp, 12 predicted proteins | sample GraSoiAngelo_159_FD_79666 | JGI IMG/M metagenome (GOLD analysis project Ga0066710, IMG submission 79666) | Grasslands soil microbial communities from the Angelo Coastal Reserve, California, USA - 14_1009_16_40cm | ecosystem: Environmental > Terrestrial > Soil > Grasslands | place: USA...
GCAGACGGCAGCCAGCGACCGCTGGCGATCCTGGTGCTGGAAGATAAGATTGTGCAACGAGCCGTGGTCATGCTGCTGGAAGCGGTGTATGAACCGCACTTTCATGCGTTCTCGTATGGATTCCGGCGACATCACATGCGAGCAGCTATGAACGGATTGGCTAACCAGAGCACTAGCTAGCGCTAGAAACCACAATGAGACGACTACGATACAGCGTGGCGGTAAGTCTGGACGGATTCATCGCTGGACCGAACGGCGAATACGATTGGATTATCATCTATCCATCGATCGACTTCGAAGGCTTCTTCAAGGAATTCGACACGCTTCTTATGGTCCGGCGCACGTTTGAATTCGCTGGAGGAGGAAGCACACCGCGCGTGCGCACGATTGTTTGTTCGAAAACATTACGCGCGAGTGACCATCCGAACATCACAATAACTGATGATGCTGCCGTTACAGTCTCCGGGCTGAAGGCGACGGCGGGAAAGGACATTTGGCTTTTTGGAGGCGGAGGGCTCTTTCGTAGCCTTCTAGATGCGAAGCTCGTCGATACGATTGAAGTCGCGGTCATGCCTATTGCGCTGAGCCAGGGCATTCCGTTGCTTCCGGCAGGTGAGCGGTCGCCTCGGCTGCGCCTTGTAGAGAGTAAGGCTTTAGGCAGCGGGATTGTGAGCCTGAACTATGAGATACAATATAGCGACAGTTCTAAAAGGCTGAAGAAGACGAAAAAACGGCGGTCCGCTTCGAACCGGCGAAGCCAGGACGGTGACGCTGGTCGAGATCGCCGGAAGCAAAGTCATCTGCGGCGGCAATAATCTCGCGAGCGGCGAGCTGAACGACGACACACAGGCCAAAGCGATCAACCGGGTGAAGCAGCGCGGCTTCGCCAACGAAGAGGCGAAATGCGCACTCGCAAGAATCGCCGGCAATACGCCGACAGGTTTGGCCCGATTCCGAACTGTGGGGGCGGTTGCTCGGCGACACTGCCGACCGGATCAGCGATCACGCGCGCATTGCAGGGTGCTCATCGTGAAATCGTGAACCCAGAAAATGAACGAAGCAGCCTCTGTTTCTGAAGGCCGCCTGATTTCTTGATTCATACTCAAGCCAGTGGACACGGCGTCGTTACGCATACACGAGCAGATGAATGTTCTCAGGCAGCAGATCCGAAACGTGGCGAATGATGTTCCCCCGTAACAGCTTTAACAGGGCGCCGCGCTGAGGAGAGCCTAGAATGAGCCGTGACACTCCGAGTGTAGCAGCAAGGTCCACGATCGTGTCGGCTGCCGAATCGCTCACGGCGTAGCAAGGAAGAACAGCGAGGCCACTCGCCTTCGTCTGCGCGTAATCAAAAACCTGTCTAGCCTCCTGGTCCTGTTGCCATTTGCGCGCGCGGTCTTCGGGCGTTATCACCGCTTGCTCGCGCACGAAGAGCACGTAAAGGGGGCGGGCAGTTTCCTTGGCTTCTTCGATGGCGAAATCGAGCGTCTTGCCGATGCCGCGAACGGCACAGAGCAACGGGTCGCGGAAAGCCGCCTGGCCCGGCGATCGCGGCGGATCTTGGGCCGCGGCGACTTGTTCAGGCGGCGCCGCCGCTTTCTTCTTAGCCGCGCGTTCCGCGGCCAGGCCTCTGAGCATCGGACCGACGGCAAGAATGGTTACGGCGAAGACCCGGGCGTGCGGCTTATCGACAAACAGCGAAAGCTCAATGGCGGCCACCACGAGGAACGTGCCAAACATCAATCCGCGTTCCCAGCGCGCAAGGTGGAGATGTTTGTCCGTCGAACTGGAACCAAGATTCGCCGCAATCGCGCCCACCACGCCGATAGCGTAAAGGTCCGCCAGACCGGCCATGTCGCTCACCAGCACAACCAGCAGCATCGGGATGATTGTCGCCACGACCATGCCCACGCTTGGCACGCCAAACTTATTCAATGTCTGAAAAACGGGTGGCAGTTCTCTGTCGCGTGACATGAGAAACTGGATGGCAATCAAGTCCACGATAGCGGTGTTCACGGCGGAGAGCAAAAGACCGGCCATGACCAGACTGACCAGCCAGGCGGCCACCTGGCCCTTGGTTGGGTCTCCCGCATCCGACCTCAGGAAGGAGGCCGGATTTAGGCGGCAACTTGAAGGAAACCACTACGAACCGGCCATGTCAAGATGCCCAAAAACGCAGCGACGGTGGAGGCAGGACTGATTTCGCGCGAGTCTTTGAGCTGCCGATTTGAGATTGACCGACGCGGCAACGTTCTCGAAATGCACCCGCGACGAAAAGCGTGATGTCACGACGCCAAAGCCGGGCAAGTCTCCCCACACCATTCCTCGATTCTGGCTTTGATCAGGTCGCGCACTTCGCGGGTCTTGGCCCGCTTCGCTTCATGTGTGCCTTGGAAGCTGGATGGGTCGGGAAAACTCCAGTGCAGCCGCTTAGAAACGCCGGGGAAAACAGGGCAACGTTCTGCGCTTGTCTCGTCACAGACTGTGATGACGCAGGCGACCATTTTTCCTGATTTGAACACGTCGAACACGGCCTTGGTTTTGTTGTGTGAAATATCAATGCCGATTTCCTGCGTGGCCTCGACGACGATTGGATTGAGGTCGCCGGGTTCAAGTCCGGCGCTGTGGGCCTCGAATTCTTCGCCGCAGACTCGATTCAGAAACGCCTCTGCCATCTGGCTGCGGGCGCTGTTATGGACACAAACGAAGAGTACGTTTTGCTTTCTCATATTGCAGTTTCAATTTTCGGAATTGAACAGCATTTGATTTTGCGGAAAGAGAAAGCGAAGCACGCCGCTGGCGAGGAGTGCGCCGATGATTTGGCTGACGATGTAAGGCGGAAGATCGCGGGCAGGCAATCGCCGGGACGCCCAAAAACCGAGCGTGACGGCAGGGTTCAAATGCGCGCCGGAGATGTCGCCGAAGGTATAAATCATCGCGAGGACAATCAGGCCAAACGTCAGGGCGATTCCCGCGTGCGTGATCACGCCGCCGCTCACGTCATTGATGACGATTGCGCCCGTACCCGCAAAAACGAGGGCGAACGTTCCGATACACTGAGCGACCAGTTTCTTCATCATGCTCTGGAAGCAGCAGGCAGGGCACATTCTGTTTATCTTCGTTGTGGCGGTCAAGGCATTGAATTTTGGTTATGACTGGCGCGGCGAAGGAGGCTGTGCAGCACGCTTACAGAAAAGGACTGTCCGCGGCGTGGTTGCAGTTTGTTCTGCAACTGGTCGTGGGGACGAAAGTTCTTCGTCACGAGGTTTCAGGTGAACGACTTATGCCGGGTTGTCTTCATGAAAATTGCCCTGCTTCTCCAGCTCGGATTTGTCACCAGTCCCCGCTAACGCGGAACAAAACAGTCAGGTAGAAGTCCCCGATGCCATAGCAGGCCAGCGAAATCCGGGCCGCGTAACCGTCGCGGACGCCAGGTGGAAAGGGAATGTCCGGTGGGTATTCGGCGGTCAACGCGCCGTGGCCTTCGCAGCGCCAGCAGACATATGCCCAAAGTCGACGAACCTGTGCGCTCGGGATAGCGCCTTCGTCTCGGACCGTAGTCGAGATCCGCGTCCACTTCGGCGCCGGCTTTGAGGAGAACCTCCGCGATCTTCACGGCGTTCTTCGGAGTCTTCTGGTGATAGGCCTCGACGGCGTTGGCCCCCACGTAATGCAAGAGCGTCGCACGATGCTCGCGGGTCGAACGAGCTCGGATCAGTTCCGGATTCTGGCGAAGCAACCGTTCAAGTGTGGCAATGTCACCGACAATGATTGCGTCCACTGCCGCTTCGAACCGCGCGACTGGAGAGTCCTTTTGATTCAGCGCTTCGATGTGTTTCGTAAATTTACGCCAATTCTCAAATTGGTGCTGGCGCGCGACGATGAATTGGGCATCGGCGACCCTGAGCTTGACTCTGCGAATCTCCGCCTCTGTAACCTCGTTTCGATCGTTTGTGTCGGCCCTCCCGGGCAAGCTTGGGTGGCATCGCCTGATCCACCGCATGGTATTGGGATCGCCTGACCTGAAGGCTGCGATAAAGTCCTTCGCCTGTTTTTTGTATTGCTCCAGCCTGGGACGAGCTGGGAGGTCTTTGGTGTCCATTACCAATCTCCTTCCACGGCGATTTTCACGCCCCGCCCAATAAGATCAGGCTCCCAGCAGAGAAGCGCGAGCCTGAGCACAGCCAGGGTGGTGAAGCCGGGCTTCTTCAACAATCGGCGAAAGGCGAATTTCAAATCGTTCGTGATTCGTTGAATCGTGATTCGTTGAATCGTTGAACCGGTTTAACGCTTCAACCTTTTAACGGTTTAACGGTCATTCGTATCTCAGCGCCTCCATGGGATCGACTTTTGTGGAGCGGCGCGCGCGCAGGAACCGAGCAGGCCAAGAGCGCGACGCCGATCAGTACAAAGGCCACGCATATAACATCAGCGGTTCAGTCGCTGAAATCTCATAGAGGAGGTTCCTCAGTACCCGCGTCAGTGCGAGTGCCGCCGCAACGCCGATGCCCACGAACTCACAAGTTATTGAGTTCGCTGCAATCGTTTGGCGGTCTCGAGGGCCTGTTGATCGCCGTTGACGATCGCCTGCGCCAATTCCCGCTGAAGACCGATCAGGGCGTTACGCACCGCCATGTCCTGCGCGTCCGTCAGACGGGATGAGGCCTGGAGTTTGCGCAGAATTACAAAGGCTGCCTCGTAATCCCTTTTTTGCAGCGCGGCCGAGGCGATTCGAGCGTCCTGCTTGATCGCAGGATTGGCCGAACCGGAAAAGGTCTTTTCCAACTGAACCGAGGCTGCCTCGGGAGACACGGATTGGGTCGTTTCAACGGGGGTCCGGCCCCCGCCCCGGCAGCCGAAAAGCAAAACCGCCAGCGAAACCGCTCCCAGCGGGAGGCTCAGGCGAAACCAGCGATTGGACATAAAACAAGGCCACACCGGCAGTCCGGGTATGGGCATGCGGGGCGATTGTTGTCGCCCGTCGCGGCTTTGTCAACCTGAATGTCCTTAGTTGTTCAAATCGTCATTTTTATTGCTAAAAAGTATCATGGGCAAAGGTCAAAGGTCAGACCCGATGGCCGGCGATCGGGCGGCCAGGATCGATTTGGATCCTCTTGAAATCCGGGACTCGAGCGCCGTGAAGCGGGGCCAATTTGCCTGCGAGGGCAAATCAATTTTCCGTTGACGGGTTGACGAGGGAATGTATTTTATTGCTAATAATCGTACCGGACCAGGAACTGGCTGCCGTCGGGTCGGCCTCTTGCTGTCACGGCATGGAGCTGACTATGAATAGATTGTTTCCCCCAAAGGCGGGTCGGGAGAAGCGACGGGGGTTCACCTTGATCGAGTTACTGGTCGTCATCGCCATCATCGCCATTCTGGCCGGTTTGCTGCTCCCCGCGTTGTCGAAGGCGAAGGAAAACGGCAAACGAATCGGGTGCCTGAACAACTTCAAGCAGATTGTGCTGTCTGCCCATCTCTACGCCAATGACAATGGGGATGCGCTGCCCTATCACGGGGCGGGTGTCCCGCCGCCTTATGCGAATTGTTGGGCTTACCGGTATGGCCCGCCTCCCGTGCCGCGGCCGTCGATCCTGGGACCGTACCACGTCGACCAGGGACAATTGTGGACATATCTGACCTCCTATCGCATTTTCTATTGCCCCCTGGAAAATACCAACACGGTGCTGTTCAAGGCGCGCATCCTGGCCGGGTACACGGTTTCCTCGAGTTATGTTTGGAGCACCGCCTCCACCGGGTTTATCGGCCCCAATCCCGGCAAGCCGTGGAATGGAGGGGTTGGACTCAAGCAGCACCTTTTTCGGGTGGACGGCGTCCTCATGGAGGAACCCGACGAACGAAATCCATTCTTGTTCAATGACGCGGCGAATGACCCCAATGAAGACATCACCATTCGACACAATCGCGGAGGCCTGGTCGGCTGTTTTGGCGGCGGCGCGGAATACATGAAATGGGATGTCTATCACAATATGGGAAAGGCAGCGGCCGTCACGCCCAACCGACTGTATTGCAGCCCGCTGACCGCGAGCGGAAGATAACTGAGCCTCCCCGGTGCAGGTACCGCCGATAATCCGGCAGGACGGAAAATCAACAATGAAAATAACAGAACCGGTCCGCCACGAGAGTGCGTTCAAGAATGGAGCGCGGACAGCTATGTCCGCGCGTTCCTGGCTTCAGATCAAGTTCGCGCGGACAAGGCTGTTCGCGCTCCTGTTTCCCCGTTTCTTGAGCGCGTCCTGGGTCTGCCGCGACGCCCCGTTGGGGGAGGGCCAGGGTGTTCGGTCGTTCACGCTGATTGAGCTCCTGGTGGTGATTGCCATCATCAGCATCCTGGCAGGTTTGCTGTTGCCCGCCCTGGCCAAAGCCAAGGAGAAAGCAAAGTCGATGGCCTGCGTCAACAACGGCAAACAAATCGGTCTGGCGCTCATGATGTATGTTCAGGACAATCAGGAGCAGTGGCCGAATCCAAAAATGTACGCCGGGAACAATCCCTTTGGCAGCGCTGCCGGGGATAACTCTCGCTATGGGTGCTATATGGTGGGGGGATTCGCCACGCTGCTCAAACCGTATATGAAGAATGGAGACAGGGTGTCGGACGTGTTCTGGTGCCCGAGTGATAAGCGGTTGAAACCCTCAACCAATCGACTGGATTGGACGACCTGGATGTATCGCTGGTGCCTGGCAATTCAGGCGGAAACGGACGGGTCGATCAAGAGTTCCCACTTCTCCAAACCAACCGCCCAGGTGGTCTATCACGAGACTTACGCCAATCATTATGGAGGGGTCCCGATCTGGCAGTCACTGAGCCGTTACGCAGTGCAACCGAAGATCAACGCGGTCTTCGCCGATGGGCATGCTCGGGTCTGGAAAGTTCCACGATCGCCGGCCCCGGGGATGGCTTATGACGCCAATTGGTTTGTGCTGCCCTACGATGGGCAACTGCATATGGACCCGTCCAGGTGGTACGACGCCGAGTGACAGCCGCGCCAGAGTCCTTATAAGATCCTATGAGCCTGGTTCGTCGACAATCGCTTTCGGACCGCGTTTTTGATTACCTGGCTGCGCAGCTATCGGTAAAGAAATTCAAGGTCGGTGAGCGAATCGGGGCCCGGCGCGTGACCGAGGAATTATCGGTAAGCCGAACGACTTTCAACAAGGCGCTTCATCGACTCGTCAAGTCCGGCTGGGTCAAAATAGGCCGTGGCGGTCGTCCGATTGTGGTTGCTTATCCGCCGAGGAAGAAAATGGCGGGCGACCTGGCGTTCGATCCTTCCAACCAGACCGATAGCAGTTACGAGATCATTTTGGAACGAATCCTTCACGGCGATTTCCAGCCGGGCGAAACTATTAAGGAGCGGCCGCTTGCCGCCGAGTTGGGAGTCAATCCGGCGACCATCCGGCGGGCCGCCGAGTGGCTGAGCAAGGATGGCTTGCTGGTGCGCTTGCCCCGACGTGGCTGGAGGGTCGCCCTGCTGGACTCGCATGATCTGAAGGATATTTTCAAGATTCGTCTTCTGCTGGAGCCTTTGGCGGCGCAATGGGCCGTTCACCGCATGACCGAAGACGTGTTGAAACACCTGGAAGCCCAGACCGACCAGATGATTGCGCGTGGAGAAGAATCCACCGTCGGGGAACGTCGCATGGCGGATCACCGTTTTCACATGTCATTATGCGAAGGTTCCGGCAGCCGGGTGCTGGCTGAGACCATCGAGCCGTTGGTGCGCAAGGCGCTTCTGATAACGACGGTCGGCTTCCGTTATGGACGGGTCAGCAAATCCTTCGAAGAGCACAAGGAAATTCTGCTCGCCATCGCCAAACGAGACCCAAAAGAAGCGGTCAAGCGGCTGAAGGCGCATCTCAACAACTCGCTGGCAAGAAACCTGGAGACCTGGGAACGACGTTGAGACTCAAGTGGTCAAGCGCGCAAATCCGGTGACGTTTGTTGCGCCCATGACGACTCAAGCGCGCAGGAGATCGTCGATCACATGAGCGCCGGTGACCAGGCTGTCGGTGAGCGTTTCCTCGCGTCCGGCGTGGAGGAACGAGAGCTTGTGATGATCCAAACCCAGTTGATGAAGAACGGTTGCGTGCAGATCGGGAACGGTGACCCGATCTGCCACGACCTTGTAGCCAAGGTCATCGGTGATCCCATGGACATGGCCCGCTTTGAAGCCGCCGCCTGCGAGCCAAACCGCGCCGGCGTGACGATTATGGTCGCGACCGCCCTGGCCTTGAGAAATGGGCAGTCGGCCGAATTCCCCGCCCCACAGCACAATGGTGCTGTCCAGGAGGCCGCGATTTTTGAGGTCCTTGACCAACGCCGCGGCGGGCAGATCGGTTGAGGCGCAGGCCTTTTGCAAGCCGCCTTTCACGTCGGAATGATGGTCCCAATTGGCGTCTTTGGTTGGTGCAAACACCAGAACAAAGCGCACCCCGGCCTCCAGCAGACGCCGCGCCATCAACAGCCTTCGGCCATAATCGGCCATGGCCTTGTTGGCATTGTCCAGTCCATACAAGCTCTGCGCCCCCGCCGGCTCCTTCGACAGGTCAGTCGCATTGGTGGCTTCGATCTGCATTCGGGCGGCGAGTTCATAGTTACGGATGCGGGCGTCCAGTTGCGGTTCATGCGGATAATCGCGCTGATATTTTCGATTCAGCCGCTTGAGGAACTCCAAATTGCAGCGCTGCACCGTCTCGGACACCGATTGGGCTGGGACCAGATTCTGCACCGGGACGCCGCGCGGGTTGAATTCCGTGCCGCCGAAGAGCGGTGAGAGCCAGCCGGGCTGATACATCAGACGGCCGCTGGTTGGAAATCCTTCCGGATCGCGCAGGACGATGAAGGCGGGCAGATTTTGATTTTCCGTCCCCAACCCGTAACTGACCCAGGCGCCGAGGGTCGGGCGGCCCGGCAGTATCTTTCCGCTGGCAAACATGATGATTGCTTCGGTGTGGTTGTTATTGTCCGTGACCAGGGACCGCACCAGGCAAAGGTTGTCGGCAATCGATCCAGTGTGCGGCAATAATTCGGAAAGTTCCATTCCGCATTGACCGTAACGTTTGAACGGATAGGGCGCGCCCATCAGCTTGTTGGTGTTGCCTTGTTGGAAGGTTTCGAAATTCGCATCGTGGACCTGCCCGTCCCGTTTGCTCAGCTCGGGCTTGTAATCGAACAAGTCCATATTGCTCGGTCCGCCTGTCTGCATCAGCATGATCATTGATTTGGCCCGGCCGGGGAAATGGGCCGGACGCGGGCGCAAGCCCGGTTTGGTTTCGCCCGTTTCCGCGGCGAACAATCCGGCCTCTTCCATCAGGCAGCTCAAGGCAAGGGCGCCGAAGCCCATGCCGCAGCGCCGCAGCATTTCGCGGCGCGAGAGCAGACCGGTGGTCCAGGCAGTGCTGAAAACAGGATGGGGAGCATTCATGGCGATTTTTAATTCTGGTAAAGGAATTCGCTCGTGTTCAAAACCATCTGACATAAGTTGACCAGGGCCTCCCGTTCCGATTGGTTCGGGGCCGCCTTGTCGGCGCGATGATTCTCCGACTGGTCCTTCAGGAATTGGAGTCCCCAGGAAAGCTCGTCCGGGGACGGCTTGCGTCCCAGGGCGATTGCGAAAACCGACTGGACGCGGGCTGTCTGGTCCGGGGGAAAATCCCGCGCGATGCGATCGGCAAAACAGGCTGACTGTTCGAGCACAAACGCATCGTTCAACATAGTGAGCGGCTGCAACACCACACTGGAACTCATGCGCCGGGTGCAAGTCGTATTGAGGATCGGCTGATCGAAACTGGACAGGATCGGCAAATGAAAATTGCGCCGGCCCATCAAGTAAATCGTCCGCCGCCATTGGCTGGTTGGGGTGGGCAGCTTGTCCGCGGGCCCGATTGAACAGAAACCGTCCGGCGAAGTTTGGACTGGCACCGGCGGGCCGTACAGGGTGGTGTCCAATTTGCCGCTGACGTCCAGAATGGCATCGCGAATGATTTCCGACTCGAGCCGGCGCAGGCGGGCGTGCCAGAGCAAGCGGTCCTCCGGATCGACCTTCATGGCCAGCGCCTCATTGCGCGCCAACGGCCAGGCAGTCCTCGAATTTTGGCGGTAGACGCCCGACAACAGCATCAGCTTGAGCAACGGTTTTACGCGCCATCCGGAGTCGATGAACTCGGTAGCCAGCCATTCCAACAACTCGGGATGAGTCGGCGGCAGACCGGCCACTCCGAAATTATCGGGCGTGGTGACCAGACCTTCGCCGAAGAGCTGCTGCCACATCCGGTTCACCCAGACCCGCGCGACCAGTCCCGCGGCCAGGTCATTGGTGTTCGTCAACCATCTGGCGAACGCGAGCCGACGGCCGCCGCTCAGGGCCTGGAAGCAGGTTTCTTTGGGTATGACTGCTTCCGGGGATGAGACGCAAAGCACTTTGATAAAACCGGGGTCCACTCTCCGGCCCCGGTGCTCAAAATCTCCCCGAACAAACACATACCCGCGCGGCGGCGGACCGGTTTCAAAAAAGGCGCGAATGGTCCCGTAGTGGACGCGGTCGCCGTTCAATTCAGCCACCTGGCGGCTGAGGCTTTCCACTTGGGAACGGTCTTCGGGACTCAAGGCGTTTTCCACTTCGTTGGTGGCGACGGTCAGTTGCGGCTCATACTTTTTAACCAGCTCTTTTTGGGCGTCGCTTCGTTTGTCGGCGGCGGTCTCGAAAGCCGTCTTCGCCTCCGTCCGCGCGGCTTGCGGGACATAGGCCAGCTTGCCCTCGAAAAGTTGGTTCTTAACCCGGACGCGAATGGCGGCTATTTTTTCGGCCAGCGGTTTTATCTGCCGGTCGATCTCGCTGTTGTGCCTGTCAATCCGGGCTTGTTCGACCGGCGCCACGTCGGGCAGTTCGCGATCTTTGGGCTGCAGCCAGGCGGCCGGATTCAAGGTGGGTGTGAACAGAGTCATGAGGCGATAATAATCGCGTTGCGTCATCGGATCGTATTTGTGGTCGTGGCACCGGCAACACTGGATGGTCAGGCCGAGCAGACTGTTGCCCACAATTTGCACGGTGTCGAAGAGCACCTGGTAACGGAACGAGGGTTTGTTGAGGTCCACCTCATGGGTGTCGTCAATCGCGGTGCGCAGGTAGCCGGTCGCGACCAGCAAATCCAGGATTTCCGGGGTGAATTTTTCCGCGCGACGCCAGTCCACCATTTCATCCCCGGCGATTTGTTCCATCAAAAAACGGTCGTAGGGTTTGTCTTCATTGAAGGCGCGAATGACGTAATCGCGATACTTCCACTTGGTCGGTCCAAGGATGGTTTGCTCGGCGTTCTGGTCATTGCCGGTGACATCAACATAGCCCGCCATGTCCAGCCAATGTCGCCCCCAACGCTCGCCGAAATGCGGCGACGCCAGCAATTGATCAATCAGCCGCTCCCAGGCATTTTGAGATTCGTCCTGCACAAACGACTGGACTGCCTCGGGAGACGGCGGCAGGCCAATCAAATCAAAATAAAGACGGCGAATGAGCGTCGTCGGGTCTGCTATTGGCGAAATCCCAATGTGCTGTTCCTCCAGTTTCTTGAGAATGAATGCGTCGATGGGCGTGTGGACCTGTTTCCGGTCCTTGACAATGGGAAGCGCGGGTCGAACCGGTTTGCGGAAGGCCCAATGTTGGCGGGCGTTCTCGCTGACACGCTCGGGATTGGTGTCGGGATTCGCATCGGGAATGGCGATGCCATATTTGGCGCTCAAATAATTTTCGACATTTCGCCGTTGCTGCGAAGAGAGCGCCGAGTTGTAAACGATGACTTCCGCAACGTCCCCAAGAATTGAGCCGGTCTCCCGCAGCGCGTGTCCTATGATGAGGCCGAAGTCTCTCCGCCGCCGGATGTCCGGCACTGCGGACGTGCCCGATGCGGGCCGATCGTCGAGGGGTTCTCCATTGATGAGAATTGCGGAGGTTTCGCGCATCGGGCCGGGCTCCTTGACCAGGCAGAGAATCAGCGGCATCTCGTAGAAGGAGGCGAACGAACCGGGTCGGCTCAACAAGGCGTCGCGGGCAAACCCGCCCGCATGGTCGAGCCTATGGTTTTCTCCCGGCCCGCGATTGATCTGGAGGAGCCCTGCTGCGGGTTGATAGGGACTGGCGTTGGAGGCATCGACCGGTTCGCCGAAGCCAACAATGACATCCTGCCCGTTGGGCCCCGGATTGGGCTTTAGATTTGCTATGACGAAGAGGTAGTAGGCCGCATTGTCTTCAATGGCCTGGGTGCTATCACCTGGGGTGGTCATGGTCGTATGCTAATCGAATGCAA
>Ga0066710_100004544_pt1 | contig 12321 bp, 10 predicted proteins | sample GraSoiAngelo_159_FD_79666 | JGI IMG/M metagenome (GOLD analysis project Ga0066710, IMG submission 79666) | Grasslands soil microbial communities from the Angelo Coastal Reserve, California, USA - 14_1009_16_40cm | ecosystem: Environmental > Terrestrial > Soil > Grasslands | place: USA...
CATTAGATTTCATCAACCACCTGGTTGATGAAATACCAACGTGCCTCCTAAGCTGAGCAACGACAGAGCATTACGAATCGTGGCCGCCGCCCGAAATGAGTTCGCCAAGCGGGGACTTGCCGGCGCGCGGGTCGAGCACATCGCCCGGCGCGCCGGCGTGAACAAGCAGTTGCTGTTCTACTACTACCACTCGAAGCGCGGCCTCTTCCAAGCTGTGTTGACGCAGGCCGCCGGCGAGCTCGAAGCCGCGCTAGCCGCCCTCGCGCTGCCTGCCGGCCGGCCCCCCCCGATCGAGCGCTTGCGGCTCGCGCTCGATGCTCAGTTCGATTTTCTGGCGGGTCATCCCGAGCTGGTGGCCCTGCTCGCGCAGGCGGGGCGCGGCGACCTCGCGCCGTTCGCCCCCGCCATCAAGCGCCTGGTCGTGCTGCTTGCCGAGGGGCAGGGCCTGGGGCAGGTGCGCGACGACTTGGACCCGTACCTGACGGCCGCCCAGGCGCTGGTCCTGATGGTGGGCTACTTGGGCATGGAGTCGGTGATCGCGGCGAGCGCGCGCCCGCTCGGCGCCGACGAGCCGGCGCTGCGCGAGCGCTGGCGGCAGGCCGCGGTCGAGCTGGTCGTCGCGGGCGTCGCCGCGCCTTAGTTCTTCGACACCATCCGCGGCTCGACGGGGGCCTGGCCCTCGAGGACCAGAGGGCCTTCCTCAAACCGCGCCCCCCGGAGCGCCAGCGTCAACACCTCGCCCACCTCCTCGACCAGGTGCACGTCCAGCGTCTTCCGAACCTCCTCGGGGAGGTCCTCCAAGTCGGGGGCGTTTTCCTTGGGCAGGATGATGGTCTTGATTCCCGCGCGCACCGCGCCCAGAACCTTCTCCTTCACGCCGCCGATCGGGAGCACCCGTCCGCGCAGCGTGATCTCGCCGGTCATCGCGATGTCGTGGCGCGCCGGCCGGCGCGACAGCGCCGACACGAGCGCCGTAGCCATGGTGATGCCTGCCGAGGGACCGTCCTTGGGGATGGCGCCGGCGGGCACGTGGACGTGCACATCGGTGCCCTCAAAAGCCTCCTCGGGAATCCCCAGCCGATCGGCGTGTGACTTGGCGTAGGTCAGCGCCGCGCGGGCCGACTCCTTCATGACGTCGCCGAGTTGGCCCGTGAGCAAGAGATCGCCCTTACCCCGCATCACGCTCGCTTCGACGAACATGATGTCGCCGCCGACCGGCGTGTAGTACATCCCCGTCGCCACACCCGCCTGGTCTTCACGCGCCTTGCGCTCGGGGTGGACCTTCGGTCGGCCGATGAGGTCGTGCACGTCGTCGGGCTTGACGAGGACCCGTTGCGCGTCGCCGGCGGCGATCTTGCGGGCCACCTTGCGGCCCAGCTTGCCGATCTCCCGCTCGAGCTGGCGCACGCCGGCCTCGCGGGTATAGCTCGTGATCATCTCGCTCAGCGCCTCGTCGCTCAGGGTCAGCTGCTCGGCGGTGAGGCCGTTCTCCCGCAGCTGCCGTGGGACGAGGTACCGCTTCGCAATCTCGAGTTTCTCGTGCTCCGTGTAGCCGGCGAAGTTCACCGTCTCGAGCCGGTCGAGGAGCGGCCCGGGAATGCTCTGGAGGAAGTTCGCGGTCGCGACGAACAGCACCTCCGAGAGGTCGAACGGCACTCCGAGATAATGGTCGGTGAACGAATCGTTTTGGGCCGGATCGAGCACCTCGAGGAGGGCCGCGGCCGGGTCGCCCTGGAAGGAGACGCCCAGCTTGTCCACCTCGTCGAGCAGGAAGACGGGGTTCTTGGCCCCCGCCTGCTTCATCCCCTGGATGATGCGGCCGGGCATAGCGCCGACGTAGGTGCGCCGGTGACCGCGGATGTCGGCCTCGTCCCGGGCGCCGCCCAGCGAGATGCGCACGTAGCGGCGGCCCATGGCTCGGGCGATCGACTTCGCGATCGAGGTCTTGCCGACGCCGGGCGGTCCGACGAAGAGCAGGATCGGACCCTTGGCGCCCTTGTCGTCCTCGTTGCCCGGCGCATCGGCCGCCGGCTGGCGCTGCCGCAACTGGCGAACGGCCAGGAACTCGAGCACGTGGTTCTTGACGTCCTGGAGACCGTAGTGATCCTCCTCGAGAATCTCCGCCGCCCGCTTCAGGTCGAGCGATTCCTCGGACCGCTTACCCCAGGGCAGCTCGGCGACCGTCTCGAGATAGGTGCGGATGACCTGCGCCTCCATCGACTCGCGACCCGCCCGCTCCAGCCGGTTCAGCTCACGGTCGACTTCCTTGCGCGCCGCTTCCGGCAGATCGAGCGCAGCGAGCCGCTTGCGCAACTCCTCCACGTCGGTGCCGTCGTCCCCCTCACCCAACTCCTTCTGGATCGCCTTCATCTGCTCCCGCAGGAACATCTCCCGCTGGCGCTCCCCGATCTCCTCCTGTACCTGGGACTTGATGTCCTCCTGCGCGTCGAGCACCGAGATCTGGCGCTGGACGTGGACCAGCACGCGGCGCAGCCGGTCCTCGACCGACAGGGTCTCGAGCAGCTTTTGCCGTTCGGCCGGGCGGATATCGAGGTGCCCGGCCACGAGGTCCGCGAGGCGGCCCGGGTCGCTGACCCCCTCCAGGACCTGTTTCACGACGTCCTCGGGGAGGCCCGATTTCTGGCCCAACTCGGCAGCCCGCTCGCGCGCCTCGCGGTGCAGACCGATGAACGCCGCGTCGTCGAGGTTGAGTGGGGGGAGGTCCGCCATCTCGTGGACCACGGCCTGGAGGTAACCACCCGTCTCCAGGTATTGCAGCGCCGTTGCGCGGACCTCGCCTTGCAGGATCAACTGCACGCCGGCGAGCCCGCGCTGGACCTGGCCGATGCGTGCGATGGTGCCCGTGGTGTAAAGCACCCCAGGCGTGACCTGATCCACATTCTCCTTCTGGGATACGGCGAAGATCAGCCGCGGCTCTTGCTTGAGTGCGGCCTCGATGGCGCGAAGTGTGGCGGGGCGGCCTGCGCCGATGGGCGTGCTCACGCCCGGGAACAACACGACTTCCCGCAGCGGCAGGACCGGGAGCGTTATCCGTTCAGACATTGCGGACTCCGATCGAGAAACAGGACATCACGTGGCGGCGGACAGTGCAGCGTCCGTGCCATGAGAAACGTCCACGGCGGCAGCGGCGTTCCAGAAAACGCCGCCAAACAGGCTGAGACTGCCAACTCGGCCGCCGCGCGAGCCTGGATCAGCGGCCAGACGCCTAACGGCTGACCGCTGAATATGTTGCAACGTTGGCCCGATGCGGCTAAATCTATCCGCGCCATGCCCCGCGACCGCCCATGACCGATCCGCTCGCACGGCGCCTGACCCAGGCGCTCGGCGCCTCCTTCACCCTCGAAGGAGAGATTGGGCGCGGCGGCATGGGCGTCGTGTATCACGCGCGCGACGAGCGCCTCAAGCGCAAAGTCGCCGTGAAGGTGCTGCCGCCGGAGCTCGCGTTCCGGGAGGAGATCCGCATCCGGTTCCTGCGGGAGGCCGAGACGGCCGCGCGCCTGTCGCACCCGCACATCGTGCCGATCCACTCCGTCGGCGAGGGCCCGGAAGGGCTCGTGTATTTCGTAATGGCGTACGTGGACGGCGAATCGCTCGCCGCTCGCCTCAAACGCCGTGGGCAGCTGGCGCCCGAAGAGGCGCGCCGCATCCTGATGGAGACGGCGGACGCGCTGGGCGCCGGGCACGCGCTGGGAATCGTGCACCGCGACGTGAAGCCCGACAACATTCTGCTCGAGGGGAGCCGCGGCCGGGTCGTGTTGACCGATTTCGGGATCGCGAAAGCCCTGACCTCGTCCACCGGGCCGGGCACGCTGACTGCCACGGGGGTGGCAATCGGAACCCCCCACTACATGAGCCCCGAGCAGGCCGCGGGAGACCGCGAGATCGACGGTCGTTCCGACATTTACAGCCTGGGCGTGGTGGGCTACCAGATGCTGACCGGCGAGCTGCCGTTTTCCGCGCCGACGGTGCCGGGGCTGCTCCTCAAGCAGATCACCGAGCAAGCGCCCTACCTCAAGGACCGGGCGCCGACGTGCCCCGACGACTTGGCATCGTGCGTGATGCGCTCGCTCGAGAAGGAGCCGGAGGCGCGCTGGCCGACGGCAGACGCGTTACGCCGCGCGCTCGAGTCGCGCACCGCCCCGCCTTACCGCCCGCGCCGCGTCCTCGGCGCCCGCGGTACGCGGTTCGGGCCTCCGGCGCCGCTGCCGGCCCCGGTTCGGGGCGAGCCGCCGGCGCGGCGCTTGCGCGCCCGCGCCGCGAAGGATGCGAAGTCGCCGCTCACCGCGAGCGGCGAGCCGAAGATCGTCGTCCGGGTGCGGGACGGATTCGTCTCCTGGGCGTCGGTATGCGGCGGGTTGATGTTGATCGACCTGATTCAGGGCGGAGGGCTCAGCTGGTCGCTCATCCCGACGATGTTCTGGGGAGCGTTCGGGGTGCTGCCGCAGTTTTGGAAGCTGTGGGCCGCCGGGTACTCGTGGCGTGACGTCCTGCAGCGGCCCGCCGCGCCGGACGGCGCGGTAGCGCGCCTGGGACGCGGCTCGGCGGCGATGCTCGCGCCGCTCAACAGCGACGAGTACGGACGCCAGCTCGACGCGGTGCGCCAAACGCGGGCCGATCGGGAAGCGATCCTCAAGATCGTGGAGCGGCTGCCGGCGTCGGAGCGGCAGATGCTGCCCGACGTCGTGGCCACGGTGGACGCCCTCATGAAGCGCGCCGAGGAGCTCGCCCGCATGCTGCACGGCATGAGCGCCGACGTCGACGACCGCGCGCTGGCGCGCATCGAGGAGAAGATCGAATCGGTGAAGCGTCACGAGGAGGGCACGGAGCGAGAGCGGCAGCTGAGCCTGCTCGAGCGGCAGCGCCAGGCGCTGAGCGATCTCCTGGGGCGCCGTAGACGCGTGGAAGAGCAAATCGAGTCGTGTGTCATGGCGATGCAGAACGTGCGGTTCGATCTGTTGCGGCTCCGGTCGGCAGGCGTCGCCGCCGTGCTGGGCGACCTCACCAACGCCACGCAACAGGCCCGCGCCCTGTCCCGTGACGTCGATCACGTCATCGCGGCCGCAGGCGAGATTCGCGACGTGCTGGGCGAGCGGCCGCGCCCCTAGAACGCGTGCAGCTCGCGCATCGCCTGCGCGAGGTCTTGCACCTGGGGCAGGATGAAGTCCTCGAGGTCCGGGGCGTACCCGACGAAGGTGTCGGTGGACGCGACGCGCTTCACGGGGGCATCGAGCCACGGGAAGCACTGGTCGGCGATCTTCGCGGCGATCTCCGCGCCGTAGCCCCACGACAGCGCATCTTCGTACGCGACGATCACCTTGTTCGTCTTGCGGACCGAGCGCTCGATCGCGTCCCAGTCGACCGGGGAGAGCGAGCGGAGGTCGATCACCTCCACGCTCACGCCGTCCCGCTCCTCGAGCTCCTTGGCGGCCACGAGCGAGCGCTGCACCACGGCACCGTAGGCGACCACGGTCAGATGCGCGCCCTCCCGGAGCACCTTGGCCTTGCCGAACGGAATCATGAAGTTCGGCCCGGGGTTCGGCGCTTTGTTGTAGGTCTGACGGTAGAGATGCTTGTGCTCGAGGAAGAGAACCGGGTCGTCGCAGCGGATCGCGGTACGCAGCAGACCGCTGGCGTCCAGGGCGGTTGCGGGACAGATCACCCGCAGCCCGGGCACGGACGTGAACACCACGGCGCCGGTCTGCGAATGGTAGACCGACCCGCCCTTCAGGTAGCCGCCGTAGGTGACGCGTACCACGACGGGGGCGGCGAACGCGTTGCTCGACCGCCACCGCATGGTCGCCAGCTCGTTACGGAGCTGATGGTAGGCCGGCCAGATGTAGTCGAAGAACTGGATCTCGACGACGGGCTTCAGGCCGCGCGTGGCGAGGCCGATTGCCCGGCCGATGATGTTGGCCTCGGCGAGGGGCGAGTTGTAGACCCGGTCGCCGCCGAACTGGCGCTGCAACCCCCACGTCACCTTGAACACGCCGCCCTTCCCTTTCACGTCCTTCAGATGCTGTTCACGGCTGACGTCCGCTACGTCCTCGCCGAACACCAGGATGCGCGGGTCCCGCACCATTTCGTCCTTCATGCAGGCGTTCAAGAGATCCACCATCGTGGTGGGCTCGCCCGTGAAATGCGGATCGTCCTCGGTGTCGAATTGCTCCGATGTGGGATCCACGTCCGGTGAATAGACCCAGAGCAGCGCGGTCTCGGGCTTGGGCTGCGGCGACGCGAGCGCCATGTCGGCGGCGACCTGAATCTCCTCCTCGACCTGCGCCTTGATCGCCTCGATCTCCGCCTCCGTCGCTGCACCATCCGCCACGAGCCGCTTGGGGAAGCTGGTCAGGCAGTCGCGCTTTGCTTCCGCTTCCCGCTCCTTGGGGGGCTTGTACAGAACCTCATCGTCGGAGAGCGAGTGGGAGTAGGGCCGGGTCACGTGGGCGTGGACGAGCGCGGGCCCCGAGCGCCGGCGGCACCACTCCGCGGCCCGGGCCAGCACCTCGTACGACGCCACGGGGTCGGACCCGTCCACCTCCTCCACGAGGAGGTTGGGGAAGTTGCGAACGAGCGTCGAGACCGAGCCGCCGGCGGTCTGCACTTCGACAGGCACCGAGATGGCGTACTTGTTGTCTTCGATGAGGAAGAGCACGGGCAGCTTGAGGTTGCTCGCGCTGTTCAGCGCCTCCCAGAACTCGCCCTGGCTCGTGGTCCCGTCCCCGGCGGAGCAGTACACCAGCTCGTCGCCCTTGATGGGCTTGTCTGTGATCCCGTCGAGGCGGTCGTAGCGGAGCCACGCCTCGGCGCACCCCACCGCCTGGAGGAACTGCGTGCCCGTGGGGCTCGACTGGCTGACGATGTTCAGGGCTTTGTGGCCCCAGTGGGAGGGCATCTGCCGGCCGCCCGAGTTGGGATCCTCGGCGGCGCCCACGGCCGACAGCAACATTTCGGTCGGCGTCATGCCCAGCGCCAAGCAGAGGGCGCGATCGCGGTAATACGGGTAGAACCAGTCGTACGCCGGCCGCAGGACTCTGCCCGCGGCGACCAGCACGGCCTCGTGCCCCGCGCCCGAGATCTGGAAGAAGATCTTGTTCTGCCGCTTGAGCTGAATCTCCTTGTCGTCGATGCGGCGCGACAGGAGCATCAAACGGTAGAGCTCGAGCAAGTCGGCCTTCGCGAGGGTGCCCTTCGCGGACCGAGAGGAGGGCGGGGCCGTCTTCGCCGTGGTACGGGTGCGGGTCGCCATGCCCTGGAAAATAGCCAATATTTCGCGAGCCACGAGGAGACCCATGGACGAAGCCGCCAAGAAGACCGTGCTCCGCCACTTCCCTTACGGGCTGTACGCCATCACCGTCGCCCACGGCGGAGAGGAGCACGGCATGACCGCCAACTGGTTGACGCAGGCGGCGTTCGACCCGCCGATGGTCGTCGTCGCGGTGGAGAACACGTCGAAGACGATCGGCATGATCCGCGATGCCCATCATTTCGTGATCAATGTCCTGCAGCAGGGACAGCGGGAGCTGGCCGGCAAGCTGGGGCGGACCTCGGCGCAGGCGCCTCAGAAGCTCAAGGGAATCAGGACGAAGCCCGCACCCCGCTCGGGAGCGCCCCTGCTAGCCGACGCTCTGGGGTGGGTGGAGTGCCGCGTCATCGCGACGCTGCCGGCGGGCGATCACACGCTCGTGCTCGGGGAGGTCGTGGAGGCCGGCGTCGAGCACGGCGACGCGCAGCCGCTGACGCTCCAAGAGGCGGGGTTCAAATACTCGGGGTAGCGTCCGCTCACGGCCTGCGGTACACCGCCCTCCCTCCGACAATCGTGTAGCGCACCTTCACACCGCCAATCGAGTCGGGCGGGACGGCGAACAGGTCCCGATCCAGCACGACGACGTCCGCGTAGCGTCCCGCGGCCAGCGCGCCCCACTTCCGCTCCATGAAGACCGCCCAGGCGTTGCCGTAGGTGTAGGCCTGGAGCGCCTCGCCCACGGTGATCTTCTGGTCCGGCACCCAGCCCGGGGGATTTTTGCCGTCGAGGGTGCGCCGGGTGACCGCGGCGTAGACGCCGAGCAGGGGGTCGAGGGGCGCCACCGTCCAATCCGACCCGAAGGCGAGCGGCGCATCGGCGCCGATCAGCGATCGGAACGCGTAGGTGGTCCGGATTCGCACCGGGCCGATCCGCTTCAGGAGCCAGCGACCGTCGTCAATGGCGTGATAGGGCTGCATAGACGCCACCACCCGGAGGGCCCCGAACCGGGGGATGTCCTCGGGCCGCAGGTGCTGCGCGTGCTCATCGCGGAAGCGGCGGTCGCGGGCGCCGTGGGCCCGGGCGACGCTGTCGTAGATGCTGAGGAGCAGCGCATTGGCCCGGTCGCCGATGGCGTGCACAGCCACCTGGAGTCCCGCGGAGTCCGCGTCGCCGATCCAGGTGCGCAGCTCGGCCTTGCTGTGCTGCATCAGTCCCGAGTAGCCCGCCGAGTCCGTGAAGGGCTCGAAGAAGTAGGCCGTGCGAGAGCCGGCGGAGCCGTCTACGTAACCTTTGACGCCGCCGATCCGCACCCAGTCGTCACCCTGCCCCGCGCGGCTCAGTGTTTCCGCCACGGCGCGCCATTGGTCGAGCGGCAGATACACGGCGACGCGCAGGGTCATGCGGCCCGCCCGCTGCAGCCGCCGGTAGCTCGCCAGGTCCGCCCAGGACGCGGACATGTGCGCCGTGGCCGTGACGCCGAGGGACGCAGCGTAGGCGAGGGCGCGGGCCAAGGCCGAGTCGCGCTGCTCGGCCGTGGGTACGGGGGCGGCCTGCGAGATCAGGCCCATCGCCTGGTCCTTGAAGATCCCCAGGGGCTCGCCGGTGTCGGCGTCGCGCGGGATCTCCCCGCCCGGAGGGGCGGGCGTGTTTCTGGTGATGCCGGCCGCGCGGATCGCGGCGGTGTTGGCGAGAGCCATGTGTCCGTCCAGCCGGTTCACGAATACGGGATTGGCGGGGGTCACCGAATCGATCCAATCGCGCTGCGGGAGCGGCGCGCCGCGCCACAGCTCGTGATCCCAGTCGCCCCCCGTGATCCACTCTCCGGGCTTCAGCCCGGCGGCGTAGTCCTTCAGCCGCCGGATGAATTCGTCGGGGGTGGCGGCGTCGCGCAGGTTGACGGACGTGAGCTGGACGCCGCCGTCGATGAAATGCGTGTGCCCGTCGGCGAAGCCCGGCATCACCAGCCCGCCGTCGGCGCGCAGGATCTCTGTCTTGGCGCCCATGTACCGCGCCAGCTCGACCGAGTCGCCGACGGCAAGGATCTTTCCGTCCGCGATCGCCACCACGCCCGGCTGGCCGCCGCCGGTCGAGAGCCCGGTCCACACCTTGCCGCCCGTGATCACGAGGTCGGCCTTGCGGCCGCAGGCGAGGAGCAGCGGAGCGAGGAGCGTGCAGACGGCGCTCGGCGTACGGCGCACGGCGAACCTCCTAACGGAGACGGGTGATGCGTCGGATCGTTTCGAGCGCGGCCACGGGATCGGGGCCGGCGGCTTGCGCGGGGGGCAGCCCGCTCCGTCCGGCGAAGGAGTCACGGATATCCAGCAGCACTTCGAGCAGCAGCTGCTCGCGTTGATAGGAAGCGTCGAGGTCTGCCATGCGGCGCTCATCGCCCGCCGCCTTCGCTCGGTCGTAGGCCTCCCGATAGATGGCATCCAGATTGTCGAGGATCTGCTGCCGCGCCCGAGGACTCATGCGGGGGAAGCTACAAAGGGGTCGGACGGTCGGACAGTCGGACGGACCGATACGCGCATATGATGCAAGGCGTCAGTCCCGGGGGCCGCGTTCCAGTGCCTGGATCAGCGCACGACAGAACTGGGGCAAGTCCGCCGGTGAGCGCGACGATATCAAGTTGCCGTCGACAACAACAGGGCTGTCCTCCCAGATCACCCCCGCGTTCTCCATGTCGTCCTTGATCGCCCGCACGCTGGTCGCGCGCTTCCCTGTGAGGATCTTCGCGGAGATCGGCACCCATCCCGCGTGGCAGATGAACGCGACGGGCTTGCCAGCTTGGTAGATCTCGCGCGTGAGCTGGAGCACTTTGTCGAACCGGCGCAACTGATCCGGCGCGAACCCGCCGGGGATGACGAGTCCATCGAACTGCGGTGCTTCGACTTGGTCAACATTCGCATCGACCGCGACCGGATACCCGCGCTTCCCCTGATAGGTCTTTTCACCGATCCCGGCGACGACCGTCGTGGCGCCCTCCTCTTCGAGCCGGATCTTGGGATACCAGAGCTCGAGATCCTCGTAGAGCGGCCCGGCGAAAATCAAAACCTTCTTTCGTAGCAGCGACATATCGTTGATCCTCCGAGTCCGTCCGACAGTCCGACTGTCCGGCGCGTCACAAGGGCCGCAGGACTACGCCGCTCGGCACCTTCGGAAAAAAGTACGTGGATTTCGGCGGCATCACGTCGCCCGCGTCGGCCACCGCGAACACTTGCTCGATCCGGGTGGGATTGAGGAGCACCGCGGCCGTCGCCCCGCCGCGGCGCACGGCATCGACCGCTTCGGCCGCGTCCGCCGTGTATCGGAGGGTCGGGGTCGCGGGGCTGGCAGACAGGATCGCTTTCACGACGAGGGTCTCGACCCGGGCCGCATCGAGGGCGCGCACCGCCGCGCTCGCACCGAGCCCGGCGATGCTGTCGAGCGGTGCGTCGCGCCGCAGCGCCAGGGCCGTCACCCTGCCGTCGGCCCAGGCCACGAGGCACGCGGTGCGGTCCCCGCCCAGTGCGGCGAGGTGCGCCAGCGGGTCGACGCCCGGCGGCACCTCGGCCAGGTCGAACCAGGCGCGCCACCCATCGAGCAGCGCGGCGGGCTCGCGGCCGGCGCCGAAAATCACCCGGTGCGTGGGCAAGATCGTGAGGCCCAGGTCCCGCGCCGACGCAACGAACGCCAGCACGCGATCGGCGGCAGGGTTCTCCCGGGCATAAGCCGATGCCGTCTCGTAGCGGTGGTGGCCGTCGGCGATGTACAGCGGGGACGGGGGAAGGGGGAAGCGGGAGAGGTCCCTCCCCTGCACCACCCAGAGACGAATGCCGACGCCGTCCAGCTCGGCGGTCGTGTCCGGGGGACGCTGCACGGCAGCGGCCAACGCCCGGGCCAGGTCCCCGCCTTTGTCTGGCGCGATCAGGAAGATGGACTCAATGTTGGTGCGCGTGGCGCGGAGCAAAGCGAGGCGGTCGGCCTTGGGCCCGGGGTGGGTCTGCTCGTGCGGCCGAACGCGGCGCGGCTCGTAGCCCTCCGCCGCCACGGCGGCGAACACGCCGAGACGGTTGCCCTGCGCCATGACGTACAGGGCGTCCTCGGGATCGCGCGCCAACACGCCGGTCGCGCGCCACGCGGAGAGCCGCTCGGCCGCCCAGGCGTAGCGGTCCACGCTCGTCATGCCCGCCGGCGCTTCCGGCAGCATGACATGCACGATATTGTGTTCGTCGAGCGCCGCGAGCCGCCCGCGTTCCGGCGGCGTGATCACGTCGTACGGCGGCGCGATCAGACGGCTCAGCCGGTCCGTCGCGCGGTAGCGCTCCCCGCGGAACGGCATCACCAGGTCAGAGGATCCCATGAGCTTTCGCGAAGCGCAGCACGCCGTCGACCGCTGGATCGGCCAATATGAGGAAGGCTACTTCCCGCCGCTCGCCAACGTCGCCCGCCTCGCCGAGGAAGTTGGCGAGCTGGCGCGCGAGGTCAATCACCACTTCGGACCGAAGAGCAAGAAGCCAGACGAGCACGTCGGCTCGATCCCGATGGAGCTGGCGGACATCCTGTTCGTCGTGATCTGCCTAGCCAACTCCCAGGGCATCGACCTCGATGAGGCGTTCGCGCAGATGATGGCCAAGGTCACCGCCCGCGACGCCGGCCGCTGGACCAGGAAGGCTCGCTGACCTCCTCGAAGATGCGTTCATACGAGACAAGCCGGTCGGGATCGATGCCCGCCGCGCCGCGCACCGCGCATCCCGGTTCCGCGAGATGGCGGCAATTGTCGAATCGACACTGGTCGAGGTAGGGCCGGAAATCCGGAAAGCAGGCGCCCAGCGCGTCGGGGTCGATCCCCCAGGCCGCCACCTCACGCAGCCCCGGCGTGTCCACGACGTAGCCCACCCCGGCTACCGGGACCAGCTCCGCGGCCGTGGTCGTGTGCTTGCCGGTGCGCCATTTCTCGCTGATCGCGCCGACGCGCAGCTTCAACCCCGGCTCGAGGGCATTGAGCAGGCTCGATTTCCCGACGCCCGACACGCCGGTGAACACCGAATGCCGCCCACGCAGCAGGTCACGTAGCG
>Ga0066710_100004545_pt1 | contig 12321 bp, 14 predicted proteins | sample GraSoiAngelo_159_FD_79666 | JGI IMG/M metagenome (GOLD analysis project Ga0066710, IMG submission 79666) | Grasslands soil microbial communities from the Angelo Coastal Reserve, California, USA - 14_1009_16_40cm | ecosystem: Environmental > Terrestrial > Soil > Grasslands | place: USA...
CGCTTGCACCCGTCCCTTTCAGCCAGCGTGGGAGCCGTCGCGGCAGCGCCCGACCGAGCAGGCCGACGGCTGGTGGAACGAGCGGGGCGAGCAGACGCCGGCGCGCGAGTCCGCGTCGATCCTCCGGGTAGGTGATCCCGACCGCAAGCCTCGGCTCCTCAGCCCTCAGGTCATGGAGCGCCCGCGTCCAGAACGAGCTCGCGACCGTACGTTCCACCAGACCGTGCCGGCGGAGCTCCGCCGCCAGCTCGCGTCCATGCCCGCCGCACTTGACGTCTGCGTGTAGTCCGACAGCGGTCGAGCCGAAGAACTCGAGCGCCTCCTCCAGGGTCGGCAGCTCGGGCACGACTTCTCGCAGCTCCGGAAGCCGGAGTGGGCGAACACGGCCGGCAGCCACGCCGTGGCTGACTTCGAGCAGATCGTCCGAGTGGGCAAGCACGAGCGTGCCGTCAGCGAGGTCGAGCACGTCGAACTCGACGAAGTCGACATCGAGCTCCACGGCGCGGCGGAAGGCCGCCAGCGTGTTCTCGGGCTCGAGCGCCGCGGCGCCGCGATGACCGATCCGCAGCACGCGGGCGCCGCGGCGAAGCCGCCTCAAGTCCTGCGAATCACAACGACGGCGCAGTCATCCGTGAGATCACCGCCGGTGAAGACGCGGCAATCCTCCACGACGGCGCGGGCGAGTTGGGCGGCCGGCAGTCCGGCTTTCGCCGCGAGCAGCGCGTCGAGCCGCTCCTCGCCGTAGAGCTGGCCTTCGCGACGGGCTTCGATGACGCCGTCGGTGTAGACCACGAGAGCGCAGCCTCTGGGAAGCTGCGCTCGCAGCTCGTCGTACGTCTGCCCGGGTTCGATCCCGAGCGCGAGCCCGCCGGCCTGAAGCGGGGTCACCTCTCCGGCCGGCGTGACGAGCCGCGGCCACGGGTGCCCCGCGCAGCCGGAAGCGATGGCACCCGTCTCGGGATCGACGGTGAGATACAGCATCGTGATGAACTTGTTCGGCGCGACCTCGCCGACCACGACCTCGTTCGCGGCGGCGAGGAAGTCTGCGGGCTCCGGATGCTCCCGCGCCAGCGAGCGGAAGACGAACTTCGCCATCGCCATGTCCGCGGCTGCGTCGATTCCATGTCCGGTGACGTCCCCGAGTGCGACGGCGAGCCGGCCGTCGTCGAGGCGGAGGAAGTCGTAGACGTCGCCGCCCACGTCGAGGCGCGCCGAGGACTCGTAGACGTCGCCGAGCTCGAGCCCCTCGATCTTCGGGTACACCCGCGGCAGCAGCGACCTCTGCATGGTGTCCGCGAATCGCTTCTGCTGCTGGTAGAGGCGTCCGTTCTCGAGGGCGAGTGCTGCCTGGCCGGCCACTGAGAGCGCGAGCTCGAGGTCGGCCTCGCCGAGCGGCCGCGCCGGATCGAGCGAGAGAAGCGTCAGCGTTCCCAGCACCTCCGCCGGCGTCGAGACCGGAACGATCGCGGTCGTCGAGCCCCGCTCGAGGAACGGAACGAGCAGCCCGTACGCGCCCCCGAGCTCGCGCGCGATGCGCGGATCGAGCAGCAGCGGACGCCCTCCTGCGAAGAGGCCGCGCAGACGCGGGGAAAACGGCTGGGGACGGAACAAGACCGTCTGGACCGCCTCGGCCATTCGCTCGTCCCGGACGTGCAGCGCCTGCGTGACGAGAGCCTCCCCGCGCTCGTCGGGCATCCGGATCGCGACCGCGTCGAGCTCCAGCAGCTCGGCTGACGTGCGCACCACTGCCTCGAGGGTCCTCTCGAACGAGAGGCTCTGCGCGAAAGCCCGCGAGATCTCGTAAAGCGAGCGCAGCGTGCGCGACGCGTGCTGCTCCGCCTCGAGCGCCTCGAGCCGCTCCGCGTCGCGGAGCTTCACCTCCTCGTGGAGGCGCGCATTCTGGACGGCGACTGCCAGCTGCGCGGCGAGCGCGGTCACCAGCGCGAGCTCGTCGGCCGTCAGCGTGCGCCCGCTCGGCGGGTACAGGGCGAGCAGACCGATCAGATCTTCCCGAACCCGAAGCGGCAGCCCGACGGCGGCCTCGATCCCCGTTTCCGCCAGCTGCTCGCGGACCGGAGCGAGGCGGAGATCTGCCTTCGCGTCGTCGATCAGGATCGCCTCCTGCCGCCGGAGCGGCCCCCGAGCGAGCTCGATCAGGCGCTCGGCGACCCGCGTGTGGGGGCCGGCCAGGCCACGGCCCGAGGCCTCGAGCAGCCGATCTTCGTCCGGCTCGAGCAGGTAGACGGCGAGCCGCTCGGCGCCGAGCAGCTCGGCGATCCGCTCGATTGCGGTCTCGAGGGTGTGGGCCAGCGAAAGCTGCGCGATCGCCTGTCCGACGACGGCGACGAGCGCCCGGCTGCGTTCCAGCTCGACCGACTGCCGCCGCGCCCTCTCGCTCGAGCGCAGAGCGTGAGCAGCCCGCGCCGCAAACGTCGTCAGGGCGTCGAGGACGTCGTCGGAGGGGACGAGCGGCTGCTCGAAGCGGACCTGCAGCGCCCCAAACGGAGGCTGGCCAAGCTGGACGACCCACGAGCCCGGCATGACCGCGAAGGCGCTGCTGGAGGCGAGCGCTTCGACGACGTCGCGCTCGGCCCCGGCGTCGGCGCCGGTACCGTGCGCACCGGCGACACTCGGCCGCAGCTCTTCGTCGAATCGCCAGACGACCGCGCCTTCGGCCCCGGTTCCCTGCATGGCGAGTCGCGCGACCTCCTCGGCCGTTCGTCGCTCGTCGAGACCGGTGGCGAGCGCATCGCCGCCGAGCCGCAGCAGCTGATGCGCCGGGAGGGTCTGACCGTCCTTGCTGTTTCCGGTCAGCCCCACGAGCGCAAGGGCAGCGTGCTCGGCCGCCAACCGCCCGAGCGCGCGCTCTCTGGCGGAGAACGGTCGGGCGCGCCGGAAGAGCTGCAGCCGGCCGAGCTCCCGCTCGCCGAGCGCGATCGGCAGCTCTAGCGCGATACCGAGTCCGAGCCGATGGCCGGTCGAGCCCATCGCCTCGCCGTCGCTGGACCGTGGGACTCGGGACCCCTGCAGCTCTGCGGCGACGGAGGTGGACGAAGCCGAGACGGCCCGCGCTTGGAGTGAGCCGTTGTCCTGGTCGAGCACCCGCACGACGGCGACCTCGGCGCCGACTGCCCGCGCGGCTGCGTCAGCAATCACCGCCAACGCCTGGTCGAGCGAGCTGCTCTCGGCCAGCAGCCGCAGCGCGTCCGCCAGCGATTCGAGCGCCGTCGCGCTCTCGGCCGCCTCCATCGTCTGGCCCGGGTCGATGCTCATCGCGCCCCGCACGGAAGTATGGCCACATGCGAGCGTGAGGTTCTGGTCGTCTGGCCGGTGACGCCGCCGGTCAGGCCACTAAACTGCTGCAGATGGCGGAGCCCGCACGGAAGTTGCCGCCGGACGTACCCGTTTACGACCCGGGCGCGGTCCGCAAGGAGTATCGACGCCACCGCGCCAAGCGCGAGGCCCGTCAGCGCCGCAACCGCGAGCGGCGTGCGGCCAACGTTCGTTTCTGGCTGATCGTGCTCGCTCTGCTCGCGCTCAGCGTGTACCTGAGCATCGCCATGTGGCATCAGGTGCAGAACCTATTCGGGCTCTAGTCCTAATGCGGGGAGCTTTCCAGCGCACGGCCGAAGGGCCGCCAGAGACCCGCCTGCCACGTCTCGCAGCCGCACATCGCGCACGGGGGCAACTCGCGGCAAACGGTGATCGCATACCCACAGTCGGTGCAGCGGAACTCCCCTTTTGCATGATCGCCGGCGGCAGCGAGCTGGATTTCGTCGCCGTCGGCGGCAGTGGCCAGGCTTTCGCGGGATGCGTTCATCCCGACCCCCTAGATCGGCGACGAATGAATCTAACCACGAAGATGCCCATACTTCCACCATGGCGACCGAGGAACCCCTCTCTCCCGCCGGCGTGAGCCGCAGGCCCACGGGTAGGGCCCCCGTCATGGCGGGCGGCATGACCGCCCTCGGCGAGCGCGCAACCTGGATCGCCGGGCTCGTGCTCAGCCTCTCGGCTTTCACCGACTGGTACGCGGGGTCAGGCTCGGTCGGCCCCACGATCGGCGTGATCGGCTGGCACACCGGCACGCTCGGCAAGCTCGTCTTCTTCATCGGGCTTGCGGTCGTCGCGCTCGTCGCGCTTCGCGAGGCGGGGATCGAGCTGCCCCCGACCGTGCCCGACAGCCTCGTCGTGATCGCGCTGGGCTCGCTTTCGACGATCTTCGTGATGATCCGCTTGATCTCGATCCCCGATGAGTTCCTGCCCGCGAGCGGACGCGGGATCGGCATCTGGATCAGCCTGCTGGCTTCGCTCGCCGTGATCGGCGCGGGCCTACTGCGAGCCAGCGAAGAGCTATAGCGACCAGAACGCCGAGCACAGCACCCCCCAGCACGTCGAGCGGGTAGTGCACGCCGGCATAGACGCGCGACCACGCGATCGCGGCGGCGAGGAGGAAGAAGGCCGGTGCCGCGCGCGGGGCGTAGATTGACAGGATCGTCGCGCAGGCGAAGCTCGACGTTGCATGGCCGGACGGGAACGAGCCGTCGTGCGGCACGCGTACAAGGGGCCTCGGTGACGGGTAAACCTCCGGCGGCCGCACCCTGCTGATCCACTGCTTGAGTCCATACGAGATCAGCTGGCCGACGAAGTCGGCGAGCGCGACCTGCAGGAAGAGCCACGGGCGCCGCCACCAGATGGCAAGTGCCGCCGCGATCGCGAGCCAGACGAGCCCCTGGCTGCCCATCCACGACAGCGCTTCGAAAACCGGGTTGAGCCAGCCGGCCCGGTGATGGACTGTCCAGCGCTCGAGGTGCCGGTCGTAGCTCATAGGCCAGTCTGGCCTATGAGCTCTGGAGGGGGAAACCGACGCGGAGCGAGTGGGAGGTTCCCCCGTTTCTATGGAGAAGGGGGCTCCCGGGCGAAACAGGGTTTCCCCCCCGGGAGCGAGTCGAAGACGAGCGACTCAGGCTGGGAGCAGCTGCTTGGCGTGCTCGATCAGCTGCTGGGGATCAAAAGGCTTGCCCAGAAAACCCTGCGCTCCCCGTGCGGTCGCCTCCGCCGCCGCCTGCTCTTCGACCTTGCCGCTGAACATCACGACAGGAATCGCCCCGACGCCGTGGCGCTCCTGAAGGCGGCGCAGCATCTCCCACCCGTCTACCTCCGGCATCATCACGTCGAGCAGAACGAGGTCAGGGGAGACTTCCTCCAGGACCGCGAGCCCCTCCTCCGCGCTGCTTGCCTCGCGCACCGCGTAGCCCTCCATCTCGAGGTTGACGCGGACGTATTCGCGCACCCGCGGGTCGTCGTCGACGATCAGCACCAGCGGACCCTGCTGGGCCGCGCCGCCCGGGCCGGAACGGTTGAGGAAGTTGTCGAGATCTGCGCGGCGGTAGCGACGGTGCCCACCGGGGGTGTAGAAGGCGGGCACACGGCCCTGGTCCGACCACTTGCGGATCGTGCTCTGGGCGACGCCGAGGTACTTGGCAGCCTGGCCGAGCGTCAGCCAGTCGGGCTCGCTCGTCGGCGCGCGCCTTCCCGGAAACTCACGGCGGGCCATCGCGTAAAGCTACCCAAAGCTCTCACTTCTTAACCTGGAGCCTGGGTCTCCGTCAGCGGCGGCACGGTCCTGAAAGACGTCTGGACGCCGCCCGGCCGGGGGTTGTCGTGCAGCGCCTGCCCGAACGCGACCCCGACTGCGAACGCCACCATGAGCGCCAGGCCCAAGAGGAGCTTCTTCCGGGGCAACCGCCTCTTCGCGCGGCGGCGAGCCGCGCGCTCGCGCCCGCTCCGAGGCGGACTCCCGACCGTCACGGCTCGTAGTCCAGTGCGCCGCGCGAATAGAGATGAAAGGCAGCGTCCGTGACGGTGGCGAGCCGCCGCGGCCAGCCGCTCGCGGGCTCGATCTCGGCCACCGCCTCGCGGCTCCACGTTTCCGCCGAGACGTAGACGTCGGCGAGCTCGGCGAGGGTGAAGCTTCCGCCGACTCGACGGCGGAGCTCGGCGAGGACGGCCTCGACCTCGGCGAGGACAGCCTCGCCGCGCGGCGTCTCACCCACGTCCTGCTGGAGCCGGCGATGACCGAGCTCCCACTCACGGCGGGTCTGCTCCAGGGCGATCGGCATGCGCAAGGAGACTAGGTGGTCTGGCCGGTAACGTTGCTTCGACGTTGCCGGTCAGACCACTACGCTGTACAGCACCTTGAATCGGGCCAGAGCGCGTCGAGCTCGGCCAGGATCCGCTCGCCGAGCTCGTAGCCTGGGCGCGCAAGCGCGAAAGCGGCATGTGCGTGCAGGCACTTCAGGCTGCCGCTACGCGTCGAGCCGCCGATACCGCCCGGAAGCTCCGGCCGAAGACGCCGCTGCTCCTCGTTCGCCCGCTCCAGGCTCTCGACTAGCACCGGATCGTCCCTGACCGCCTGCGTCCAGCGCTCGACGCCGCCGGCCGCCTCGAGCCGCGAGATCGCAGTGACGAGCTGGGGGCAGGTGATGTAGAAGGTGGTCGGAAACGGTGCGCCGGCCTCGTCGCGCGGCCACTGCTCGCTCACGGCCGGCCGGCCGTAGGGGCAGCGGACCGCTACACGCCGGAAGGCGCGAGGCGGGCGACCGAGCTGGCGTGCGACGACGGCCTCATCCTCCATGCCGCCTGATCGTATGCCGAGCACGGTTCCACGCTTCGATTCCCTTGACGATGAAGAGGCGCTCGCCGGGCTTGACCAACCCGAGTCGTCGCGCCTCGCGCACGAGCGCGGCATCGCCGGCGGAATCGGCGAGCTTGTGCTGGAGGTGCCACCGCTCGCCGCGAAGGCTCTTGACCTCCGCGGCGCGCTCCGCGAGCGTGCGCCGTGCGTCGACATAGGTGTGCAGCGGCCGGTAATAGAGGAGGCCTACCAGGCAGAGCGCCCCGACGCCGAGCCAGCGCCGGACGAGAACGCCGCGCCGCGGTCGGCGCTTGCGTTTTTTTGCCGCAGCGGCCATGGGCCGTCGATGTTCGCCCAGGGATCCCGCGGTCCTGCTTGGGTTGAGTCCCTTTCATGATGGGGCCTCGTCGTCGGGGTGCGATGGTCGGTTCCTGGCAAGGACGCAGGGAGGCCCGTATTGGTAATACGGGCGCGAGTGAGGACGCCGCCAGGAGGCGTCCAGCGCGGCCCGACGGCTCAGGCTTCATTGTGAAAGGGGCTCTTAGACCGTTTCGACCTTGATCACGTTCGTGGAGCCGGCGACGTTGACGGCCGTGCCCGCCGTGATCACGACGCGGTCGCCGGGCTCGACGACCCCGGACTCGCGCGCCGCGTCGACCGAGCGGTCCCACAGCTCCTCGACGTCGGCGCACTCCGGGATTCGGAGCGGGATCACACCCCACTCGATCGCCATCTGCCGCCACGCATACTCGTGGTGCGTGAGTCCGAGCACGGGTCGGCTGGGCCGCAGGCGCGCGACCGCAGAGGCGGTGCGTCCGCTGAACGTTGGCACGAGGATCGCGGCCGCCTGCAACGTCTCTGCGAGGTCGCAGGCCCCGTTCGACATCGCCTGTCCGACCGTCGGCTCCTCCGCAGCCTCGGGCAGCTGGTGCCGGTAGCCGAGACTCGGCTCGACCGCGCGGGCGATCCGGGTCATCGTCGTCACCGCCTCGATCGGGAACTCGCCCACGGCCGTCTCGCCGGAGAGCATCACCGCGGAGGTGCCGTCGAGGATCGCGTTGGCGACATCGCTCGCCTCGGCGCGCGTCGGCTCGGGCTGGTGGATCATCGACTCGAGCATCTGCGTCGCCGTGATCACCGGTTTGCCGTAGTCCAAGGCGGCGACGATGATCCGCTTCTGTAGCAGCGGCACGAGCTCCGGCCCGATCTCGACGCCGAGGTCGCCCCGGGCGACCATCACCGCGTCCGCCTCCTCCAGCACCGCGTGAAGTGCATCGACCGCCTCCGCCTTCTCGATCTTGGCGATCACGTTCGCGGTCGAGCCGGCCTGCTGGATCAGATCCTTGAGGTCGCGCACGTCGGCCGCCGAGCGCACGAACGAAAGCGCCACGAAATCGACGTCGAGCGCCAGCGCGAACTCGAGGTCGTCCATGTCCTTTCGCGTCAGCGAGGGAATCGGCACCGGGACGCCGGGAACGTTCACGCCCTTGTGGGCGCTGACGACGCCGCCGGCGAGCACGGCGCACTCGACGCGACCGCCCGTGACGCGCTCGACCCGCAGGCGCACGAGGCCGTCGTCGATCAGCACCTCGTGGCCCGGCTGCAGCACCTCTCCGATCACCCCCGGTAGCACCGGCAGCTCGCCGTTGCGAGAGCTCCCATCGCCGGTGACCACGACCTCGTCGCCGCGCGTCAGCGTTACGGGAGCGGGCAGGTCGCCGATTCGAAGCTTCGGGCCCTGCAGGTCGGCGATCAGCGCGAGCGGGCGGCCGATCGTCTCCTGGACGTCGCGTACGAGCCGCGCGCGCTCGGCGTGCTCTTCGCGGCTGCCGTGCGAGAGATTGAGCCGCGCGGCGTCCATCCCGGACTCGACGAGCGCCCGCACGCCCTCGGCGGTGCCGCTGGCGGGCCCGATCGTGGCGACGATCTTGGTTCTGCGCGGGGGTTGCGTGACCATCGTTCCTACCTCCGGCTCTTCGACGCGTCTTTCCTGTTTACCTCTTCGTCAACGGCGGTGCGACGGATTAGCGCTTGCTACGCGGAAGCGCGTCCCAGCCTGGATAGACGGCAGCGGAGCCGAGTTCCTCCTCGATTCGCAGCAATTGGTTGTACTTGGCGACGCGGTCGCTTCTTGCCGGCGCGCCGGTTTTGATCTGGCCGGTTTCGTACGCGACTGCAAGGTCGGCGATGGTCGTGTCCTCGGTTTCCCCGGAACGGTGCGACATCACCACGCTGTAGCCGCTCGACCGGGCCAGCGAGAGTGCCTCGACGGTCTCCGTGATCGTCCCGATTTGGTTGACCTTGACGAGGATCGAGTTGGCGGCCTTCCGGTCTATGCCCTCGCGAAGGCGCTCCGAGCTCGTGACGAAGAGGTCGTCGCCGACGAGCTGGACGCGGTCGCCGAGCTCCGCGGTCAGCCGAGCCCAGCCGTCCCAGTCGTCCTCGGCCAGCGGGTCCTCGAGCGAGACGATCGGGTAGCGCCCGGCGAGCTCCGCCCAGAACGCGGGCATCTCGTCGCTGCGCAGCTCGCGACCCTCGAAGCGATAGGCGCCGTCACGGAAGACCTCGCTCGTCGCCGGATCGAGCGCGATGGCGACGCGGTCGCGATGCCCCGCGCGGTCGGCGGCCTCGAGGATCGCCTCGATCGCCGCCTCGGTCGAAGCGAGGTTCGGCGCGAAGCCGCCTTCGTCGCCGACCCCGGTCTCGAGGCCGCGATCGTGGAGCACCCCTTTGAGCGAGTGGTAGACCTCGGCACCGACGCGCAGCGCCTCGGCGAAGCTCGCGGCCCCCGCTGGAACGACCATGAACTCCTGCAAGTCGATCGAGTTGTCCGCATGAACGCCGCCGTTGATCACGTTCAGCATCGGCACCGGCAGGGTCGCGGCATCGTCGCCACCGAGGTGCCGGAAGAGTGAGATCCCCGCTTCGGCCGCCGCCGCCTTCGCGACCGCGAGTGAGACGCCGAGGATCGCATTCGCGCCGAGCCGGCCCTTGTTGGACGTCCCGTCGAGCTCGATCAGGGCTCGGTCGAGGCCAGCTTGGTCGAAGGGGTCGCGCCCGCGCACGGCCTCGGCGATCTCGCCCCCGACGTTCGCGACCGCCTTCCCGACGCCCTTGCCGCCGTAGGCCTCGCCGCCGTCGCGAAGCTCGACGGCTTCGTGGACACCGGTCGATGCTCCCGAGGGGACCGCCGCCCGGCCGAGCACGCCGGAGTCGAGCCGCACGTCGACCTCGAGGGTCGGATTGCCGCGCGAGTCGAGGATCTGACGGGCGCGGACGCCAGAGATCGCGGTCAGCGCAACGTCTCCTTGGCCCGGTCGAAGTACTCGTCTTGCTGCGCGAGTGGCAGCTCGTCGAAGCGCCGACCCTCGCCCGCGGCGAGGCGCTCGGCCTGCTCGACCCGCGCGACGAAGCGATCGCTGACCGTTCGCAGCGAGAGCTCGGGATCGACGTTGAGGTGTCGCGCGACGTTCACGGCCGCGAAGAGGACGTCACCTACCTCGCCCGCGACGGCCCTGTCCGGCTCCGTCTCGGCGGAACGCTCGCCCACCCGCGTCAGCCCCTCCTTCAGCTCCCCTAGCTCCTCCTCCAGATCGGCGAGGGCCCCGGCCGTGTCGGGATATTCGAACCCGGCCGCGGCGGCCCGGCGCTGGATCTTCCGCGCGTAGATCAGCGCAGGCAGGTTGCCGGGGACGTCATGGAAGATCCCTTCCCGGCCCTCCTCTTCGCGCTTGATGCGCTCCCAGTTCTCGCGCACACGACCGGCGGTCCGGGCCTCGACGTCGCCGAAGACGTGCGGATGGCGGGCGACCAGCTTCGAGTGGATCCCGCGCGCGGCGCGCTCGAGGTCGCCTTGGCCCCGCTCCGCGAGCAGCAGCGAGAGGAAGTAGACCTGGAAAAGGAGGTCGCCGAGCTCGTCGAGCAGCTTGGCGTCATCGCCCTGCTCAGCCGCGTCCGCGACCTCGTAGGCCTCCTCGAGGGTGTGGGGAACGATCGTGCGGACCGTCTGCTCGCGGTCCCACGGACAATCGCGGCGCAGCCGCTCCGTGAGCCCTTGGAGCTCGAGCAGCGCGTCGCTGAGGGTCACTAGGACTAACCGGTCGTCGTGGTCTGCGTGGCCTGGGGCTTGTAGCCGACCTGATACTTGGTCTTCTTCGCGAAGTCTTTCTTAGTGTCGTTCCACCAGTTGTTGTAGGCGTCCTGCTTCTTCTGCTGCAGTTGCTGCTGCTTGATCGCCGCCTTGACCTGGTCGAACGGAATCGTGCTCGCCTTCTTCGGCGGATTCACGGGCCCCAGTGCCTGGATCACGTGCCAACCGAACTGGGTGTGCACCGGCTTCGAGATCTCGTTGACCTTCAGCGAGAACGCGACCTTCTCGAAAGGAGCGACAGTCTTCAGCGGGCAGGTGACCGTCTTCTCCTTGCACACGGTCAAGCGGCCGCCGGTGGTCTTGCTCGAGTCAGTCGAGTACTTGAGCGCAAGCTTCGAGAAGTCTCCGCCCGTCTTCAGCTTCTTGTAGACCGTGAGCGCCAGAGCGTGGCTCTTGACGAGAATGTGGCGGACGTCACGGCTCGCGGGCTGGGCCGGCTGCTCGTACTGCTGCTTGTGGTCGTCGTAGTACTTCTTGGCGTCATCGTCTGAGACCTTGGCGTCCTTCGTGACCTTCTGGGCGATTTTGTCCCGCAGGAGCTGGACCCGAAGCCCATCTTTCACGTTCTTCTCGGTCAGACCCTGCGCCTTCAGTTGCTGGTGGTAAAGCTTCTCGATCTGCGCCTTCGAGTTCGGCTTCTGTCCAGGTTGGGTCGCGCCGAAGACCTGCTGCTTGAGCTGCTCTAGCCGGTCGCTCACGTCCTTGTCGCTGACCTTGACCCCGAGGTCCTTCGCCGACTGCTCGTACTCGGAGCGCTCGACGAGCAGCTGGATGATCTGCGAGCGCAGGGTTCCGTAGGGCGGTGTCCCGGGCTTCGGGAACGGCTTGTGCGTCGCCTGGTAGCTGCGCTTGGCGTCGGCGAGCACCTCGTTGAATCGATCCTTCGAGATGGTGTCGTTGCCGACAACCGCGACCGCGTCGCTCGGAACCGATTTCGGTGCGCCGCCGCCGCCGCAGGCCGCTGCAACTGCCGCCACGAGGGCGAGGATGAGAACTAGGCGAAGATGCTTCATAACGTACGAAGAGCCAAGCAAAGCCCAACCCTCAGGCTGCTTGGCGGGTTTCGAGCATAGCATCGACAAGTCGGAGTGCCCCGTCGAATTCTTCGTCTCTTAACGAAACTTCCCTTCGTGCGGTCGTGTAGACCGCGGTGTCGACCCGGCCGCGCAGCGCCCGGAGCTCGCCGGAGCCGAGCTCGACCGGCCCGACGGTGGCGCGCCCGCCGCGGAAGACGAGGTAGTCGGCGCCCAGCCGCGCGAGCTTGAGCTTCGCTTCCTGGATCGCGAAGAGGTTCTCGACCGGCTCGGGCAACGGGCCGTAGCGGTCTTCGGTCGCCGCCTGCAGCTCGCGGAGCTCGTCCTCGTCCTCCGTCAGCGCGAGCCGCCTGTGCAGGTCGATCTTCAGCGCCTCCGAGCCGATGTATGCCGCCGGCACGTAGGCGTCGACGCGCGCGTCGACGCGTACCGGTCGCGCGACCGCGCGCCGCTGGCCCGAGAGCTCTGCGACTGCCTCGCCGAGCAGCTCGACGTAGAGC
>Ga0066710_100004546_pt1 | contig 12321 bp, 8 predicted proteins | sample GraSoiAngelo_159_FD_79666 | JGI IMG/M metagenome (GOLD analysis project Ga0066710, IMG submission 79666) | Grasslands soil microbial communities from the Angelo Coastal Reserve, California, USA - 14_1009_16_40cm | ecosystem: Environmental > Terrestrial > Soil > Grasslands | place: USA...
CGTTCCTCCGAGCTCTTGATACTGCAGCCAGATGTCGCTCTCGAGAATTTCCGCGGCGGCCAGGAAGCGCAGGATTGCGGCATCGCCCTTGGTCAGCGATCCACTGCCTTCTTCGGCTCCGGCCCTCGTTCCCAACAGTGCGCCGGCGGAGAGGGCTGCTGCCCCGGTAACGCCGAGGCCTTTCAGAAAGGAGCGGCGACGAATCTCGCGCGAGAGTTGAGGATTCGCCTCGTCGGTGGGGGTTTGAGTTGTTTCCGATGACAGAACCGCGGAGGAGGGTTTTTCGTTGCTCATAGGGCTACGCTCCAATTCTTTTTCGGGATGAAGTTGCGCGATTCGAGGCAGGGACTTCGGATCAACGTGAAGCCAGCTTAGGGTGCTGGCTGGACTGCCGTGTCATGGAAGCGTCAGGGAGTTGTAAAAGGTTCGTCACGCAGGTGGGGGTCAAGAGCGGTGGAGGTTAGACGCGGAGACGGAGCAGAAGCGCCTGCGCTTTTCGAAACCAGGGACGCTCGCGGCGTCGCTGGTAGCTTGGCATTGCGGGTTTCTTGGCCAGAATGTTCTGGGCCCATTGGCGGGCTTCTTCCCGCTGCCCTTGAGACTGCAGAAACAGCGCGTAGTTGTAATAGGTCTCAGAGATAGTCGAAATCTTCGTGGCTTTCTGAAAGAGAGTGGCAGCTTTGTCCGATTGCCCGGTCTGTGCGTAAGCGTGTGCGAGAAGTCCGATGGCACGGTGAAAGTCGTAGTTGGGATCGTCGTTTACCGCACGCTCCAGATCGGGGACGGCGGCGGCGAAGTCTCCAAGTTCGATCTCGGCGATGCCGCGCCGGTAGAACGGATCCACGTGATCGGTGCGCGAGGAGATGGCTTTGTTGTAGCAGGCGCGGGCTTTTGAGAAATTGCGGTCGTCGAGATAGAGAAGTCCGAGTTCTTCGCAGTTTCCGGCCGAAGGATTGTCGAGAATGGCGCGCTCGAGTTCACGAATGCGGCGGCGGCGCGGGAAGGCCTGGAATGAGGTGCTGAGCAGGCCGGCGTCGGGAATGACTTCGACAACGATGTAGACGAGCGCCCCCAGCCATCCGCCGATCAGGATGATGAACAGCCAGTAAGTATCCGGGCGGCGGCGGATGAAGTGAACGATGGCGACGACCTGGAGAGCGAATCCCCACCAGGATGCGAAGAAGAACAGGAGCGATCCCATGGAGAGCGCAAATATAACATGGGAGGGCGGTGGGCGGGCTTCGGGCTTTGCGCTTCGGGATTCGGGCTGCGGCAAAGCGCTGGCGGGCAAGGCACACTGCGACTCGCGCTCACTTGCCTGCTTCGGAATCTCCGTTCATGGGCAGGTCAGTGTTGTCGAACCTGTCACCGCCGTTGACATTGCCGGGCCTGTGGCTGAGTTTGAAGACGCCACCGCGCTGACCGTCACCGTGCCTGCGACTCCGGCGATACACTGGGCGAGCCCGGCCTGGCTGATCGTGGCGATGTTCGCGGCGCCGGCGCCCATCAAACTCCAGGTTCCTGTGTATGGAGGTTGGAAGGTCACCTGGGCCGGCGAGGGAGCCTTGTTGAAAGTCCCAGTGGCGGTGAACTGGACCTGTCCGTTGGGAAAGTTCTGAGCATCCGCGTTCGCGGGAGTGATTGCCATTGATTGCAGCACGCGGTTGGAGTTCATGTTCGAGCTGCCGCATCCGAGGGTTTCGAGGGCCAGGGCTGCCACAAAGAGTAGCGAGAGAAGGGTCCTGAACTTCGTCATGGGAACCTCGCAGTTGGATGGCCACGCGCATGGGGGACGTGGCTTAGGGACTTACGGGTTGTAAGAACCCGGATGCGGCCGGGAAGTTGCTTGGTAAATTCGCGGAGCTGCGGATGCCGTTCGGCTCCCTTCTGGCACGACTGCCTACAAGTTCGCGGCATGAAAGATCGGTGCACTTGCCACGTCAATTGCATAGGTCCTTCGCTGGATGACAATCTAGGTTTCTGTCGTTCCGAGCGGAGCTACCGATTCGCGGTTGCGAATCGGTAGCGTAGTCGAGGCATCCCATTTTGTTACGGAGCGCATCCCCATATTCCGAGAGAATCAGTGCAGACTTTTGGGTAGGGATCCTTCGACTCCGCGGGAAGCGCTTTGCGCGCTTCCTGCTACGCTCAGGATGACAGGGGGCATTTACGCCTCGCTCAAGATTACATGTGTAACAATGAATGTGTGGAGAAAGTTAGCGGTGCCTTGCTGAAGCCCGATAGCCGAAGCCCGAAGCCCGCGTCTATCCGGTTGCTGGCGACTGATATCGACGGCACGCTGCTCAATCCGGAATTTCAGGTTTCTGATGCCGACTTGCAGGCGTTGCGGCGGGCTCACGCGGCGGGGATTGAAATCGTGCTGGTGACTGGGCGGCGGCATACGTTTGCTTTGCCGATTGCGCGGCAGTTGGGGTTTGATTTGTGGCTGATCAGCTCGAACGGCGCGGTGACGCGTTCGCTGTCGGGAGAGACCTTTCATCGCGATATGATGCCGCGAGAGACTTGCCTTCGCCTGTGTGAGGCGATGCTCGAGTTCCGCGGGCATACCGTGCTGACCTTCGACAAGGAAACGAAGGGAGCGATTGTGCTGGAGCACCTGGACGATCTCAACGAGAGCATCCGGCGGTGGCTGGAGAAAAATATGGAGTACATCGAGTTCGTGGTTCCGATCGAGAATGCGCTGGTGGCCGATCCGGTGCAGGCGATGTTCTGCGGGTCGGTGGCGAAGATGAAGCTGGCATTAACGGCTCTTGAGCGCAGCGGGATGGACGGGCTGATTACGGTGCTGCGGACGGAATATCCGGCGCGGGATTTGTCGATGATCGACGTGCTCAATGCGGGCTGCTCCAAGGGACATGCGCTCGAACGATGGGCCAACTATCGCGGCATTGCGCGAGAAGAGGTCATGGCCATCGGAGACAATCACAATGACATCGAAATGCTTGCCTTCGCTGGGCACCCGGTTATTATGGGGAATGCGTGCGAGGAATTGCTGGAGCGAGGGTGGGCAGTGACGCTAGGCAATGATCGCTGCGGAGTTGCGGCGGCGGTGGATGCGGTGCTGGAGAGGACCGTCGTTGGTCGCTAGTCGTTCGTTGTTGGTCGTTCGAAAATGGAATGGGGCATACGAATCCACAATTTGTCTTTCTACTGATCGTCGCGATTGCGGCGCTCTCCACTCTTCCTTGTGGAGCAAGTGACTTAGCGGTGCTGCGGAATGGGTTCTCCATCCGGCACGAGCGGCGGAAAGCTATCGGGAGCGTCACGCGGCTCTACGTTAGCGCGGATGGTTCGAGCTACGTGGACGTGCCGACTCTGGAGATTGATCATTTTGAGGAAGCTCCAAAGGAGCAGGTTTCAGCTGTGGGGCTTCGGGCGGGAGCGCAGGCTTCGGGCTCCGGGGTTCGGGCTTCAGGAAAGCTTAACGTGCGGGCGGCGGGAACACGCGTTGCGCCTGCTCTTGTCGATCTGAATCAGGTTGTAAGCGAGGCGAGTGGCAGGTACCGGCTGGATCCGGATCTTGTGAACAGCGTGATCAAGGCGGAGAGTGGCTTCAATGTGCGCGCGGTTTCGCGCAAGGGCGCGCAGGGGCTCATGCAACTGATGCCGAATACGGCTTCCAAGCTGGGCGTGCCGAATGCGTTTGATGCGCAGGCGAATGTGGACGGGGGGACGCGCTATTTGCGTGAACTTCTGGAACGCTACAACTTTGATTTGATCAAGGCGCTGGCGGCGTACAATGCGGGGCCGCGGCGCGTGGAGCAGTATGGCGGCCTTCCGCCGTATTACGAGACGCACGCGTATGTGGCGCGCATCGTGCGGGACTTCAATAAGAAGAAGATGGCGGAGAAGAGCCAGGCCGCGCAGGCCGGCTCGCAAAAGAATTCGACCAGGAAGACTCCCTCTCAAGGGTCCGCGTCGACGCGCAAGACGCCGGGCACCGCTACAGTCCAGGCCAGGAGTGCACCCGGCCGAGCGAGTCAATAGGATTTCGCATCTTCGCTGATTGGCGGGATTGCGCGACCGAGAACATCGTTCACAAACTTATCCTTGCCGGAGCCGTATTTCTCCCGGTCGTGACTGAATTGTCCGGCGAGACGGCGTCTTAGTTCACCGTAAGCCGTTGTGCTCTCTGGATGAGTGCGCAGATAGTCCCTGAACGCGATATGCCGAACGTACTCCCTGCTATCAGGAATACAGACATACTGGTGGTGAGCCGGTTGACCTGAAGGCTGGCTGAACGCCTCCCGACCGGCGATGCCCAGATCTCCTTTGTGTTGGTATCCGAGTGGCGCAAGCCGTTCGACGGCTTCCCGAAGGCCATCGGCGGACGAGAGTGAAACATCAATGTCGATCACTGGTTTGGCCGCGAGTCCGGACACAGCGGTGCTGCCGACATGCTCAATCGCGGTCGCCAGGCCACCCAGCGCTCTTCCGATCTGTGCCCGGAGGATTTTAAACAGGCCCGGCCAGTTGGGATCATAGTCCACGATGACGATTGGGTCAGGCATTGCAGGATCAATATATCGATACCCGAATCCGAGCACTACCACAGGGTATGAACGGTTTGACCCGTTGCGCGGTGTCGTTTACCTTGGGAACTGCCGTTCCCGCTTTCGCGTTGCGAGGATCGCGGCGCGAGGCTTTTCGTCTGCATGGATAAAAAGCGCTTCCTGGCTACAGGCTCGTTATTCCGCATCGTAGCTATTGTGGTTTACCTGGAGTACGGCCACTTGCAGACTAGCGATTGGGGCACATTCTGGTGCCAGACTCACCGCATGAACAAAATTCACGTGGTGCATGCGATTGCGCTGATCTACATGGCGTACGTGATGCGGGCGGTGCGGTGGAAGATTTTTCTGAAGCCGGTGCGGCCCACGGTGAAGACGATGGACCTGGTCTCGCCGACGCTGATCGGTTTTACCGGGCTGGCGCTTCTAGGACGGGCGGGAGAATTTATTCGTCCGTACCTGATCGCGCGGCGGACGGGTCTTCCCTTCTCTTCGCAACTGGCGGTGTGGGCGGTGGAACGCATCTTTGACATCGGCGCGTTCACGGTGCTGATGGTATTTGCGATATTTCTTCCCACCGCGTTGCCCTCGATTCCGCATCCCGAGTACTATCTGCGCTTTCGCGAGGCCGGCTTCTTTCTGATTGCATTTGTGCTGGGGACTGCGGTGGCCGCGGTGCTGATCAAGCGTAACGGCGAGGCAATTGCCCTTTGGATGGAGCGGCGGTTTGCGCATGTTCCGGCGCAGTTCGGACACCGGATGGCACTGAAGGTGCGCGAGTTCGGCATGGGACTGAACACGATTCACGGGCCGCTTTCGCTGCTTTGGTTAACGCTGGTGTCGGTGGGCATGTGGTACATCATCGCACTCGCCTATCAGGAAGTGACCCACGCCTATGGTGTGCCGGCCCTGGAGATCCCCGTGGCACAGCTTCTCATCCTGATGGGATCGAGCATGGTGGGATCAATGTTGCAGCTACCTGCCGTGGGTGGGGGATCGCAGATGGCTACGATCGCGACTCTTTCCGGCGTGTTCGATGTGCCTCCGGAAATGGCCGCGAGTTGCGGGATTCTGCTTTGGCTGGTTACGTTCGCGGCCGTGGTGCCAGTGGGATTGCTTTTGGCGCATCGGGAAAGATTGTCGTTGCGGAAATTGTCGAAGGAGAGTCATCGGCGCGAGGAAGCGGAGCTTGAAACGCCGCCGGCGGCGTGATCGGATTGTGCCGGCGATGAGACTCTGGCCCACAGTTGCAGAGTGCGTGAGAAATATTCTTTTGCCCCGCTGGGGCTTGTCAGTCTCCTACTCGTTCCCACGGCTTACGCCGTGGGCTGCATTCTTTCGCCGCTTCGCGACTACTGCAAGTTCCCTCAACACAGGCTGCTGACCTGGGAATGTATGCAAGATTCTTCATATTGAACGGCGATTCCTCTTGCGTTAGCATCCTGTTACGCCCTCCGCTCAGGGTCTGCTTTATTTCAAACAGACGTAGACATCCTCTTTCACTGTGCGAAACGTACTCAGCTGCGCTTTTGCAAGATCAACCGAGTTGACTCAAACTGCCGGCTTCCGAGGTTAGCCTCATGTCTCGTTGCCACGCTGATTCTTCGCGGACCCTACTGCCCGCAGGGCCTTTTCTCCCGTTCGGTATCCCCCTGAACGCATCCCTTGCTCGGTTCCTGGTCTTATCTCTCGGATTTGTGCTGGCTGCGTTTTGTTCGAGTTTCGGGACGGATGTTGTTACTTATCACAACGATAACAACCGCACCGGGGCGAACCGGGCGGAAACCATCCTTACGCAAAGCAACGTGAACTCCACAAGTTTCGGGAAGCTTTTCACGTTGACTGTGGATAGCGGGGTGGACGCGCAGCCTTTGTATCTGTCAGCGCTGACCATCAACGGTCAAAGCCATAACGTCTTGTATGTGGTCACGGAAAACGACACCGTCTACGCTTTTGACGCCGATACGGGAGCATCGCTATGGCAAGTTTCGTTGCTTCAGGCCGGAGAGACGCCTTCCGACACGCACGGCTGCGGACAGATCACGCCTACCATCGGGATCACCGCCACCCCGGTGATTGACCGCGCCATCGGTGCGCACGGCACGATCTACGTGGTGGCCATGAGCAATAAGTCTTCAGGCACGTACTTCCAGCGCATCCATGCGTTTGATGTTACCAATGGACAGGAACAGTTTGGGGGACCCGTTGCCGTAACCGCTCAGTACCCCGGGACCGCCGACAACAGCCAGGGCGGCTTCGTCATTTTCGATCCCGGTCAGTATGCGGAACGAACCGGTCTGCTGTTGATCAACCACACGATCTATACCGCGTGGACTTCTCACTGCGATATCCGCCCGTACACCGGTTGGGTCATCGGCTATGACGAAACCACGTTAGCCCAGACCAGTGTGATCAACCTGACACCGAACGGCAACGAGGGGGCGATGTGGCAGAGCGGTGCGGGTCTTGCCTCTGACGGCAAGAACATCTTCTTCCTGGATGGGAACGGCACCTTCGATACAACTCTGGATTCCAAGGGGTTCCCTTCGATGGGTGATTATGGGAATGCCTTTGTGAAGCTCTCCACGAAGAACAACGTGCTATCCGTGGCGGACTACTTCAACCAGTTCGACACGGTGGCGCAATCGAACGCTGACCAGGACCTGGGTTCCGGCGGAGCGATGCTCATTCCGGCGCAGAAGGATGCCGCAGGAACGCTTCACTATCTCGCGATTGGGGCGGGGAAAGACAAGAAAATTTATATCGTTGACCGCACCAATATGGGCAAGTTCAACTCCGTCAGCAACAATATCTATCAGGAAGTAGATGGAGCCCTGGGCGGCGGATGCTGGTCAATGCCCGCCTACTACAACAATTGGGTCTACTACGGTCCGTCGGGCGCAAAAATGAAGCAATTCAAGTTCACGAATGCCAGGCTTTCTACGTCAGCAACTGCGACCTCTGCGACGATCTTTACGTATCCCGGCACCACGCCGAGCGTGTCGTCGAACGGGAGTAGCAGCGGTATTGTCTGGGCGGTCGAGCACACCGTCACCTCAAAGCTTCGCGCGTACAAAGCTTCCAGTATCGCGACGGAGCTTTACAACTCGAATCAGGCTGCGAACGGGCGGGATCACTTTGGCAGCGCCAGTCACTTCGGCACCCCGACGATCATAAACGGGAAAGTCTACGTAGGCACTACGACTGGGGTGGCGGTGTTTGGATTGCTTCAGTGAGGGGAACAGCTTGATCCTCAGGAGTGAAATTCCCAGCCTTCGTCTTTCATTTTATTGTTGGTCCAGTGCTGGAGTTGCTCGAAGAGTGCGGGCTCGATCACGACGAAGCGAATGCCAACGCGGCCCTCGTCGCCTACCCACATGAGGCGCGCCTTGGCCCGAAAAGCGATGTCGCTTTCGGGCAGGGTAAACTTTATGTCGAGTAGTCCTGCGAAGCGCAGCGGCTCTTTGAGACCATCCAGGCCCATGCCGCCCGTACTTAGGTTCACGCCCTGAACGCAGATCTCTTCGCCCTGAGCATTCTTGATGGTGACTGGAAGTTCGACGCGGGCGCGGAAAAACTTTTGTTGCTCCAAACTGATGTAGCCGAGGGAGGCGGCGGTGTCTCCCGGCGCGAAGCTGATGTTGTATTCCTTGAGCTTGCGGCTCAGAGTGCGGCGCGAAATACCCAGCTGTTCGGCGGCCAGGGTGCGATGACCTCCGGTGCGCTCCAGCGCCTTGAGGATCATTTGTTCTTCCATGCTGTCGAGATTGCCGACAGGAAGTGAGGCCGTCTGACGAATCGATGCGGGCGCGCCGGAGAGGGAGGCGTTGATCCTGGACGCGTCCACTTCAGCCGCCGGCGATTCCATGGCAACCTTGGCGACGAGGTTGCGCAGCTCACGAATGTTGCCGGGCCAGGCGTGCGAAAGCAGAACCGAAATTGCCTCCGGCGTGAAGTGCTTCGCGGCGGCCTTGAGGCTCAGGAAATGTTCGGCCAGAGCCACGATGTCCTCGGGGCGTTCGCGCAGCGGGGGCACGCGCAACTGGAACTGGCCGAGGCGGTGGAAAAGGTCTTTGCGGAAGCTGCCTTCTTTGACGGCGGCTTCGAGATCCTGGTTCGTAGCGGCCACGATGCGCACATCGACTTTGATCTTTTGATGACCGCCTAGCCGGTAGAAAGGTTGGCCGTCTAGCACGCGCAGAAGTTTTACCTGGGTGTGCAGTTGGAGCTCGCCGATCTCATCGAGGAAGAGCGTGCCTTTCTCGGCCATCTCGAACAGGCCAGGCTTGGAGGAATCGGCGCCGCTGAAGGCTCCTTTTTCGTAGCCGAACAATTCGCTTTCTACCAGATTCTCGGGCAGAGCGGCGCAGTTGATGTCGATCCAGGGGCGACCTCGTCGGCTGGAAGATTCGTGAATCGTGCGAGCGATGAGTTCCTTGCCCGTTCCGGTCTCTCCGGTAATCAGGACGGTTTCAGTGTGACTCGCGACGCGATCGACCAGTCCCACGAATTTGTGCATCACCGGGCTGGCCAGAATGAACTTTGCGCCATCGATCTCGCGGACGTGAATGGCTGACCCGTCGGCTGGCGCGGACGCGAGGCTTGTCCTAACAGCTTCTGCTACATTGCTCGTCTTCGTCAGCACGCCAACCATCCCCATGGGAACCGTGGTAAGGCCACGAAGGAGACTTACGCGGAGATGAGCGTCGAGAGCCTTTCCTGACCTGGTATGAGCGCGGACATCAGACTGATATGGTCCGTGCGCGGTCGCAGCGGCAATGATCGTTTTTTCCAGCGGATCGTGACTTGCTGCGCCGGCTCCGTTTACAGAAAAGAAGACGGAGAGAGTCTTGCCGCGGAGTTCATCGGGCATCCATCCCAGGAGCTGTGAAAACCTCTGATCACACCCGGTGAGATTCCCCTGCAGGTCTGAGAAGAAGAGCGCCGGGGCCGCGGGAGCCGCATCGACATCCGCCGGACCCCAGGTGGTGCCGGTCCGGCTCGAGTTGCTCTTGGGCACGGTCATTAGAAAATGAAGAAATGCGTTTGGGGATGATCTTGACACAGGCGTCCGTGAACGAAAGAGAACCGCCGCGTGCGGGCGTAACGAAGGTAACCAATTGCCATTCAGCACTCGGGAGCAAGCCGCAACTATCGCGCTCCTCCGGCCTTGAAAACGAAACCAAGATGGGTCTTGTTGGTTACTTCGGTAAGGTTCAGAAGCGCTCATCCTTACCATACGATTCCGGGGAGGCCCGTCCGGGGAAAGTGTGTGTGTGCTTGGGCCGATGCGGGCGAAAACTGCCCGGTGTATGAGTGTTCGCCTGTTTGAAAGGAAAGTGAGACCGCGCCGCCGCTGAAAGCGCGGGCTCCTACAGGTGTGGATGAAGCCAGCGACTGAGACTCTTTCGATTCAGACGAAGGCATTCGTAGGCGCCACCTCTTTATTGGGCGCCGCGGTGCTGGTCTCCGCCTTGTCGCACTTTCACTCGGCGGATCTGACGCGCTTCTGTTGTTATCTGGCGGTGGCGATTCTGGCGTCGGGATTGAAGGTGCAGTTGCCGGGGATCGACGGCACAATGTCGGTGAATTTTCTGTTCATCCTGCTGGGTGTAATGGAGTTGAGTCTCCCGGAGACGCTGCTGATCGGGTGCACGGCCAGCCTGGTGCAGAGCCTGTGGCACGCGCGCAAGCGTCTCGATCCGGTGAAGGTCATTTTCAACGTGGCGGGCATGATGGCCAATGCCAGTGCGCTCACATACCTCACCTATCACTGGCTGGCGGCGCGCTTTGGCGGCGGGAACAAGCCGATTCTGCTGATGGTCGCGGCGCTGGTCTTCTTCTTTGCCAATACGCTGCCGATCTCGGTGGTGATCGCGTTGACCGAGGGGAAGTCCAGCCGGAAGGTGTGGTCGGAGTGCTACTTCTGGTCGTTCCCCTACTATCTCGTCGGCGCGGCGGCGGTGGGCCTGGTGGGAATCGTGAATCGGCAGGCGGGATGGGAGACGTCGCTGCTGGTTCTGCCGTTGATTTACTGGGTATACCGATCGTACCGGCTCTACCTAGGACGGCTCGAAGCCGAGAAGGAACGTGTGGAGATTGAAAAGCGGCACGTGGAAGAAATCGCGTCGCTGAACATGCGGACGATCGAGGCGCTCGCTCTTGCCATTGAAGCTAAAGACCACACCACACACACGCACCTGCGGCGCGTGCGCACTTATGCGATCGAGGTGGCAAAAGAATTAGGACTGTCGGAAAACGAGATTGAGGCCCTGCGCGCGGCGGCCCTGCTCCATGACATCGGGAAATTGGCCGTGCCCGAACAGATCATCAACAAGCCAGGCAAGCTGACTCCGGAAGAGTTCGACCGGATGAAGGTGCACCCACTGGTGGGAGCGGAAATCCTGGAGCGAGTTGCGTTTCCGTATCCGGTGGCGCCCATCGTGCGCGCACACCATGAGCGGTGGGATGGGTCGGGCTACCCCGAAGGCTTAAGTGGCGAAGAAATTCCGATTGGAGCGCGAATTCTGGCGGCGGTGGATTGTCTGGACGCGATGGCGTCCGACCGTCAATACCGGCCCGCGGTGCCACTGGCAACGGCCATGGAGCGGGTGAAGGAGCGCTCCGGCTCGTGGTTCGATCCGCAGGTGGTGGAGATTCTGCAGCGGCGATACGTGGAACTGGAACGCGTCGCGCAGATGCAGGAGGAGATCGTGGTGCCGCACACCCTTTCGAAGACCGTGCACGTGGAACGCGGGCTGGCTCCCGCAGCGGGATTTGAGAAGTGGGCGGAGCCCACCAGCGCCTCCTCCGACAGCGTCGATTTCCTGACCTCGATTGCGGCCGCGAGGCAAGAGGCGCAAGCCATGTTTGAGCTTAGCCAGGATCTGGGCGTCTCGCTCAGCTTGAGTGAAACGCTGTCTTTGTTGTCGATGCGTTTGCGCAAGATGATTCCGTACGATTCGATTGCCGTATTCGTGAACCGTAACGGCTGGCTGTTGCCGGAACTGGTCAGCGGAGAAAACTTCCGCATGCTGTCCTCGCTGAAGATTCGCGTGGGAGAAGGATTGTGCGGATGGGTGGCGGAGAACTGCAAGCCCATTGTGAACGGCAATCCGCAGGTGGAGGCCGGCTACATTGTCGATCCGGAGAAGCACACTACGCTGCAATCGGCCATTGCCGTTCCTTTGGAGGGGCTGAATGGAGTGGTGGGCGTGCTCGCGATGTATCAGGCCAACCGGGACGCTTTCACTCCGGATCATTTGCGAATTCTTCTCGCGGTCGCATCGAAGGTCGCACTCTCGGTCGAGAATGCTCTGAAGTATCAGCTGGCCGAGAGCTCGGCGACCACGGACTACCTAACGGGGCTGCCCAATGCGCGTTCCTTGTTCGTGCATCTAGCGCAGGAAGTTACGCGCTGCCGGCGCATGAAGACATCGCTGGCGGTGATGGTGTGCGACATCGATGGCTTCAAGCAGATCAACGATTCTTTTGGACACCTCGAGGGCGATAAGCTTCTGCGCGAGTTCACAGCACGGCTCAAAGAAGCGTGTCGCGGATACGACTACGTGGCCCGCATGGGTGGGGACGAATTTGTGATCACTGCGCCAGGGCTGACGCCGGATGCGGCCGTTGAGAAGGCAGACCGGCTCAACCAGGCTGCCATCGAGGCGGGCCGTCAAACCTGTGGACGGGACATCATCACACTGAGCGTGGGAACTGCGTTTTGTCCGGATGATGGATTCGACGTGGAGAAACTCCTCGCGGAGGCCGACCGGCGCATGTACTC
>Ga0066710_100004548_pt1 | contig 12320 bp, 11 predicted proteins | sample GraSoiAngelo_159_FD_79666 | JGI IMG/M metagenome (GOLD analysis project Ga0066710, IMG submission 79666) | Grasslands soil microbial communities from the Angelo Coastal Reserve, California, USA - 14_1009_16_40cm | ecosystem: Environmental > Terrestrial > Soil > Grasslands | place: USA...
AGGGGAAGGAGGCCGCGTTGAGCACTCGGAACTCACGTTCGGCGAGGGCTTGATTATGGTTGGCAGCGCGGGCGGCAAGTCGGAGCGTCCTGTGCCGGTGCCATGCAGGAGTCCGCGCTCGGTCGGCGGCGCCAACACCCAGGCGCTATGCGTCTACGTGGACGATGTCGATTCGCACTGCAAAAAGGCGCGAGCTGCAGGCGCAAAAATCCTGGAGGAACCTGCAACGCAGGACTACGGTGAGCAATACTCGAGCGACCGCTCCTATCGCGCGGAAGATCCTGAAGGCCACCAATGGTGGTTTATGCAGCGCATCCGAGACCCGAGGGCCCGTGCGAATTGACCTTGACCGGACGTTGACGGCCCTTGCAGACCCGACGCGCCGAGCAGTCGTGGATCTGCTGCGCCGGTCTCCCAGGCGTCCGAGCGAAGTGGCCGATGCGCTCGACATGAGCCGCCCTGCAATGAGCCGCCACTTCCGAGTCTTGCTGTCGGCGGGACTTATCGAAGAGGAGATGCTTGAGGACGATGCCCGTTCCCGCTTGTTGCACCTTCGAAGAGAGCCCTTCAAGCAGCTTCGGGGTTGGATCGAAGAGGTGGAAGGTTTCTGGACCGATCAGTTGCGGGCTTTCAAAGCACATGCCGAACGCACGCCCAAAGGGCGCGGACAATGAGCAACGATGATCGGCCGATGTCGGGAGATCAAGCTCGTGTGTCCGTGGTTGTCGGCGTGACGCCCGAGGTTGCCTTTCGTATCTTCACCGAGGAGATCGATCAGTGGTGGTGCCGGGGCCTGAAATACCGCATCGCGGGCCGTGGGGGAATCATCCACATGGAGCGTCGCCTGGACGGCCGCCTTTTCCAGTCGCTCGAGAATGGTTCCGAAACCAGGATTTTTGAGAGTGGGAAAGTTACTGTTTGGGAACCACCATCGCGCCTGGTCTTCGACTGGCACGCGGTGAACTTTTTGCCAGACGAGAGCACCAAAGTTGAAGTGACCTTCCAGAAGCACTCCGGCGGCACTCTCGTTACCGTCACCCATCAAGGCTGGAGCAGAATCCGGCCCGATCACCCGGTACGTCATGGCCTCGATACCGCGTCGTTCATCCGCATGATAGGGCTATGGTGGGGCGATCTCATGAGCTCGATGCGCGATCACGCGGCCGAAAGGCACCACTCCCACCTACTATAATAAGAGGATGCACCAAACAAGTGTACGGTAACCCGATCCGCGTTTCCCCTTTTCGTCATCCCCTTCTGTCTCTGGGTCATGCAAGAAAAACGGACCAAAACTTTAAAGTCATAGCAGGTTCCGGCCGATAGATCTCGATGTCGGTCTTATTTAGCCCGTGGGAGACGATTCAAATGAAAGCGAGAGCAGTGTCATTCCTGTTTGTGCTCTTGATGGGGGTTGCGCAGGCCTTTGCAGGCACTCAACAGATCATCGTGAAGCTGGAGCACAGGATAAATATCAAAGACGTCGCCAAGGTCATGGGCGGACGTTTACTGGACCAGATTCCCAACCAGAATTTATTTCTGGTGGAAGTTCCAGAGCGGTTGGCGGCAAATGCTCGCTTTCTTGGTGTCCACTCCTGGGAGTCGAATCGGAGGGTCAGCAAGCTTCACTCCGTGCAAGGCATCATTCTTAACGCATCGAATTTAACGCCGCGCTGGTACGATACGCAGCCTGCCTTAACCCGGATTGGGCGGCCGGCGGCTGTGCAGGTAGGCACGGGCAGGGGAGTCGTCGTTGCCGACATCAACTCGTCTTTCGATTATGCACATCCGGCGCTGGCCGGCGCCTTCACATCAGGCTATGACTTTATTCTCGTGCGGCCGTATACGGTCTAGAACGCAACTCTGAATCAAGCCTACGTCGCATTTTTGGATCAGGCCGACGTCGCGTTCCTGGATCAAGCCGACGTCGCATTCTTGGATGCAGCGCTCGCGGCTGCACAAGCAGATGCTGCGACTACAAGTTATCTCACCACGTCTGGAGTCACGGCCGTAAGTGCTTCGACGATTGGACCGCAGGTCAATCAGTCGGGATACAGTCACGGCACTCTTTGCGCAGGGATCATCCACTCCATAGCGCCGGACAGCATGATTATGCCGCTGCGCGCGTTTGATGATTCCGGCGACTCGGACCTGTTCACGGTTCTGAAAGCAATCGACTTTGCCGTTGCGCATTCCGCGCAGGTAATCAATATGAGTTTCGGCATGGATACCGACTCGGCGTCGATTCGTAGCTCGATCCAGGCAGCCGTGGCGGCAGGTATTACCGTGGTCGCCTCAGACGGCAACAAGAACAGCGGTACGTTTCAATTTCCAGCCGCATACCCCGGAGTTCTGAGCGTGGCTGCAACCGATAATTCGGACAATAAGGCGAGTTTCTCGAACTATGGTTCGTACGTCACGGTCTCGGCTCCCGGCGTCAATGTGATCTCGAGTTTTCCCGGTGGTTACTATGCGGCCATTTCCGGTACATCGTTTGCCGCACCGATCGTCGCTGCCGAAGCCGCTCTTCTGCGAGGGCTGCAGAAAAATCCTGCGACAGCGATTCCGCAGTCCAGCGTGAATATCGATGGTTTGAATCCGGCCTACACGGGCACTCTGGGCGCCGGCCGAGTCGATTTGTTTCAAGCCGTGAGGCCGTGAGGGGACAGTAATGTCCCTTTCAGTGAGACACGGAAAGTAGGTGAGAGGAGGAGCATAGCCCTCCTGGCCTATTCCGTGTCTCAATTTGTGTTTTTATGGCCGCGCAATCGTGATTACAGGCGATGTCCACGTTTCCAGGTCTTCCTCACTACCGAGCGCTTTTCTGATTGTGAGCTTGATGATGTAGCTGCCATTGGGTAGCACGTCCGTCTTCTTGCCGCGAAACGTAGTGCCATTCCAGGGTATTGCGAAAAACGAGGTAGCTGTGGAATTACGTGGCAAGAAGCTATCGTCTTCCGCCTTGTGCCAGGATTTGCCGGTGTTGGCATCAAAGACTTCCGTCAGCAAACGCCGCGACTGGTGGTCCAGGTGAACGAGGATGAACGGTACGTCGGGCCCCAGCATTGTGAAGGTGCCGCCGGCGGGCTGATTGAAGTAGCCTTGTCCAATAACCAGTCTTGCGAGCCATGGAAACCCGGCCGGAGTGGGAGCGAGGACCTGGATGGATTGATAGTCGCCCTTGAATCCCGCGTAAGGCACGCGAACGATCTCGCCGGTCTCGCTCGTGACGACAATATATCCGCCGTAGATACTGTGATCGGGAAGAGCAGGATCAGGCGTGATCGTCGCCCTCACGAACTTCTCCGAACGCGGCGGGACCTCGACTTCACTTTCACTGAAAGTGACGGTCGCGAATCCGGGCAAGAAACTCGGCGTGAAGGTGTTGGGACCAGTCGCCAGGGCGGGCGTATGGGAGAGTTTGTAGGTGGGCCAATCGCGGCTGTTGTTTTCGATGATCAACTCCTGCTCCGAGGGCCCTTCCTGACTTTCGCCCAAAGATAGCTTTCCGGGTTCGACCACCGTTGTCGACAGTATGGCGCGGTCTATGCGAAGCAGGCCGGCGCCCTGCCGGTGGACAGCCTCGAGATAACCGGCGCTGGGGGCTCCCGAAAAAGGTTTCGGGGCCGCGTTGTTCTGGAGGATGGTGTTCACCATTTTCGCTTTGGTGCGCGGGCGGGCTTCAAGCAGAAGCGCCACCGCGCCTGCGACGTGGGGGCTCGCCATCGACGTGCCGCTTAAGATCGCATATCCGCCGAGTGCCAACGGAAACGTCGAACGGATGAAGCCTCCGGGCGCACCGATATCTGGCTTGAGCGCCAGATCCGGGGAGAGACCGAAAGAGCTGAAACTGGAAATCAGGCCCCCGGTCGCATTTGGAAAAGGGAACAGCTGATTTGTCCAGGTCATCGTCACCGAACCCGCGGCCAGCCTGTTGTTGATCAGAACCCCTTCCGTATCGGATATGCCGCCGACCGGAATGGTTATTGGAGGATTTCCGGCGACTGTGGCGCCAAGCCGTACACTCACGTTGTTGTAAAGGATCACGGCAACCGCTCCGGCGAGTTGCGCGTTTCGTGACTTCAAATAAAAACTACACGTACCGCGGCGAATCAAGGCGACTTTTCCAGATAAGCTGCCAGGTACAAGAGGTGTGCACGCATCTGCCGTGGATGTGGCAGTGCCGGTCCTCGCCATGGGAAAGCTGCCCGATGCAGGAGCTGCTGGCGCTCCATCTGCCGCCAGATAACCGATCTTCGTGTTGTCCGGTGAGATTGTGAAATAGGGAAGAGTGGTATGCGTGTTATCGAACGAAGCAACGCCGATGACCTTGCTGCCGACGCCCGGGGCTCCCGCCGAATACAGTCCGAGACCTCCGCTGTTGCCGATAGAGGCAACAACGACCACACCCTTGTTCACAAGGCGGTCAGAGACCAGCGCCTCGGGACTTTGCGGCCAGGAGAACGTACTACCTAAACTCATGTTGACAACGTTCATTCCATCGGCAAGCGCGCGCTCGAGCGCCGCAATAATGACGTCGGTTGAAGTGGATCCGATACAGCCGAATACCCGATAAGCTCCGAAAGTAACACCCGGAGCGACACCCACGACTTGCCCGTTCGCTCCGACAATTCCGGCCACGTGAGTTCCATGGCCATCACAATCGTCCGGATCCGGGTCCGGCAGCGGAGTGTTCGAGCCATCGTACGCGTCGCCGACAAAATCGAAACCCTGCGCAACGCGGAATCCGGGACCGAAGCCGCCGCCGAGGTCCGGATGATGGTAGTCGATGCCGGTATCAATGATTCCGACGCGAACGCCCTTCCCCGTAAATCCCAATTCCGAATGCACAATGTCCGCGCCCGTCATCGCGATTGCTGTAGCCAATTCCGGGTCCACCGGCTGCGTAACGGGAATTGAAACAAGGTGGACCGGGTAGACTCCCTTGACATTGTCCAAATCCAAAAGCTTGGAAACGTCACCGGGATTTATGTCAATCGATACGCCATTGAATAAATTGTCGTAGGCAAACCGCTCACGAAATGTAATGCCCGCGGTTTGCGCTGATTGCCTGAACGCCTGCTTGTCATTTTGGGTCACCGTGGAAGAACCACCCTCCGCAACCGGCGCGTTTAGTAGCTCAACGAACCACAATCGTGGGTTCGAATCCTGCTGAACCGTAGTGGGACCTTGAGCTTGTGCCGCGATCACCGATGCGAATACGTACAGCAACGCTCTCGTAAGGGTTTTCATACTACGATCTCCTCTTGAGTTGTTTGAACGAACCGCCCGAATGGAAAAACGGTGCTCACTTTCGCGTAGGCTTAGCAGTCTGTCAAGCAAATCACGCGACTTTGATTTTTTTTGATTTGACAAACACTACTCTCGTCATCAAACTCGCGCGCGGGTTGAGTTTTCAATTCACGCAATTTTAAACGACTCGACCTCTGGCTGTACGTCGGGAGGGAAGCCACCGATCAGAGGGCGTTTCGTTGGAATGAACGGCGTTCTTGAAGGAGGGTATGGCCATGATCGGTGGGGGAAACGTACGATCCATAAGAGCAGGTTTGCTCCTTATATTCATCTCGGCTTTCGTTGACGCCGCAGTTGCTCAAATCTCTGGTCCTCCAACGACCAGTTGCCACAGCACCGATGGCAAATTCACTGTTTGTCCCACCGGACAAAAGGAATGGTCAGACGTTCAGCCGCTCGCATTTCCGGCCACGAACAGTTACCTTTACGTAAACCAAGATGCGTCACACAGCTTTCTTTACCTGCTGTATGACTTTCCCTTTCGGACGAGCCCCATTGCAGCCACCGAATCGGTTCACGTTAGTTTTGATACGGTCTCGCAGGATTCTGGTGTCCCGTCGCTGGAAGAATACGACATCTACATCTTCGGTAACGGTACGATGCAGGTCCTGGAACAAGGCCAACCGACTCCTCCAGGCCGCATCATGAGTGCTCCGGGATTCGGTACTTCCCCGAATTCGGCAACACCACATCTCATGGCCGAGTTGCAGGTGCCCCTCACACCAGGGCCACCGACAGCATATTCCCCCGATCCGCTCTTCTGGTCTGCGACCGTACCTGCAAATCCGCCGAATTCGCCGCCGCCGCCGGATCCTTGCCCGACGGATCCTGGCAAGACTTACAACAGGTGCGTGAAGGCTGAACTTAACAATGCGATAGCTACTGCCAACGACGCCGCCGCTGTCCTCGCTGCTGGCGCGGTGTTTTGCAGTACGATTGGCGCCTTGGGTTGCGCACCCTTGGAGCCAGGTCTTGCGGCTCTGTCTGCCGTATGGTGGATTACGGCTGCGGAGCTTGGCCGCAAGCTCGGCGCGGACCCTCCAGGAGTCGATTTCACAGTTCCGCCAGATCCCAATTTCACAGTCATAGCGCAACCGGCGATTTATACGTTATTCCTGCCGACATTTGGTTTGACGCCTCAAGAGACTGCTGCCTTCAACGCATTCGCCGCTAACGCACAACAATTGATAGCGCTTGAACAAGCTGCAATCACTGCGCTTGCCCGGGTAGAAGGAGCAAGCCTTGCCGGGAACACAGTTTGGGTGAACAACCAGATGCAAGCGGCACGAAAGCTCGGAGGTACAGAGGGTGCGCTATTAGCGCAATGGCCGGGATTGCTGGCGAACATTGGAGCGGCGATCAAAACCGCAGGAATACAGTTCACATTCACGCCCAGCGATATTCTGCAGTCTCTTGCGGCGATAAACCCGACTTCTCCCCCATCGGAACCGCGGGACGTTTTCGGGCAAGCGTTACAGCAACTCGCGACGCAGGTAGGTGTCACCAGTGCAGATCGGACGCTGATTCTGCAATTGCTATCGTCAGTCGACGCCCAGGCCGCCGAGACACTCGGTACTGGCACGTTTCCTGGAGCTCTTTCAGATCCGGTAATCGCGACTGGTCTTGGGCAATTGGGGACGGGTCTCGTTCAAAATGCCCCTTCGTCGACTTCTCTCACGCCGTCTGTCCAAATAACACTAACGGGCGACTATGTGGCCGGAGGCGTCGGACTGCGCGGCGGAACCGCCCCTTCCTTCGGCCCATCTCCATCGTCGGCGCCGATTAATATCTCGACCGTTCCCGGAGGTGCGACTGTTGTGCGGGCTCTTCTCTATTGGGGAATGCTGGACAACGGTTTTGAGTCTTCGTTGGGAAGGTTGAGCCTGAATGGAACGCCCGTCGAAGGAGCTCTGCTTGCCAGCGGTCCCGATACGTGCTGGGGACGTTCGAACAGTTTTACGTTTCGCGCCGACGTGACACCCCTTGTGGCGGGGAATGGGACGTATACGTTAACGGGTTTCGCGACCGGCGGAAGCGTATTACCCGAAGGCGCGTCGTTGGTCGTCATTTATCAGTCTTCAGGACTCCCCACCAAGACGGTGATGCTTGCCGACGGGAATGTTTCAATACCCTTGGGAATATCAACCGCTACGACAACTTTCACGGGTTTCACGACAGCAGGTCCCGTCTCGGCGTTGACTACATTCATGGTTGGGGATGGACAGGCGAATCAATTTGGCACCACTCCCGTCACTTTTACCGGCAACCTCGGAACGCTGTCTTTGCCAGGTCTATTCGCGGGTAACGTCGGTCCGCTTTGGGATACCGACACTTTCAATGTCGGCTCCGTCATCGGTCCAGGAAGCTCTTCGGACTCCGTAACTATAAGATTGTCTGGCGATTGTTTGCTGTGGTCTGCCCAGGCATTTTCTGTGACGACTGCAACAGGAACGACGCCGGTCACGGGAACCGCTGCGATAGTCCAGGCTAATGTCGATGGTGACACGGTTGTTCAAGTCAGGGGCTTAGCACCAACCGACGCGCCGACGCTTCAGGACCAGATCCAAATGATCGTTCAAAGTCGTATTATTCAAAATCCATCAACGTCGGCAGTGCAGCTCGTAACGCAGCTTGTCAACGGCCTTCCACCAAGCATTCTGCCTCCAAGTCAGGCGGCGAATCTCATCAATGCAGTTAACAATCTGATAGTTCTGCCACCGGTGCCAGCAGACACAATTCCGCCAACGACGACAGCGACCCCGTCGCCCGGTCCAAACGCGAACGGCTGGAACAATGCAAATGTGATCGTAACGCTCAATTCTGTAGACAATTCCGGGGGAAGTGGGGTCAAGCAGATAAGCATTACCTTAACAGGAGCACAAACGGGTTCGTTCGTTACGTCAGGTGCCACTGCATCGGTGGCAGTTACGAGCGAAGGCGTCACGACTGTCACTTATTTCGCCACCGATAACGCGGGTAATCAGGAGATGCCGAAGACATTAACGGTGCGGATCGACAAAACAACCCCAGTCATTTCCGGAATGCCCGCAACCGGTTGTACGCTTTGGCCGCCCAATCAAAAACTAGTAGAGGTCGCGACCGTGACGTCTTCGGACGCTGCCTCTGGGATGGCACCAGGCACGTTCAAAATCACTGGAACCAGCAACGAGCCAGTTGGGGCGAATGATCCCAAGTCCCCCGACATCGTGATTACACCGACGGCCTCAGGGGCGATCACTGTGCAACTGAGGGCCGACCGTTTGGGTTCGGGTAACGGACGCGTGTACACACTCACGGCTACTGCGTCAGATCTTGCGGGCAATACGAAGATCTCTACAGCGACGTGCACTGTGCCTCACGATCAGTCGCAGTGACCATGGTAAGAGATTTCATAATAGGAATTTCGTTAGCTTTCTCTGTCTTTGGGATCACCCAGGCGCCCAGTGCTGCGGTTGATCCCGGCCCACGGCCTGGAGCGAGCGACGCAGGCGGCGCCTTGCAGGGATTAAACGAAGACGAAATCAATCTCTTCTGGGCCGCGAGAGACAGATTTAAAGAGGTAGCTTCGGTCTCTGGGTCCTTCGCAAATGAGAAAGGGATCGGACTCGGTCCAACGTTCAATGGAAATAGCTGTGCGGGCTGCCATGCTCAACCTGCAGCCGGCGGATCGACTCCCAGCCCCCGGAGTCCACAGCTCCGCCAACTGTCATTGCAAGAAGGACGTCTGGTACTGGTCCCGCAAACGAACCCGCAGGAGCCCCTGGCGAAGCTCGACCGTGTTCCGGGGCGGGATCAAACGGTTCCACGGTTCATTACTTCTGATGGTCCCGTTCGCGTAGCTCGCCTCATCAAGAAACCAGATGGCACTCTCGATGGGAGCGTGCGCAATGTATTCACCATCGCCGGCCGCATCGATGCTGATGGTTGTGTCCTGCCGCAGCCCAATTTTGATCAGGAGATTGCGAACCGGAATGTGGCGTTCCGAATTCCGACTCCCACATTCGGAACGGGCTTGATCGAAGCTGTTCCCGACGCGATGCTGATCGCGAATTTGGACAGGACCGCGAAACAGAGACACGCCATGGGCATCGCAGGCCGGTTTAATCGAAGCAGCAACGATGGCACGATTTCTCGATTCGGCTGGAAAGCTCAAACCAAGTCCCTCTTGCTCTCTGCGGCGGAAGCCTACAATGTAGAAGAGGGCGTCACGAACGACATTTTCCCGGATGAACGCGATCAAACTTCCGGATGCCAGCTTAACAAGCCCCCAGAGGATACAACCAGGTTGCAGCTGCCCTCGGGACTAACCGACGGACCCTCTGGTTTCGCGTCCGACCTGGTCAATTTCACAAGCTTTATGCGGCTATTGGCACCTCCCAATCCAGTCGCGTTTAGTAATTCGGCGCAGACTGGTTTGGAGCTGTTCAATTCGATCGGATGCGCACTCTGCCATTCGCCGACCCTGATAACGGGCTCTTCGCCGTTGACAGGTGTAAGCAACATCGAAATCCAGCCTTATAGCGATTTTGCACTTCATCGTATGGGCCCCGGTTTGGCCGATCACATCTCCCAGGGTTTGGCTGGTGGCGATGAATTCCGTACGGCCCCATTGTGGGGAGTGGGGCAGCGAATCTTTTTCCTGCACGATGGTCGAACCAGCGACCTGCTGGTGGCTATCGAGACGCATGCGAGCTCGGATCAGAACTGCCGGGCAAATTCCATTTCGATCGCTCTTAACGAAGCTTGCAACTCCGAAGCCAGTGCGGTGATCGCCCGATTCCATGCGCTCGCTGCATCGCAGAAGCAGGACATTCTCAACTTCCTGCGCTCGCTTTAGTGGCGCTAACGGTTAAACTTCCGGTTGTGCGTTATTCTCTGTCGCGGTCCAGGATCTTCTTCTCCAAATCAGCCAGCCTTTTATTGATGTCAGTCACAGCTTTGTTTATCTTCACAATGCTTCCGCTCAGTGCCAATGAGAGACCGATGATCAGTCCGATTAAGGGAGTGATCACCTGGGAGCTGTAGGCAGGATGCATCGGAACGGTTGCCAACAAATAGATTGAGAAGACAGAAACCAGGACAGCCAGAACGGATTGCAGCCGCGCAGCCTGATCCAACAATTTCCTGAATAGATAACGGGTGGAGACCGTACCTGCCATTTCGTTTTGAACGTGACCCATAGTTGATTCTACTTTCTTTGTATGGGAAAAGAGTCCATTGTCTGTGATTTTTCGGGAACTATCCAGGTCGCTGCTCGCGACCTATCGGTACCAATCAGGTCCACGCCGCAGGATAAACCTTTTATCTGTACATTCTCCGTTTTTAGCAGAGAAGTTTCGAGTCATGCGGTCAGTTTCATGGCGACTCGCCGATGAGTCCGGCTCCTCCGGCCCAAGCTTGAACGCCGGCTTGGATGCTCATCGCGAGAAGAGCTGCTACCGTTGGCGCACGAAGCCGTGGTAGATGTAGTTGGCATCGAGATACGATCCCGCGATGACTCCGCCCGCGTTGATGCTCAATGGGGCGGTTCCAAGGGCGTTCGGAACATCAATGGGAGTGATGGCTCCGTCGGGATCTCGCATAAAGCCCCGGAAACCACGGTCGTCGTAGTAAATTCCCGTGACGGTGCCGGCTTCATTGATGCTCACCGGATCGATATCGTGCCCTCCGGGTACGTCAAACAAAGTGATCGCGCCCTGCGCGTCTCGCACAAAGCCGTGAGCCCGACGGCCCGCATCGAAAAAACAGAATCCGGTAATGGTACCAGCCGCATTGATGCTCAGAGGTTGGGTGTAGATACTTCCCGGCGGGTCGAACGAGGTGAATGCTCCCCGGGCATCTCGCACAAAGCCGTGGAAACCAAGGCCATCATAATATAAACCCGTGATCGCGCCGACCGCATTGATGCTGGCAGATGCAGTATACATACTTCCCGGCGGGTCAAAGAACGTGATGCGTCCCTGTGCAAATGCCGGCACGGTCCACAACAGTCCGCACATAATGAGCCCGGCCGCCTGCTTTGATAAATCACACCCAAACTTCCCCTCCTTTGAAACACTGCTGTGACCCATGATATTTGCAGCCTCATAGGTGGCCTCCTTATCAATCATCCGTTAACCAGTAATTGAATTCCTTTTCATAGTCCTTTTTCCCGGGAGAAACAACGATGGCGAGGATGAGTCAGATAACGACGGTTCGCTGCCAGAGAGACGTCTCGATAACGGAACAGATAGGCCACACCCTTTCGCATATCGACCCACTTCATGACTTTCCTGCCGTTGCGCGTGACTTGCTTGAGAACTTTAAATCGTTCCGGTTCGTTGATGACCATCTCCAACCGGAGGATCGAGCTTGCCTTGTCGTACATTTTGAGCCAGTTCTGTTTCACTCGATGTTTGATCCGAGCCCCGGGAATTCGCTTGAAGGAGAGATCGCAAACGTCGGTCACGATTTTCCTTGGAAGTTGGGGTGGATCTTTCTTCCATTCTCGCGTTTGGTATAGCGGATTTGGTGCTGCTGCAGTTTTCGTGCAAGCCATTCGTGTCCGTTGACGTAAACCTGGATTTGGAGCGGAAACCATGTTTGCAGCTTGACATGCATCAGACCGAAATACCATCCATTCGGATCCGTCAAGCAGCTTACTCCGTTCTCTCTCTTCCTGATGTCGAACCAAATCAGGGTTATCTTGACTCTTCCGATTTTCCTGCCGATAATCCTCGCAATTATTTAAGCCAAAGCGACAACTTTTGCGTAGCCGTCGGACTAACAGTCTTGATTGGGAGCGTCTCCGTTTACTGTGGGCGTGGTGTGTGACCGGCGGCCGCTGCAGGAGTCGCTGTAGAAACTATCGCAAGACACGGGGGATGAGGAATCTAATGAAAGATGGGATTTGGTTGAGTGTGGTGGCCGGATTGCTATCACTTGCTGTTCCGAACGCGAACACCTGGGCACAGTCCACGCCTCAGATCAGCGGCAAAATGACGAGTCGAAGCGGTGTGGTGCTGCCGCGG
>Ga0066710_100004549_pt1 | contig 12320 bp, 9 predicted proteins | sample GraSoiAngelo_159_FD_79666 | JGI IMG/M metagenome (GOLD analysis project Ga0066710, IMG submission 79666) | Grasslands soil microbial communities from the Angelo Coastal Reserve, California, USA - 14_1009_16_40cm | ecosystem: Environmental > Terrestrial > Soil > Grasslands | place: USA...
AGCGACAGAGCGCCGCTTCGATGGGCGGCGTCCGACTCCCTGGGTCGGTGGAAATAAGCGATAAAGTTCAGGATCTGGTGCTTCTTCTGGGCCGCCTCGGTGATCCACATCCTGCGCCGGCAGTACACACCCGAGGCGTCCCGCTCGAAACCGTCGATCACGGCCCTGTCCGGGCTGACTCTCACCACGGACGTCGCGCCCACCAGGTGCGACATGTAGTAGCGGCCGAGCAGCCCGGAGTCGTTTCCGATCCCGTTGCCTTGCACGTCGCGGGAGGCCAGCAGGATCCGCGTCGTTTCCAGGCCGCCCGCCGCCAGGACGTAGTAGCGGGCGCGCACGCGGAAGGAGTGGCCCGCGATGGTCGACACCGTCACGTGCGCGACCGAGCGCCCCTGCTCGTCAAGCTGGATCGCGGTGCAGTTGGCGTGCAAGACGAGGCGGGTGCTGCCGGAACGCTTGAGGGTCGGCAGGTAGCGCTTTCCGAAGTCGGTGGGCACGCTCCACCGCTCGAGGCGGCGCGAGACGACGTCCTCGCCGTCGAAACCCTCTATCATCTCCATCCGACCGGAGGGGAGGCGGTCGTCGGCTTCATAGGCGAACGCGCCGGCCTCGCAGAGCCCATTCGCTCTGGCGTAGAAGGGATCGAGGTCGGACTTCGTGATCGGCCACCCGCTGTGCGGGACGTAGTCGCGCCTCTGGAAGTCGATGTCGTCCAAGGGAACGCAGCGTCCTCCCCAGACGGAAGAGGTTCCGCCGAGGACCCTCCTGCGGAAGAGGTGCAGGGGGTGGTGTTGGTCGGGTTCCGCAACCTCTCCCCGGTAGAGGTCCTGTGTGGCACGCTCGAGACGGCGACCTCCGCTCTCGAGAAGAACCACATCGACATCGGGCAAGCCGAGCGCGATCGAGACGCCGGCCGGCCCCGCCCCCACGATGCAGACCCGGCACTCGACCGTTCCGTTGAGCGGCACCTCCGAGGCATCGAGCAGCATGTCGCTGTCCTCTGGTCTGTACTCTCAGTCGGCCTGCTCAGGCCGTCAGGATGGAGTCGAACAGACCGGGCGGGAGCGGGCGTTCCGTCACGGCTCGGACGTTCTCTTGCAGGTGGGCCGGATTCGTCGTTCCAGCGAGCACGATGGAGACCCCCTTGCAATGGAGCGCGAACTGCAGCAGGAGCTGGGCCGGGCTCGATCCCAGATCCCGCGCGGCCGCGGCAAGCATCGCGGCTCCGTGCCGTCCGCCGGTGGTCCCGCCCAGACCGAGCGCCGCTCCCGCGGCGAAGGGCTGGTTGGCGAAAACACCGACAGAACGGCGCGCCGTCGCCGCGAGGAGCGCCTCATGATTCGACACGGATACGGGACTCAGGGGGAACTCGATGGCCCGCACGCCTGCGTCCTCGAGGGCGGCAAGACCCGCCTCAGCGCTCGTGCACGAGAGGCCGTAGTGGCGGATCTTGCCCGACCTCTGAAGGGACGCCAGCAACTCCAGGACCGTCCGGTCCCTCGCGACGTCCAGAGGCGGATTGTGCAGGAGGTAGAAGTCGATATACTCCGTCCTCAGCCGCCGCAGACTCTTCTCGATGGCGCGCCGGATGTAGCCAGGCTCGAAGTCGATCCCCATTGCCGAGGGCCGCGCGCCCAAGGTGACGGCGCGCGCGGCTCGCAGGTGACGCAGCAGGGGGCGCAGCAGCGGCTTGACGGCAAAGAGCAACGGAATCATGCCCCGCAGCCGGTAGCCAACCTTCGTGGTGATCACGATCCGGTCCCGCTTGCGACGGAAAACCTTGCCGATCAGGGTTTCGCTCTCTCCCTGTCCGTAGGAATCGGCCGTGTCGTAGAAGTTGATGCCCAGGTCGAACGCTTCGTCGAGCAGGCGAAGCGCGGCGGTCCCGCTCACGCCGGATGCAAACGATCCGAGCCGGCTGCAGCCGAGGCCAAGCGCCGACGCGGATATGCCCGTAGTGCCGATCTGCCGGTAGATCATCGCCCATACGCTTGCGGACCCGTTCCCGTGTCCCGTGCGTCCGTGCTGCGCCGGCCTCCGATGCGCCGCGTCGAGAACCGGGGCTGCCCGTCCCCACTGGCGCCGGCGCTGGTGCTTCGAAGCGGAGCGGATTTTTATACACGGCCGGGCTCCGGCAGGTCAAGGCGGCGGATCAAGCCTCTCGAGGGGGATTCAGCGATGCCGCGGATCGCCGCGCACTACACCGGTGACCGGGGAGGGATGATAAAATGGTGCCCGATATCGCCATGCTGTAACGTAAGGTGCGCCGATGCTATCTCGCCTTCTCGATCTGCGCGAAGCCTCCGACCCCTCCTGGCGTTCGATCTATGAGGGCATGCTGGCGCTGTCACTCGCACGGCAGCCGGCCTGGTTTCAGCCTTGGCTCAAGCGCAGTCGTCGCCTGCAGCGGATGACTGGCTACCACCACTGGTCGCGTGCTTGGGAGTACCCGTGGGCCGTGCTGGCGGCCGAACTTGGAAACGCTCCGTTGCGCGTCGTTGACGTCGGCGGCGGCGGCAGCCCGTTCGCGCCGTGGCTGGCGACGCGAGGGCACGAGTGCCACGTCGTCGATCCGTCGCTCGACCAGGGGCGCTTCTTTGCCTGGCACTCGGGCCGGAGCGTCTGGAAGAACGCCCGCGCGCTGGCGAAACGGTCGGCGTTTCGACTCGCCGGCATCCGCACGGCCTGGGGTCTGCCGAAGGCAGGTTCCGGCGCGCGTCTCCGCTATTGGCCGCACTCGGCCGATCACCTCGAATTTCCCGACGCCCACTTCGATCGGGTTTTCTGTCTGAGTGTCATCGAGCACATCCCGCGCGCCGTCTGGCCTGCCTGCATGCGCGAGTTTGCGCGCGTTCTAAGCCCGGGCGGACGGCTCGTGATCACCATGGACATGGAGACGAGCGAGGCGGACGAGCGCCTCTACGCGCGCCTGGTCGAGGCGTGCCCCCTGCGTCTCGTCTCCGATCCAAGCTATCCCGTCCCTGTCGACCCGGCGGAGGCGCAGAAACGCCATCCCGGTAACTGGTACGAGACCCTCGGTCTTGTGTGGAGCAAGTGAAGCGGAGTCTGCGACCAGGCAGATTCACTCACCCCTCAACGCACGCAGGCGCGTCTGGAGCGCCGCGATTTCGGTCGCGTAAGACCGGTTGAAGACCTGGTTGCGGAGCTGGTACGGATCGGCGGTCAGATCGTAGAGCTCCGGCAGGTCCACGCGGTTCTCGACGTAGACCCTCGTCCCCGTGCGAACGGCGGAAAAGCTGGGACCCGTCCATCCCTCCAGCATCAGGTCCTCCCGCCAGGGGCCCGACGAAGTCAGCAGCGGCACCAACGACCGGCCACTCACGTCGGAGGGGATCGGGATCCCCGCCAGATCGTACATGGTCGGGGCTATGTCGATGATTGCCACGAGGCCCGTCTCCACGCGGGGCACGGTGGCGAGCGGGGGGAAGCGGACCGCGAAGGGGATCCGCACCGCCTCCTCATACACCTTCGCCTTGTTCACCAGACGGTGCTCTCCCCAGAACACGCTGTTGTCCGAGAGATAGAGCACGACCGTGCTGTCGAGAAGCCCTCGGCGCTCGAGATCGAGCACGAGGCTCTCCACGGCCCGATCGAGCGAGGCGACGCACCTCAGCTGGTTACGACGGTCCCTATCGACTTGCCAGACTTCGAACGGTGTCAGGGGGAGATGAAATCTCAGCCAGAAGGGCTTGTCCGAGACGTAGGCCGCCCCCGCTCCGGGGAAGCTGACCCAGAAGTCGAACTCGGGCCTGGGCGTCCCGTCCCACGAGTTGAGGTACTTTCCGACGAGACCGGTAAAGTAGCCGGCATCATGGAGACGATCGAAGACGGTCGGGAGGGTGAGGCTGATGTTATTTGTCCGGACTCCATGTCTGTGGGCGTACATCCCGGTCAGGAGGCTGGCCCGGCTGGGGCAGCAGAGGGGAGTCGTCGCGAACGCATTGGCGAAAGCAATCCCCTCCTCGAAGATCCGTTGCTCCGTGCGCGGCATGAAGCCCATCGTCTCCGCCCGCTGATCGTCGCTGACCAGTATCAGGAAATTCGGCCGAGGGATCACCTCTGCCGCACTCTCGCTTCCGGCTCCCGCCAGCACGGTGGCCGCGGCGACCAGGAAGCACACGATCCCCCTCCCCCACCACGAGCCTTTCCGCATGGTTTCCCCTCTCGCCTCTTGTCTGGAGACAATCGAAGAGTTCGCGAGGGCGGTGGCGCGGCCGCTGCGTTTCCTGCTCCCCTCGCGCTCCCCTGGCTGCGAGCGCACTCGGGAGAGCATGGGAATGCAACCCAGATCGACCTCCGGGAGGTTTGTCTCCCGCAGCGCCATTCCCCCCACCTCGTGCCTCCTGTTCCGGAAGTGCGGAGGCCCTGGATCGCGCGATAAACCCTTGACTTCGCGGCGAATTCGGCGTATACGAACACCACCTCGTGACTGAGTTGTAGCGACACCCAAGTTGTCGGGGGAACTCAGGCATTTTGCCGGAGGATGGGCTTTGGGGCTTGTGATCTGCCCCCGGGCTCACGATGTTTTTCTGGCATGCCCCTTCCGGAAACGGCGGAAGGGGCGACGGTGCGGGGTAGTATTCCAAGCTATCAGCGACTCCGCCATGAGACATGCAGGGTCTTGTGCGAGAGCCGACGGTCTCAATTGAATCACCTGACAAAATCGTCACGATGCGGTCATCGACACGCGGCCCGCAGGACCACACCATACTCGTCATGACTCGGGGTGCATCCCGGTCCGTCCGGGATGCAGCAGGCCCGAGTCATCATTAGAGGCAGCGGGAATGAAAGCCGTCCTTCTCGCTGGGGGAGAGAATTCCCTTCTCGACCCGATCACCATCGGTTGCCCTAAACCCCTGTTGCCACTCCTGAACAGGCCGTTTCTCGAGCTTCAACTCGAGTCCCTGCGACGGCTCGGCGTCACGGACATCGGGATCGCGCTATCGCCCCAGGACCGGCCGCTCGTCCAGGCGCGATTTGGCGATGGCCGGCACTATGGAGTGTCGCTCCATTATTCCGAGGACCCGATCCCGAGGGGCCCGGCCGGGTGTCTTCTGGATTTCGTCGACCTCATCGGAACTGAGACGTTCCTGGTGATTGGCGGAAACGTGCTCCTCGACTCCCTGGATCTCGGCGAGTTCGAGGCGTGCCATCGCGGGAACCGGGCCGTGATCACGGCGGCTTTCACCCGGCGCAGACGGACCCAGGGACATCTGGAAAAAATCTCGTTCTCGGAGACGAGCGGAATCGTGGACTACGAGGTGCTCCATCCCACCCGGGACAGACGAACCCTCAGTCGCTCCGTTGGCTTGTACCTTTTCGAGCCGGAGGTGTTCGGGCTCCTGGAGGAAGGCAGCTTCACGGACATCAAGGAGCAGCTCATCCCGCAATTGCAGAAGTCGGGCCGTCCCGTTCACGCCTACGTCACTCCCTCGAGTCTGGAGAGCGTGTCGAGCACGCGTGACTACCTTCGACTGCACCAGGATTTGATGCGCCTCGGATTCCGCGCACCCCGAGGGAGTGTGCATATCGGGGACAATCGTTGGATTGGGGAGAACACGAACGTCTCGTCGCAGGCCTACGTCCTCGGTCCGGTGCTCATCGGAGCCAATTGCACGGTCGAGCCGCATGCGCAGATCATCGGCCCGGCCGTCATCGGCGACGGTTGTGTGATCGAGGAGGGAGGCCTTGTGCGCGAGAGCGTTCTCTGGAGCAGAGCGACGATCGCGCGCGGCGGCCGCGCGGAATACTCCGTGGTCGGTTCGGGCTGTTCCGTCTCGCCGGGTTCCCAACTCCACGAAGGCGTCGTGGTGAAGGATCGGATCCCGGTCGAGCAGGCCTTGCGTCCGGCTACGGCGAGGGCCCCGCGTACGTCATCGCGTCCGGGGGCGTGGCTTTCCGCCCCGAGGAGCGCCTTCGGGGCGCTGCTCAAACGGGCGCTCGACATCATCGGCGCTGCGCAGGGTCTCGTGCTGTTTTCTCCGCTGTTCGTGGTGATCGCGGTGGCCATCAAGCTGGATTCCGCTGGTCCCGTCTTTTTCTCGCAACAGCGGTGTGGCGAGGGAGGCAGGCCGTTCCGGATGCTGAAGTTCCGCACCATGGTCGTCGACGCGGAGAAGCATCAGAGCCAACTCGCCGCGAACAAGGACGTGGATGGGCCGGTGTTCAAGATCTTCAAGGATCCGAGAGTCACGGGGGTCGGCAGGTTCCTGCGCAAGCTCAGCCTCGACGAGCTCCCCCAGCTATGGAACGTCCTGGCGGGGGACATGAGTCTGGTCGGACCCAGGCCGCTGGTCATGGAGGAGATGCGCTTCAGCCCGAGCTGGAGGGACCTGAGGCTCAGCATCAAGCCAGGGATCACGGGTCCATGGCAGATCGGTGGACGCAATCACTCCTCCTTCCACGACTGGATACTCAAAGATGTGTCCTATGTGCGCAATCATTCTGTCTGGCGCGATCTGGTGATTTTGACGAAGACGATCTTCTGGGCCTTCGGGAGGATCGGTGGCTACTGAGATCGCGAAGAGCCGCGACTCCCTGGCGACGGGGCCAGGACCGCTGGTCCTTGCCTGTTGCCTGATCCTGCTGTTCGTGCTTGGATCGCCCGCCCAGGCCGTCGATCGGTCCGAGGGCGAGACCGCCCGGGCGGCGGATGCCCCCTCGTCGACCCCCATCCCGGAGCCCAGGATCTCCGAGTTCATCCTTGGACCGGGAGACACTGTCGAAATCACAATCTACCGGCACGACGAGCTGAACCGCAAAACGCAGATCCAGCCGGATCACACCTTCTTCTTTCCGCTGGTGGGAAATATCGACACTCGGGGAATGGGCCTGCGCCAGCTGCGGACCGAGTTGACCGAGCGGCTGTCCAAATTCTTCATCGATCCGCAGGTGAGCGTGGAGATCACGGCGTCGCCGAACCGCAAGATCTTCGTGCTCGGCGAGGTGAACACGCCCGGGGTCTACCAGTTCGATACGCCGACCTCGGCCGTGGAGGCGATCTCGCGGGCGGGTGGATTCACACGGGACGCGAAACAGCGCAGCGTCCTGCTGGTCCGCGGCGATCTGTCCAACCCGGAGCTGAGAAAGCTGGACTTCAAACTCCTTTTCCGGGGCGGGGCCTGGGAGCAGAATGCCCAGCTCATGAGCGGAGACCTCATGTACGTCCCGGCCACTTCGTTCGCTAACGTCGAGAGATTCTTCGTACGGATCGAGCGCATCATCCGGCCGATCGTTTACTTCGAACAGAGCATAGCGGTCTACCCTCAAGTCCAGGACGCGCTTCATGGAAAGAATTCGGGGAGGTCCGTCATCGTGGTCTCGCCTCCATGAGGGAAGCTTGAGCGCGATCCCCGATCACCCCCGGCCTTCAAGCGAACCCATTCCGAGAACCGCCGCGCGCGTGGCATATCCATAAGATGCCGGTCTTTAGGATCGCCCGCGGCCGTCCCGGTGGGACTGCGGCCAGCCGCCGATGACCGCCATCGAGGCCGTCAACCTCACCAAGATCTTCAGCCACCAGTCCGGCTGGACGTCCTTGTTTGCGCGCTCCCCGGCGCGCCGGACGGTCGCAGTCGATCAGCTGTCCTTGCAGGTCGAGGGGGGCACGATTTTCGGGGTTCTCGGACCGAACGGAGCCGGGAAGACCACCTTCATCAAGATGATCTGCTCCCTCCTGTTGCCGACCAGCGGCGAGGCCAGGGTCTTCGGCCACGACGTGGTCCGCGAGTCGGCTCTGGTGCGAAAGGAAGTCGGCCTCGTCACCAGCGACGAGCGGAGCTTCTACTGGAGGCTGACGGGCCGCCAGAACATGGAGTTCTTCGCCTCGGTGTACGACCTGAACATGCACCTGATGAGGCGGAGGATTGAAGAAGTCGTGGAGATGCTCGATCTCAAGGAGTACATCGACCGGCGATTCAACGAGTACTCGACCGGCATCAAGCAGAAGATGGCGATCGCCAGGGGCCTGCTCAGCGCCCCCAGGCTGCTGGTCATGGACGAGCCGACGAAGGGGCTGGATCCGCTCGCGCGGCACAGCTTCCTTGCGCTGATGCGGGATCGCATCATCAGTACGATGAAGTGCACCATCATTTTCTGCACGAACATCCCGAGCGAGGCGGAGCAGGTGTGCGATCGGATCGCGATCATCAACCACGGCCGGATCATCTACTCCGGTACCCCGGAGGAGACCGATTCCGCAACGGGCAGGCACTGTACCTACCGCATCGTGGTGCGCGGAATCGAAGGGCCCGAGCTGTCCCGCCTGGAAGGGATCCCGGGAGTCGAGGCATGCACCTGCCAACATCTCAAACACGGAGAATACGAGCTGGCCCTGAAGCTCGACGCGAGCAAGCCCGCTCTCTCGGACGCCCTGAAGTTCCTCGGCAGGGACGGTTGCGAGATCGTGAAGTGCGCCAGGGAGACGGCGGACTTCGACGAGATGGTGCGGGACCTCATGCACGCGAGTCGGGAAGGACCGGTCCGAGGATGATTCGACACTGGATGAGAATCGCCTGGGCGTTCATAAAGAGGGATTTCCTGCTCACGATCAGCTACAAGGCCCTCTTCCTGAGTCAGATCTCGGCGGTCATCTTCTGGGCCGCCATCTTCTACTACGTCGGCGACGTGTTCAAGGGCGTGTCCGCCGCGGCCTTGGGGCCGTATAAGGGGAATTATTTCGCCTTCCTGCTCATCGGCGTCGCCTTCACCGACTACCTCACGGTGAGCCTGGCCTCGTTCACGAATAGCATCCAGGAAAGCCAGTTGATGGGCACCCTCGAGATTCTCCTTCTCTCTCCGTGCCGTTACTCGACACTGCTCATCTCGTCCTCCCTTTGGCCCTCCCTGTTCACGTCCCTTCGCTTTCTTCTTTATCTCCTCTTCGGCACCTTGATCTTCGGGCTGGATATCGGCAACGCCAACCCCCTGGCCGCGGTCGTCATCATGCTCCTGTCCATCCTGTGCTTCTCCTCGATCGGGATCATGGTCTCGAGCGTGACCCTCGTCTTCAAACGGGGAGTCCCGGTGAATTACCTGATAGGAGGGGTCTTCAGTTTTCTCGGGGGTGTCGCGTTTCCCTCGGAAGTCCTGCCGCCCTGGCTCGTCAGGATCTCCTCGTACATCCCGCTCACTCACTCTCTCACGGCCATGCGCCGGGCGCTGCTGGACGGGTACGGGGTGACCCAGCTGCTTCCGGAAATCGGCGCGCTGGCCCTCTTTGCGGTCGTCTTCATCCCGATCGGGCTCTACCTTGTGCACCTCGCCGTTCGGAGAATCAAGACGGTGGGTAACGTCTCGCATTACTAGCAGACGGCCGGGCCGATTCCCGGCGCCCCGGAGTCGCGATGATGAAGAGACTGATCAGGAAGCTTGTGAACGCAGCGTACTACCGGCTGGCCGAGGATCACGTGGGAAATTCCCTGGCTCTTTCCCATATTCTGACCGAGACCTACCGGCAGCCCCGTCTCGTCGAGATTCCCGAGGGTCGACGCATCCTGGTTCTGGCACCCCACATGGACGATGAAATTCTCGGTTGCGGGGGGACCCTGCGCAAGCACGTCCTCGCCGGAGCGAGCGTGACAGTTGTTTTCATGACGGACGGGCGGCATGGGGATCCGGATCTGAATGCCTCGCGTCTTCCCGAATCCGAAAGGCGCGAGCGGGAGCAGCGACTGGTGGAAATCCGCAAGGAGGAATCGCGCCGCGCGGCCGACATCATCGGCATCGGAAATCTCGTCTTCCTGGACCAACCCGATGGGGAGCTCTCCGTGAACCCCGAGGTCACGTCCGCCCTGGCGAACGTCCTCAGGACCAAGCAGCCCGATCTGGTCTATCTGCCGTTCCTCACCGAACGTCACCGGGACCACTGGGAGACCGGCAGCGTTTTCCTCGAGGCGATTCAATCCTCCGGCAGCACGTTAGACGACATGAAGTGCTGCGGGTACGAGGTATGGAGTCCGCTGCTCGCGAATGTTCTGGTGGACATCGAGGCGGTGCTTCCGAAGAAGCGCCTCGCTATTCAGCAGTTCGAGAGCCAGCTGCGGCACGTCGATTACCTCAACTGCATCCTCGGATTGGGCGCCTACCGCTCGATCGAGCATCTGCGCGGGAGGGGGCACGCGGAGGCTTTCTACCTCACCGGTCTGGCGAACTATCAGTACCTGTATCGGTATCTCGCCTCCTGGACCAACACCGCCCGGACGAATCTGGGCACGAACGATCATGCCGATCGTCTCGCCCAATGAAGATCCTGCACGTTCATGACAAACAGCAGTCCGTCGGCGGGGTCCGTACCTACCTGCGGGAGTTGCTCGCTGCGCTCCGTCACGAGGGGCATGAGAACGTCGTCGTCAGGCTTCAGAGGGGCGTGAAAGGGATCCATCGGGAGGATGGGGAGTACCTGGTGAGGAGCTCCGTCGGACCCCTCAGCTCGGCGATCGCCTTCCGCGGTCTTGAGGATGTCATCCAGACCGAGCGCCCCGACCTGATCCACCTCCACTCGATCTTCACCACGATGGGGCCGGCCGCCATGCGCCGATTGTCCCTGCTGCTGCCGACGGTGTTGACCCTGCATGACATTCATCCCCTCTACTCCTGGGGGCTCAAGGTCCCCTCGGACGGGCTTGCTGCCGGTGAGATGCGGCGGCTGGTCCGCCGGTTCACCCGCGGTCACGCCGCCACGCTGGTGTCCCGGATCAAGCAGGCGTCCGCCTGGCCTCTAAGGCGCCTTCTGGCGCGGGAGTACCGGCGGCTCGACATCATCCTGGTGGCGAACTCCTACTTCCGGGAGGAGCTGCTGGCCCGCAGGTTCGATCCCCGAAAGCTGCGATTCATCCCGTTCTTCACGAGCAAGGGTCCGGCGATCGGTCGCGGGCGGGACAACGGAGGAGACACAGGGCCTCCCGACCCTCCCGTGATCCTCTTCGTGGGTCGGCTGAGCGAGGAGAAGGGGATATTGTCTTTCATTGCTATGCTGGATTTGATCCGGGACAGCCATTGGGTCGCCGAAATCGTCGGAGAAGGGCCGCAGGAAGAGGGGGCACGACGGCTCGTCGAAGCGCTCCGGCTGGGGGGAAGGGTCTTCTTCCGTGGCCCGGTTGCCTTCGATGAGCTCGATCCATACTACCGACGCTGCCGGGTGGTGGTCGTCCCCTCCGTGATTCCCGAGAACTTCGTGCTGGTGGGACTGGAGTCCCTGGCATTCGCGAAACCGGTCGTCGCCTTCCGAGTGAGCGGTATCACCGAGTGGCTGCGCGACGGAGTGAACGGCTTCCTCGTCGAGCCCAACGACCTTCAGGCCATGGGAAACCGCGTCCGGCGCGTCCTCGAGTCGGACTCGCTCGCCGCCGAGCTCGGGCGCAACGGCGAGGGAATTGTCCGAACGGAGTTCACCAGAGAGCGCCACATTGCCGTTCTCCTCTCGGCTTACAAGGATGCGCTCCGCGGGCGGGTCGGAAGAACATGAATCGTCTTCTCATCCTGACGGTCATCGACATCGAGAAGCAGCCGAACAATCGCGACCATCATCTGATCCCGTATTTTTCCGCGAGGTGCCGGGAGACGGTTGTGGCCTACAAACGCAAGCTCGCCCCAGGACCGCCGCTGAGGATGATCAAGGACATGCTGGTCCCCTCGTCCAGGTGCTTCGTCCGGGATGGAGTCCGCTACCTGGACATCAACCCGCTGCTCAACCACTATCCGGGCCTCAGCCGCGACCTGACGAAGGCGAGACCCGTGATCAGCGGCGCCGGTCCGAAACCCTGGCGCAGCCGTCTTCTCTCGATGGTGACCTCGCTCGCTCTGCTGAAAGACGCTCTCTTCATCCCCTCATTTCTCCCCCACTGTCTTTTTCGAGCGGGTGGAAGGTTCGACGTCTGCGTCGCGATTGGACCCAGAGCCGGGCTTGTCGCGTACCTCATGAAGCTCCTGGGCAGGGTCCGATGCCTGGTCTACGAGGACGTGGACTACGAGCCGGGCCTCGTGGTCCCGCGGGTCCGCCAGCTTCTCCTCGCCAAGCTGGAGACCTACCTCATGAAGCGCGCCGATCTGGTCGTCTCCGTGGGGCGGGGCCTCGCCCAGCTCAGGCGGCGCGAGTCGGGCAGGGAGGTCTCCATCGTCTCGAACGGCGTGAACGTGGACGCGTTCAGTCCGGCCCGGAAGAGGTCTTCGCACGCTCCGACGCTCGTCTATTCGGGTAACGTCACCTACTGGAGCGGCCTCGACGTGGTCATTTCCGCGCTGCCCGAAATCGCCCGGAGCATCCCGCAGGTGAGGCTGACGATCATCGGCGGCGGGATCGC
>Ga0066710_100004551_pt1 | contig 12320 bp, 12 predicted proteins | sample GraSoiAngelo_159_FD_79666 | JGI IMG/M metagenome (GOLD analysis project Ga0066710, IMG submission 79666) | Grasslands soil microbial communities from the Angelo Coastal Reserve, California, USA - 14_1009_16_40cm | ecosystem: Environmental > Terrestrial > Soil > Grasslands | place: USA...
GGCAGGTGATCATATTTTTAGGCATCCGATGGTATCACCGAATAGCAGCCCTTCGGATCAGGCGTGATTGCAGAGTTTAACGGAAGACCGAATTTGGCATGGCGGAGAGAGAGGGATTCGATCGCACTAATTAAGCGATCTCTTGAGTTTTTAGCGAGATTGTCCTAAGTCTTTCAAAATCCCACTTGTAGACCATCGTTCAATCTGTCTCTCCTGTGCACTACTTTCGCTACAGTTCACTTCTGTCCGGGCCAAAACGGAATCGAAATGGAATCGAAACCTAGCCTGACCGTGTGTGCTTTCTTCCAGCATTCCTGCGGATGTGGGAGACAGGATAACCCAGATGATTAAAAAAGAGCGCAGACACTAGCGCGCATTCATAAAACTCGATGCAGGCTGGCGCTGATGCATTCAGATTTACCTAGTCTGTATTTCCGTCAGCACCCGTTCGATCGTCTGCCAATCCTTTAAATAGCGAGCTCCCTGAACTTCCCAAAACCGGCGTTGTCGCTCTAAAGTTGCGGGCGGATACTTCGGACCGAATATTCTCCGAAAGCGATCCGGATCGTACTCCGCCAGCAGCGCGCGCGGGGTCATGCGTGCATCGATGCTTCGTGACCCGTCTGATCCCAATCGCTCGAATTCCTCGTCGGATATGTCAACGAGATCAAGGGGAAAATGATCGGGATCCAATTCTCGTAATCGACGATGCACATAGACCATTTCGCGGGGATTGTAATGGTCAGGGTGATCTGTACGGTAGTCCGCGTACAATTGCCGGATGCCATTGGCGCACCCTACAATGCGCGTGGCGTAGGCGTGATAGGTTTCCGGTAGTTGCGATTTAAGGCTTTCTAGTCCGCTCAACGCATAGTCAAGATCGAACAAGCGGCTCGTCGCATCTACTTTTTCTGAATCCTCCCATTTTTTGGATGTTCCTGCCGGATCAGACAACGCATGAGACAGATCCTTTTCGATTCGTTGCAATTTCGCGTTTAAAAGGTACCGCTGCTCAGACGGTACTTTTAATGCCGCAAGTTCCGGATTTCCGTCGGGTTCCCGCCTTGCCTCGATCTCAGGCTCCAGCCGCCGCCTAGAGGGATTGTATTGGCCTTCTGGAAATTCAATGATTTCTCCCATACAGCAAAACGACGGTTAAGGTTTGTGCGCTTGATGAAGAAGTTTCGCGGGCAAAGGCAGGAGGAGGTAGACGAACGAATGGATCGGTAATGCGTGCTCGATGTCCTCAGCGTATCAAGGCGGACAAAATGGGCAAGGGATATGAATGGCCGGCTATCGTGACGAACTTCGGCTAGGCGATTTTCGCGTCAGCGAGTCCGTGCACTGTAAAACCAGCCCACCAATATGGACTGGCAAGAGGACAAGAACCTTCCGCCGCGTGGCTGATTTCTTTGGTCTCTTGGATCATCTTTTGGCGCACTTCCGGATCGTTTTCGACCAGTCGCTCGACCTGTTCGCGGATATCATCGCTGGTTAGACGCTGCATCTCCTCCTGGGCCATTCGAAGCGACCGAAGCACGTCGTATCCCTGTGCGAGATGCTGGGCCATTGCGCCCATGAGGAGCCACGCAGCTAGATCGCTTGTTCGCCACAAGGTGCTCACCACGGTCTTTGCCCCTGCGCACAAAAAGGCGAGCGGGAGGCCTAAATATTCGTCCCGGTATCTCTCGACCTTGGGAATGCCCGACTCGCAGCCGCTCAAGACAACTATCGGTGACTGCGTGAAGTGCAAATTCTCCAGCAGATGCGCGAGCGTGAGGAATTCGCTCTCACCGGGTTTATTACTTTCGCCGCATTCGGCTTCCTCCACGGATGGCGCCAGCGTGAGCCCACTCTCCATCGGAGTTTCAATCTCGAAACTCGCATGGCAGGCAAAGTGGATGAAAGGCGCATGTGCGATGGCAGAGAGCACCCGGGTGGGAGTGGCATTTTCGCCTGCGACGATGGCTGCGCCAAGTGCTCCAGCTACTGCCTCCGCCTCATGCCGAACAAAAACGAGGGGTTGTCTTTCTTCTTCATCGGAGTCGACCGATGGCGGGGGAGAGTAGGCGATGACAATCTTGTCGTGTCCATCGGCGGTTCGAATTGTTGAACTCTCGGCCCGCGAGCGGACCAGTTGCAATTGCCACATAACGGAGGCTGATGGGGCATATTGGATCGCGATGTGTTTACCCCAGCAGTCGCCATGGGGCAATGGCAGCGCATGTAATGGTACGAGGTGAAGGAATTGGTGCGGCACCAGAATGAGACGCCTTATGCGGCGCTGGGTGTTCGTTTCCCATGCTGTGATGGCGTCCCGAACGGCGAGAAGTGCTGACTCAAGCCGCTGGAATGTCTGCGAAAAAAACTTGGTTTCCCATTGTGCGATTGTTCCTCCTCGTCGAAGTCTCATCAAGCCTTCGAACCAATCTCCAGCTATATCGTTTAGTTCGTTCCGAGTCAGGGACGTTTCAAGGCAGACAAGATTATCCAATTCTCGCTCCGAGGAGAAGACGATAAACACGACCAGATTCCTGTCGGTGACGAAGAATTCGACCAGAGCGGTATCTTCTGTTGCCGATAGTTCCCGCACGAGTGCGCGGATCTCGGAGGAACGTACCGGCGCGATAGGACAATCCGGGTCATAGTCGGGATCTCCGAATCGTTCCCGTACGACCTCAAGTTCACGGATGTAGCGAGCCTCGGCCGCGTTGCGTTGGGCCCGCACCAGTTCCATCCGCTCCGGAGGCTGTACTATCTCAGTGGTCTCCGAATTGACATACATAAGGTCTGACTGTAACCATCGGCGGCGCAGCGCCAAGAAATCTTGCAGCTCTTCCGGTCGTGCGCCCTTCGGCACGCGTGCGCGCTGGGCGAGTTCGTCTTGCAGAATTCTTGTTCGGGCGCGCTCGGCGACACCGAGCGCATACAAGTCCAGATGCCGTGGTATCCGTGTACCTGTCTCAGCTAGCATCCGCCGGTAGTCGAAGATGGCTCTTGCGCCAAGCTCTGAGAGCTCGCCCTCTTCCCGGGAGAACCGTAGCTTCAGACGAGGCGTCCGAGCTAGGGTTGCACTGCGTTTAGCAATGCGGCCAGCAAGGGCCGTGGCCCGAAATGCGCCTGGCCAATCAGCCTGAGCCTCATACGTCCGGCCGAGGACGACGAGCGCGTTACGCGCCGCACCTTGCAGATCTCGGCGACGGGCCGTCTGGACCGCGTCCCGCAGACTGCTCACGATACTTTTGAGATAGCGCTCGCGTTCGGGTGCGAGATCCGCGGCACGGGGAGAGGTAAGGAGCGTTCGCGCCAGTCGTGGATAGCCAAGTGCCCACGCGAGGTCTTCGTCCCAGTTTTCATACGCTGACTCAAAGCATTCTCGAGCGAGTTTCAGTGTTGCCTCATCCCATGGCGCTTTATCCGCTGCGTCCAGGTATGCGGCGGACTCGGCAAGCGCCAGCATGCCCAACTCCGTATCACCGCTTCGGAGCGGGATGAAATCGCTAGCGAGCTCATAGTGCCGGATCGCTTCTGCGTCGTCCCCCAGCTCGCTGTACGCGGTCGCGAATCCCCAGTGGATTTTCATAAGCACCGACGGCGGCATCATAATGACGCCGAGCACCTTTCCGGGGATGCCGCGCCAATACGGCTTCCATAAGAGCGATGCGAATAGGGGAACACCTTTCATCATTTGAACGCGGAACGAGCTATCCGAATAGGACAGGTCTACCAGGGCGCGGATTTTTGTCGCATGCATCTCGAGGATCTTCCGGGCTCGTTCGAATGCCTCGATCGCTCGCTCCGCGTATTCATTCGGGTTTTCCGTCGGGTAGGCAAGATAGACGATGCCGAGTTGCGCAAGTACATATCCGGTGAATTCGAGCATCGGGAGGCCTGCCAGTAACTCCAGCGCACACGTGTACTCGCGGATTACCTTTTCCAGGGCCAGCGTGGGGTCCCCGACCTTGAAGGTCAGATAGAGCGATGCGAGACTGCAGTGAAGTAGCGCCAAATGGGCTTCTGGTGGTGTGTGGCCGGGTTGCCTCAGCCACCTGCCGCGTCGTCGGGCGGGTTCCATTCCGGCACTGTAAAGCTTTAATGCTCGCTCGGCGTATGTTGCTGCCTTCTCAAGTTGCTTCACATCCATTTGTATGAGTACATCCTCCGGGTAGTGCGCTAGGCTGTTGGCGAAGGTGCTGTACATATAGGAAGCTGCACGCAACGCGACCCGATGCTGTTTGGGATTTTGGATTTGGTGCGCTTGTGTTTCCAGCGCTTCGGCAGCTTGAAGCTGTGTATCAAGATTAGTGGCGAGTCCCCGGAGGATTCCTTCTTGCGGGAAAGTCTTTAGAAGTGCGACATACCCCTTCAAATGCTGCGCCACCGCCCAAAGACCCGGCTGCTTGCGCAGCCACCAGGAATTCATGTTCATGGGCGCTCCCGGTTCGGCAGGCACCACAAATATAAGCGGCGGTCAGGGATGTTGCGGTAGGCGGAACGCGATCTGGGTTTCCGCGCCTTCGCCATGCAGGTCGAGCACCCCTATATTTCCAATGGTGTGTCTCGGGACTGTGAAGTGCGCGTTCCCGTGTGGATTCGTTTGCGCGGCATGCAGCCGTTCACCCGATTCGAGACGCACGGCCGTGAAGAGACGGATTTTTTCCGGAATCTTCTTGCCCGCGATGTCAACGGCCAGGACATCCTCGTCCGGCAAAAAGCTCAATTCCACGCTGTACGTGTTGTTCCCGACCGGTACCTCCAACACTTTAGCAACACGTTTGCGCCGTGTCCCACCCCGCCCTGCTGGCGCGGTCATCTGTTCCGAAAGAATCCGCATCGCGCCCAGCATGGCTCCTGGCCCGTATTTCTTGCCAAGGTCGAGTGTCCAACGCCTGGCATTTTCAAACATCTGTCCCCAGTTGAGGGTCGAGCCTTCCGCGACTGCGATGTTCGCCCCCGTTCGAATACGGTGGTCCCGCATACTGTCCTCGATTTCGGCTTCGAGTTCTGGGTCGCCTGCCAGGATTCGATCCTCGAGTTGTTCACTGCTCCATCGGAGCAGCGTCAGGTATTCCTCGCGACAACTGTCGCAATGGACGATATGGGCGCTCACATGCTCGGACGTAGGCGCATCCAAGGTATCCGCTTCCAAGGCCACGATGAGGGCGGGATCCGGACAGGGCTCGCCGGGACTCGACGGTTGCGGATTAGTTCGCGCGGTCTTTATAGACGCGCGAATGAACCCCACCATCTCTGTGCAATCCGCACACGTGCTGAGGTGCTTATCGGCTTTCTGCTGGTCCGCCGCAGACAGCGCTCGCCCATAGGCGTAGCTCATGATCAGGCCTTCGATCGTTTTGCAGGCATGGGAAGTCAGTTTCATACGGATGGGTTGATGTACCGGGCAAGATCAACCTTGAAGTGCTTCTTCACAATATGTAAGACCTTTTTGGTGTCGTCATTCAGGAAATGGTACGCATCGTCTACCGTGGTGTGGCGACATTTTGCGATCGCGGCTTCCGGATAATCGGGATTCTTCCGTTTAATACTCAACCACACTGCGCTCTCCCGATCGCGCTTGTTGCGGCTTTCCGCGTGTATAGTCACGCCGCGGTCGAAGAGATCTTGCAGCTCTATGTCCCGCATCCACGCATCGGGATTCGCCCAGTGCTTAGATGTGTAGTTGAGGTTGGCTGTAGGTGCAGTGGTCGTAATCGCCCGCTCCCACATGTCCCCTCGATCGATACGGGGACTCCGGTTTCCTTCCTCGTCCGTAACCTCTTGTTCCAAGGAGACGAAGTCCGCCTTTTCCGTTTGGCGGGTGCGTATATCCCGGATTTCGTTGATGTGCGCCGTGCGAGCAATCGTCCGCAACCAGCCATGGAAGGCAGCGGGCGTGTCCAACACCTTCAAACCTTCCCACATTTGTAGGTTCGCGTTGCCGACACAGTCTTTTGCAAACTCGTGCGGATCCTGGCTTTTGGGATAATCACCTTTCCCAAACACATACCCTCGAATGATGGCGGTAAACCGCGGCATACAGTAGCTAGCAATCTGCTCTGCAAGATCCCGTCGAGTGCGATCTGCACAATACCGGCTTATGCGCCGTATGGTGACTGACTTTTCGCAGGTGAAGTCTTCTAGAGTTTTCAGATGAGTTTTGTTTTTGGGATCGTCGAGAAGCTTGCGGGCGCATTCCAGTACCTCGTCTACTTCACTGCACAGTTCATTCTGGCAGTAGGTCTCGAAGGCGAGTGCGGCGGTTTTTTGCTCCTCTGGAGTTCCGTGCCCCTGCTCTGTTAGGTATGTCTTTACATGTTCGAGGGGCCGATTCGCAGGCGATGTAGTGCGCACTTTCACCTGACACCTCGTGGGGGCCTCACTGTTGCATATCCGTTGATCATTTTCAAGAGCTTTGTTCCTTTCTTGCTTCAACCTTTTTTCACATCTCTTTTCGCCTCTCTTTTACCCTGTCCTACCACAAGAGAGTTTCCTCACCACAATCTCTTTTGTTTTCATTGGGTTATATTTTCCCTATCACTGCGTATTAGGGTGAGGGATGGAGCCTCTTAGTTTGGTGCATTGCCATCGGCACACGCCGTCTCCTCCTATTCTTCCTCCCTGCTGGCATGGTCCTCGCACAGGGTCAGTAACGTTCCGCTTCGCATTCCGTTGCCGGCGTGCCGGAACTGCATACGCCACATACCGTCTTTTTGCATATCCGCATGAGTTCCGAGGAGTATCGCAAAGGGTTTTTCTGTTGCCCAAAGGTGCTCGCTGCGTGTTCTGCCTTTGGGCGAGAGGGTCAGCAGGATCACCGCATCGAAGGGAAAAGTTAGGGCAACCGTGGCATAGCCCTCAAACTTCTTTTGAATGTCCCTGTTCAGTTCCGTTCCCCGGTCTATTTCCACCATGCAGGTAGAGGTGCGGTCCGTAACCACCGAGAATGCGGCATCCGGTATGACCGGATATTTCCAGCCTAGGGCAGATAGCTCCCAGTGGGCATAGAAGAATCGTAGTTTGCTGTCGCTTGTCTCTACAGCAATACGGACATCATTTATGGCGGTGAGGTGTTCCAGATGTTCCGGTACGGTACGGTGTATTTGAATGTTGGGACGGGTTACCCGCATGACGCTCACACCGGCATCATCCAGGGCATGGAACGAATCAATGAAATACCGGGTCTGGAGCGCTTTGAGGTAATTTGCTTCGACAAGTTTCCGCAGGCGTTTGCGGACGGCATCCAGGGTCTTGTCTTTGAAGAATAGGGCATGGATCTGGTTTGTGGTGAGCCACTGCGAGTCCGCGCATTTGCCGAGAATCCGCTTATCTCTCGTTGTTAACTTCACCATAGGGTGTCTCCGGTAGTTTCGTGGTGAGTCCGCAGCCGTAGCAGCGCGCCATCCGCGGCAGGCGGCCGCAGATGGGGCATTGCCGCAGGAGATGTCCGCGGTAAGTGTAGGTACAGGAACATTTCCAGATACCGACAAGGAAGATCGGGCGACCGCACCGGCAGCGGATCGCGGGCGCGGAAGCTATGCGGAGAAACTGGATGTGAGTCCGCAGCCGCCAGGCGCCTTTAAGGACGAGGACGGGGCTTGCAAGGATTGTAAGCGCGATATCGCGAATGAAGTCATTCATACGTACGCCTCTTCCTTTCTCCGGTAGTTCTCGGTAAGCACCGCGTCCAGGTCTTCTGGGGACTTCTCTTCCACGTGCGTGGCTCGTGTCTGGGTCAGTCCGGCGTGATGACGCCGCGAGACCCGTTGCCCGAAGGAAGGGTCAGAACGAAGCGCCTCCACGACGTCGCGGAATTCCGCACCCGTCGGAATATGGATCGGGGGCGTGCGCAGACGGATGGCGTAGGGACTGCGCGTCTTCAGCCACAGATATCCTTCTCGGTCCGGCAGGCTGGCGATGGAAGCGTGCGCCAGGGAACGCTCTTCTTCCGGGCCGTAGATCGCAGCTTCCCGGAAAGGATGTGTCTCTGGCCGGCGAAGGCGATGGGTCAGCGGCAAGGCGGGTTTCAAAAACGCGGCGTCGGCCGGCGAGCCCCGCAGTGTAAGCGACCAGCGCATGTTGGTGTGCAACATCTCCAGGATCCGTCCGTCCGGCACGGCGGTAGACAAATTTTGACAAAGCAGGTGGAAGAAAGATCCATACGCCCGCGCCATGTTCAGGAGATCCGGCATATTCTCCTGCTGCTGCTTGGTCAGGAAAAAATTCTGCGCTTCGTCCGCCACCCACACGTACGTTACCGGGGGATTCACGGGACGAGCAAAGATGGATTGCCGGATATCGGCCAGGACCAGTCCCTGCAGGAGCAGCCGCACGCCACGGGAGATCGTAGGACCGGAACAGTTGATAAGCACGATCTTGCCTTCATTTTGAAGGGTGCGGAAGTCCGGCGCCGTCTCGCCGGCGAGCGCCAGTTTCACACCTTCCGAGGCAAAGAGCGACTCCATGCGAGCCCGCAGCGCCTCCTTGGTCTGTTTGCCTTCCATCGCAAAGTGGCGGGTGAAGTAGGTGCGCGTCTCTTCATTGGGACATTTCGCAACCAATTTCTGCCGGAAATCCTCGTCTCCGAGCACGTGGTTGAGGTAGGTGAGGGGAAGTCCCGCCCCGGAGAGCAAGACCAGGATCTGTTTTAAGACATTGGCGCCGCGTAGGGACAACTTCTCGCTCGAGGGCAAGAGGTCGCGCAGTGTCTCTAAGCGGTTGGTGATGAAACAGTCTTCTTCGGCGTACGGCCAACGCGCCAGGATGTTGTACGAGGAGAGCGCCTGGCGGTTGGAGAAATCAATGACCACGATGCGCTCCAGCAACTGCTCACGCTCGAGTTCCGGTAGTTGGTTGGCCCTCCAGGCAAGGAGCCAGAGCGCCCGATCGAACAGTTCACCTTTGGGATCGATGACACCAAAGGCAAGAGTTCGCGACTGTGGCAGGAGCCGCACCAGGCGTTCGAGCATGAGGAGGGAAGCCATCGTCTTGCCGGCACCCATGCCGCCAGTCACGAGGCCCACGGCATGAACAAGATCCGCGAGCGGCACGCGCACATCCTCGCCCCACGGAGTCCTGCCGAAGTACACGCTGGGTCCCGGTACATCGGCGAGAGTGGAGAGCAGCCGGGACGTGTGCACTCGAGACGCGCGCAGAGGCGCTGCGGCAAGCTCCTGGAGGTACCGGGCGGTCGCCCGTTCCAGGTCTTTGCCGGCGAATTTTTCCAGCAGCCACATGCTCTTCATTAGTTAGAGATCCTCCTCATCTGCAGGTAGTACGGGTGTGCGTTCAGCTCCGCCCGATTGTTGTGTTCGCCGCGAACGCGATCGTCCGCCTTCCCGTACGGCATAGGCGACGAGACTTACCATCGCAAGTCCCATGACCACGGCAAGCCTCGGTACGGCTCGTATGAGGAGCTGTACTAGCGCGGGCAGGAGTAGCAAGGCGAGAATTCCCACGAAAACTTTCGCTGCTCCGCGGATCATGGTTTCGGGTCTGGCGAAATCGTCGATGCGCATGTGTTTGTTTTCTCCATTCTTGAGGAGCTGGTCTCCCCCTCGGCGTTCAGTCTTTCTCCTAGACGCCTCGCCACTCTTGGCCGTGATGATTGTTTTTTGGGCAGCATAATCTTTTATTCATCACGTGCAGGACACATCCAATGACGTCCGTGGGGAGACCTTTAGATATAGATAGGCTCTGAAGATTTTCTTAAGGCAGGGTGGTCAAGCGCCGCTGGATCTACGCGCCGGTCAGTATCCAATCAATGCTTCGGCCGGAGAACTTTTTAAGTCTGAGCAGGATCTCCACAGTGGGCGTGCTTTGGCCTAACTCATATTTCGACAGCTGCGCCTGGCTGATGTCGAGTATTCGGGCAAACTCACCTTGCGTCAGGTCGAAGCCCCGGATCTCCCTGATTCTACGGGCTATCGCCGCGAGGTTCGGCGTGGACGAGGACTCGGTGCGCTTGGTATTTTTCTCCACAGTTGTATTTTAACTGTTATACGAGTAAACTATTCCTTCCATGAGAGGTACCGCAGCCATTCTCGATATATACCGCCACCGCCCTCGGCGGATCAATGCGGTCGCGGCGAGCGGAAGATCATCAGTCAACTCCCCATCTAGACGTCTAGGGAGCTAGGAGGATCGAGTCATGCCGGGGATGAACGTGCGCGGCGACCAGCATTTGAATTTTACGCCTGACGAAGCGGCTGCATGGCTGGGGAGAGTAGAAGTTCGGCATCACGCGCCCCCTATGGATCACGACGATGATGATGCCATCGTTGGAGTGATTGGTGTCCTAGGGCTCGCCGTCATCCTTACGATCATCGGCGTCGCATTCTCCGGATCGACCCCAAGCCAAATGACGTCGAACGCATCCGAGACCTCCGTCCAATTGAGAAATGCCGTCACTCAAGGGACGTCAACGACAGATGCACCGCAGCAAGACCATATTTCACAGAACGTTTCTGCGCCCGTAGCAATTTCGGAGAGCGTTCACCCGCTCGTAGCGCACTTGCCTGGCGGCTGGTTCTTAGGGCGCCTAGTCGGAGAACTTCCCTTGAGCGATGCGGAGGGCAGAACCATCGGTGCCCTACCGAACGGGACCAAGTTTTTCGGAACGGCTGCGGCATCCGCGGTACAGCTGATTGTTGCGGCCGACGGCAGTTCTTGGGGGTACGGGGAACTGTTGATGCCGGAGGACGTGTCGAACGCCCCGATCGCAGTAGAGCCTGCATGGGAAAAAGCCGCCGCTCTCATCGCCGAGATCGAAGCCAGCGGCATTGCAGACGCCCTTCGCAATGGTCCGAAGCCCGCGACCCCGAAGGACGGGTTTCTTCCCGCGGGGTGGACGTCGGGCTGCCTCGACCAAGACGCGTCGCTCGCCTATGGAGTCTACGGCGTCAAGTTCGGGACCGTTCCTAAAGGTACCTGTCTCCTTTATGAGATCAGGGATGTGGAAGGCTGGCGGTCGGTCGTCGCGTCCGACGGGAGTTATCGGGGATCCGCGCGCATCCCGATCCTCTACGAAGTGCCGAAGCGCACCCCTATGCAGCCGGAATACCGAGGAGGCGTGGACCTCATTCACCGTCTCGAAGATGGCCGAGCCCCGTCTCTGGGACTGGATGAGATGAGGGAGGCGCTGGCGAAGAATATGCCGACTCCATCGCCGGAGGGCGGAGAAGAACAATAATGGACCTTTTATGCCTGACTTTTTCAACATTTTTTTAAAAAGACGATCAGAGCGAGCAGTTGCCAGACGTCCTGGTCGGAAGAGAGGAGGTGCTCACATGTCGATCCAATCGATCTTTGCAAAAAAGAACGATGACCGGCAGGTCCCCGAGATCGAAGTCAAAGGCGACGAGGTCACGCTCGTCGGCAAAGACAACGATGCGGAAGACCGCACGGTGAAGATGTCCAAAACCAAGTTTGCCTAAAACAGGTTTTGGGTCCGCACACTAACCCGGGGACTTAGTTCACCATTTTTAAATAAACTAAAGAAGTCTTCGAGCAAATGAAAATAGATAAGGTACGGTACGCGATGGAATGGCAGCTCATGCGCAATACCTTTCCGGAGTTCCGAGCTTTCGCTCGCCCGCCGAAGTTCGGCTGGGAAGGATTTTTACAGGGTAAGAAAAGCGGCCGGCTGTATGGCGTCGTACTCGTCTCCACGGAGACCACCTATCCGGCCTATCGTCCCCAAGTATTCATCACGCCGCGTTTTGGAGGCAATTGGCTGGCGGACGGGAGTTTGTGCATTGATAACCACCAGAGCCCCTGGGATGCGGCCTTGCACAGTTTTGCAAACACGCTCCTTCGCGTCATCGAGTACATGGAGAAAAACAATGCGTAGGCTCGTATTCTCTGGCGGAATCTTTGAACGCATCAACGAGATCGTGCATGCGGTCGATACAGAGACCGGCGTGAGGATCTTCGGCGATATCGGAGAGGATCGGTACGTCGTGCGGCACGTCGTAGGACCCGGCGAAAACGCTCTGCACTCTCCCTTCGACTACAGCTGCGACAACGACCACGCGGAACGGGAGTACAGCCGACTGCTCAAAGACGATCCGACGCTCCAGTGGCTTGGAGAATTGCACGTCCATCCGAGCGGCCTTCCTAACCTCTCGCGGACAGATCGCCAGACCGCCCGCGATGTGATCTGTAGCACGGAGGACGTCATCCACCCCGCTGAATTCATCGTGGGCGTCATCCAGCGCACGCCAGGCCCCGATTTTGAAGTTTTTCCGGTCGTGTTTTCGAAAACCAATTTGAAAGGAGAAGTTCTTGGAGTTGACTATGGCAAATAACATATTCGCGCGAAA
>Ga0066710_100004552_pt1 | contig 12319 bp, 2 predicted proteins | sample GraSoiAngelo_159_FD_79666 | JGI IMG/M metagenome (GOLD analysis project Ga0066710, IMG submission 79666) | Grasslands soil microbial communities from the Angelo Coastal Reserve, California, USA - 14_1009_16_40cm | ecosystem: Environmental > Terrestrial > Soil > Grasslands | place: USA...
ACGAAGAGTTGCGAGGGTCGCTGCTCGACGGCCCGGCGCCGAAGGACAACCCGGATTTTGTAAAAGCCCGCACCATTCTGGAAGACGCTGATTTGTTCGACGCCGCCTTTTTCGGTCTAAACTTGAAGGAAGCCGAGATCACGGATCCCCAACATCGGCTCTTTTTGGAATGCGCGTGGGAAGCGCTCGAAAACGCCGGATACAATCCCGACACCTATGGCGGCCTGATCGGCCTGTTCGCCGGATCGAGCACGAACACGTATCTGCTCTCGAACCTCCTGACCAACCGCGGCCTGATCAAGCTGCTCGGCGGCTTCCAGACCATGCTCGCCAACGACAAGGATTATCTGCCGACCCGCGTCTCCTACAAACTGAATCTCCGCGGTCCGAGCCTGAACGTGCAAACCGCCTGTTCCACTTCGCTGGTCGCGGTCTGCCTGGCCTGCCAGAACCTGCTGAACTACCAGTGCGACATGGCGCTGGGGGGCGGCGTCTCCCTCACTTTCCCGCAAAAAAAAGGCCAGCTTTACCAGGAAGGCGGCATCATTTCGCCCGACGGTCATTGCCGGGCCTTCGATGCGGATGCGGCCGGAACGGTCTCCGGCGACGGCATCGGCATCGTCGTGCTGAAGCGCTTGTCCGACGCACTCGCGGACGGCGACTCCATCTGCGCGGTCATCAAAGGCTGCGCCATCAACAACGACGGTTCCCTGAAGATCGGTTATACCGCGCCGAGCATTGACGGGCAGGCGGAGGTGGTCGCGATGGCGCACGCCAACGCCGGAGTCCAACCGGACACCATCTCCTATGTCGAAGCGCACGGCACGGGCACGCCGATGGGCGACCCGATTGAAATTGCCGGATTGACCAAGGCGTTTCGCGCGGAGACGACCGCCAGAGGCTTTTGCGCCATCGGCTCCGTGAAAACCAACATCGGCCATCTCGACGCCGCGGCTGGCGTGGCGGGACTCATCAAGACCGTCCTCGCGTTGCAGCACAGACAACTGCCGCCCAGCCTGCACTTTCAGCGGCCCAATCCGAAAATCGATTTTGCCAGCAGCCCGTTCTACGTGAACGACAAGTTCCGCGATTGGAAGACGCGCCTGACACCGCTTCGAGCCGGCGTCAGCTCGTTTGGCATCGGCGGCACCAACGCGCACGTCGTGCTCGAAGAGGCGCCCGCGGTCGAACCGTCAAGTGACTCGCGGCGGTGGCAACTGCTGTTGCTCTCGGCCAAAACCGAATCCGCGCTCGACGCGCTCACGGCGAATCTGGGCGAGCACTTCAAGAAAAACCCCGCTATCAGCCTGGCCGACGCGGCCTTTACTTTGCAGGTGGGTCGAAAGCCCTTTGGCCACCGGCGGATGGTCGTTTGTCAGAGCGTCCCGGACGCGGTGGAGGCGCTGGCCACTCGCGATCCGAATCGCGTCATCACCGGACAGCCGAACGAAATTGAGACCCCGGTGATGTTCATGTTCCCCGGTCAGGGGGCGCAGCACGTCAACATGGCGCGGGAGCTCTACGAGAACGAGCCGGTGTTCCGCGAGGAGATGGACCGGTGTTGCGACCTGCTCAAACCCCATCTGGAACTGGACCTGCGACCCATTCTTTATCCGGGCGCGGATCAAGTCGAGCAAGCCGCGCAGCAACTGACTCAAACAGTCATCACCCAACCGGCGCTCTTCGTTATCGAGTATGCCCTGGCGCAGTTGTGGATGAGCTGGGGCGTTCGCCCGCAGGCGATGATCGGCCACAGCATTGGCGAATACGTGGCCGCATGTCTCGCGAGGGTCTTTTCGCTTGAAGACGCCTTGGCGCTGGTCGCCGCGCGCGGGCGGCTGGTCCAAAAACTACCGGGCGGCGCGATGCTGGCCGTCCGTTTGCCCGAACACGAAACCAGGCCGCTGCTGGGCCGAAGACTTTCATTGGCGGTGGTCAACGGGCCTGCGCTGTGCGTCGCCTCCGGACCTTTCGATGCCATCGAAGTGTTGGAAAAGAAACTCCACGAGCGAAACGCGGCCTGCCGCCGGCTTCAAACATCGCACGCGTTTCATTCGGAAATGATGGAGCCGGTGCTGCACGTGTTCATGACCAAGGTCAGGAAGACGGCGCTGACCTCCCCGCAGATTCCCTACGTGTCGAACCTCACCGGCCAATGGATCACGGCGCCGGAGGCGACCAATCCGAATTACTGGGCGGCGCATTTGCGCCAGACGGTGCGCTTCGCCGACGGCCTGGCGGAACTGGCGCGGGGACAAAAGGGAATCCTCCTGGAGGTCGGTCCAGGACAGACCCTGACGACGCTGGCGCGGCAACATCCGGCCGCCAGCGCGGGTCAGGTGGTCATCGCTTCGCTGGCTCACGCGAAAGAGAAACCGCTTGAGCAGGCGTCGATGCTCAAGGCGCTGGGCCGGCTCTGGCTGGCGGGCCTGGCGGCCCCGGGGCCTGGTTTTTTCGCGCAGGAACGGCGGCATCGGCTGCCCCTGCCGACTTATCCGTTCGAACGGAAGCGTTACTGGGTCGAACCGGCCGATCTCGGCGAAAGCGACAACCCGGTTCCGCAAAACGTCGCTTCCGGGCGGACTGAACCCCCAACCGGCACACAAAAAAAAAGCAAAGGGAACGAAGGACATCGGTTCGATTCGACGCCATTGGACCGGCGCGAAAATGACACGCTCTCGGAACTGAAAGCGGTTTTCCAGGAATTGTCTGGCGCGAACCTGTCGCTGGCCGGCGGTTCGGCAACCTTTCTGGAGTTGGGATTTGATTCCCTGTTCCTCACCCAGGCCAGTCAGGCCGTGCAGAAACGATTTGGCGCAAGCCTGACGTTCCGCCAGTTGCTGGAGGAGTTTCCAACGCTGGAAAAACTGGCGGCCTATCTCGACACGCAAAAACCCAGGGCAGGTAACGATGTGCCCGAATCCGCAGGCGCTCCGCGCGTCGAACAGGGTCCGGTGCGTCCGAGCGTCCGGCGTGTCGAGGCCGGAACTGCGAACCTGGAGACGTTTCCGCTCACGGCCGAGCAGCGTGAAATCTGGTTTGCGACCCAACTGGGCGCGGCGGTTTCCGCGGCTTACAACGAATCCTGCACGTTACGGCTGCGCGGTCCGTTCCAGTTGGACGCCTTGCGCCAGGCGCTTCAACAACTCGTCGAGCGGCATGACGCGTTGCGGACGACGTTCCGTCCGGCCGGAGACGCTCAGCGAATTGCCCCTGCCCTGCGGATGGACGCGCCGCTCGTTGATTTTTCGGACGGGGACGAACGCCACCAGGAAGCGCGCGTGAACGACCTCATTGCCCGCGAAGTTCGGCTCGAGTTCGATCTGGTCAACGGCCCGTTGCTGCGCGCGCGAATCGTCCGGCTGGCGGCCGACCATCATCTGCTCGTCTTGATGGCGCACCACATTATTTGCGACGGATGGTCGATGAGCGTGCTCCTTTACGAACTGGGCGAACTCTATTCGGCCAACCGACGCGGTGTGCCGTGCGCGCTCCCGGAGCCGATGCCGTTCAGCCGTTACGCGCAGCGCGAGGCCGTCGAACAGCGCGGCCCTGAATTTGCCGTCGCAGAGGCATATTGGCTGAAGCAGTTTTCGGATTCCGTCCCGGTTTTGGAATTGCCGAGTGACCGGCCGCGTCCGGCGAGGAGAACTTACGCGGGATCGCATCGCGCCCGCTCGCTGAAGCCGGAACTGGCTGCGGCGTTGAGACGGTTCAGCGCCGAGTGCAATTGCACGACCTTCACGACCCTGCTCGCCGCCTTCGAGTTGCTCTTGCACCGGGTGAGCGGGCAAACCGACATCGTGATCGGCGCTCCGGCCGCGGGGCAGGTACTGGGCGGTGCCGAATATCTCGTTGGCCACTGCGCGAATTTGCTCCCCTTGCGCAGTCGTTTCGATGCTCGCCAAACGTTCCGCGATTATCTGGCGGGCATTCGGCGGACGGTGTTGGACGCGTTCGAGCATCAGCAATATCCGTTCAGCAGCCTGATCCGAAAACTGAACCTGCCGCGCGACCCGAACCGCGTGCCGCTGGCGAATGTGACCTTCAACGTCGGCCGGGCGCGGGGCAGCCTGAACTTCGAGGGGCTGGCCGTCGAAATGGCGCGCAATCCCAAGGGCTTCGTCAATTTCGACGTCAACTTCAACGTCACGGAGACGGAAGAGGCTGTTTGGTTCGATTGCTATTACAGCACCGAGTTGTTCGACGACACGACCGTTGCGCGGCTGCTGGGCCAATACCAATTGCTGCTCGAAAAAGCCGTCAGCGATGGCGAACAAAGGCTCGCTGAGTTGTCGCTCTTGAGTGAAGCGGAGCGGCGCCAACTGCTGGTGGAATGGAACGAAACCGCCGCCGAGTCACCGTCGAATGCCTGTATCCACGAACTGGTTGAAGCCCAGGTTGCGCGCACGCCACAAGCCACCGCGCTGATCTGCGGGGCAGAGCGGCTGACCTATGCCGAACTCAACCGCCGCGCGAATCAGTTGGCGAAACAATTGCGCGACCTCGGGGTGGGGGCGGAAACGCTCGTCGGTGTTTGCCTCGAGCGCACGGCGGCGATGGTCGTGGGCCTGCTGGCTATATTGAAAGCCGGCGGCGCTTATGTGCCGTTGGACCCGGCTTACCCAAAGCAACGGCTGTCCTTCATACTTGAGGATGCCCGTGTGCCCGTGTTGCTGACCCAGGACTCGCTTCGAAACGATTTGAGATTTGAAATTCCAAATTTGAAAATCGTCCGTCTCGACCCGCAAGGCAACGCAACACGCAATACGCGACCCGAACCGCTTCCCCATTCCGTATTCCGCCTTCCGCAAACAGTCGTCGCATCGGACAATCTTGCCTACGTGATCTACACTTCGGGCTCGACTGGCAGGCCGAAGGGCGTCGCCATCGAGCATCGTAGCGCCGTGGTCTTTATCCACTGGGCGAAAAGGACCTTCGCGCCCGAGGAACTGGCCGGCGTGCTCGCGGCCACTTCGATCTGCTTCGATTTGTCGGTGTTCGAATTGTTTGTTCCGTTGAGCTGGGGCGGAACAGTGGTCCTGGCCGAACACGCCCTGCAATTGCCAGGCCTGCCGGCGCGCCGCGAAGTAACGTTGATCAACACAGTTCCTTCGGCGATCGCGGAGTTGTTGCGGATGGGCGCCGTGCCTGAGTCGGTACGCACCGTCAATCTGGCGGGCGAACCGCTCTCAACCCGGCTCGCGCAACAGCTCTATGACCTGCGGACGATCCGGAAGGTCTATGACCTCTATGGCCCGTCTGAGGACACCACTTACTCGACGTTCGCCCTGCGAAGTCCGCATGGCCCCGCAACGATTGGCCGGCCGATCGCCAACACCCAGGTTTACATTTTGGACAGGCACCTGCAACCGGCGCCCATCGGTGTGCCGGGTGAGTTGTGCCTCAGCGGCGATGGTTTGGCCCGGGGTTATTTGAATCGTCCCGAGCTGACCGCTGAAAAATTCGTTCCCAATCCGTTCAGTGATCGGCCCGGCACGCGGCTCTACCAGACCGGCGATCGGGCCCGTTATCTGCCCGACGGCAATATCGAGTCCCTCGGCCGGATGGACCACCAGGTCAAAATCCGCGGTTTCCGCGTCGAACCGGGCGAAATCGAATCGGTGTTGAGCCGGCACCCCGCCGTGCGTGAAAGCGTCGTGGTCGCCCGACAGGACGCGCCGGGAGACATACGGCTCGTGGCGTATGTGGTGGCAAAACCGGCGACCGCGCCCAACATCAGCGAGCTGCGCGATTTTCTGAAAAAGCAATTGCCCGATTACATGGTGCCGTCAGCCTTCCTGCCGCTTGAAAAAATGCCGTTGATGCCTAATGGCAAGCTGGACCGACGCGCGTTGCCCGCGCCAGACCAAAGCCGGCCGGACCTGGAGAGGGTGTACGCGGCTCCGGGCACAACGACCGAGGGAGCGCTGGCGGAAATCTGGAGCGAAGTGCTCGGGATGGACCAGGTTGGAATTCACGATAATTTCTTCGAGTTGGGCGGGCACTCGTTATTGGCCACGCAGGTGCTCACGCGGGTGCGCGAGGCGTTCCAGGTGGAGTTGTCGCTGCGCCGTTTTTTTGAAGCACCCACGATCGCGGAGCTGGCCGCGGCAGTGGAGGAAGCCCTGATCCAGGAAATCAAGGAACTGTCCAACGCGGAGGCCGGACGGCTGGTGGAAGAAAGGGAATTGCTGGCGAAGGAGGGCCCGTGAGCATCCGGGAGGAAATCACTTTGCCGCGACGTGAGCTCTCCGATTCCCAGCAAGCGCTGCTGGAAAAACGGCTGCAGGCGGCGCGGACGATCACGGCGAGGAAGAACCAGCGACTCGCCATCCCGCGCCGGGCACAGCGGGGGAATGCGCCGCTTTCTTATGCGCAGCAGCGACTCTGGTTTCTCGACCAATTAGAGCCGAACAGTTCGTTCTATAATGTTTGCCAGGCCGTCCGTTTGACCGGGGTACTCCATCTCGCCGCGCTGGAACGGAGCCTCAACGAAATCCTCCGCCGCCATGAGGTCCTGCGCACCAGCTTCGTTTCTGTTGAAGGAAATCCCAGACAGGTGGTTGCCGAGAGTCGCGCGCTCAAATTGTCGGTGATTGACTTGGGTCAGCCAGCCGGCACCGGGCGCGACGCGCAACTGCAGCGCGTGCTGCGGGAAGAGGCGCGGAGAGTTTTCGACCTGTCGCCCGATTTGCCGCTGCGCCCGCTACTGGTCCGGCTGGAGGCAAAGGAGCACGTGCTGATGATCACCCTGCACCACATCGTGTCCGACGGCTGGTCGATCGGCATTTTTTTCAGCGAGTTGGCGGCCCTTTACGAATCGTTTTGCGCCGGAAAACCGGCGTCGTTGCCCGAACTCCCGATTCAATTCGGCGACTTCGCGCTTTGGGAACGGGACTGGCTGAATGAGGCGGCGCTGGAACGTCCATTGGCTTATTGGGAACGGCAATTGGGCGGCGACCCGCCGTCGCTGGAATTGCCCACCGATCATCCACGTCCGGCGGTGCCAACGATGCGCGGCGGCTGCCAGACGCTGCAGCTCTCGCTGGCGTTGACCCAGGCGCTCAAACATTTGAGCCAGCAGCAGGGAGCGACCTTGTTCATGACGTTGCTCGCGGCGTTCCAGACTTTGTTGCACCGTTATACCGGTCAGGAAGACATCCTGGTCGGCTCGGTTGTCGCCGGGCGAAACCAGTCGGCGATCGAGAAACTGATCGGCTTCTTCGCCAACACGCTGGTATTTCGAGGCGACCTGACTGGCAAACCCACCTTCCGCGAATTGCTCCGCCGGGTCCGCGAAACCGCGCTGGGAGCATTTGCCCATCAGGAAATGCCGTTCGACAAGCTGGTCGAAGAGCTGCACCCGGAGCGAAGCCTGGGCCGCAATCCATTTTTCCAGGTGATGTTTGTGTTGCAGAACGCACCGGTGCCGCAGGTCCAATGGCCGGAGCTGAATCTGCAACCGCTCGAGGTCGAAACCGGGACCGCCAAGTTCGATTTGACCCTCTCGATGACGGAAACACCGCAGGGACTCCGCGCCGCGTTGGAATACAACGCCGACTTGTTCGAGCGCGGAACCGTCGCGCGAATGTTGGGCCGCTTGGAGACGTTGCTGACCGCCGTCACCGCCAATCCAGACCAAAAACTCTCTGAACTGCCGCTGCTGACACCGGGCGAAGGAGGCCAGATCCTCATCCAATGGAACAACACGCGCACCGCTTATCCGAGGAGCCAGACGATCCCGCAACTCTTCGAAGAGCAGGCAGCCAGGACGCCTGAGGCAACTGCGGTGAAGTTTGAAAACCGGGGGTTGACTTATCGCGAACTCGACGCGCGTGCCAACCAACTGGCCGGTGATCTGCGCGGTTTGGGCGTGGAACCGGACGTATTGGTCGGCATTTGCATGGAACGGTCGCTGGAAATGATCGTCGCGTTGTTGGGGATCTTAAAAGCCGGCGGCGCTTACGTTTCACTCGACCCGACCTATCCGAAAGAGCGTCTGGCCTTCCTGTTGGACGACACCCACGCCCCGGTGCTTTTGACGCAGGAAAAATTGCGGCCAGCCATGAACGAATTGATCGGTTCGCTGCCGTCCCGCGCTGCCGGCCACCTTCCCACGGTCGTCTGCCTGGACGACGGCGGGAAAACCGTCGCCCGCCGCGGGGCGATCGGCGCGGCACCAACAGTCACCGCAGAACACCTGGCCTATGTGAGCTATACTTCCGGCTCCACCGGCCGACCGAAAGGCGTTTGTGTGACACATCGCGGTGTCGTGCGATTGGTCAAGCAGACCACCTTTGCGCGCTTCGACGCCGATGAAACTTTCCTCCAATTCTCGCCCGTTGCGTTTGACGCTTCGACCCTGGAAATCTGGGGTCCACTGCTCAACGGCGGGCGGCTCGTGGTCTTCCCGGCCGGCACGCCGTCGCTGGCTGAGTTGGGCGAGGCGATTCAGAAAAATGCAATCACCACGCTCTGGCTGACGGCCGGCGTGTTCCACCAAATCGTTGAGGAACAACTCGATCGTCTCAAGAACGTCCGGCAACTTCTGGCCGGCGGCGATGTTCTGTCAACGCCGCACGTCGCGCGCGCGTTGGAAAAGCTCAGTGACACGCAATTGATCAACGGTTACGGACCTACGGAGAACACGACGTTCACCTGCTGCCAGCCGATCACCGCGCCCTTGCCGGCGGACCGGTCCATTCCCATCGGGCGCCCCATCGCCAACTCGCAGGTTTACATTCTCGACGCGCATCTGCAGCCTGCGCCAGTGGGCGTTCCGGGCGAATTGTACGCCGGCGGCGACGGCCTGGCGCGGAATTATCTGAATCGTCCGGAGTTGACGGCGGAGAAATTTGTTCCGCATCCGTTCAGCGATCAGCCGGGGGCGCGCTTGTATCGCACTGGCGACCGCGCACGCTGGTTGCCGGACGGCAGCATTGAATTTTTGGGGCGGATGGATCGGCAGATAAAAATCCGTGGTTTTCGGATCGAACTGGAGGAAATCGAAACGGCCCTCTGCCGACACCCGGCGGTGAAGGAGGGCGCCGTCGTCGCGCGCGAGGACCGGCCCGGCGAGAAACGACTCGTGGCGTATCTGGTGGCCGCACGGCAGCCGGCGCCATCGCCGGCTGAAATGCGCCGGCATCTCCGGGAGAAATTGCCCGACTACATGGTGCCGTCGGCATTTGTATTTCTGGGCGCTTTGCCTCTCACCGCGAACGGCAAGGTGGACCGCGAAACGCTGCCCGCGCCCGATTCAACACGAGCGGCGGCGGCCGACTTTGTCGCGCCTCGCGACGCAGTGGAAAGTGAGTTGGCGGCGCTATGGGAACGAGGGCTGGGCATGGAACCGGTTGGCGTCCACGACAACTTCTTCGAGCTGGGCGGACATTCGTTGATGGGAGCGCGGTTGTTTGCGCAAATTGAAAAACACTTCGGCAAAAAGCTCCCGATGGCTTCTCTGTTCCGGGCGCCAACGGTCGGGCAACTGGCCCATTTGCTTGGGCGGAACGAAGCGCTGACCACCTGTTCCTCGCTCGTGGCCATCCAACCCAAGGGAACCAGGCCGCCGATCTTCTTCCTGCACGGCGCGGGCGGTGGCAACCTGTGGGGCTACGCCAATCTGGCGCCGCACCTGGGCGCCGACCAGCCGGTTTATGGACTGGAATCACGAGGCATGACCGGGTTGGACGAGTTCAGTCGCATCGAAGACATGGCCGCGCATTACATCGAGGAAATCCGCACCGTGCAGCCGCGCGGGCCGTATTATCTGGGCGGCTACTGCTTTGGCGGCAATGTCGCCTACGAAATCGCGCGGCAGTTCCACGGACAGGGCGAACAGGTCGCGCTGCTGGCGCTCCTGGAAAGCGCGCCCGTCAACACCAGCTATGATCGAATTCCCTGGTGGCGGCCCCGCTTCCTCTTCGACTTCACGATCAACTCGATTTACTGGTTCAGCGATTTCTTCGGCCTGACACCCGCCGAACAGCGCCGCTTTGTGCGCCGAAAATTCCGGGCCTTGTTGAAGAGAATCCAGGCGCGGTGCGGGCGCCCGAAGGTTGGTCCGGCGGGGATTGACCTTGAAGAGCTGATTGACGTGAATCAATTCCCCGAAATTGAACTCAAGCTCTGGGAAGTCCACGTGCGGGCCATTCGGGACTATGTGCCCAAACCCTACGCCGGCCGGGTCACGCTCTTCCGCACCCGCACCCAGCCGTTCTTCTGCTCGTTCGACCCGCTCTATGGCTGGGGCGAATTGGTCGCCGGCGGCGTCGAGGTCGTGGTGATCCCGGGTTCGCACGAAAAAATCTTTGTCGAACCGCACGCCCGAACGCTGGCGGCGAAATAGCGCGTGTGCCTGAACGAAGCCCAGTCGCGAACCAACCATTGAGATCAGCTTCCGCAACCTATGAACCTGCTCAGATTCCTGCTCAAAAAATGCCGGGGCATGGTCGTGGTCACTGGACTCACCTCTCTGTTCAGCGGCGCTTGCAACGCCGCCCTGATTGCGCTGGTCAACGTCGCGGTTAATGAGCCGGACGGCAGGGCGGCCACGCTGCTGCTCGGCTTTGCGGCGCTGGCTCTGGGCAAGATTGTCACCGGGTTCATTTCGCAGGTCTGGCTGATCCGGTTTTCGCAACACGCGATCGCGGACACCCGGCGTGAGCTGGTGCGCAGGATCCTCGGCGTGCCGCTGCGACCACTCGAAGAGATCGGCGCGCCGCGGCTGATGGTGGCGTTGACCGACGACGTCAACAGCATTACCGCAGCGTTGTTTGGTTTTCCGGTGCTCGCGGTCAACATCGCCATCCTGCTCGGCGGCTCAGTTTACCTCGGGTTGCTCTCGTGGCGCGTATTGGTGGCGATGTGCCTGTTCGTTGCGTTCGGCGCGTGCTGTTATCGTTTGCTGATCACCAGCGGATTTCGCTCGCTGCACCGCGCCCGCGAGGCGGAGGACAAATTATTTGGCCATTTCCGCGCGCTCACCGAAGGCATCAAGGAACTCAAGCTGCACCGGGAACGGCGCGGGGCATTTCTGAACGGCGGCATTCAATCGACGACCGAGGACTTTCAGCGCCATAACGTGGCGGCGGAGACCCGATTCATCCTCGCACACAACTGGGGCCACCTGCTGTTCTTCCTGCTCATCGGCTTGATTCTGTTTTTACTGCCTTCCTGGGAGCATCTCAGCACCAGGACCATGACCGGCTACGTCATGACCACGCTCTATTTGATGGGGCCATTGGCCGGTGTGATGGGCAGCATCGCGCTGTTCGGCCGGGCCAATGTTGCGCTGGAAAAAATCGAAGAGCTGGGCCTGTCATTGGCGAACCGTTCGTTCGATGCTTGCACCGTTGAACGACAGAGCGCGCCGATCGAATGGCAGCGCCTGGACTTGATCCGCGTCACCCATTCCTATCATCGGGAAAAGGAAGGCAGTAACTTCGTCCTCGGCCCCCTCGACCTTACGTTCCACCGTGGCGAGCTGGTCTTCCTCGGCGGCGGCAATGGCAGCGGCAAATCGACGCTCGCCAAGATTATCACCGGCCTTTACCCGCCTGAAACCGGCGAAATTCGCCTCGACGGCAAACCGATTACGGACCAGAACCGGGACGATTATCGCCAGATTTATTCGGTGGTGTTTTCCGATTACTACCTGTTCGACAGTTTGATCGGCTTGAGCCGCCCGCGCCTCGATGCTCAAGCGCTGGATTACCTGGTTCAACTGCACCTCGACCACAAAGTGAAAATCAAAGATGGCGCCCTTTCCACCACCGCGCTGTCCCAGGGACAGCGCAAGCGGCTGGCGCTGTTGACAGCCTATCTGGAGGATCGTTCGTTTTATTTGTTCGACGAATGGGCCTCGGACCAGGACCCGCTGTTCAAGGAAATTTTTTACACCCAACTGCTGCCGGAGTTGAAGGCGCGCGGCAAGACTGTGCTGGTCATCACGCATGACGACAAGTATTTTTACCTGGCCGACCGGTTCATTAAACTTGATTACGGCAAGATCGAGCAGGGACACACCGACCGGTTCAAGATGATTGCCGGGCGCCTTCGCAGTTTAACAACCGTTTGATACCCGGAGAAAACCCCTATGGACGAGATAGAAGACAAAACGACCTACAAAGTGGTGGTGAACCACGAAGAGCAATACTCGATCTGGCCCGCCGACCGCGCGAATGCGCCCGGCTGGCGCGACGCCGGCAAGACAGGCGACAAATCCGAATGCCTGGCCTATATTAAGAGCGTCTGGACGGACATGCGGCCGCTTAGCTTGCGGAAGAAAATGGCGGAAGCAAGCGCCCAAGAC
>Ga0066710_100004553_pt1 | contig 12318 bp, 10 predicted proteins | sample GraSoiAngelo_159_FD_79666 | JGI IMG/M metagenome (GOLD analysis project Ga0066710, IMG submission 79666) | Grasslands soil microbial communities from the Angelo Coastal Reserve, California, USA - 14_1009_16_40cm | ecosystem: Environmental > Terrestrial > Soil > Grasslands | place: USA...
ATAGATTGAGGAAATGCTGCGGGGACGACTAGGCAATCCAAAATGGCAAGGGCGAGAAATAGGCGGGTCATGGCGCGCTCCAGACAAGTTGTGGAAGAAGGATGCGCAGACAGCCGAGAGAGTTGCAGCGGAAGTCTCGGCGTGTGGACCGCCGCAGAAAGAAGAGCCGCCGAGACCAAGGACGTCCGGAACCGGAGGCTTATGACTGATCTGGCTGAACCAGGCGCAGTTCCAGGATTTTTCCGCGCCGCGGAACCGCATCGAACCGAGACGCTGGTTGTTTCGAGAACTGAGTACCGGCCATGCTCGAATCCCGTTCCATGAGACCTCTCGCGTGGAATTCAGAAGCTTCGAACCTTACTTTCACAAGAGGATCATTGTCGGTCAACGTACGGCCGGGGAAGCACCGGATGCGGGCGATGGCCCAGTCAACAATGCGGGCAAGTTCAGCGCTGCTCTCCGAAGTGCGTCCTTCTGCGAGCCGTCGTTTCGCTTTTGCGGAAGCAAACCACGTGGGATTTCGGTTGAGCTCTTCTGGTTCTCCAAGTCTTAAAACCTCACAAAGATGTGCGTGGACCAAACTCTGAGCCTGACGTGGCTCACGCCGGCCAGTTTTGTGGAGTGTATATCGAGCGAATGAGGTCTCCTCAATTCGGCCGTGAACACCGGCTTCTTCGTAGGCTTCAACAGCAGCGGACTGAGCTTGGGTTAGTCCCGCATGCATGCCACCTTTCGGAAACGTCCAGCGATTCCGCCGCGTGCGAACCAGCAGAAACTCGATGTCCGTGCTCAGTATCCTGAAACAGACAGCGGCAACCTGCTGACGTTCGGCCCTATTGGCTCGGGGCTTTGTAGGCAACATTTGCGAAAGCCGGACCAATTCGAGTTTTGCGGAGCCCATTCCCCGAGGGTGCACGACTTCATGGCTGATGGCTAGAGCACATCTTGATTCGTGCCAGCTGTGGCTTATAGAACCTCATGACGAGCGAACAGAGAGCCGTCCATCTCCATGCGAATCTTTCTACATATTTGCCCTGAGTGCTTTCGGCCAGAGGATCTTCAATTGAGAGAAGTCAGGAAAGCCGCTGAAGGTTAGCTTGTGTCAGGCCGCGTCGTCTTCGATCTTGATGCGCAGCGACTTCAGGAACTTAAGGTCCTGTTCGCTGACTTTGAGGTCGGGATTGCTGGCGAGGGTAGTGACCATGGAAGTTCTGTCGCTCGTCTTTTCGCCGGGGCGGCTCACCCCAATGGTGGCTTCGAGGACGAGGAAAATGTCGTAACCGCCATCTTTGATCCGGGTAACAACGTCGGCAATCTGCTCGGAATCCGCCAAAGACTCGTTGATTGCTTCACCCAATTCTTTCATCAGATTTTTTAATTGCTGGTCCACGAATCCCCCAGTCTTAGCTTAGATGCCGAATCTGGCAACCACATACTCGCCTCTAAAACCGTATTCTAAACCCGGACATTGGTAAAATCGAGAGCAATGGCAAATACTTCTACGGCCCAGAAATTGGGTGTGGCGGCACGGATAGCTGGCGAGCAGGTAAAGCGCAGTCGGACCTTTGGCGCATTGGTGAGCGGCGCCAGGGCTACGTTGTCGCATTTTGGCAGTGTGCTGCATCAACTCTGGCTGGAGGTTACGGGTTTTGTTTTCCTAGTGTTTGCATCTATTGGAGTAGTCGCTTTGGTTCGCGAGTACTCTGCTTACCATGTAGGTAAAGGAACCGGCGGTCGCATGGCAGCCGCTGCGGGATTCAGCCTGGTGTTTTCCTGGTTCGGCGTTACTTCGTTCTGGAGAGCGCGCAGGAAGAAATAGCCTTCAAATGCCAGATCGGATCAAAGTCCGCGATTCCTCAGCTGATCCAGAAACTTCGTCTCACATTCCCGTAAGACAGCTCTATGGCGATTCCGATCTCGACGGCTGGGACTATGACCAGCAATTGGGGTATCCCGGAGATTTTCCTTATACCCGCGGAGTTCAACCGACCATGTATCGCGGCCGGTTGTGGACCATGCGCCAGTACGCCGGAATGGGTGACGCGGAAGAGTCCAACAAGCGATACAAATACCTGCTCGCTCATGGCACCACCGGACTTTCTGTGGCTTTCGATTTGCCAACTCAAATTGGCCTCGACTCCGATCATCCGTTGGCCGCCGCCGAGGTCGGCAAGGTCGGGGTGGCGATTGATTCCATCGAAGACATGGAGCGGCTGTTCGATGGCATTGACCTGACGAAAATCTCCACTTCCATGACCATCAACGCCACCGCGCCGATTTTGTTGGCGCTTTATGTTGCGGTTGCGCGCCGTAAAGATGTGGATGTCAGGAAGCTCTCCGGCACCGTGCAGAATGATGTTCTGAAGGAATACATTTCACGCGGAACTTACATTTATCCGGTGGAACGGGCGATGCGTCTGGTGACGGATTTATTCGCGTGGACGAATGAAAACGTTCCCGAGTGGAACACGATATCGGTTTCCGGATATCACATGCGCGAGGCGGGCGCCACGGCGGTCCAGGAAGTAGCATTCACACTGGGGAACGGCATTGCCTATGTGCAGGCGGCTATGAATGCTGGCCTCGACGTGGACATGTTTGCGCCGCGAATCTCGTTCTTTTTTAATGCACACAACAACTTTCTCGAGGAGGTTGCGAAATTCAGAGCTGCTCGCCGAATGTGGGCGCACATCATGCGGAAGAAATTCGGAGCCAAGAGTCCGCGTTCCTGGATGCTTCGTTTCCACACTCAGACGGCGGGCTCCACGCTTACGGCTCAGCAACCGGAGAACAACATCGTGCGCACCGCGATCCAAGCTATGGCCGCAGTGCTGGGTGGAACGCAATCCTTGCACACCAATTCCTTCGACGAGGCATTGTCACTGCCGACCGAGCAGGCAGCACGGATCGCGCTAAGAACACAGCAGATTGTTGCGTTCGAATCTGGCGCGCCCAACACGATTGATCCTTTTGCAGGCTCTTATTTCATCGAATCGCTCACGGATGAGATCGAGAAGCGGGCGGCGGAATATTTGGGGAAAATTGAGGGCCTAGGCGGAATGCTAAAAGCAATCGAGCGTGGGTACGTGCAGCAGGAAATCCAGAATGCCGCATATGAATATCAGAAGGCGGTGGAGACCGGAGAAGCAACGGTCGTCGGCGTAAACCGTTTTGCGCAGGAGAGCGAGAAGCAGGTACCCATACAGCGGATTGACGAGTCGCTTGAGCGAAACCAGGTAGAACGCGTGCGCGCTTTGCGGGCGAAGCGGGATGCTAGACGATGGAAGCAGGCGATGGAGGCTGTACGTGACGCCGCGGGCTCAAGCGAAAACTTGATGCCAAGGATACTGACAGCCGTCGAGGCCTGTGCTACCGTCGGTGAAATTTCAGACGCGATGCGCGGCGTGTTCGGAGAGTATCAAGAGGCAGTGGTGATCTAGGGATCTAAAAAGAGCTTTCAACCGCCGAGATCGCAGAGGAAGCAGAGAACTAAAATCTGGAGAGTAATCTTTTTGATCTGCGGGACTTAACGAGCATCGCGGTAAAGTGCTCTTATTCGTTGGCCGTTTTGTAGTCGCAAGATTCGCGGCAAGGCGGACAATAGAAGAGCCCATCCTGGCAGAGGCGAATATCCAACTGGCTCTGGCACAGGCAGCAGAACTTTTCGCAGGCGCATTTTTCCTCACTCATTTCGCACTGCATGCAGACAAATTTCTTCCTGGTACCCGTAGCAGAGCTCATGCCAAAATTCTAGCTCGATGGGCGACTATCCTCCAGGTTCCGGAGGTGACTGTCCGTCCGGCTATGTCGTGTTTATCGAGTGATAAAATCAAAAGATTGCATGCCCTCAAAATCCTTATCCGTAGTGGTTGCCGAACCACCTAAATCCGCGCCTCCGAAGGTCGGATTTGTGAGCCTGGGCTGTCCCAAGAACCTGGTGGACAGCGAGGTCATGATGGGCATGCTCTCTCAGGCGGGCGCTGATCTGGTCCCGCGGGCGGAAGACGCTGATGTCATTGTGGTAAACACCTGTTCGTTTATCGAAAGCGCCCAACAGGAGTCGGTAAACACCATCCTTGATATGGCTCGGCATAAGACAGGGCAAGCAACGAAGTTGGTTGTCGCTGGCTGCCTGGTGGAGCGCTATCGCGACGAGATTCGCAAGAACATACCCGAAGTTGATGCGGTTGTCGGCACCGGCGAATTGGACAAAATTCTTGCCGCGGTAGGGATCCAATCACCTGCTCCGAGCGATTCGCCATTCCGCATTCTGACTTCCCGGGCTGAGGGCGAAGCTCGCGCCGCTAATGGGCGTTTCTCACGCGAAAGTTGGGACGGGGCCATCGCCGATCTGCCGAACTATCTGTATGACGAGGCCACACCGCGCGTGCTGGCTACTCCACGCTCGACTGCCTACATCAAGATCGCTGAAGGTTGCGATCATCCGTGCAGCTTCTGCATCATTCCGCAGCTGCGCGGCAAGTTCCGGTCCCGGCGCTTTGAGTCGGTCGTCGCCGAGGCGGAACGTCTGGCAAGATCCGGTGTTCGTGAGATCACCCTGATTGGGCAGGATACGACCTGTTATGGAGAAGATTTGGGGCTGAAAGACGGCCTGGCGTTGCTGCTGGAAAAGCTTGCGGCGATTCAAGACCTGCGTTGGGTGCGGTTTCTTTACGCCTATCCAAACAAGATCACAACGCGACTGCTGGAGACGATCGCCAAGCATGACAAGATTTGCTCCTACATGGATGTTCCGCTGCAGCACGCCTCGGCGGGCGCTCTCAAACGCATGAAGCGGGGCGGCAACGCAGAGATTTTTCTGCGCACGATTGAAAAGATGCGCCGCACGATTCCCGGCCTAACTCTACGTACGTCATTTATCGTCGGATTTCCAGGCGAGACCGAAAAAGAATTTAATGAACTGTGCGAGTTCGTGAAGGCCGCCGAATTCGAGTGGATGGGAACGTTCGCTTATTCCGACCAGGATGGCGCGGCGGCTTTTTGTCTTGAAGGCAAGCTTTCATCGCGCGAAATCGAGCGCCGCCGTAAGCACCTGATGGAAATCCAGCGCGGAATCAGCAAGCGCAAGAAGAAAGCTTTGCGGGGCAGGGAATTCGACCTCCTACTCGAAGGCACATCGGATGAAACCGACATGCTGCTCGAAGGCCGCACCGCGATGCACGCGCCTGAAATTGACGGCAAGCTTTACATCTCCGACATTCCCGACGGCATCGATCCAGTGCCGGGGGAATTCTACCGCTGCCAGATTACAGAGACGCACGACTACGATCTAGTGGCGCGGATCCTGTAATCCGCTTACGGCAGCTCAGTGCAATCGTTGCGAGCCGACTTGTTCAGAATCGAAGCCCCGGCGTTCTCAATATGGTCTTTCAGGAATTCAGTCAGATCGTGGGCGACAGACGTGTCCGCGTCCCCACCATAAAAGCTGCCGAATTGGCGTCCAAAGCTGCTCGACAGAATAATATTCTGCTCGCCCTCGGGACGCATGATTGACAGGTTTAGCATGTCACCCAGCATTGGAACAGCTGCACTGCCGCGAGGCTCGTGATGCTGAATCTTCAACAGCGCGGGATTGTCGAGAATCGATCGCAACTCCACTAATTCTTCGGAATTCAGTTTGCCGCTGGTAATTCCGATGTTAACTGCCCTCCCCATTTTCTGATAGTGGTTCTCAAACCGGTAGCGGCCGTTCTCTGCGATGAGCGCGCAAGATTGCTGTGCTTCTCCGGTTCTCACCGCTAACGAATAAACCCGGAGTATTGGCCGTATCGAGGCGGGCGCGGTTGGGACCGCAGGTGCGAGCGCCGGGACCTTCAGTATTGACTTGATGGCCCAATCAGTTGACGTAATGGGTTGTGGGGGCGTAGGGCTTGAATCACGTTTTTTGAGCGCGATTTTCCTCGGAGGAAGGCAGTTTTGTTTGCCTTCGTCTTCGCTGAACATTTTGTGCGGTAGTTTGTGAAGTTCATCCAGCCACCGGACCAGCGGTTCGAGAGCACGTTCGAAGGTTTCCTCGCTCTCGACGCTCTGAAAGAATAGATCCTGCCAATGATCGTGCCGGTAAATGGTGAGCTGAAGCGTTTCTGTTTTCCCGCGAACGATGGGCTCCTCAATTTGTTCCTGTGACAACCCTGTCAATTGCGGATTTGCCAGCAACCGCTGGATCTTCTGTACATCGCCAGCGCTGGTCGTTCCTTCGAACACTTTGAGGTCATCTCCGTGAGCGAATTCCAAATGAAACGCGCCGTTCTCTTGGAGAAGAGCACACGAGTAATCATCGAAGGTTTTGTGCGAGATTCTCAGCAAGTATGAAGAGTACTGCCCGTCAACCTGGGGCGCGGCTAACGTGGCGACATACACAATGAAGAAGAGAGCTCTCACAGACGAGAGTTAATCATGGGAAGCGCTTATTTCGCCACTCTCGTCTATGCGGTCTTCCTCAGCACCAGCGCCGAGTTCTTCGATCCGAACCCAACGCAGTTGCAAATCGCGTGTTCGATAGCAGCCTTGCGTCCGATGTCGGGAACGTAATCAAGATCGCAGTCGGGATCTGGTTGATCCAAATTGATCGTCGGCGGAACTTGGCCGTGCTCCATTGCGATTAAAGTGGCTGCGACGCTGGCAGCACCGCAAGCGCCCTGAGCATGGCCGATCTGCGACTTGAGGCCTGACATCGGAATTTTGTAAGCGTGATTGCCGAGCGCCAGTTTCACTGCGCGGGATTCTACGCGGTCGTTCATCTCGGTAGAAGTTCCATGCAGGCTGACGTACTGGATGTCCTGGGGCGCAAGCTGTGCTTCCTCGAGAGCCAACGTAATCGCACGCGCCGGCTCTTCCGGCGAATCGCTCATGCGCACACGATGAAACGCTTCGCAAGTAGAAGCGTAGCCGCTGATCTCAGCGTAGATTTTTGCTCCCCGGGCGAGAGCATGATCGTAGTCCTCGAGCACAAACATCCACGAACCCTCGGCGAGAACAAACCCATCGCGGTCAGCGGAGAACGGTCGCGATGCTCGTTCCGGTTGGTCGTTCCACGATTGTGTCAGGGCCCGAATCATTGTGTAACCCTTCACGATTCCTTCCGTGATGGGCGAGTCCACGCCGCCAGCGACGAACATTGGCTGCACACCAGCCTGAATATGCTGATAAGCGTAGCCGAGAGCGTCGGTCGAGGAGGTACAGCCAGCGGTGACCACGTGACTATATCCGCGCAGGCCGAAGCGCATGCTGATCTCGCTAGGGATCGTTCCCATAGTTCCGCTGGGAATGCAGAACAGACTGACTTGCTTTTCCTTGCCGCTATGCCACAGGCGGTACATCTGCTCGGAAAACTCCTGCGCTCCGCCGCCGGTCCCAAGAATGATCCCGATCTCACGTTTCTCCTCGACCGACATTGAAGCGAAATCGAGGCCCGAGTCGGTCACAGCTTCGGTGGTCGCGGCCAGGCACAAAGGCACAACTCGCGAGACGTGTTTGCGCTCGCGAGCGTCAACCCAAGCGAGCTCGTCGAATTCGGGGATTTCGCCGCCTATGTGTACAAGCAGGTGCGAGGAATCAAATCGCGAAATTCGCTTCACGCCGGATTTTCCGGCCAACACGGATCGGCAGAAAGCTTCCTTGCCAATTCCATTCGGGCTAACGACGCCCATTCCTGTGATTACGACTCGTGGGAGCATGGGATCAAGAACTTAGTATTCAGCCAACGATTACTAGTGGCGCGCTGAAAACATGACGACCGAAGCACCCGGCGAAAACACCCGATCTCATTGCTGGCTGAATGCTGAGTGCTTGCGTCATAATCATACAGATGCCGCTCGGATTGTACATTTCCGTGCCGTTTTGCCGCACTAAGTGCACCTATTGTAACTTCGCGTCGGACGTTTTCTCGCACGCGATCTTTGAGAAATACGTGTCGCGCTTGTGCGACGAGATTGGGTCCGCCAAGCAGACCGCGTCACAAATGGACGGCTGCCTCGATCGAGCAGTTGACTCCATCTATTTCGGGGGCGGCACTCCCACTCTGTTGGATGTAGCACAGCTGGAACGCATCTTTGTCACTATTCGGCAAAATTTCGCCGTGCATGCGGATGCCGAGATAACGGTGGAGTGCGCACCCGGCACGCTTTCTGAGCCGAGAGTGGAAGTCCTCAACCGCTGCGGAGTCAATCGCGTCAGCTTGGGCGTGCAGTCCTTTGTGGATTACGAGGCAGCGTCGGTGGGGCGTCTGCACATGCGAGATGTCGTGCTGGACGACATTGCCCGGCTTCGTTCGGCCGGGATTTCACATATCAATGTTGATCTGATTGCCGGGTTGCCGCACCAAACGCGCGAGAGTTGGCAGCATTCGTTGGATGAGCTGATTGCCTGCGGAGTTCAACACGCGAGCGTTTACATGCTGGAAGTGGACGAGGATTCGAGACTTGGGCGAGAACTCATTGCTGGAGGCCAAAAATATCACGCTCACTTTGTGCCGGGCGAAGAATTAACCGCCGATTTCTACGAGGTTGCCTGCGAGCGCCTGAACGGCGCAGGAATCAGGCAATACGAAATTTCGAACTTTGCCCGCGCGGGATTCGAGTCAAGGCATAATCTCAAATATTGGACGCGACAGCCATATCTCGGCTTCGGTGTGGATGCGCACTCTATGCTGTTGGCGACCGATGCCAATTCTGCGGTGCGATTCTCAAATCCTGACTCGCTGGAAAAATATGTGGCTGGCGAGCCAAAGACGCGATCGATTATTGATTCCGAATTTGCATTGCAGGAGGCATTCTTTCTTGGGCTCAGGATGAACTGCGGAGTTTCGCTGCATGAACTTGCAAACAGTTTTGGTGAGATTGCGATGGCAAGCTATGCGGACGGCATCGCGGATCTGATCGCTGCCGGGTTGCTTACTCGCGAGAACGACGCTGTCCGCCTGACTTCAAGAGGTCGCTTGCTGTCCAACGAAGTTTTTGAGCGATTTATCTCAGTCGATTCCACTCTATAATCCTGCCGGATTCGGTTTAGCCAAAGCATGCGTACGAGCGCCCGTTCACGGTAAACTACTCCAATCGCCATACGCATGCAGGTTCGTGTCTTATTTTTCGGAGTGCTGAAGGACATTGTTTCCCGCAGCGCCGAGACCCTCGACCTTCCCGAAGGTGCTGTTGCAGCCGACGTCGTGAAGCATTACGAGCGATTTGTCTCCGCCAAGAACGGCATTCTTTCTTCGGTGGCGATATCCATCAATCAGGAATACTCGAATCCGAACACCACACTGCATGCAGGGGATGAGATAGCGCTTCTGCCGCCTGTCAGTGGCGGGTCGCATCGAGCGCTGATTACTCGCGAGCGGATAGACCCTAACGCGCTCGTGGCCGAAATTAAGCATCCCGAAGACGGCGCATCGGTGGTGTTTGAAGGAGTGGTCAGAAACCACAGCCGCGGCCGCCGCACACTTTTTCTCGAATATGAAGCCTATGAGCCCATGGCGCTCAAGGAACTGGAATCTCTTATCGCCGAGGCCATAGGGCGCTTCCAGATTCGCGACGCAGCCGTCGTTCACAGGCTAGGCCGTCTGGAGATTGGCGAAACCAGCGTCCTGGTCGTGGTGACGTCGGCGCACAGGGATGCTGCCTTCGACGCATGCCGCTGGATTATTGATACCCTCAAAAAGATGGTGCCTATCTGGAAGAAGGAATACTTCGAAGACGGTGCCGTGTGGGCCGATGGCGAACCATTCCCGGCAGAAATCGCGTCCCCGGGTGCGGTCACTAATCCGCAAACGCCTGCATCCAAGTGAATAGCCCACCGATGAAAATTTTGTTCATAGTGCTGCTGGCGGTCGCCGTGTGCCATGCCCAGAGTTCCGGGAGCGTGCCAAAGCCCCCATGGGTGAAGCCTGCGCCGCCGAAAGCTGCTCCTCCTGAAGACGACAACGCGATCAAGGTAGACGTAAAACTGGTCAATGTGTTCGTTACGGTCACGGACGAGCGCGGGGCCCCAGTCGCGAACCTGAACAAGGATAATTTTCAGCTCTTCGAAGATGGGCGACTGCAGAAAATCTCGATCTTCGACAAAGAGTCTGAACTGCCACTCTCGATCGTCTTGGACATTGACACCAGCCTTAGCACGCGTAAGGACCTCCCGCTGGAATTGAATTCGGCACGGCGCTTTGCGCATGCCATCCTGCGTCCGGTAGACGGATTGTCGCTCTATGAATTCAGCGAAATCGTTGACCAGGTGGTCCCGTTCACTGCCGACCTGAAGCTTATTGATCGCGGGATCCAATCCTTGCACCCGGGTGCGGCAACGGCGCTCTACGACGCAATTTATCTTGGGTCGGAAGCGCTCGTGGCTCGGCAAGGCAGGAAGGTCATGGTCGTGATCACCGACGGCGGGGACACGGCCAGCAAGATGGACTATCGCGAAGCCGTTCGGGCTGCGCAGCAGGCTGAAGCGATCGTTTATAGCATCATCGTGGTGCCTATTGAAGCCAGTGCCGGCCGTGATACTGGCGGCGAACACGCCCTCATTCAGCTGTCAGAAGATACTGGCGGTAAATACTATTACGCGACCTCGATTGCACAGCTGGATCAGGCCTTTCACAGCATCAGCGATGAACTTCGGACGCAATACTTGCTCGCTTATTACCCTTCGCAGCGCCTTGCAGATTCGGATTTTCGGCGGATTGAGGTAAAACTCGCGGGCCTGTCAGACTCTTCGGAGTACAAGTCGCGTCATCGTACCGGATACTACACGTCGAAGCTGCACTAGCGGGTTTAGCTCAAAGTTCGTACTATGGAGACCTGCTCCGAAAACTGTCGCATCTCGCGTTGGTAAGTTCTAAGTTCTGAGCATCAGTTCTGGTCGTTTAAGGCAGTCCTCGCCTGGCCTTACGGGCGAATCTCAATTAGGGGAAGACTTGGGAATGAGCTTGGTCACAAAGCGTGTGCGCGGTACTGCGAAGTTGTTCCTGCTCGCGTGGTTGAGCGTCATTCTTGGCATCACTTGTTGCGTCTCTCAGGAGACGGCGTCCACCGGAAAGATTGAAGGCAGCGTCACCGGCAAAGAAGGTGAGAAGATTGCCGGCGCGAAGGTGGTCATCACCAATCGGGCGAACAAGCAAGCCATTGCCACCACATCCAATTCGGAGGGCGTATACGTATCAGCCGAACTCCCTCCTGGCGATTATGCCGTTCGAATAGATGCCAAAGGGTTTGAAAGCCCTGTTGTTCCAATTACCGTTCAGGCGGGCGTTTCAGCGAAAGCGGATATCCGCGTGCTGCCGTCTGTGGTTGAGGTCAACACTGAGCGGCCAACTATTGAAGGCGTCCTGCGCGCGGAGCAGATTGAAAATCTTCCATTCAATGGACGCAACTATCTTGATCTCGGCCTGCTCGAGCCTGGAATCCAAACCCAGGACGGGAACACGTTCGATTCCAACAAGAGCGGTACTCTTTCGATCTCCATCGGCTCGCGCACTGGCCGCGAGCCCCGCACTCAACTTGACGGCGGGGACATCAACGATGAGACCGTCGGTGGCCCGGTGTTAAACATTCCTGCGAGTGCGATTCAGGAATTCAGAGTCATGCAATCCTTGCCCGGCCTTGCGACAGACTTGGCTTCCTCCGGCATTGTGAACGTCGTCACGAAATCTGGAACAAACTCACTCCATGGTGAGGCATTCGGTTTCTATCGTAACGGCGACATCGCGAGCGCTAATCTCTCTGGCAGAAACAATCACGACTGGGCGCAACAACAGTTCGGAGGCGACCTCGGAGGCGCGCTCATTAAGGACAGACTGTTCTGGTTTGTTCATGGAGAACGCAACCGGCGCGACTTGCAGAATCCGGTGCTGGCAGGATGGCCATTCTCCGCCCGGTCCACCGCCATCAACGAACCGTTTCGCGAAGTGGCGACAACTGATCGCCTCGATTACTTGTTTTCGAAGACAGCACGTATCTTCTACCGCTTAAGCTACGATCAGAACAGTGACGTTCGTCCGCTCGGCTCCGGGCCGAGTATGCAGCCAGTCCTGAGCCGCAGTAATACTCCGGCGCACGTCCTAGGTGTGGACTTCACGACAGGAAATTATCTGCACAGCCTTCGCTTCGAATATCTGAAATATAGAGACACGATCAGCGATCGTTCTTTCCAAGTTACGGGCACTAGTAATCCTCTTTCGGATGTAACCATCAACATCGGTGGAGGCGCCACAAGCCGGTGCTCGTCCGGTTCGCTGTTCTGCTCCGGCCGGAGTTATGCAGCGCCGCAGCAAGATTTCCAATCAGACACGCAATTCCGTTACGACGG
>Ga0066710_100004555_pt1 | contig 12315 bp, 9 predicted proteins | sample GraSoiAngelo_159_FD_79666 | JGI IMG/M metagenome (GOLD analysis project Ga0066710, IMG submission 79666) | Grasslands soil microbial communities from the Angelo Coastal Reserve, California, USA - 14_1009_16_40cm | ecosystem: Environmental > Terrestrial > Soil > Grasslands | place: USA...
AGGTTCCCCCGAGCGCCGCTCCGAAGGCGCCGGAGCACGCCGGCCGCGATCGAGTCTCGGTGCGAGCGTGAAGGGGGGCCGGCAGGTGTGGGCGCGCACCCCGACCACCCTCTGGTCGGTGTGGAAGTACTGCTGGATCATCAATCACAAGATCCTGCGCGCGCTCGAGCGGGCGGGCCCCCATGCCCGCGGCACCCTGCTCGATGTGGGATGTGGAACCAAGGCGTTCGCCCGCTGCTTCGACGGGCGCGTCGAGTGCTACCTGGGGGTCGACCTTCCCGACTCCCGTTACTTGGATGGCGCCCACCCGGACGCCTATGCGCGTGCCGAGGCCCTGCCGGTCAAGGGAGCCTCGGTCGACACCGTGCTCGGGCTCTCGATCATGACCTACATGCCCGATCCGCTGCGGACGCTGGAGGAGATGTATCGGGTCCTCAGGCCGGGCGGCGTCCTGCTGCTCGAGTTCACGCAGATGGCCCCGCTTCACGACGAGCCGCACGATTACTTCCGCTTCACCCGCTTCGGAGCGACTTCCTTGCTGGAACGCGCGGGATTCGAGCCGCTCGAGTTCATCCCGATCGGGGGCTTGTGGGCGCGGGTCGGGCACAGCGCGATCGCGCGGCTCAATCGCTGGAACCGGGGGCCGCTCCGGATCCTGACCGAGCTGCCGGTGCGCGCGCTCTACATCGTGCTCCAGCTCTTCTTCGAAGCCGTGGATCGCCTGCTCTTCGACCCGCGCGACGTGCTCTCGCATCTGGTGGTGGCGCGTCGGGGCGCTGGGAGTGCCACGCCGCGCTGAACCCGGAGGCTCGAAGCCGCGAAGCGGGCCGCAAGTCAGGCGTTGTGGCGATGGGATCTCCTTGCATCGCTCGATCCTCGCGGGCACGATGCCCGCATGACCTTTCTCGGCGTTCCCGCTCAGGCGTGGGCGATCCTCTTCGCGCGCTTGGTTCTCGGGCTCATTTTCGGCATGGCCGGATGGGGCAAGGTATTCAAGATGGGCCCCGCCGAGCACGCCCATCGTTACTTCGTGGATCCGTATGCCACGACCTGGATCCCGGGGTGGCTGCTGTGGGGATTGGGGCTTTCGATTCCGTTCATCGAGCTGATTGCGGGCTGGCTCGTGTTCCTGGGACTCCTCACCCTCCCGGCGCTGATCGCCCTGGGGTGCGTTCTGGCCATCGTCACCTACGGTCACCTGCTGAAGGATTTCCTCTACGAGTTCCACACCCACGTGATCCCGAGGCTCGCATTGCTGGTCTTCATACTCGCGATGCCCAGGGACCGGGATATCGTCTCCCTGGATCATCTGCTCGGACCGCGTTAGCCCTGCGCGGCGGCTCGGGCCCGCGGCGGTCCGGCGCACCCTGCCGGCTCGGCGGCCATACGAACTCGAGGCCCGGCGGGAGCGCCCACCGGGCCTCGAAACGTCGTCAGCCTGGGACTACTTCGTTCCCTTCGACATCATGAAGGTGACGCCGCCGTGAACGTCGACGTACTGGGCGGAATCGAAGCCCGCCTTGTCCTTGTCCTCCGAGATGAAGTTGTAGTTCACCTCGGCGCCGACGCCGATCATCGAACTGGCCTTCCAGATCGCGCCCAGGCCGACCTTGCCGCCGAACCGGGAGTCGAACTTGAATTCATCGTCAAAGGGTGCGCTGCCGCTGGAGCCGCCACCCGTGACCGTTGCCGTTCCCTCGACCTTGAGCTTCGTGTTGTAGACGCCGAGGCCCAGCAGGGCGTACGGGGTCAGCGGACCGTTCTGCATCGGGAACATGTACTTGCCGTGGGCGCCGATCTGCAAGGTGTTGTACTTGAGCTTGTCGTACGAAAAATCGCCCTGGTATCCCGACAGCTCCGGATCGAACACGCCCAGATCATCGTAGTGAACCGTCGAACCTTCGAAGTCGTTCTTGTTCTGCACATAGCTGCCGTCGAGGCCCACGCTGAACATGTCGCTGAGCGCGTAGTCCACGATACCCCCGACCTGGAATCCGGTCTTGGCGTTGCCCTTCTGCTCGTCCGCAAGGTCGCCGGTCGGGATCCCCGTGCCACCCGTGACCCCGAACGACCAGCCTGCCGCCAGCGCCATGGAGCCAAGCGGGAGAGCCAGTAACGCAAGGGACATTAGAAAGACAAGACTGTTGCGGCGCATCTCTTACCTCCTGAATGGGTCTTGCAAACTACGTAGCCCCCGCGAGTTTCGTGGGTAGCTGGGACGCGTTCTCTCGAACCGCGAGCCGTTAGGCTATTAGGCTCTGTCGGGCCTGTCAACCGAACCCAGTCGGGCCGAACCAGTCATGCCGGCCAGGCGGCATGCTCAGTCCGGCAGCTCCCGCAGGCGGGCCTCGGCGGTCTCGGCCACCCCGCGGCCGCGGGCACTTCCGCACAGGCGACCGAGACGCCGGGCCGCCTGGAAGTATCGCCGTCGCCGGTCCGGCTCGTCGCTCGCGTCCCCGAGCCACATCGCCGCCACGGCCCCGATCTCTCGCCCTTTCGCGTCGCCCGCGTTGCGTCCCAGCTCGAACGCCCGCGAGCATTCGCGCAGTCCCTCCTCCGGCCGGTCCGGCCCCAATGCTCGAGCGAGCAGCAACGAGATCTCGGCGTGCAGAGCCTGATCCCCGGCGCCGTCGCCCGACACCGGGATCTCCAGCGCCCGCCGCAGGTGCCGCTCCGCCTCGATGTGGTGCTCGCGGTCCAGCTCGATCCTGGCCAGATCCATCACGATCGCCCTCGTCAGGGATCCGGCGGCAGGTCCCACCTCCCGCGCGATGGTCTCGGCTTGCGCGAGCGACCGGCACGCGTCATCGGGTCGATCCTCCAGCAGCTCCTGCATCCCCCGGCTGTGTGCCGCGAGCCCGGCAAAATACAGTCGCTCGTCGGCCTCGAGGGTCGGGACGAGCCGCTCGATCGTGTCCGTGCAAGCACGGCCGGCATCGATCCGGTCCTCCTCGAACAGCAGGCGATGCAGGTGGTATGCGGATCGAACCGCGAAGGTTCTCGTCTTGGGGTCGGGATGGCCGCGGCCCGCCTCGACCGCCCGCTGCAGCGCGGCGCGCGCTTCCTCCGAATCACCGATCGTCAGGGCCGCGAGGCCTACCGTCATGTGAAGGTAGGTCAGGTAATGGCCGGTGGAAGGTTCCTCCAACCCGCCCGCCAGCTCGAGCGCCCGGCGCAGATGCTCGCGGTGGCGGTCCGTCCGATGGGGCGTCTCGTAGAGGCTGGCCCACCAGATCTCGGCGTCACAGGCGAGCTGCTTCCCTGCCAGGCTGTCACACGAGCGCGCCACGCTCACCGCCCGCTCGAACAGCGCCTCGTGCCGGGAGATGCCGGTGAAGGCGTCGACCTTCTCGTTGGAGGCTCGCTCGATGAGAGCTTGCGCCAGACGCAGGCGCCCCGCGGGCGGCTCGGCTCCCTCGACCAGCGCGATCGCCTCGTCGAGCCAGCACATCGCCTTCTCGCGGTCACCGAGGGAGCCGAACACCAGGCCGAGATCGCGCGCCGCCTCCGAGGCCGCGACCCGAGCGGTCGACCGGAGCCGTGCCCGCTTCGGGTCCTCGGCCACGGCCGAAGGGTCCGGGGAGAATTCCGGCCGCCGCGCGATGGCGACCGCCTGCTCCAGCAGCGGGCGCGCGACGTCCCAGCGGCCCCGGTGGTGCTCGATCTCGGCCAGATGGTGGGCGGCGCAGGCCAGCCGGGCCAGGACGTCCGGGCGCCGGATCCGGGCCTCGTTCGCGAGCGCGCCTTTCGCGCGCTCGATCGCGCTCTCCTCGGGTGCATGCGAGGTCGTCAGTAGCGCCAGCGATGCTGCGGCACGCGTCCCGAGCTCCATGCCAAGCGTCGAATCATCGAGCGTGTCGGTCTCGTTCAGGGCCTGCGAGAGCAACGCCTTCGCCTCCGACTCCCGGTGGGTGCGCGCCATGAGCTCGCCGGCCAGCAGCTTGAAAAGGATGCGCGGCCCGACGACGTCGCGTCCCTGCAGCTTCTGGATCGGCGTCTCGATCTGGGCCAGACCCGAGCCGACGAAGTAGAACCGACCTTCCAGCAGAAGGACCTCCAGGCGCTCCAGCTCGTTCTGGAGAGCCGCCGGGGTCCAGGATGGCTCGACCGGCTTCTGGTTCGCGATGTGGATCATCCGCAGAACCTGGATCAGCACCACCAGGGCGAAAACGGACAGCGCGGAACCGACGTTATCCGGAGTCACAGGACATCCCGCTCATCGAGTCCGCGCGGACGCCGCGGCCCTGAGCTCCGCGAGCCTGATGCGCGCCGGCTCATGGCGGGGCGCAAGGCGCAGCGCCTCTTCGAGCGCTCGTGCCGCAGCCCGCGGGTCACCGCTTTGCTCGAGGGACACGCCGAGCGAGTAGTAGATCTCCGCGCCGCCGATCCCCTCGCCGATGGCCGCGCGGTAGTGCGCAACCGCCTCGGCGTCGCGTCCCAGCCGCGACAGCGTTCTCGCCAGGTCGAGCTGCGCAGGTCCATCCTCGGGGCGGAGGTCCACGGAGCGCTGATAGAAGCCGACGGCCTCCTCGAGCCGGCCCTCCGCGGTGAGCACGTCGCCCATCAGGCCGTGGGCCTTCGAGTTCTCCGGATTCCATTTCAGGGCGCGCTCGACCGAGAGCCGCTCGTCCCGCACGTTGCGGGCGGACCAGGCCGGTTCGAGCAGTCGGTTCGAGACCACCTGGTCGAGATTCCGCGCCTGGATGAGGCGGATGGCTCTCAGGCTTTCGGCCGGGAAGGCGAGGGGCGCCAGGATCGCCACGGACTCCACGCGAGGCCTCACGATCTCGACGCACGGAAGCTCGTAACCGGCTCCCAGGCGCACGCCGCTGACCCTGTAGTCCAGCGCCGGGGGGTCGTCGCGGAAGACCGGCGAGTGCTCCGCGATGGCGGCGAGCCCGCCCGGACCACAGAGGAAACTCCCGAGGAAGACGTGAGGCAGGCGCAGGGCCCGATTCGCCCCGCCCCAGTTCCGGAAGCTCAGATCATCGCGAATCCGGGCGTCCGTGCGCAGCAGCTCGAGGCGACTCGGGTGCAGCTCGAAGCGGTCGCCTCGGACACCGACCAGCAGCAGCTCCGCGCTGTTGTACCAGAGGGTGCTCTGGGGGAAGACCTCGATGAAGCTGGCGATCACTCGACGAAAGGCGTCGGGGGGCAGGAAGGCGATCGGCACGAACTGCGAGACCAGGCCGCCGGGAGCGAGCCGCTCCCGCACGTGGCGATAGAAATCCAGCGTGTAGAACGACGCCGTGCCCGGACGAAAGAGCTGGCCGACCTCGAGCGAGATCACGTCGTAGCGGGCATCGGAGTGGATCAGATGGTTGCGACCGTCCTCGACGATCACGTGCACGCGAGGGTCGTTCATCCAGCTCGTGTCGAAGTGGGCGCGGAGGAGGTCGAAGACCGCGGGCTCGATGTCGACGCAGTCGAGACGCTCGATTTCATAATCGAGGAAGCGACTCGCGGTCTGCCCCGAGCCCACGCCCACCACCAGCACCCGGCGGGGTTCCGGATGCAGCAGCATCGGCAGATGAGCGGCCACGATCTGATGGGTCTTGCGATCCTGCCCCTGCCACAGGCGATCGATCAGCAGGCTCTGGATGCCGTCCCGATGCACCACCGCGAGGTTCGACACCTTGCCCTCGCGGAAGTCGACGAGCGACTCTCGGTCCGCCAGGAAATCCGCCGGTAGACGGGTGCCCGATAGAAGAGGAATCGCGAACCAGGCGACCAGGCTCGCGCCGATCGCGAGGCCCCGGGTCCGGAGCGAGCCGGTGCGCTGGAGGAGCGTCCAGAAAGCGAAGCCCGTGACGAGACTGGTGGCCGTGAGGACGGTGGTCGTGGCCTGGAGGCCGAGACGTGGAAGGCCGAGGAAGCCGGCTCCGAGTGCGCCCGCGATCCCGCCCAGGGTGTTCAGCATCGAGATCCGGCCGGCCCCGAAGGCGGCCAGCTTGGGATCTTTCACCGCCAGCCGCACGGCGAGCGGGAACGACGCCCCCGAGAGTGCCGCCGCCGGGAACATCAGGACCCCGTAGGTCACGAGCGGATGGCCGAGCCCGCGCCAGAAGCCGGGAGGGGCCGAGAGCGTCGCGGTCACGGCGATGCCACTGAGCACCTGGAGCGTCCCGACGATCGTGGCCGCGCCATGAGCCCGGTCGAAGAGCCGCGCTGCCATCCAGCTCCCGGCCACGATCCCGGCCAGGACGACGGTCAGCGTCACGGTGTAAGTGTAGACGGTGTTGAACGCGATCAGGCCGGCGAAGCGCGTCCACACCACCTCGTAGGCGAGCGCGGTGAAACCGATCAGGAAAACCAGGCCGGCGAGGGCCGGACCCGCGATGGCGGATGGCACGGTGGGGGTCGCCTCGGCGCGGGCTCCGCGCCGGACCGGCCTTGAGGGTGATGGACGCGATCGCCCTCGTTCACGCGCCCGCGGTTCTCTCTTTGCAGGCTTCGAGAGTTCCAGCTCGACAGGAGCCCCTCGCTCGGGCGCCACGTCGCGATCGCCGTGCGCTGGCGGCTCGAGTCGCAGGGCGGCCGCCACGATTCCGGCCAGGACGTTCGCGCTCGCGGCCAGCTCGACGCTGGATCGGAGTCCGAGGGTGGGAATGAGCGCCATGCCCGCCGCCGCGCAGCCGATCGCCGCGCCCAGCGTGTTGATGCCATACAGCAGCCCCACCGAGCTCAGGATGCTGCTCCTCCTGGAAACGAACTGGCGGACGAAGAGGGGAAGCGTGCCGCCCATGAGCACGGTGGGCAGGAGGAAGACGAGCGAGACCAGCGCCATGCGCACGAATGCCAGAGCGCCAGGAGAATGCGCGAGCGAACGGTAGAAGCCGCCGTACGCATCGTCCGCCCAGCGGAAGAGCGGGAGGGTGGCGAGCGCGAGACCTGCCAGCGCGAATTCGAGGATCGAGTAGAAAAGGATCGGCCGAGCGCTCCGGACCGCCAGACGGCCGAAGGCGAACCCCCCGATCGCGAGCCCCAGGAAGAACACGGAGAGCACGGTGCTCAAGGCTTCCTGAGTGGAGCCGAAGACCAGCGAGGCCTGGCGGATCCAGCATACTTCGTAGACCAGCCCCGCCGCCCCGGAAATGAGGAAACAACCGAGCGCCGTGGCTTGTCGGGTCCGGGAAATCGGTCGGGTCTCGGTCATCCGTCGGCGTGGTGGCGTGCAAGGTCGAGACTACCCCGCCATGGCGCCCCGCTCCAGTTCTGTTTTCGCGCCGCGGATCGTCAGGGTCGCTCTTCCAGGACCACAAGATCGAGCTTGCCGAGGCGCCCGGCGTCGCTCGCCTCGGCTGGCCAGGCCGGCTCGGCTCGCTCGGGCCCCTCTGCTGACCCTGGCGCTCTGCGGCCTGCTCGGGCCGATGGGATCCATGCTGGCGCAGGTGCGGTCCCTCGAGAGCTTCGTCGGACGTCCGGCGCCCGACCTCGCGTCGCATCTCGACTGGCTCGATGTTCCCGGGCGGCCTCTCACCCTGATCCTCAACCGCGAGGGCGTGGTCGGCGAGTGCTTGATTGGCGGGCGCGGGTACTCGGAGTTCGAAGCGGGGCTCGGGAAGTACCTCGGGCCTTCCTGAGGTCCGGCGACGCCCAGAGTGCGCATGGCGCTGCAAGTGGGACTCTTGACCCGAGCGAGTGGTGGCGCGATGATCCCGTGCATCGAGGAGTGGCGTCTCCACCTCCAAGCCCAGTGCGTCGTTGGGCCCGGGGGTCTAGGTGGCGTCCCAATTGGCAGCGCGTCACCGAGGCACACGAATTGCCGACGCGACTGACGCCTCGAGTCACCGTTCGCCGAGGCCGTCCATGCGGAGCACCCCGCCGACCGATCGCATCCAAGATCGCGCCGTGGCGGCGCAGGAATCCACGGCAAGCCTCTTGGCGCGTGCTCGCCAGTCCGACCAGCGCGCGACGAACCAGCTCTTCGCCCGCTACCTCCCGCGCCTCACCACCTGGGCGTATGGCCGCCTGCCCGCCCGAGCCCGCGGCCTCCTGGACACGAAAGATCTCGTGCAGCTCACCCTGCTTCGAGCATTCACCAGATTGGAGGCGTTCCAACCGCGACGAGAGGGGGCGTTCTTGGCCTACCTCTGTCAGATCCTCGTCAATGAGATCCGGCAGGCGCTGAGGCGCGCAAGCCGCAGGCCCGATCAGCAGGCGCTCGCCAGCGATCTCGAGGATCCCGGCCCTTCGCCACTGGAGTCGGCTGTGGGTAGGGAAACGCTCGAGGCCTACGAGGCAGGTCTGATGAAGCTGACTGACGAGCAGCGCGAGGCGGTGGTGCTGCGAGTGGAGATGGGACTCACATATCAAGAGATTGCCGATGCCATGGAGAGCCCATCGCCGAATGCGGCACGGATGCTGGTAGCGCGGGGCCTGGCGCGCCTGGCGGAGCTGATGGATGACCGGCGATAGCGAAGAAGCCCTCATCTCCATAGCCAAGGCCGTCGCGGATGGCTCGCCCGTGGACTGGGAACAGGTTAGCGAAGGTCGTCTGGAGGATGCCGGAAAGCTCCGCAGCCTCAAGGGGATCGCCGAGGTGGCGGCTGCGTGGCAAACCATCAACAAGCAGGCCGGAGGTGGCGCGAATACCGGCGGCGCGGACGAAACGCTGGCCGGCGGCCCGAGGCTCGATGGTTCCCGGTCGTCCACCCGCCACGCGTCGTGGGGCCACCTGCAAATCCTGGAACGCGTCGGCCGCGGGGGCTTTGGGGAGGTTTCTCGGGCCTACGATCCCAACCTCGATCGGGAAGTGGCCCTCAAGCTCAGGCGGCGAACCGAGCCCGGCCCCGACTCGGACGGAGACCGCTTCATCACCGAAGCCCGCCGGTTGGCGCGGGTGAGGCACGAGAACGTCCTGGTGGTCCACGGCGCGGACCGACATGACGGTCATGTAGGGATCTGGGCCGAGTTCCTGAAGGGCAAGACCCTCGAGCAATGGCTCAAGGAACACGGACCTCTGGGCGCGCAGGAAGCCACATTGATCGGGATCGACCTGTGTCGCGCATTGGCGGCCGTCCATCGTGCGCGCCTGGTGCATCGCGACGTCAAGAGCGCGAACGTGATGCGTGAGGAGGGTGGGCGGATTGTGCTGATGGACTTCGGGTGCGTTGGCGAGCGCGCGCCCGCGGGCGATTCGGATCAGAGCGGCAACGTCTACGGGACTCCGCTCTATATGGCCCCCGAACAGCTGGCCGGCGCAGGGCCCACCGCCGCGGCGGACATCTACAGCCTAGGCGTGCTCCTCTATAACCTGACCACCGGTGCGTATCCGGTCGAAGCCGGCAGCACGAACGAGCTCACCTACAAGCACGCTCGAGGAGACTCCATGCCGCTGCGGGACCGAAGACCGGAACTTCCCGCCGCGTTCATCCAGGTTGTCGAGCGTGCCGTCTCGCCCCGGCCGGAAGACCGCTACCCAAGCGCAGGCGTGATGGAACGGGCGCTGACGGCAACGGTGGGGGGAGGTGTTCCGGCCCCTCCTCCGCATCCCGTCAATGTGGTGAAGATCGCGGTCACGCTGACGCTCGCGCTGGCTCTGGTCGTCGTCTCTTGGACCCAGTGGCCACGCATGCGGCCGTGGCTCGCGTCGACTTTCGGGTTGAATCCCAACTCTCCGACGCCAGCCAGGACAGAATCAGAATCGACTCAGACCCCCGTGGGATCGGGAACGAGCACGTCGCCTGGCACGCTACCGATGGTCAACGCTCTGACGGCTTCGGCAACCCTTTACCGCATCAGCGGCACGAATCGGGAGCGCCTGCTGCCGGGGGCACGGGTAGAGGTTGGCGACCGGCTACTCATGGAGGTCCAGGGGTCGCGTCCGATGTACGTCTACATCCTGAACGAGGACTCCGAGGGGAAGGTCTTCGCCCTGTTCCCGTTGCGCGGCGTTGTTCCCCGGAACCCGCTGCCCGCAAATCTCCGCCACACGCTCCCGGGCCGCATTGGTGACAAGGAATTTGCTTGGGCGGTCTCGAGTGCTGGCGGGACCGAATCGCTCATCGCGCTCGCCTCGGCGCAGCCGCTGGCCGCTCTGGAGGAGGAGCTCGCCCACATTCCGGAAGCGCAGCGCGGGCAGGAACCCGCATATGCGCAGATCAGTGCCTCGGGGGTGCAGGAGCTGAGGGGGAAGCTGCGCGGGATTGGGAAGCTGGAGCCCATGTCCGGCCCTGAGGGCCCGAGTGATTCGCGGCTCTCGCAGATGGTGCAGAAACTCTCGCAGAGCGTCTCGGGGCGAACCGATCTGTGGCTGTGGCAGATGCAGTTGAAGAACCCGAAGGAGTAGGAGTTCCAGAGGCTGCGGAGGGTGGTAGCAATGAGCGCAGTTGGGCCGAGGGTGGCGTGTCGCCCCGGTGCGCCTCGCCTTGGGCAAGGCTCGCATGGTCTACCTCTCCCCCGATGGGGAGCTGAACCGCGTGCCCTTCGAAGCGCTGGTGGACACGCGTGGCCGCTACCTGATCGAGCGCTACCGGTTCGCCTACCTGACGAGCGGGGCGGAGTTGTTGGAGCCCAAGCCCGAGCCCGCGCGAGGCACGGTGATATTCGCCGCCCCGGATTTTGACCTGGGTGTGCGTCGCCGCAGGGCCGAGGCCGACACCCTGCTGGCTGCAGTGGCCGCCCACGGGTCGTCGTCGCTGAGACCCGAGTCCGCAGCCTACCGCGGCACACGCTCGGGTGAGGTGCCCGGTTGGCAAGGCTGGGTCGCGCTGCCGGGAACACGACAGGAGGCCGCCCATGTGGAGCGCGAACTGGCGGGGAGCACGTACGGGCCGGTGCAGGTCTACCAGGGCCGCGAGGCGTTGGAAGAGGTTTTCGAGGGGATGCGTGCTCCCCGCCTGCTCCACGTGGCCACGCATGGCTACTTCTTCCCGGACCAGGAACTACGGGGAAGCACGGATGGCATTGGTCCCGAGCAGCAACTGGCGCGGATCCGGGGCACAGAGAACCCGCTGCTGCGCTCGGGGCTGGTGCTGGCCGGGGCCAATGCAGTCGGGGCCGAGACCGACTCGCTGGGGGTGGACGATGGCTGGCTCACGGCCGAGGAGATCGGGCTCTTGAACCTGCAGGGAACCGAGCTGGTGGTCTTGAGCGCCTGCGAGACCGGGTTGGGGGAGGTGCGGCTGGGCGAGGGCGTATCGGGGCTGCGGCGGGCGTTCCGGTACGCCGGGGCGCGGACGCTGGTAATGAGCCTGTTTCTGGTGGAGGACCAAGCGACGCAGGAGCTGATGGGGCGCTTCTACCGCCGCCTCAAGGCGGGACACGGGAAGCTCGAGGCGTTGCGGGGCGCGCAGCTGGAGATGATGCGGCGCAAGGGCGGCGCTCATCCCTTCTACTGGGCGAGCTTCGTGCTGGTCGGAGATCCGGAGTGACGAAGCGGCATGCGCCGGACACGCAAGCGTGAGGCAGTGTAACGTCTCGTGTAAGTGGGTGGCGATGAGCACCCCCCATTCGAGGAGATAACCTCATGGCCACTTACACGGGGGTCTCTATGACCAAGCGTGGACACCCACTCCATGCCGGTCGCCCTGGCAACCTTGCGGCGCTCTTGGTTCTTGCCGGGCTCATCTGCACGAGCAGGGTCGAGGCAGCGCGGCCAGGTAGGCCGCGGGGCAACCCCGAGGTTAGCGGCCGGAGTTCGACGATCGACTCGACTGCAGCGTCACGGGACTCCGTGCGAGCTGCCGCGTTCCGGGACAGCCTCTCGAAGGCCCGCGACTTCTTCAAGCAGGGCCAGTACGCCGACGCGGAGGCCTTGTCCCGCAGACTTGTTGCGAGGGCCGAAGCTGCGGCCGGTGCTGACTCGTTCCAAGTCGCCGACGCGCTGGACGTACTGGTGACGTGTCTCTTGCGCGGGGGCAAAGTGGATCCGAGCTCGCGCCAGCTTGCCCAGCGCGCCCTGACGATCCGCGAGCGGGCCTTCGGACCAGACCACCCTGACGTCGCCAGGAGCTTGAACAACCTCGCAAACGTGCTCGGGAGCACCGGCGACTACGCGGGGGCGCGGCGGCTTCAAGAACGCGCGCTCGCGATCCTGGAGAAGGCGCTGGGGCCCGACCATCCGGACGTGGCGAAGAGCCTGAACAACCTCGGGCGCTTGCTCATGGCGACCGGCGACTACGCGGGGGCGCGGCCGCTCTACGAACGCGCGCTGGCGATCCAGGAGAAGGCGCTCGGCCCCGACCACCCGGACGTGGCGGAGAGGCTGGGCAGCCTGGCGGGTCTGCTCTGGGACAGTGGCGACTACGCGGGGGCGCGGCCGCTCTAAGAACGCGCGCTGGCGATCCTGGAGAAAGCGCTCGGGCCCGACCA
>Ga0066710_100004556_pt1 | contig 12310 bp, 8 predicted proteins | sample GraSoiAngelo_159_FD_79666 | JGI IMG/M metagenome (GOLD analysis project Ga0066710, IMG submission 79666) | Grasslands soil microbial communities from the Angelo Coastal Reserve, California, USA - 14_1009_16_40cm | ecosystem: Environmental > Terrestrial > Soil > Grasslands | place: USA...
CAGCGACTCCGTCTCCCGCACCTGATCGCGACGAATCCGCATCAAAGCCTTGGTCGACGCGATGCGGCGGATCCAACCCCAGAGATGGCCTTCACCGCGGTACTGCTTGATGTTGCGCACCACCTCGAGGAACGTCTCCTGCAGCACGTCCTCGGCATCCTCCGGCCGCCGCAGCATGCGCCGGACGAGATTGTAGACAGGCGTCTCGAAGGACCGGAACAGGGCTTCGAGAGCTGCTTCATCTCCGGCTTGCGCGCGGGCGACGAGGACATCCGGGACGGCGAGAGACACGGTCATTGTCCGAAAACTATGATGCCACAACTGCGTAGAAGGTCGCGAGGAGCGATCCTAGGGGAAATCACGGTTCCTTAAGGCGTTGCAAGGTAGTAGCTTGCCGCATGCCCAAGTCCGAGGTCCACGAATGGCTCCATCACTGGCAGGATGAAGCCGACGCGGCCTACCTCTATCTCGCTCTCGCCGGCCAGGAATCCGATCCACACCGCAAGGACGTCTACATCAAGCTCGCAGGCGTCGAAGAGCGCCACGTCCAGATGTGGAGCAAGCTGCTCGGCGAGCACGGTCACAAGGTCGATCACGCCCGGCCGTCGTTGAACGCGAAGCTCCGGGCGTGGTTCGGACGGCGCTTCGGGACGCGGTACCTCCTGCCGATGCTGCTCCGCGAGGAAGGCGAGGAGGTCAAGGGATACCTCAACCTCCACAAGGCATCGAGCCTTCCCGACGCGCAGCAGGTCTCCCTGCAGCTCGCCAAGGAATCCGCCGCGCACGCCGGAACGCTCGCCGATCTCGCCGGCAAAGGCGCCGAGCCGTGGCACAAGACGGGCTCCGGCGGGTTTTTGCGCAACGTCGTGTACGGCTTCAACGACGGGCTCACGGCCAATTTTGGACTGGTCGCCGGGGTGATCGGCGCGGCCGTGCAGCCGCACGTGATCATGATCTCCGGCGTGGCCGGCATGATCGCGGACGCGCTGTCGATGGGATCGTCCGGCTATCTGGCGGCGAAGAGCGAGCAGGAGGTGTGGGAACACGAAATCGCGATGGAGAAAGAAGAGATTCGCTTGATGCCGGAAATAGAAGAGGATGAGATGGCCCTGCAGTACGAGGCGAAAGGCGTCGACCCCAGCACCGCACGCCGCATGGCGGCAGAAGTGATGCGCGACCCAAAGCGAGCGCTCGACGAGCAGGTCCGCGAGGAACTGAAGATCGGCGAGGCGCACGCGACGCCGTTCCGCGAGGGGTGGATTACCGGCGCGGCCACCGCGGTCGGCGCATTCATCCCGGTCTTTCCCTTCCTCATTCTGCAGGGTCGCGTCGCTATCTGGCTGTCCTTCGCGATCGCGATGCTGTCGCATTTCATCGTGGGCGCCGCGCGCAGCTTCTTTACCGGCCGCGGCGTGATCCGCAGCGGCATCGACATGTTCGTCATCGGGATGGGAGTCGCGGCGGTCGGCTACCTCGTCGGCGACCTGATCGCAAAGGCGCTCTAGACGACCAGGTTGACGAGGCGGTCCTGCACGTAGATCACCTTTTTCACCTTCTTTCCATCCACAAACTTCTTCACCGCTTCATCGGCAAGGACGCGGTCGAGCACGTCCTTCTCCGCCATTCCGCGCGGCACCGTGAGACGCGACCGAAGCTTGCCGTTCACCTGCACCGCGATCTCGACGTCGCCCGCTGACGTGAGGCGCTCGTCGAACCCCGGCCAGCGTGCCTCGAAGATCGAGGTCTCGTGACCCAACACGGACCACAACTCTTCCGCAATGTGCGGCGCGTACGGCGCGAGCATGATGAGGAGCGGCTCGATCAGCTCCTTGGTGGCCGTTCCGTGCTTGAGCTCGTTCACGTATTCCATCATCGCCGCGATCGCAGTGTTGTACTGCAACTCTTCGGTATCGGCACTCACTTTACGGATCGTACGATGAAGCTTTTGCGCAACGGAGGCAGGCGCCGCCGCTTCGCCGCCCCCCCCCGCCGCCGCCGCTTCATGCACAAAGGCCCACACCTTCTCCAGGAACCGGCGCTGGCCGACGATCCCCGAGTCCCGGAAATCGCCGCCCTCCTGAAAGGGACCAAGGAACATCAGGTACATGCGGAACGTGTCGGCCCCCCATTGCTGGATGTATGTGTCGGGGACGACCACGTTGCCGCGCGACTTCGACATCTTGGCGCCGTCCTTCACGATCAAACCGTGGGCGCGAAACTTCGGGTACGGGGTGTCGAAGTGCAGATGCCCGAGGTCGGCCAGCACCATGCAGACAAAGCGGGAGTACAGGAGATGCAGCACGGCGTGTTCGTTCCCGCCGATATAGCTGCTGACCGGGAGCCACTTCTTCGTACGGGCCGGATCGAACGGCCGGTCGTGGAATTCAGTCGACGGGTAGCGGAGATGGTACCACGCGGAATCGAGGAACGTGTCGGAGACGTCCGTCTCGCGACGCGCCTTGCCGCCGCACTGCGGGCACTTCACGAAGTACCACTCTTCGTGCCGGGCCAGCGGACTCACGCCCGTATCGTCGGGGCGGAAATCCTCGATGAGGGGGAGCTCGACCGGCAAGTCCTTCTCGGGCACCGGGACGACACCGCATTTCTCGCAGTAGAGGATGGGAATCGGGGGACCCCAGTACCGTTGCCGCGAGATGCACCAGTCGTGGAGCCGGTACCGAACGCGCGGCGTCGCGAGGCCGCGCTCGGCGAGCCAGGCAACGATCTTCCGCGCCCCTTCTACGCACGGCATACCATCGAACGGTCCCGAGTTCATGAGCACGCCGTTCTCGGACACGGTCGGCAACGTCTCTCCCTCGACCGCGACGACCTGCCGGATCGGGAGCGTGAACTGCGTCGCGAACTCGAAGTCCCGCGTGTCGTGTGCCGGAACGGCCATGATGGCGCCGGTGCCGTACTCCATCAGGACGTAGTCGGCGATCCAGATGGGGATCGCTTCGCCTGTGGCCGGGTTGCGGGCGTAGGAACCGATGAAGACGCCCGTCTTGGTCTTCTCACCCACCCGCCGCGACACGATGTCCTTGGACTGCACCTCCCGCTGATATGCCTTGACCGCCGAGCGCTGCTCGACGGCGGTGAGCTCGTCCACCAGCGGATGCTCGGGCGCGAGGACCAGATAGGTCGCGCCGAACACGGTGTCGGGCCGGGTCGTGAAGACCGTGATCTTCTTGCCGCTCGGGGTCTCGAAGATGAGCTCCGCCCCTTCGCTCCGGCCGATCCAGTTCTTCTGAAGGAGGGCGGTGGAGGAGGACCAGTCGAGGTTCGGGAGGTTCTCGAGGAGGCGCTCCGCGTAATTCGTGATGCGGAAGAACCATTGGTCGAGGAAGCGCTGCTCGACCGGTGTGTCGCACCGCTCACAGCGGCCGTCGATCACCTGCTCGTTGGCGAGCACCGTCTTGTCCTTGGGACACCAGTTCACCGCCGCGCGCTTCTTGTACGCGAGGCCCGCTTTGAAGAGCTGGAGAAAGAGCCACTGGGTCCACTTGTAGTACGCGGGATCGGTGGTCGATAGCTCGTGACGCCAATCGTACATGCCGCCAAACCTGCGGAGCTGGCGGCGGAAGGTGGCGATGTTCTGGGGGATCAGCTTGGCCGGATTCGTGCCGATATTGAGCGCGTAGTTCTCGGAATGGATGCCGAACGCATCGAATCCCATCGGCTCGAACACGTTGTAGCCCTGGAGCCGCTTGAACCGGCCGTAGATGTCCGCGCCCGTGAACGCGAACATGTTGCCGACGTGTAACCCTTCGGCGGACGGATAGGGGAACATCATGAGGTTGTAGTACGGCCGCGCAGCGCGATCGAGGTCGGGCTCGTTGGTGTGGCGCTCAGCCCAACGGGCCTGCCACTTTGCCTCGAGTGAAGCCGGATCGTAGTGCGGTATGTCGTGCATGATGGCGGAAAACTAAGCCTATCGGCGCACGAAACGCAGGCTGCGGACTCGACCAGTCGTGAATCGCATCTCGGTGACTTGTCCCGCCGCATTGCGGACGAAGACAAACATGCCGGCCGGAGCTCTGAACGCATCACGGTACACGGGTCGCAGCACCATGTGAAGATCGGGGTCGCGGTGGAGTATCAGACCGCCGCGGCCCGTCGAATCTGACCGCACTTCGACGGTCGTGTTGGCTTCGTCGCTGGAATATGAGCCGAAGAATCCTGCCAGTGCCTGCCGGTTCGTGTCCGATTCCTCGACCCAGTCGGCCCGCACCGTGTCCGCGGTGGGTGTCACGACGCTCAAGTCGTAGTGTCCATCGGTCCGGCGATCAAAGAGGACGCGATTCCCGCCGGTAGCCGCAGCGAAGACTGTGGGGCTTTGCGGGACGAGCTCAGTCCCGGACTCCGTCATTAGTTTGCCGTTGGTCACCACGAAGCGCTGAGCGATCATGCTACGACGGTTGCGGTACAGTCCCGCCTTGTCGGCGATCGCGGCTTGTGGGAGCGTCCGACGCACCGGCGTCGCTGCGGGTGCTGTGGGAGCGGGTGGCGGAAGAAACTGCGCCGCCGCCGTATATCCCAGATCGGAAGGGTCGACGTTGCCCGCGTTACACAGCATTGCGACGGCAAGTCGCGCACGCGGGAATCGCGCGACAAATGCGCGATAACCGGCAGTGGCGCCGTCATGCATGACCACCGGCTCGCCGCGATAGTCGGTCACGAACAACCCCGCAGCGTAGCTTATCCGCCGGCCGCCGGTGAGCACGCCCTGGCGCTCCTGTTCCTCCCGGAATCCGACACCGCCGAGGCGCGTGCTGTCGAACGCGGCGGTCCATCTCAGCAGATCGCCGACCGTCGTCAGCAAACAGCAGTTGCCGTAGATGCTTTCGATTGCGCGTTCGCTATGCCACGCTCCGTCGAGCAGCGAATACGACAGGGCGCGTCCCTTCACCAGACGCGTGGCGTCGTCTCGCCAGCTGCTGTGGGTCATGCCGAGCGGAACGAAGATCCGTTCCCGGGTGAAGGTGGGGAACGGTTTGCCGGACGCGCGCTCCACGACCATCGCTAACAGGTTGTAGTTGGTGTTGCTGTAGTCGTACTCGCTGCCGGGCGGGAAGTTGAGCTCGTGCAGGCGGCGTGTGATCGCCAACACGTACGTGTGATCCAGCGCGCGTGTATTGCGAGGCCAGCCCTCGATGCCGGCGATCGAACCCCAGTCCCGCATGCCGGACGTGTGGTGCAGCAGTTGGCGCACCGTGACCGGTGCCCCGTAATCCTGCAGCTCCGGCAGCCAGCGGTGGATCTCGTCGTCGAGTGACAGTTTTCCGTCGCGCGCGAGCAGCAACACGGCGGCCGCCGTGAACTGCTTGGAAACCGAGCCCCCTTCGAGAATGCTCGCGGGCGTGAGCGCGACGCCGCGCTCGAGGTCCGCGCTTCCCCAGGCACGCTCTATGACGGTATTTCCGTTTTGCGCGACTCCGAGCACACAACCAGCCGACGTGTCGGAATTCCACGCAGCGAAGATCGAGTCGAGCCGCACTTCGACGGGTCGCGTCGCTTGCGCGGTCAGCGCGGGTGCGGCGACCATCAGCAGCGCGGCGATCATCCGGATGGGAATTGTAGATTTCATTGCGCAAAATCTAGTTAGAGCAGTACCTTAGCACACAACCACCCGAATGGCCATCAAGTCTCAGCACCTGCGGCAGAGCTTTTTGATTTCAGGCGCCGGCGCCGCCGTCCTGCTCGTCGTCTTTGTCGCGTGGCTCACCAGCAATCGCGTCGGACACGTCCTCGAGCAACAGGCGGATGTCCGCGGCCGTGACGTGGCGACGCGGGTCGCGGCGATCGTGTCACAGTACCTCAAGGAACGACACCACGAAGTTGCTTCGCTGGCGAGCATGCCTCAGCTGGTCGCGAGGGTCCGGCTAGCCGGCCAGGATGCCGTCGCCCGCGGCCTCGACAGGCTGCCGATCTCCACGCTCGAGGCCAGGTTCGACGCTTCGCGGGCGCTGGGCGGTGAACCCGAGCTGCGCGACTATCTCCGGTCCTACACCTTGATCTCGGACTTTTCAGAACTGAGCGTCACCGAGAGTCACGGGCTCAACGTTCTCCTGTCGGGCCAGGCGCCGGATTTCGTTCAGCGTGACGAGACCTGGTGGCAACGCGCGATGAGGGACGGATCGTACGAGGGCGAGCCGCAGTCGGATACGACCGGCACAGAAACGGCGCTCGAGTTCGACGTCGCCATCCGCGGCCCGCGGGACACTCGACCGCTCGGCGTGCTCCAGGCCCTATTCAGCCTCGAACGCTTGACGAGGCTCCTCGGCACCGAAGAGCTCGCGGGTCGCGGCGCGTATCTCGAGGTGGTCGCAGGCGACGGCACCGTGCTCATCTCACGTGACCCGACCCTCCTGCTGCAGGCCCTCCCCGACAAGGACAGGATCCCGTTCCAAGCTCAAGCGGTCACGGTCCACATCACCACGACGGGCAGTGACCGGGAGCTCGTCGTCTCGGTACCGGCGAACGAGGGAAAGTGGTGGGTGCTCTATCGTGAACCGGCGAGCACCGCGTTCGCTGCCGCCCGGACGACGCAGGTCACGATCTGGGTGGGCGGCCTGCTCGTGGCTGCCGTGGTCGTAGGCGCCTTGTTCTGGTTGTCGCACCGGCTTGGCCGCCTCGTCACTGAACCGGTTCGCGCCGCTGGTGCGATCGCGAGCCGGGTCGCGGGTGGTGACCTGTCCGTCACCGTGTCGACGCATCGCTCGGATGCCACCGAGGTTGCGGAGCTGCTGTCGTCCGTGCACTCGATGGTGGTCGCGCTGCGCCGCCTCGTCGGAGCCATCCGCGCCGCGGCCGACGAGGCCGCCGCGATGGCGACCGAGATCTCCGCGTCGACCGAGGAGATGAGCGCCTCGACCGAGGAGATGGCCTCCACGTCGCAGGACCTCTCCCGGCGGGCCGGGGAACAGGCGCAGCTGGTGCGCTCCGCCGCCGACGACGCGGCGCGGATTCTCCAGATCGCCGCGAAGCTCGCACAGGGCGCCGACGAAGCGGCCCGCCGCAACGCGGACTTGTCGGCGCTGGCGCGGCGTCACAAGGACGGACTGGACCAGAGCACGCTGCGTCTCGCCAAACTCGCCGACGAGGTCGCAAAAGGCGCCGAGGAAGCCGAGTCGTTGGCGCAGGCCACGGCAAAGATCCAGACGTTCGTGGCCCAGACCAAGGCGGTCGCGACGCAGACGAACATGCTCGCGCTCAATGCCGCGATCGAAGCGGCGCGCGCCGGCCCGCAGGGACGCGGATTCGCGGTCGTCGCCGACGAGGTGCGGAAGCTGGCGTCGGTCGCCGCGGTGGCCGCCGGCGAGACCGCCGACACGGTGCGCGGTGTGCTGACGCGTGTTCAGGCGATGCGCGACCGGCTCGTGCGGCTGGCCGAAGGCGGCGCGGCCGTGCGAGAAGCGTCGCAGACGGCCGCTCAGGGGTTGGCGAGCGTGGCGAGCGAGGTCGATGCGAATGACACCTGGAGCCGCGAGATCGCGCAGTCGGCGGGTGAGCTGCGTTCGCTCGTCGAAGAGATCGCCAACCGGCTGGGCACCATCGCCGGCCAGACCGATACGCTGCTCGCATCCGCCGAAGAGCTAGCCGCGTCAGGCGAAGAGCAAAGCGCGTCGACGGAAGAGATCGCGTCCTCGGCCAATCAGCTCGCCGAGGCTGCCGACCGGCTCACCGGCGCCGTGAAGTCTTTCCGATTGTTGGCGGACGAGGTGCAGCAGGCCGCCGATTAAGCCTTCGCCTCAAACACCACACTGCAGCAGGTCACCCCACCTTCCGCCTTGGCGAGCTCCGTACAGGGGACGCGGACCACATGCAGCCCGGCGCGCTCCAGACGTTCGGCTGTCTCTGGATGATGCGTTGGATAGATAACCGCCGTCCCGATCCGCAGGGCATTGGCGCCAGCGGGTTCCGACGGGGCAACGGTCACTGTCTCGATGGACCCGAAACACTCCGGACGCACCCAGCGGGCATTGATCAGGAGCAGATTGTCCGCGACCTGCGTGACTGCGCTCTTGAGGTGGAGACAGCCGGTCACCGGAACGGGGATCACTTCATAGCCCCACGCGCTGAGGTGCGTCTCGAGCTGGGCAATCCCCTCGTGGTTCGTGCGTGACGACAGACCGACGTAAATCTTTCGTCCCACGGCCATCACATCTCCGCCATCGAGCGTGCCGGGTGGCTGAATGGCAAACAGTGGTCGGTACGCGCTCAAGACCGTGGTTATGGACTCGATTTCCGGCCGCCGCGAGGGAGCGCCCGGTCTCGTGATGATCGCGACTTCGTCGAGCACCAGCGCGGCATCCTCGACAAAGACTCCGTCCGGCAGCGCCGGCGCTTCCGGCGCGCGGACAACCCTGACGCCAAGCGAGCGCAGCGCAGCCTCGTACCGCTCGTGGTCGGCAATCGCCTTGGCGACGTTGATGGGATCCCGCGGGAGGTGGGTCAGCTCGCATTCCGCTAGCCTGGGACTGACGGCGCGCGTGACAGCGATGAGCACTCGGTCAACGGCTCCGCGGCCCGGCGGGGAGATGCTCCATCAAATACCGGGTGAGCAGCGAGTAGACGTGGAGCGTCGTGCCACGGCCCTCGCAGATGCAATGCGAGCGATTCGGGTACGCCATGAAGTCGAAGGGCTTGTCCAGCGCGACCAGGCGGTTCACCAGACGTTCCGTGCCCTGGTAATGCACGTTGTCGTCGCCGGAGCCGTGCACGACCAACAGGCGTCCCTTGAGTCCCTCGGCCTGATTGATCGGAGAGGCACGCTGGTAGCGCGCGCTGTCCGCCGGGCTCTGCAGGAGACCCATGTAGCGCTCCTGATAAATCGTGTCATAGAGACGCTCGTCCGGCACCGGGGCCACGGACATACCGACCTGGTAGACGTCGGGGTAACGAAACATCGCCTGTAGCGTGCTGGAGCCGCCGCCGCTCCATCCCCAGATCGCTACGCGCGAGGGGTCGAGATAGCGGCGCGATCCGGTGAGGGCCCGCACCGCGTCCGCTTGCTCGCGGCTCGACAACACGCCAATCGCCCCGTAGACCACCTTTCGCCACGCGCGCCCGCGCGGCGCCGGCGTGCCGCGATTGTCCACGGTGGCGACCACATAGCCCTGATCCGCGATCATGTGCTCCCACACATGACCGCCGCCCCACGAGTCCTGGGCGGTCTGACCCGCCGGCTCGCCGTAGACGTACATCAACAGCGGATAACCCTTCGTGGAGTCGAAATTCGCGGGCTTGATCATCCAGCCATCGAGAGTGACTCCATCAGAGACAGCCACTTTGAAGAATTCACCAGGGCGCCCAACGAGCGGCCCAACCGCCGCCCGCTGTTTGGCATTGTCGACGAGGGTCCGCACGACCCGGTGCGACGGCAGCTGCACCAGGTCGATCACCGAGGGGCTGTCGAAGTGCGAGTAGGTGTGAAAGGCCCAGCGGGCGTCCGGGGAAACCCGATAGGAGTGCGTACCCGCCGCGGGAGCAGGCGACACACGTACGGCGGTTTGTTTGCCATCCAGCCGCGTGCGATACAGATAGCGCTGGGTCGCGTTGTCGGGAGACGCGATGTAGTAGAGCCACTGACCGGGCTCGTCTACCGCGGCGATGTCGACGACGTCGTAATTGCCGGGGGTGATGTTGGTGACTCGCTTGCCGTCGCGGCTGACGCGATACACGTGCCTCCAGCCGTCGCGTTCACTCGTCCACAGGAACTCGGTTCCCTTCGCGAGCCACTCGATCTCGTCCACGACGTCGACCCAGGCAGAGTCGCGCTCGGCGAGGATTGTCCTGGTCGCGCCAGTCGCCGCATCCGCCAGCATCACGCGGTCGGTGTTCTGGAGCCGGTTGATGCGCTGGAGGATCAGCTCGTTCGGTCCCGCCCATTCCATGCGGGGGACATAGTTCTCGCGTGGATCGTCAGGGATCTGGAGCCACGTCGTGGGGCCGCCATCGGCGCTTACGACGCCGGCGCGCACGGCCGAGTTGGTGGTCCCGACCTTGGGATATTGAATCGGCGTGATTTTCGGATAGAGCGAGTCGGTGTCGTTGATGAGGAAATAGGTGCCGAGGCCCGTCATGTCGAACCGCCAGTAGGCGATCTTCGAGCCGTCTGGTGACCAGCGGAAGGCGTCGCGGAGGTCGAATTCCTCCTCGTAGACCCAATCGGTCATGCCGTTCACGTGCAATGAGTCGGCATCGCTCGTGAGCGCGATGATCGCGCCGTCCGAGAGTCGCTCCACGTAGATATTTCCCTGCCTCACGTAGGCCACGCGATCGCCAGCTGGCGAGAACTTGGCATACATGAGCGTGGACGGCGGGGCGTTCGGTCCGCCGAGCTTTGTCAGCGCACCGGTTTTCCGGTTGAGCACCCAGTAATCGCCACGTGTATTCTGGCGCCATACGCGTTGGGTGTTGGTGAAGAGCAACAACAGGTTGCCATCGGCCGACCATGCGTAGTCGTCGAAGTCCAGCGCCTCGCTCGCACCGGAAGGCACCAGTTGGCGCGCCGAGATGTAGACACTCCGCGCGCCTGTGGCGGTCTCGTAGCGCACGATGTCGAACGCATCCGGCATCGCTGCCGATTTCTCCACCGTGGTATAGGCGGTACCGTTTTCGATCCACCGCGCCGGCCCGAAGCGCTGCGGCGCGAAGTCTGCCGATGCGAAAATGCGGCGCAACGTCTCGTTGACGTTCTCCGGCACCTGCGCCATCGCGCGCGTAGAAGCGAACAGCGCGAGCAGACTGAGCAAGACCTTCATGCTTTGCTCCTTGGTTTTGCGGATCTGTCGAGAATGTACGGCGAAAGCCGGTCCTTTGGATGACATGCGGCGCGCTTCGTGGGCGATGCGCGTGACGTGAGCCTCGTCACTCTCCCGACCTGAGCAGATTATTACCGTAGAGTCCTTCCTGACGCACCATTCCCCGCGCGCCCTGTGAGGGGGTAGCGATGCCGTCCATTAGCCCGGCTCCTATGAAGAGGATCGACGTGACCGCCGCCATCGCGCTCCTGCTGCTCGCGGAGGCGACACTCTTCTTCACGTTTCTATTCATTATCGGCCCGATCGCCACGGCTACACGGCTGCTGCCGCTGGTGGTAGTGCTCGTGCTCTGCACGGCATGGTACCGGGGACAGGATTGGGCTCGCTGGGGACTTCTGGTCCCCATAGCCTTTCGGGTTTGGAGGATCGTGCCTCTGGTCGCCGCAGCCTGGGGGTTGGGCCGGACGGGGACTGCGCTGTTTCTGACGTTCATTATTCTCGCGGAGTTGTTTGCGGCGTTCATTTTGGTCGAGGGCTACATGGTGCGGCGGCAGAGGTCATTGGGTTAGCAGATCCACGATGCGTTCGGCGTCCGTGGCCGATAGGGGTCCGTCCCCAGCGCGCTGAGGATGGCGGAGTAGAGCTCACGCGTCGCGCACTCCTAAAGCAGGGAACGACCTGGCGCATGCTCGACCGCCCGGGAAACACGTAGAGGTAGCGATCGCGCCACGTGGCGATGGTCCCGCTTGCTTGGTACAGTACTCCATCCTCCAAGGGAGTCGCATGTCACCGAAAGCTCTAGCGAGGACCGCCGGCGCCTGCTCCCTGCTTGTGCTGCTGGGTGGAATCGTGGCGCAAGGTTTGATCGCTAACGGGCTCGTCGTGCCCCGCGACGCGGCCGCCACAGCCAGTAATATCCTCGCGCAGCCGAAACTCTATGCGTTCGGATATACGATGTTTCTCATCGAAATGGCGGCGCAGGTGGCGATGACGACGCTGTTTTACGTGCTGCTGAGACCGGTCGATCGGACCGCCGCGGTCCTTGCGCTCGTTTTCGGTTTGGTGGGTGCTACGATCAAGACCGTGGCCCGCGCATTCTACTACGCGCCGCTCCTGGTGCTGGGTGGCGCTAGCTACTTGACGGTGTTCGACGCGAGCCAGCTGCAGGCGTTGTCGTTGCTGCTCGTCAAAATCAACAATCAGACGGCAAACATGTCGCTGGTCTTCCTGGGACTCAGTACGTTCTTCCAGGGCTACCTGATCGTAAAGTCGACGTTTCTGCCGCGATTTCTCGGCGTGGTGGCGATGATCAGTGGTCTCAGTTGGCTGGTTTACTTGTATCCCGCACTTGGGTCAGTGCTCTTCTATTATCTGATCGTACTCGCGATGCTCAACGTCTTGTTGACGAGCGGGTGGCTGCTGGTGAAGGGTGTGGACGAGCAACGTTGGCGGGAAATGGCGCAGGGGACGTGAAGCTTGGTTGGAGCCGGTCAGCGAGCCCTGATCACAGGAGCGAGTCGCGGCATCGAGCGCGAAGTCGCGCG
>Ga0066710_100004558_pt1 | contig 12309 bp, 12 predicted proteins | sample GraSoiAngelo_159_FD_79666 | JGI IMG/M metagenome (GOLD analysis project Ga0066710, IMG submission 79666) | Grasslands soil microbial communities from the Angelo Coastal Reserve, California, USA - 14_1009_16_40cm | ecosystem: Environmental > Terrestrial > Soil > Grasslands | place: USA...
GGCGGCGTGTGCCTGAACTGGGGCTGCATCCCCACCAAGGCGCTGCTCCGGAACGCGGAGGTGGTCACCCTCGTGAGCCACGCCGCGGACTTCGGGATCCGGCTCACCGGTTTCGAGGCAAGCTACGCCGAAGCGGTCCAGCGGAGTCGCAAGGTCGCCGACCGAATGGCCAAGGGCGTCGAGTTCCTCTTCCGCAAGAACAAGATCACCCTGTTTCCAGGACGCGGAACGCTCAAGGGGAAGAACGTGGTCGAGGTGAAGGGGCCCGGCGCCGCCGAGACGATCGAGGCGCGCGCCGTCATCCTGGCCACCGGGTCCGAGCCGAAATCCCTCCCGGGCGTCGCCATCGACGAGAAGATCGTGCTCTCCTCGAACGGCGCCGTGCGCAACGAGCGCGCGCCCAAGTCGATCGCCGTCATCGGCGCCGGTGCGGTCGGCGTCGAGTTCGCCGACGTTTACGCCGCGTACGGCGTCCAGGTCACAATCCTCGAGGCGCTCCCGCGCGTCGTGCCCGTCGAGGATGAAGAGGTCTCGAAGGAGCTGGCGCGAACGTTCACGCGGCGGGGCATCACCCTCAAGACCGGCGTCAAGGTCGTGTCCGTGAAGCCCGGCGGCGTCGGCGTCGTCGTCGAGCTCGAGGGAGAGAAGCTCGAGGTCGAGCAAGTGCTCATGGCCGTCGGCCGCGCGGCGAAGGTCGCGGGGCTGGGGCTGGAGAGCCTGGGCGTCCAGCTCGAGCGCGGGTTCGTGAAGGTCTCACCGCACATGGAGACGTCGGTGAAGGGGCTCTATGCGATCGGCGACATGGCGGGCGCCCCGCTGCTCGCGCACAAGGCCATGGCCGAGGGGGTCGTAGCGGCCGAGGCGATCGCCGGCAAGAGCCCGCGCCCCGTCGACTACGGGAACGTGCCGTCGTGCACCTACTGCCGTCCCCAGATCGCCTCGATCGGGCTCAGCGAGGCGCGCGCCCGGGAGAACGGCCGGGAGGTCACGGTGGGCAAGTTCCCGTTCACGGCGAGCGGCAAGGCGGTCGCGCTCGGCGAGACCGAGGGGTTCGTCAAGGTGATCGCCGACAAGGCGTCGGGCGAGCTCCTCGGTGTCCACATCGTCGGCCCCGAGGCGACCGAGATCATCCACGAGTTCGCGCTCGGGCGCACGCTCGAGGCCACGCTCGAGGAGATCATCCACACGATTCACGCCCATCCGACCCTGTCCGAGGCGGCGCTGGAGGCGACGCTCGCCGCGCTCGGCCAGGCGATCCACATCTGAGGCTCGAGCCGAGTCGATCTCGTCCTGACCATCGCCGCCGCCGGTGGCCGCCAGCGCGCAGGGTGGGCTTCTCCGAATGCTGCCCCGCGCCGTCGCTCAGAGCGCGACGCCGACTCCGACCTCGCTCAGTGGTGGTGCAGGAAGGGCAGCGTGAACAGGGGGGTGAAGCCGTTCAGGGTGAGTCCCGCGCCAAGCAGGGCCAGGACCAGGGAGAACCAGAACATCGGCCGTGAGGTGGAGAGGATCGACACGGACGCGCTCACGATGGCGATCTGCAGGAGGACCTCGCCGAACTCGAAGTACGGATGCCGCTCTCGGCGGTGGTCCCGCAGCTGCTCGAGCTTCTTCGCGTCCTTCTCGATGTCCTTCTTCTCGGCGTTGTAGCGCGTCTCCTCGTCGGCGAACTTCCGCGTGAGGGCCGCGAGCTTGTCGCGCTCGCCGCCCTTGACGGCGGACGGCTCGGCGAGCTGCGTCTCGAGGACCATCTTCTGGCCGCGGTACTGGTGCTCGCGGATCACCTTGGCCTGGTAGAACGCCCACTGGTCGGACGACTGCTGCTGAGCGAGCAGCATCTCTTTGACCGTGTTGTTCCCGCCGAGCGACGCGATCGACAACACGACCGCGTAGATCGCGGTGGTGAGCGCGACGCGACGGCCGAACGTCGTCTCGCCGCGCTCATGGATCTCGTGGGGGTTGGGGACCTCGACCTCAGCCATTCGAGGTGCTGGAGCTCCTCCGGATCTCCTCGCGCATGGCGTCGCGGCCGGCCTCGAACGCGTTCATGAGGCGCTGCGTCTGCTCTTCGAAGAGCTCGCGGCTCTTGTCCAGCCACTCGCCGGCGCGGCCCTGCGCCTCGTTGGCCAAGTCTTGCGCCCGGCGCGCCACGTCGCCACCGCGCTCGGCCAGGAGCTCGCGCGCCTGGGCTCCGGTCCTCGGCGTCAACAAGATCGCGATGCCCGCGCCGAGCACCGCCCCGAACAGGAACCAGCCCATGTACCCGCCAGCATCGCTTCGCTCGTTACTCATGGTGGTCTCCTTGGTGCCTGAGGCGATGGACGAACACGTCGATACCCTTCTTGAGGCCCGCCGCCATGCCGACGATCTGGCCGGCACGGGTCAGCGCGCTCAGCGTCCCGACGAACCGGCCGAGCCCGATCGCGATGTCTTCGATCCGCTCGGTGACAGCGCCGAAGCGCTCGAGCTCCCGGCGCGCCTCGCGCGTGAGCGCCCGTACGTCTTCCGTCAGCGCCACCGCCTGGCCGATGAGGGGCCGGAGCTCTTGCTCGACGATCGTCAGGACCGCCTCGGCGCGCTGCGCCACCCCTCTGAGCGCCCAGACCGCCGCGATCAGCGCCAGCAACAGCGCAAAGGCCGCCACCGAGAGGAGCATCTGGGCCCAGAATGGCATGGGGTTGAATTATTGGTGGATAATCAAGTGGAAGTCAATGAAACTAGGGCCTTGATGTCGCACCAGGATCGCTTCGACGAATTGCGCCGCCGCCACGCAGAGGCCGAGCTGGCCGGGGGCGAGGAGCGCGCTCGCCGCCAGCACAAGGCCGGCAAGAAGACTGCGCGCGAGCGGCTCGAGCTCCTGCTGGACGCCGGGTCCTTCATGGAGGTGGACAAGTTCGTCGTCCACCAGAGTCACGACTTCGACATGCAGGACCAGCGGGTTCCCGGGGACGGGGTCGTGACCGGATCGGGTCGGATCCACGGTCGACCGGCGTTCGTCTTCGCCCAGGACTTCACGGTGTTCGGCGGCTCGCTGTCGGAGGCGCACGCCCGAAAAATCTGCAAGATCATGGATCTCGCGACGAAGACGGGCGCGCCGATCATCGGCCTCAACGACTCTGGCGGAGCGCGGATCCAGGAAGGGGTCGTCTCGCTCGCCGGCTACGCCGAGGTCTTCTTGCGCAACACGCTGGCGTCCGGCGTCGTCCCGCAGATCTCGGCAGTGATGGGACCGTGCGCCGGCGGCGCGGTCTACTCGCCCGCGCTCACCGACTTCATCTTCATGGTGAAGAACACGTCGTACATGTTCGTCACGGGCCCGGACGTGATCCGGGCGGTGACCCACGAGACCGTGTCGGCGGAGGATCTCGGGGGAGCCCGGACGCACGGCACCACCTCCGGCGTCGCGCACTTCGCCGCCGACAGCGAGGAGGAGTGCCTCGCGCTGATCCGCGAGCTGATGACGTTCCTCCCGCAGAACAACCTCGAAGATCCCCCGCTGCGAGCGACGCGCGACCCCGTCGACCGTCGGGATGAGAGCCTCCAATCCATCGTGCCGGACCAGCCGAACAAGCCCTACGACATGCTGGACATCGTCCGGACGGTGCTGGACGACCACTACTTCTTCGAGGTTCACGCCGGGTTCGCGCCCAACCTCATCATCGGCTTCGGCCGCCTCGGCGGGCGGCCCGTGGGCATCGTCGCCAATCAACCGACCCACTTGGCCGGGTGCCTCGATATCAACGCCTCGCTCAAGGGCGCCAGGTTCGTGCGGTTCTGCGACTGCTTCAACATCCCGCTGGTGACGTTCGAGGACGTGCCGGGGTTCCTGCCCGGAACGACGCAGGAGTTCGGCGGGATCATCAAGCACGGCGCCAAGCTCCTCTACGCCTACTGCGAGGCGACGGTGCCCAAGCTGACGGTGATCACCCGCAAGGCGTACGGCGGTGCCTACTGCGTCATGTCCTCCAAGCACATCCGGGGCGACGCGAACTTCGCCTACCCGACGGCCGAGATCGCGGTCATGGGCCCGGAGGGCGCCGTGAACATCCTGTACCGGCGGGAGATGGAGCAGGCGGGGGCGCCGGCGACCCTCCGGGAGGCGAAGACGCGTGAGTTTCGCGAGATGCTCGCGACTCCGTACGTGGCCGCGGAGCGCGGGTACATCGACGAGGTGATCGAGCCCCGCGACACACGCGCCCGACTCTGCGCGGCGCTGGAGCTCACGCGGACCAAGCGCGACACCAACCCCCCCAAGAAGCACGGAAACCTCCCGCTGTGACGGACGGAGCGCGCGAGCCAAGGACTTCGTGGGGCAGCCCGCTCAAGCCCGTCTACGGCCCCGCGGACGTCCCGGCCGAGCGCCTCGCGTCGGACCTCGCCGCGCCGGGAGAGTTTCCGTTCACGCGCGGCGTCCACCCCGAAATGCACAGAAAGCGTCTCTGGACGATGCGGCAGTACGCCGGCTTCGGCTCCGCCGTCGAGACGAACAAGCGCTATCGCTTCCTTCTCGAGCAGGGCCAGACTGGCCTGTCGGTCGCGTTCGATCTGCCGACCCAGATGGGATACGACGCCGACGCGCCCATGGCACGGGGTGAGGCCGGCAAGGTCGGCGTGTCCATCGCCTCGCTGGAGGACATGCTGGATCTCTTCGAAGGGATTCCGCTCGACCGCGTTTCGACCTCGATGACGATCAACGCCACCGCGTCGATCCTGCTGGCCCTCTACGTGGCGACCGCGGGCCGCCGCCAAGGGGTCGCGGCCGATCGTCTCAGCGGGACGGTGCAGAACGACATCCTCAAGGAGTACATCGCGCGGGGCACCTACATCTTTCCGCCAGGCCCCTCGATGCGGCTGGTCACCGACACGTTCGCGTACTGCAAGGACCGCGTCCCGCGCTGGAACACGATCTCGATCTCGGGCTACCACATGCGCGAGGCCGGCTGCACCGCGGTGCAGGAGGTCGCCTTCACCCTGGCCAACGGCATCGCGTACGTGCAGGCGGCGCTGGACGCGGGCCTCGCCGTCGACGCCTTCGCCCCGCAGCTCTCGTTCTTCTTCAACGCGCACAACAACCTGCTGGAAGAGGTCGCGAAGTTCCGGGCCGCGCGCCGCCTGTGGGCGCGGATCATGCGGGAGCGCTTCCACGCGCGCGACCCGCGGGCCCTGGCGCTCAGGTTCCACGCCCAGACGGCGGGCAGCATGCTGACCGCGCAGCAGCCCGAGAACAACATCGTCCGCGTCGCCGTCCAGGCCCTCGCGGCCGTGCTCGGCGGCTGCCAGTCCCTGCACACGAACTCGATGGACGAAGCGCTCGCGCTGCCCACCGAGCGCGCCGTGCGGATCGCCCTCCGGACCCAGCAGATCCTCGCGCACGAGTCGGGCGTCGCCGACGTCGCCGATCCGCTCGGCGGCGCCTTCGCCGTCGAGCATCTGACGGGCGAGATCGAGGAGGCGGCGCGCGTGTACATCCAGAAGATCGACGATCTGGGCGGCGCGGTGCCCGCGATTCCCTTCATGCAGCGTGAGATCCAGGATGCGGCGTACCGCTACCAGCGCGAGATCGAGGACCACGCCCGGATCGTCGTCGGGGTCAACGAGTTCGTCACGGACGACCTCCCGCCGGGCAACCTCTTCCAGGTGGACGCGACCGTCGGCGCCGCGCTCGCCGAGCGGGTCGCGCGCGCGCGCGCCTCGCGGGATCGCGACGCCGGGCGGCGGGCGCTCGACGCGCTCGAGACGGCGGCGCGCGGCCGCGACAATCTCCTGCCGCTCCTCGTCACCGCGGTCGAGCTCGGGGTCACGCTCGGCGAGATCTGCGACCGCCTCCGCGGTGTCTTCGGCGTCCACCAGCCCTCGGTCACGTTCTGACATGCGGGCGCGGGTGCTCGGCAGCCTCATGCTCCTCGGCGCGCTCGCACTCGTCACGCGCGCCGACGCCGGGATGGCCGACCGCATCGGCGCGACCTTCGTGCTCATGTCGGACGACTTCATCAAGGCGTTCAATCCCCTCGAGGGGCTCGTGGTCGGCGTCGAGGGGAGCTTGCTCTATCTGGATCTCGGCGAGAGCGCCGGCGCCCAGGTGGGCCAGGAGTTCACCATCTTCCGCAAGGGCGATGAGTTCCACCACCCGTTGACCCGGAAAGTGCTAGGGCGATACGAGGAGGCCCTCGGGCACGCCCAGCTCGTGCGGGTGCAGCCGCGATTCTCGGAGGCCACGTACATCCCGATCGAGGGCAAACCACTACCCCGGGCCGACGACGGCGTGCGGATCACCCGGGGACGGATCAAGGTCGCGGTCACGCCAGTGCTCGATCTGACGGAGTCGAACACGAAGCCCGACCTGCGCCGCGTTCCGTATCTCCTGGCGGTGGTCCTCGAGCGCTCGAAGCGCTTCCAGGTGGTCGATCCGCTCACGGTCGGCGACGTCTTCGCCGGCGGCGGCGCCTACGTCCAGGAGGTCCTGGCGCTCCCGGAGCGCGCGGTGCGGGTCTCGAAGAAGTTCGACGTGGCGGGCTGGGTCGTGCCGGTCCTTCTCGAGCGGCGGGGCGTCGTCTACCTCGACGCGACGTGGATCTCCGCGGTGACGGGCACGGCACTGTTCTCGCGCCGGGCGCCCCTCCTGCCGCCCGCGGCGGCGGAAGAGCAGCGATTCCCGTGGGAGCCGGCCAGTGAAGACTGATGCCTTGTCCGGGCGATCCTGTTATGGTATGGGCGGCATCATGATTGTGCGACGCTTCGCGCTGCTCGTCGTCGTCGCTCTCGCGGCGTTCGGTTGTTCGACGGCGAAACAAGTCCTGGGCGTTCCGTCGCCCGGCGATCCGTCGGTCGCGATCAAGTCGGCCGAGACCCGCTGGCTCCTGATCAAGAATCCAAGATTCGGCGACGTGCCGAGCGAGCCCGAGTACGTCTGGGTCGAGGAAGACAAGACTCCGGTGACCGTCTCGACCCTCGTGTTCGGCAAGAGCTCGATCATCGCGCCTCCGGAGATCGTCGCCAAGTACGGCTCGCCGCCGGGCGGTGGGAGGATCAGCCCGCGGCAGCACATGCCGACGCAGTCGTCCCCCGCGGCCGCGACGACGACCCCGGCGCAGACTCCGCCGCGCGGTCTGGCCGGCGCTCCCCAGGCGCTGAACGGCAAGGCGCCGGCGGGTGCGAAGAAGGGCCTGGTCGTCTACGTGGACACGACGCGGATCGTCATCGACCTGACGGCCGCCGACGGCATCCGGCCCGGGGCGCTCGTGAGCGTCCGTCGCGACTCGATCGCCCTCGTCCATCCCGTGACGGGAGAAGCGCTCGGCGATTTCGACCAGGAGGTCGCGACGGTGCGCGTGACCGAAATGCGCGAGAAGTTCTCGGTCGGCGACGTCGAGACGGTCGTACCTGGCGCGCGGATCCAGATCAAGGATCGCGTCGTTCCGAAGTAGCCGCTCGCGTGCCCACCCCCACTCTCGAACGGGTCCTGAAAGAGCGCGTCGCCGGTCTGGTCGGCAGCGACCTGGAGCTCGTCGAGACGGAGATCCGCCGAGAGCTGGGCTCGTCCGTCGCGTTGATCCAGGAGATGGGGGGGTACATCGCGGGCGCCGGGGGCAAACGCCTCCGTCCGATCCTCCTGCTGCTGGCCGCGCGCCTCGCCGGCTACCGCGGACCGCGGAGCGTGCGCCTGGCGTGCGTCGTCGAGCTGCTCCACACGGCGACGCTGATCCACGACGACGTCGTGGATCAGGCGCCGCTACGGCGCGGACGGCCGTCGGCGAATGCGCAGTGGGGCGACGACGCCTCCGTCCTCGTGGGCGACCACCTGTACTCGAAGTCGTTCGCGATGCTCGTGCGGGACAACGATCGAGCGGTGATGGAGACCCTCGCGCGCTCGACGGTTTCGATGACCGAGGCGGAGGTTTTCCAGCTCGAGCTCAAGCGGAGCGGCGTCACCACCGAGGCGGACTACGTGTGGATCATCACGCAGAAGACCGCCTCGTTCATCTCCGCGTGCTGCCGCATCGGCGCGCTCCTGGGCGGACTCCCGGCCGCGCAGGTCGACGCGCTCACGCGGTACGGTCTGGACATCGGCGTCGCGTTCCAGATCTCGGACGACTCGCTCGACTTCGTCGCCGACCAGGACCGTCTCGGCAAGGCGATCGGCGCCGACCTCCGCGAGGGGAAGCGAACGCTGCCGCTCATCGCCATGCTCGGACGGGCGACGCTGGCCGAGGCGGCGCGCGTGAAGAGCCTCCTCAAGCGTCCCGCCCTCGATGCCGAGGAGGTCGATGAGATCCGCCGGTACGTCGTCGACCACGAGGGCGTCGAATACGCGCTCGACCGAGCGCACGAATACGCGCGATCGGCGAAAGCCGATCTGGCGGCGTTCGCGCCGTCGGAAGAACGGGACACGCTGGACCTGATCGCGGACTTCGTGGTCGATCGCGATCGTTGACGTGGCGGTCATCACGCTGACGACCGACTTCGGTACCCGCGACACCTACGTGGCCGAGATGAAGGCCGCGATCCTCTCCATCACCCGCGACGTCCAGGTCGTCGACATCACGCACGAGGTGGCGCCGCACGACGTCCTCGGCGGCGCGCTCGCGCTCGAGGCCGCCGCGCCCTGGTTCCCGCAGGCCACGATCCACGTGGCCGTGGTCGATCCCGGCGTCGGCACGGCGCGACGCGGTCTGGCGGTGGCCTCGCGCGATCAGGTGTTCATCGGTCCCGACAACGGCCTGTTCACGCCGTTCCTGGGCGGCCCCCGCTGGCGAGCCTTCGAGCTCACGGCGGAGGAGTTTCGCGGAGCCGTCGTGAGCCACACGTTCCACGGGCGCGACGTCTTCGCGCCGGCGGCCGCCCACGTCGCCCGTGGCGTCGAGCCGGCCCGGTTCGGGCCGCCCGTGACCGACCCGGTGCGTCTGGCGTGGCCCGCGGCCCGTGTGACCGATGGACGAATCGGCGGGGCCGTCGTCCACGTCGACCGCTTCGGCAACCTCGTCACCTCGATCCACGCCGACGCGATCGCGCCGCTGGGATCGAGCGTTGCCGTCCGCATCGCGGGCAGGACCCTACGGCTGGTCCGGACCTACGGCGAGCTCGCGCGAGGAGACGCCGGAGCGCTCGTGGGCTCGCGCGATCGCCTGGAGATCGCGGTGCACGCGGGGAGCGCCGCAGCCGTGCTGGGCGCCCGGCGCGGCACGCCGGTCGTCGTCAGTCGGACGAGGTCGCCGGCGGCGAGGCGGGCGCGGAGGCGGTCGTAGGCGTGTCCCCGGTTTTCGGGGCGGGCTTGTCGGTCGTCTTGTCGGCCGGCTTGTCCGGTGATCTCTCCGGCGATTTCTCGGGCGATTTCTCCGGTGATTTCTCCGGCGACTTCTCGGATTGCAAGGCCTTCTTGCGAGACTCGGACGGATAGTCGGTGACGTACCACCCTTCGCCCTTCAGGATGAATGGGGCGGCCGAGAGGAGGCGACGCACTTCACCGCCGCAGACGTCGCACACCGTCAGCGCCGGCTCGGAGATCCGCTGGCGAACTTCGAAGGTACGTCTGCACTTGCGGCACTCATATTCGTAGGTAGGCATCTTCGTGAGGCTACATGGGGAGGATTGATCGTGTCAAGAAGACACGGGCTTTGGTTGGCCTTGTGTGTCCTTGGTCTGATGACGGCGGGATGCGCCAACGCCAAAGAGACGGCGCAGCGAGCCGAGGTACAGAAGCTCCAGGCGCGCGCGGCATACGACCGCGCACTCAGCTACCTCAACGACAGGCAGCCGGCGCCGGCGATGGCGGCGCTGCAGGAAGCGATCAACGTCAACCCATCCTCTCCGATCTACCGTGACACCCTCGGCGTGGTTCTGCTCGAGCTCGGGCGTCCCGACATGGCGTTCGACCACTTCAAGAAGGCGATCGAGCTCGACCCCATGTTCGCCGACGCCTACTTTCACCTGGGCACGGCCCTGGCAGAGGCGCGCCGGTGGGACGAGGCGGTCGCCAGCTACATGAAGGCGATCGAGCTCCCAACCCTGACGATTCCCGAGTCCGCGAACCAGAACCTCGGGCTCGCTCTCTACCACCTCAAGCGATACCGTGAAGCCGAGCAGACCCTGCGCTTCGCGATCAGCCTCGATCCCAAGATGCAGACCGCTTACTACAACCTCGGTCTCGTCTTCGTCGCCGAGAACCGGAAGGACGAGGCGAAGGCGGCCTTCCGGCAAGCGCGTCAGCTCGGTCCTGACTCGCCAGTGGGCCAGGCCGCGCTCGACCGACTCAAGGCCCTGGGCGAAGATGGCTAAGTGGCTGTTTTTCAAGAATATTATTTTCTTGACGTTGAGGCGCGCTGTACGGTAAAAGTTGCGCGGTGTGCAGGTGTTTACCTCGTGCACCGATCCCAACGTGAGAACCCGTTCGAAAGATCAGGGCAGTGCGGCCCACGTCTTAGGGGAGGCTCCGATGAGTAGACTCCTCGCTCCCGCGCTCCTCGCTCTCATGATCCTGCCGAGTCTGGTCACCCCTGCGCTCGCTCAGGCGCCGGCACCGAAGGTCACGATCACCGGACTCTTCGACCAGGTCACGGCAGGAGGCAGGAACTTCTACGACGGCAATTTTTCCCGGGACGGCGATCGAGAGTGGTACGCCCGGACGCGGTTCCGCCCGGACATCCAGTTCGCGGTCGGGCGGACCAAGGCCGTGCTCGGTCTCGAGATCGACATCATGTACGGCCAGGCCGGCGCCAGTGATGGCGGGTTCCCCGGGAATAACAGCGGCTCAGGCGGGGGCAACGCCGCAGTCGGTGGAGGGCCCGGCGGTACCAAGGCCAACACCAACGGCGCGTTCGATCTGAACACCGACGTGGGCGGCATGATCGAGATCAAGTGGATGTATACGGAGTTCGACCTGACCGGGAAGGACAGCCTCTTGCCGTTCATCCCGGTCCAGACGGTGGCTCGGGCCGGCGCCCAGCCGTTCGCCAGCCTCTCCAACTACAAGATCGCGGCGTACTCGAACGGCGACTTTGCGGGTGTGTCGGCGGTAACGACGTTCGACCCGAGCGTCAAGACCAATCTGGCGTACATCATCGTCGAGGACCAGCTCGCGGGCAGTAACCGCGGGATCCCGAACCAACGGTTTACTCGCGGCGAGGACTGGGCCGTGATCTTCAGCCCCGAGGTCACGCCGTTCAAGGGTCTCGACATCAAGCCGCTCTACTCGTACTTCCACGCCGACGGCGTGACGAGCTCCAGCGCCCGCCGCAACCTGCAAAATATCCGCACCGTCGGCCAGACCACGAATGGTCCTGGGGCCTATTGCAACACTAGCGCGCTGACCCCCTCAGTCACCGGCTTCACGCCGGCCACCACGAACGCTGCTGGCGCCCTCGTTTCCACCCCTGGCGCCTGCGCGAACGCGGGTGACCCGACGTACCACGACGATCGCCACACCGTCGGGCTCGACGCTCGCTGGCGCTCGGGCCCCTTCGGCTTTGACCCCACTGTCTACTACCAGTGGGGCACGCACACGAGCCAGGCGCAGAAGACAAACGGTACGATCGGCCGGGTCGACGCAGATATGAGCGCCTGGTTCTTTGACGCAGTCGGCAGCTTCCAGCTGGGTCCGCTTCTCCTCGAAGCTCGGGGGATCTACACGACGGGCAACGAGGCTCGGGACAACCTGGCGAAGAGCATCCGCTACTACCAGCCCCTCGACGCGGACGGAAGCTACTATACGGGTTGGGCGCAGATTCTGAGCACCGGTGTCGACTACTTCAACGGCGGGTTCCTCCCCTTTTCGAGATGGATCGGCTACGACCGTTATGGCCGCGCCTCGCTCGGCCTCAGGGCGACGTACAGCTTCACCCCCGCGTTCAGCGTGTATGGAATAGTGAGCCCGACGTGGACGGCCACGAAGGTCGACACGGACACCGGCGTCGTAGCCGCGAGCGCGACGGCGAACAATGGTAATGGGAGCCTCACGCGCACGACGGTTGTCGGGAGCAACCAGAGTTGGGTGAAGGGCGATTCCAACTACATCGGAACCGAGGCCAACCTCGGGCTCACGTGGCGGTTCGCCCCGAACACGGCATTCGATCTCGTGGGCGCGTGGTTGTTTGCCGGTGATGCGCTGAACACCGCCGAGCTTCTGAACGGCGTAACCGTGCGGCGCGAGGCGAATGACGGCTACCAGTTGGCCGCACGGGTGCGATTGGCCTTCTAGGTCCGCCATGACGAATTCGCGTCGAGCTTCTGTGGAGTTGTTGGTGATGTCGGTGTTGAAGTCTTGGTAGCGGTTCAGTCGCTGCTCACCACGCTTTTGAGGAGGCGGTAATGAGGAGA
>Ga0066710_100004560_pt1 | contig 12307 bp, 13 predicted proteins | sample GraSoiAngelo_159_FD_79666 | JGI IMG/M metagenome (GOLD analysis project Ga0066710, IMG submission 79666) | Grasslands soil microbial communities from the Angelo Coastal Reserve, California, USA - 14_1009_16_40cm | ecosystem: Environmental > Terrestrial > Soil > Grasslands | place: USA...
CATGAAAGGCATCACGCGTTATGCGGACGTTCATGTGCCGATGGATGAGGCGCTCACGCGCGTGGCGCTCGACATTTCCGGTCGGCCGCTCCTGGTATTCAAGGCGGAGTTCGTGCGCGACAAAGTCGGCAGCTTCGATACCGAGTTGGTGCAGGAGTGGTTCCAGGCATTCGCGATGAACAGCGGAGTCACGCTGCACGTCGCGACGCTCTATGGCACCAATGATCATCACATCGCCGAGTCCTGCTTCAAAGGCTTGGCGCGGGCATTGCGCGCCGCAGTCGCCATCGATGCGCGTGCGGCCAACGAGGTGCCCTCGACCAAGGGTTCGCTCGGCGGCTGACAAGGCAGGAGATCATGTCCATTTACACTGTGCACGAGCCGCCGCTGAAAGCGCACGAATCTGTGACCGAACCCGAGCGTTTCGTGTTCGTGCGCGACGGCTTCTCGTTCTGGGCGTTTCTACTGACGCCGTTTTGGATGCTCCGATATCGGCTGTGGCTGGCATTGACGGGCTATGTCATGGTCGCCGTCGCGCTACTTGTCGGATTGCGTTTGATCGGCGCATCGGCAACGGTCACAATCATCGCCAGTGCGCTCCTGTCGCTTCTCGTCGGTTTCGAGGCGGCGACCATGCGTCGTTTCACGCTGTCGCGCCGCGGCTGGACGAACGTCGGCATCGTGGTCGGCGACGATCTCGAATCGGCGGAACGGCGATTCTTCGATGCATGGGTCGGTAAAGCTTGGATCGATAGATCGTCCGGCAATGTCGAGCCTCGGGCGTCGTCGCCGGCCGCAGGCGTGCCCGTCTCGCGGCGGACGGCATCGGAAGTCATTGGCCTCTTTCCCCAACCCGGAGCGCCGCGGTGAGCGTCGCGATTATCGACTACGGGTCCGGCAATTTGCATTCGGCGGCGAAGGCCCTCGAGCGCGCCGCGCGAGAGGAAGGACTGGGGGAGTCGATCGTGGTGACGCGCGACCCGGAGAAGGTCGCCCGCGCCGATCGTGTGGTGCTGCCGGGTGTCGGGGCCTTCGCCGATTGCCGGCGCGGGCTCGATGCCGTCGACGGCATGGTGGAGGCGCTCAACGAGAGCGTGCGCGAGCGCGGCCGTCCCTTCCTCGGCATTTGCGTCGGCATGCAACTCATGGCCGAGCGCGGCCGCGAATACGAGGTGACGCAGGGACTGGGCTGGATCCCAGGCGACGTCGAGCGGATTGCGCCCACGGACGCTGATCTGAAGATCCCGCATATGGGGTGGAACACGCTCGATGCGCGCCGGCCGCATCCTGTGCTCGACGGAATTGCCCTCGGCCCGCAGGGTCTGCACGCGTATTTCGTGCATTCGTTCCAGCTCAAGCCGACCGTGCGTTCCGACCTCATCGCCGAGGCGGACTACGGCGGCCCGGTGACCGCCGTCGTCGGCCGCGGCACCATGGTCGGCACTCAGTTCCACCCGGAAAAGAGCCAGCGGCTGGGCTTGCGGTTGCTCGCCAACTTCATGAAATGGAAGCCGTGACGCGACGGCTGGTTTGCTCGTTGCGGGCGCGCGCGCCGCACGCGCTCCAGTGATTGCAAACGTGCCGGCATTGCGGCGGCAGCAGACAACGGCAAACGAGTCCTGTGGTGATTCTTTTCCCCGCCATCGACCTCAAGGACGGTGCATGCGTGCGGCTCGAGCAGGGCGATATGGGCCGCGCGAGGGTGTTTCACCGCGATCCGGCAGCGCAGGCGCAAGCGTTCGAGGCGCTGGGGTTCGAATATCTGCATGTGGTCGATCTCGACGGCGCGTTCGCGGGCAAGCCCGTCAACGTTGCCGCGGTCGAGCGCATCATCGCGGCGACTAAGATGCCCCTGCAGCTCGGTGGCGGAATTCGCAACATCGCCACCATCCAGTCCTGGCTCGACAAGGGCGTCGCTCGCGTCATCATCGGCACCGCCGCGGTGCGCGAGCCCTCGCTCGTCACCGAGGCGGCCAGGCTCTATCCAGGCCGCGTCGCAGTCGCGCTCGATGCCCGCGACGGCATGGTGGCCGTCGCGGGATGGGCCCAAGCGTCAGAGCTTAGCGCCCTCGACATCGCGAGACGCTTCGAGGACGCGGGGATTGCGGTCTTGATCTATACCGATATTTCACGCGACGGCATGCTCGCCGGGCTCAACCTCGACGCGACCATCGCGCTCGCGGACGCGGTTCGCATCCCGGTCATCGCTTCCGGGGGGCTTGCTTCCATTGCGGACGTGGCGGCGCTGTTGCAGCCACGGGCCAGAAAGCTCGCTGGCGCCATTGCCGGCCGCGCGCTCTACGATGGACGGCTGGACGCGGCCGAAGCGCTGCGGCTCATCCGCTCGGCGCGAGCAACCACGTGACGACATGTTCAAAGTTCGCGTCATTCCCTGTCTCGACGTCAAGGACGGCCGCGTCGTCAAAGGCGTGAAATTCCTCGATTTGCGGGACGCCGGCGATCCAGTGGCGGCGGCGATCGCTTATGATGCAGCCGGCGCCGACGAGCTCACGTTCCTCGACATCACCGCCAGTCACGAGAACCGCGATATCATCCTCGACGTGGTGCGGCGCACGGCCGAGGCCTGCTTCATGCCGCTCACCGTCGGCGGCGGCGTGCGTACGATCGAGGACATCCGCAAACTGTTGGCTTCCGGCGCCGACAAAGTTTCAATCAATACCGCGGCGGTCGCCCGACGCGCTTTCGTCAAGGAGGCGGCGGAAAAATTCGGGGACCAGTGCATTGTGGTCGCGATCGACGCCAAGCGCGTGTCGAAGCCGGGCGAGAGCGAGCGTTGGGAAATCTTCACTCATGGCGGCCGCAATCCGACCGGGCTCGATGCGGTCGATTATGCGCGCGAGGTGGCAGCGCTCGGCGCCGGGGAGATCCTGCTCACGTCCATGGACCGCGACGGCACCAAGCAAGGGTTCGACATCGCGCTCACCCGAGCGGTCGCCGACGCGGTACCGGTGCCGGTGATCGCCTCGGGCGGCGTCGGCACGTTGGAGCACCTCGTCGAGGGCATCCGCGACGGCCATGCCTCCGCAGTGCTCGCAGCCTCGATCTTCCATTTCGGCGAGCACACCATTTCCGAGGCCAAGCGGTACATGGCCCGTGCCGGCCTGCCGATGCGGCTCGATCCTTAGCCTGAAGCACGATTTGCGATGGCGGGCGGAGATGATATGCCAAGGCGGAGCAAAGCCGATGGCGAATTTCACCCTCCGCGATCTCGAAAAGCGCGTGCAGGAGCGCGCGAAGGCGAGCGCGCACGCGTCTTACACGCGCAGGCTCCTCGACCAGGGCGTGGCGCATTGCGCCAAGAAGCTCGGCGAGGAGGCGATCGAGACCGTGCTGGCGGCCGTCGAGGAGGATCGCGCGCGCTTGATCGCTGAAGCCGCCGACCTCATCTACCACCTGCTGGTCGTGCTCCAGGCGCGCGGGATCACGCTCGCGGACGTGGAGGCAGAGCTCGCCGAACGCACGCGCCAGTCGGGATTGACCGAGAAGGCGGCGCGCAAGCGGGGCTGAGCCAGAACATGGAGCAACGCATCGACGAGCGGCTGTCGCCCTACCGCGTCTTCTCGCGGGCGGAATGGGCTGCCAAGCGCGCCGACACGCCGATGACGCTCAAGCCGGACGAGGTCACGCGGCTGCGCTCGCTGCACGACCGCCTCGACATGACCGAGGTCGAGGAAATCTACCTGCCGCTGTCGCGGCTGCTCTCGTTCTACGTCGCGGCGACGCAGCGCCTGTTCCTAGCGCAGCAGAACTTCCTCGGGACCGAAGACGCCAAGGTGCCTTTCATCATCGGCGTCGGAGGCTCGGTGGCGGTCGGCAAGTCGACGACCGCGCGCGTGCTGCAAGCGTTGCTGGCGCGCTGGCCCAATGTTCCGAAGGTCGACCTCGTCACCACCGACGGCTTTCTCTATCCGAACGCGATTCTCGAGCGCGAGAATCTGATGGAGAAGAAGGGTTTTCCCGAGAGCTACGACCTGCCCGCGTTGTTGCGCTTTCTCTCCGACATCAAGGCCGGAGGCCGGCCTGTGCACGCGCCGGTCTATTCCCATCTCACTTATGACGTCATGCCCAATCAATGGATCGAGATCGACCGGCCCGATATCCTCATCGTCGAAGGCCTCAACGTGCTGCAGGCCGGGATCCCGCCGAAGGGCGGCAAGCCGAGCCCCTACGTATCGGACTTCTTCGACTTTTCGATCTACCTCGACGCCGACGAGGACATATTGCAGGGCTGGTACGTGGATCGATTCCTGACCTTGCGCGGCACCGCGTTCCGCGATCCGAAATCATACTTCCACCGCTACGCGACCTTGTCGGATGCGGAGGCGGTCGAAACCGCGACCTCGATTTGGAGGCGCATCAATCTCCTCAATTTGCGCGAGAACATCGTGCCGACGCGCCAGCGCGCCGACCTCATCTTGAAGAAGGTCGAAAGCCACCTGGTCGAAGAGGTGGCGCTACGGCGGCTGTGAGTCGCGCTCACGCGGCGCGGCGCACCTCGTCGACGAGCGCGCGGTAGGACAGTGCCTCGGCGAGATGCACGCGGCCGACCTTGTCGGCGCCGTCGAGATCGGCGAGCGTGCGCGCCACCCGCAGCACGCGATGATAGCCGCGCGCCGAGAGCGCATGGCATCGGCAGCGTCGCGCAAGAGCGCAAGTCCGGCCCCATCCGGCCGCGCCACGTCTTCGAGCACCGGCCCGTGTGCGTCCGCATTGGTGCGCAGCTGCGGCAGACCGATCGCTGCGTAGCGCTCCGACTGGATCGCGCGGGCGCGCGCGACACGCGCCGCCACCTCGCGGCTTCCTTCCGCCGGCGGCGGCAGAATGAGATCGGCGGCGGTCACCGCCGGTACCTCGATGTGCAAGTCGATGCGGTCGATGAGCGGGCCCGACAACCGCGCCTGATACTCGGCCGCGCAACGCGCGTTCGCGCCGCGCTTGCAGGCAAATCCCGGCTCGCTGGCGCGGCCGCAACGGCAGGGATTCATGGCGGCAATCAACATGAAGCGCGCGGGATAGGTCACGCGATGATTCGCCCGCGCGATCGCAACCTCGCCGATTTCGAGCGGCTGGCGCAGCGAATCGAGCACCTGCGGTTGGAACTCGGGTAGTTCGTCGAGGAACAGCACGCCATGATGCGCGAGCGAGACTTCGCCCGGCCGCGCGCGCAATCCGCCGCCGACCAGCGCCGGCATGCTGGCGGAATGATGCGGCGCCCGGAACGGGCGGCGATTGGTGAGCGCACCATCCTCGATCTCGCCCGCGACCGAAGCGATCATCGAGACTTCCAGGAGTTCCGCCGGGGTCAGCGGCGGCAGGATGGTCGCCAACCGCGCGGCCAACATCGACTTGCCGGCGCCAGGCGGTCCGACCATGCGCAGGTTGTGACCGCCCGCGGCGGCGACCTCGAGGGCGCGCTTGGCGCTCTCCTGACCCTTGATGTCTTTGAGGTCGACGAGCGGGTCGGGGGCTTCGCGGATCTTCGGCTGCGGACGGGCGAGCACTTGCGTGCCGCGGAAATGATTGGCGAGCTGGATCAGCGATGCCGCGGCGATGATCTCCATTTCCGGGCTTGCCCAGGCCGCTTCGGCGCCGCAGGCGGCGGGGCAGATGAGCCCTTCGCCACGCCCGTTGGCGCCGATTGCGGCGGGCAGAACGCCCGCGACCGCTGCGATCGAGCCGTCGAGCCCGAGTTCGCCCAGCACCGTGAAGCCGGAGAGAGCGTCGGCGGGGATGGCGCCGATCGCCGCCATCAGACCGAGCGCAATCGGCAGGTCATAGTGACTGCCTTCCTTCGGCAGGTCGGCGGGCGCGAGGTTGACCGTGATACGCCGGGCCGGCAGCGCCAGGCCCGAGGCCACCAGCGCCGCGCGCACCCGCTCGCGGGCCTCGGACACGGCCTTGTCGGGCAGGCCCACCACGTTGAAGGCCGGCAGCCCGGGCGCGACCTGCACTTGGACATCGAGGCGCGTGCCTCGATGCCCTCAAACGCTACGGTCGCGACGCGCTGGACCATGCTGCCCCTGCTCGCCCGCGAGAGTAGCGGAAACGCCGCCACTCGACAAGAACAATTCGGGAACAAGGCTGCCAACCGGTCCGTGGTAGAAGGCCATCGAGCTGTGGGACTGACGGCATTGACCGGGAGGGGGTTTGGATGTGGACAGCGTTGGTCAGCTTGCGCGCTGCCATAGGCCTGGTCGCCGTGGCGTGGGTGGCAGGATGGCCGGGCGGCTTGAGCTTGGCCCAAGAGACGCCGTCGGCGCAGCAGATCTGGACCGTGCCGGAGATCGGCGCACTGCCGAACAATGCCAATGGCCGTTTGGTGCGGCGCGGGCGCGACCTCATCACCGCCACCTACGCCTATATCGGCCCGGAGGTGGCGGATCGCGCGAAGCGCTTTGCCGGCAACAATCTCGCCTGCGGCAATTGTCATCTTCAGGCCGGGACGAAGAAGTTCGGCATCCCGCTGTTCGGGTTGTTCGGAGAGTTTCCCCGCTACAGCGCCCGCTCGGGGGTGCCGATGACCATCGAGGACCGCCTCAATTCCTGCATGACCCGCAGCATGAACGGGCGCGCGCTACCGGTGGGCGCGCCGGAAATGCAGGCCATGGTGGCGTACATCAAGTTTCTGTCCACCGGCGTGGCGCCGGGGCAGCTATTGCCCGGCATGGGCACCGGCAAAATGCCCGAGCTCGATCGCCCGGCCGATCCCGTGCGCGGCGAGAGGGGCTACGCCAATGCTTGCCTCACCTGCCACGGTCCGAATGGCGCCGGCATTCGCCGCAGCCTGCCGACGACCGATCTCGGCTACATGGTGCCGCCGCTGTGGGGCAGCGACAGCTTCAATGACGGCGCCGGCATGGCGCGGCTCATCACGGCCGCAAATTTTCTTCACTTCAACATGCCGCACGGCGTCGACTACCTGAACCCGCAGCTTTCGCCGGAACATGCCTGGGACATTGCGGCCTACGTTATTTCGCAGCCGCGGCCGCACAAAGCCGGCCTCGACAAGGATTTCCCCGATCCTTTGGAAAAGCCGGTCGACACGCCCTACGGTCCTTACGCCGACGGCTTTAGCGAGCAGCAGCACAAATACGGGCCATTCGCGCCGATCCGGGCTGCAATCGTTAAGCTTAAGGCGGAGCAGAAGGGCACGTCTGCGCGCTAAGGCAAACCAGATTCCTCGGTTTGCATGCGCTGCGCGGCTCGAAGGATGAACCTGGCGTGCGAACCGGCGCTTATTTTCCCCGCCGCTTTGCCTCGATCTTGTCCCAGATCAGTGCCGCCACATCCGGCCCACCGAGATCCTTCACCGCGCGGATGCCGGTCGGCGAGGTGACGTTGATCTCAGTGAGATAGCCGTCGATCACGTCGATGCCGACGAAGAGCAGCCCCCGCTCGCGCAAAGCCGGACCGATGCGGTCGCAGATGCGGCGATCGCGTGCAGATAGCTCTGTTTCTTTCGGAATGCCGCCGCGCACCATGTTGGAGCGCAGATCATCGGGCGCTGGCACCCGGTTCACCGCGCCGGCGAACTCGCCATCGACGAGGATGATGCGCTTGTCGCCGTCTTTCACCGCGGGAAGGAATTTCTGCACCACCCACTGCTCGCGGAAGGTCACGGTAAAAAGATCGTAGAGCGAGGCGAAATTGAGATCCTCCTTCGCCAGCAGAAACACCGCTTCGCCGCCTTTGCCGTAGAGCGGCTTCATCACGATGTCGCCGTGCTCGGCGCGGAACGCCTTGATCTCGGCGAGGTCGCGAGTGATCAGCGTGGGCGGCATCAGGTCGGGAAATTCCATCACGAACATCTTTTCCGGCGCATTGCGCACCGCCCTCGGGTCGTTGACGACCAGCGTGCCGGGATGGATGCGCTCGAGCAAATGGGTGGTCGTGATGTAGGCGAGATCGAAGGGTGGATCCTGCCGCAGCAAGACCACGTCGAACTCAGTCAATTCCGCGCGTCGCGACTCGCCCAGCGTGAAATGGTCGCCAAGCTGATCGCGAACTTTGAGCGGCTGCACCGCCGCGACCACCGTCGAGCCCCGCAGCGCCAGCCGGTCAGGCGTGTAATAGGCGATGGCGTGGCTGCGTTTTTGTGCTTCCAACAGCAGCGCGAAGGTGGAATCGCCGCGGATGTTGATCCGCTCGATCGGGTCCATCTGCACGGCAACATTCAGGGTCATCGCTGCCCGGAAGATATATTTTCGGAACGCAAATTATCACCCGATCGCATCAGCTGCTGGCGTCAAAAGCCGAGGGGATATGGCGCGGAATACGCCCCGGCGCCACCAGCATGGCATCGAAACGGATATCGCGGATACGAGGATCGGGGTATCGCGCCAGCCAAGCCTCGGCGGCCGCGACAATGCGCAAGCGCTGGCGATCAGTAACCGACCAGGCGGCGTCGTCCAGCTTTTCGCGCGCCTCGACGAATAGCAACAGGCTCCGGCGGCGCGCGACGATATCGATTTCGCCGACCGGACTCTTCCAACGCCGCGCGAGGATGCGGAAGCCTTTGGCGATGAGGAACGCCGCCGCCCGGCTTTCTGCGGAAATACCGGTGCGAAATGCAATCTGACGCTCGGGGCGCGGAGCCTGGATCGGACTTGCGCGCGGCCGCTCATCGACCATGGTCGCGCTCCTTCGTGAGGGCGAGAGCACGTTGATAGACCTCGCGGCGAGACTCCCCGGTGACGGCCGCGACTTCGGCGACCGCCTCCTTGACCGAAAGACGGTCGAGCGCCTCACGGAGCAGTGCGTCGAGATCGACCGCGGTCACCTCGCGCTCCCGCTCGGGCGGTGCCACAACGATCACCATCTCGCCGCGCGGCTCATCCGCTTGCGCGGTCTCGCGCGCGAGCGTGGCGAGATCGCCGCGCCGGACCTCCTCGTAGAGCTTGGTGAGCTCGCGGCAGAGCGCGGCCTCACGCGGACCTAGCCCGGCAGCAAGGTCGGCGAGCGCGTCGGCGATGCGCGGCCCGGTCTCGAACAGGACGAGGGTAGCTGGAATGCGCTTGAGCTCGGCGATGCGCGCGCGCCGTGCTGCCTCCTTTGCCGGCAGGAAACCCTCGAAGAAAAAACGGTCGGTCGGGAGCGCGCTCAGCGTGAGTGCTGCGAGCACCGCCGACGCTCCCGGCAACGCGGTCACGCCTGCGCCCGCGGTGCGCGCTTCGCGCACGAGCTTGTAGCCGGGGTCGGACACGAGCGGTGTGCCGGCGTCCGAGACCAGCGCGATCGCGGCCCCGGCGCCGAGCCGAGCGATGAGCTTCGGCCGCGCCTGCGCGGCATTGTGCTCGTGATAGGCGGTGAGCGGGGTCGCGATGCCGTAGTGGTCGAGAAGCTTGCGGGTGACGCGAGTGTCCTCGCAGGCGATCAGGTCGGCGGCAGCGAGTACCTCGAGCGCCCGCACGGTAATGTCACGCAAATTGCCGATCGGGGTGGCGACCAGATAGAGCCCGGCCGGCAGCGGCGGTGCGGCGGTGGAACGGCCGTTGAGAAGATAGTGCCGAGCCGCGCGGAACGCGCTTGGGCTCTCGGTTGCGGTCGTCCTCCTCATCCTCCTTACTGTAGCGGCGCGAGCTTGCCGCGTCATGGCCGGCTTAAAAAATCGTTATCCTTTTCATTTGGTTAACCATTCACCGAGAAAATGCCTGATTGCCGGCGTGGGCTGGCGTCACAGTCTCGGTCGGCGACGGGGAGACCGCTGCCCATGTTCGGAGGACTGCAGGCCTGGGGCTCGCAGCCTGCGCGGCGTTCTCCGTGGTTTGCCGCGCTCGCATCCATCCTCTTGCTGGCGGGCTGCTCGGGAAACCTTCCCGATCTGAGTTCGACGCCGGCCGCTCCGTCACAGCCCGCGACCCAAATCGGCGAAGGCAAGGTCAAGGCTGGCCTGATCCTGCCATTATCGGCAAGCGGCAATGCCGCGGTCGCTGCCCAATCCATGCGCAACGCCGCCGAGATGGCGCTCGCGGAGTTCAACAATCCCGATCTCCAGCTGCTGGTGAAAGATGATGGGGGCAGCGCGCCCGGCGCGCAGCAGGCAGCCCAGCAGGTGCTGGACGAAGGGGCGGAGATCATCCTGGGACCGCTGTTTGCGCTTACCGTCGGCCCGGTCGGACGAGCCGCGCGTGCGCGCGGCGTGCCGGTGATCGCGTTCTCGACCGACACCAATGTGGCGGCGCGCGGCGTCTATCTGCTGAGCTTTCTGCCGGAGTCCGACGTCGAGCGCATTATCGGCTATGCCGCGAGCCAGGGCCGGCGGTCGTTCGCGGCGCTCGTTCCGGACAATGCCTATGGCAGCGTGGCGGAAGCAGCTTTCAAACAAGCGGTGGGGCGCGGCGGCGGCCGTGTCATCGCGCTCGAGCGTTATCCGCTCGATCGGGCACAGATGCAGGCCCCAGTGCGCAACGTCGCGCAGGCCGCAAGTCGCGCGGATGCGATCTTCATTCCGGACGGCGCTGACGCCGTGCCCACGGTGGTGCAGACATTGACCGCGAATGGCATCGACACCAAGCGCGTGCAACTGCTCGGCACCGGGTTATGGGAGGACGCGCAAATCTTCTCCAACCCCTTGCTCGACGGCGCCTGGTATGCAGGACCGGATTCAACCGGCTTTCGCAATTTCTCCGGCCGCTACCGGACCCGCTATGGCAAGGAGCCCGTGCGCACCGCTTCCCTCGCGTACGATGCCGTAGCGTTGGTCGCAGCGCTGGTCAAAACCCAGGGCAAGCAGCGCTTCGCGGACGATGTTCTGACCAACTCCTCGGGCTTCACCGGCATCGACGGCTTGTTCCGCTTCCGCCCCGACGGCACCAACCAGCGTGGGCTTGCGGTGATGCGCGTGTCGCCGACCGGCGGGCAGATCATCAGCCCGCCGCCCAAGGGCTTCGGCGGCTCGGCGACCTAGCCTACCTCAGGCTGCGAGGTCGGCGACCACCGCGTCCAGCACGGGAAAGCCGGCAAGCGTCAGGCGCAGTCTGCCGCTCGTCGTCGTCTCGATCGCGCCTTGCTCGCGCAGCAGCGCGAGACGGCGCGCGTCGAGCGGCCGGCCCGCAAGACGCGCGTAGCGCGCGAGATCGATCCCCTCGGCTAGCCGCAATCCCATCAGCAGAAACTCGTCCGCCATTTGCTCGCGTGTGAGCGCCTCGTCGGCAACCACGCCATGACCGAACGCTTCCACCCGCATGAGCCAATTCTGCGGCTCCTTCTCGGTTGCCGTGGCGTGGCGCTCGCCGGCGATGTCGAGCCGTCCATGGGCACCCGGCCCGATGCCGGCATATTCGTGTCCGCGCCAGTAGATGAGATTGTGCCGGCACTCGGCGCCCGGACGGGCGTGGTTTGAGATCTCGTATGCGGGAAGACCCGCGCTCGCGCAAACGCTCTGGGTCGTGTCATAGAGTGCGCGGGCGGTGTCGTCGCCGGGAGGGATGAGCTTGCCGGCCGCGTGCAGCGCTGCAAACGGCGTGTCCTGCTCGATCGTGAGTTGATAGAGCGAAAGATGCTCGCCAGCCTCGGCGGTCGCGCGTTTGAGCTCGCCGGCCCAAGCTTGCGGCGTCTGGCCGGGGCGCGCGTAGATCAGATCGAAGGAATAGCGTTCGAAGATCGAGCGCGCGATCGCCACCGCCTCGAGTGCCTCCTGCGCCGAATGCAGCCGCCCGAGCGCTTTGAGCGCTCCGTCATCCAGCGCCTGCACCCCGAGCGAGACGCGATTGACGCCGGCCAAGCGAAAACCGTGAAAGCGCCTTGCTTCGACGCTGGTCGGATTGGCTTCTAGCGTTACCTCGGCATCCGGCGCTATGGGCCAGTGCCGCGCGACCGCATCGATGATCGCGCCGACGGTCGCAGGTTGCATCAGCGATGGCGTGCCGCCGCCGAAGAAGATGGTGGAGACGGTGCGTCGGGGAACGCGCGCAGCGGTCGCGGCGATCTCGGCGGCGAAGGCGCGCGTGAAACGGGCCTCGTCGATGGCGGTGTGGCGGACATGGCTGTTGAAGTCGCAATACGGGCACTTCGACAGGCAGAACGGCCAATGGATGTAGACGCCGAACGCTGGCGCGTCGCTGCGATCAGGATTTTGCAAGACAAGCCTCCGCGAGCCTCAGGAACGCGCGGGCGCGGTGTGAGAGTCCCTTGCCCGCCGGTGGCAGGCCATGCTTCTCCGTATTCGTCATCTCGCCAAAGGTCAGCGTGTGGCCATCCGGCAAAAACATGGGATCGTATCCGAAACCCTTGTCGCCGCGTGGCGGCCAGACAAGGGTGCCGGGCACCGCGGCATCGAATTCTTCAA
>Ga0066710_100004561_pt1 | contig 12305 bp, 6 predicted proteins | sample GraSoiAngelo_159_FD_79666 | JGI IMG/M metagenome (GOLD analysis project Ga0066710, IMG submission 79666) | Grasslands soil microbial communities from the Angelo Coastal Reserve, California, USA - 14_1009_16_40cm | ecosystem: Environmental > Terrestrial > Soil > Grasslands | place: USA...
AGCGGGATCGTCACCTCGGCCGATGGCCGCTGGTCGTACAGCGTCAACACCGGCACCGAGGAGTCACCCTTCATCCTCGCGCTTGACGCTGTCAACGATCGCGCACAGCGCATCGAGCTCCCCCCTGATCAGGCGGCCGGTTTCGAGAAGGCGATGCTGTGGTCGCTCGTACCTTCGAACGACGGCAAGGTGCTGTATGCGGTGAACCCGGCCATCGGCGCGATCAACGAGATCGCGATCCCGTCGATGACCATCCGTCGGAGCGCGCACATCCCGGTCAGTCGCGCCGATGGTGGCGCGCTCGCCGCGCTGCGACAGGCCCTGTTCCCCGTGGCTGACGCGAAGCGGCTCCTGCGATCAGGAGCGACGCTCTCGCCGGACGGGCGGACGCTCTACGCCGCGGGCGAGCGCGGGGTCGCGGTCATCGACACCGACACGCTCACAGAGCGCACCGTCCTCGCCAAGGACGTCAGCTACGACACGCTTTCGCTCTCGCCCGATGGTGAACGGATGTACGTGATCACGCCGGACGCGTGGAGCACGATCGCGATCATCCGCACGCGTGATGGGTCATCAGCCGGTGGATTCCGCTTGCCGTGGTATCCGGGCGCGATCGTCCGCGTCGATCTCGGCGGCTAGGAGAGCCGCGCCAACCCCGCGCGAGCGACACACGCACACACGCCGAGAGAGCAATCCATTGACAGGTCGTCCGGTGCGCGTAGATTCGTCGGCGGCCGTGTCGCGGTCGCCGTGGCGCGGTGAGGAGCACTCGTGGCGCACAGGGGGAGCAGGAGGGCGAGCGCGGCGCTCGCGTCCTTCGCAGCGGTCGCGCTGTCGCTATCACTTGTGCAACCAGCCGATACCGCGACGCCTGCCACCGCCGACGCGGCGATGCCCCTGTTCGTAGCCGCAAGCAGATCGAGCGCGGCCGCGATCACGGAGTTTCCGACGCCATCCCCGGACCTTCCGCCATACGCGATCACTACCGGTCCTGACGGCAACTTGTGGTTCACCTATCTGTTCGCGTACATCAACAAGGTGGGGCGCATCACGACCGACGGCGTCGCGAACGAGCTCTGCTCGTATACGGGCAACGGGACCGGGATCACGACCGGTCCGGACGGAAATCTCTGGATCACCGCTCCAAGTCTCTTTGGCAACCTGATCCACGTCGCGCCCAGTGGCGCATGTTCTGGGCTGACCATCCCGTACCCGCCGTACAACCGCGCCCCGCAGGACATCGTCACCGGTCCGGATGGAGCGCTGTGGTTCACGGAGTCGACCGGTAATCAGATCGGGCGATTCGTGTTCCTTCCTCCATCACCTTTCCCCGACCCCTTCCCGCCCAGCCCGTTCAGCTTCTTCGACGTTCCGACACCCGGAAGCGGTGTCTCCGGGATCGCACGGGGTCCCGACGGCGCGCTCTGGTTCACCGAGCAGTCGGCGGATCGCATTGGACGTATCACGATGGCTGGCGCCATTACGGAGTACGCGTTGCCCTCACCGGGAGGCGCTCCTACAGGCATCGCAGCCGGCCCGGATGGTGCACTGTGGTTCACAGAGCGGAACGGCAACCGGATCGGCCGAATCACGACGAGTGGCACGATCAGCGAGTTCGTACTGCCCGCAGCGGTCAGTGGCCCGCACGGGATCACCGCGGGTCCGGACGGTGCTCTGTGGTTCACCGAGTATTTGGGGGACCGCATCGGCCGCATCACGACGGCCGGTGTGCTCACTGAGATGCCCCTCACGCCCTTTAGCTCTCCGGCCGGCATCACGACCGGCCCGGACGGGAACATCTGGTTTGCCGAGTACGGGCGTCACCTGATCGGCCGCTTGTCAATCGCGGCGGCGCCAATCGTGGTGAATTCGACGGCGGACCCGGGCGACGGCATCTGCGATGAAACCGAGTGCACTCTTCGCGAGGCGATCGACACCGCCAACGCGCAACCCGGGAGCGACGTGATCAGATTCGACATCGCGCCCGGCGGCGCTCAGACGATCATGCCCGTGGGTCCGCTGCCGGCGATCGTGGATCCGGTGGTCCTCGATGCAACGACGCAGACCGGTTTCGCCGGCATGCCGCTCATCTATCTGGACGGCGCCTTCGCAGGGCCGGACGCCGACGGACTCATGGTCAGCGCCGGCCACAGCACGATCCGTGGGCTGGTGATCGGCGGCTTCTCCCGCAACGGTGTGTTCGTTCTCGGCGGCGAGGGCAACGCTATCGCGGGCAACTTCATCGGGATCGACAGCTCGGGGACCAGCGCTCGCACGAACAACGGTTCCGGGGGCATCCTGGTCATCGACTCAACGAACAACGTCATCGGCGGGGCGACGCCGGCGCTGCGGAACGTCATCTCGGGGAACCACCACGGGGTGTACGTGACCGGTGTTGGGTCTACGGGGAACATCATCGTCGGCAACTTCATCGGCACCGATGTCAGCGGGCTGCATGCTCTCGGGAATCTTCCGTACCACGGCATCGTGTTCGATGGCGCGTCGAACAACCGCATCGGCGGCACGGCCCCCGGCGAAAGGAACGTAATTTCGGCGAATGGTTTTTATGGCGTCCAGATCCGGAGTGGCTTCTTTGCGCCGTTCGATCAGGCCACTGGCAACGTCGTGCAGGGGAACTACATCGGCGTCGACGTGACAGGCGGCACGTCGCTCGGCAACGGCCACGCGGGGGTCGGCATCACGAACACTGCTCGTAACACGATCGGCGGTACCAGCCCGGCCGCGCGGAACGTGATCTCCGCTAATCCCAACGCGGGAGTCGAGATCTCGCAAACGGGCGCCACCGGTAACCTCGTGCAGGGCAACTACATCGGCACGGACGCGACGGGGTTCCTCGGTCGAGGGAACGGCGCGGGCGTCGAGATCGGCGGTGCTGCTGACAACCTCATCGGAGGTCTCGCGTCAGGCGCCGGAAACGTGATCGCCGCGAATGGCGGGGGTCCCGGCGCGAACGCAGGCGTGTCGATCGGCGGCGCGGGCGCAACAGGCAACGTGGTCCAGGGGAACTTCATTGGAACGGATGCCTCGGGGTTCGGCGCGCTCGGTAATAGCGTTGGCATCAACATCGGCTCGGAGAACAATCTGATCGGTGGCAGCGCCTACGGCGCTCGCAACGTGATCTCAGGCAACGTCGGTTGGGGCGTGGGCCTTTTCGGCGACGGGACAGGCAATCGGATCCAGGGCAACTTTATCGGGACGAGCGCATATGGCTATGGGCCGCTCGGGAACGACATCGGTGTATTCATGTGCTGCGGAGCTGGGCACAACGTGATCGGCGGTGCGGGACCGGGAGAAGGCAACACGATCGCCGCGAGCCGACACGACGGGATCTCGCTCGGCGGCGCGTGCTGCAACACGATCCAGGGCAATTACATCGGGACCAATTGGGAAGGAACGACCGGACTTGGGAACACCGCGAACGGCATCTTCGCGAACGTCGCGTCCGGAAACCTCATCGGCGGGACTGCGCCTGGCGCGAGGAACACCATCTCAGGCAACGGCCAGGCCGGTGTCTTCATCTTCAATGCGGCCGCCCCGGTCATCGTCCAGGGAAACTGGATCGGCTGGACGCCCTCGGGCGTGCTCGGCAACGGCTTCGCCGGTGTTGGCGTGTTCGGCAGCAACGGCACGACCATCGGAGGGACCGCGCCCGGCGCCGGAAATGTGATATCGGGCAACGGGACTCGCGGCAGTCCCGGCATTCAGATCTCCAACGGCGCGAGGGGGACGATCGTGCAGGGCAATCTCATCGGCACGGCCCCCGACGGCGTGTCGCGTCGGGGGAATCACGGCGACGGAGTCGGGCTTCGGGATGCGGTGAACACGCTTGTCGGCGGCGCGGATCCGTTGGCTCGTAACGTGATCTCCGGCAACGATCGCAGCGGCGTGTCCGTCACCGGCGGGGCGAGCTCCGGGAATCGGATCGAGGGCAATTACATCGGCATCGACCGCTCGGGCACCACCGCCAATGGCAACGCCTTCAACGGCATCGACCTGTCCGGCGAGTTCGGCGTCCCCGTCGGAACGGTCGTACTCCGGAATGTGATCGCAGCGAACGGACTGGTTGGGGTCGGTTCACACGAGGGCGCCGGGGGCAACGTGATCGCAGGGAACTTCATCGGGACGAACGCCGCAGGCACGGCTGCGATGGGCAACCGGATCGGCATCGAGGCGTTCACCGCGAACAACGTCATCGGCGGCGATGCCGCCGCGGATCGGAACGTGATCTCCGGGAACGGGCCCGGTGATCGTGGCTTTGGCGTCCACCTCTCGGGACCTGCCGCCACCGGGAACCGCATCCTCGGAAATCTCATCGGCACCGACGTCAGCGGGACCGTCGCTCTGCCCAACAGCGGTTCGGGCGTATTCGTCGAACTCGCGCCCGACACCCGCATCGGGGGGCCGAATCCGAGTGATCGGAACGTCGTATCAGGCGGCGCGATGAACGGCATCACGATCAACGCGAGCGGCGCCATCGTCCAGGGCAACTACATCGGCACGGACATCACCGGGATGCGCGCGCTTGGGAACGCGACCGGTCTCAACATCTTCAACGCCGCGTCCAACATGATCGGCGGCACATCACCCGGAGCGAGGAACGTCATCTCTGGGAACCGCGGACACGGTGTTCACGTCGGCGCACCGGGGTCGACCGGCAACGTCATTCAAGGGAACTTCATCGGGACGGACAGCTCGGGGTCCGCTCTCGTCGCGAATGGCTTCACGGGTGTTCACCTGGAGGACGGAGCGTCAGGCAATACCGTGGGCGGGACCTCCGTAGGTGCTGGGAACGTGATCTCCGGCACGGGACCCGGTGGCGCGGGCGGCATCGCGATGTTCAGCGGAGCCGGCGCGAATCGGGTGCAGGGAAACCTGATCGGCACGGACGCCAGTGGGACGCACCTGCTCGGCGTCATCGGCTCGGGCATCAACATCAACACGTCGAACAACCTGATCGGCGGCACGGCTGCAGGCGCGAGGAACGTGATCGTCGGCAGCAATTGCTGCGATGGCATCACGATCCAGGGTTCGGACGCGAACGGGAACGTCGTTCAGGGCAACTACATCGGTCTCGACGCGACGGGTTCGGTCGCCTTCGGCAACAGCTTCCAGGGGATCGCGATCAACGGCGCGACCGACAACCGGATCGGCGGCACCGACGCGGCCGCGCGGAACGTCATCGTGGGCGCTCAGCGCTTCGCCGGTGTCGCCATCTTCAACGGGGCCGCTCGCAATGTCGTGCAAGGCAACTACATTGGGACCGACGCGAGCGGCACAGCGGCGAGGCCCAACGTTGGTTGGGGCGTCGCCGTCGCATTCGCGGGCGCGGGAAATGTCGTCGGCGGCAGTGAACCCGGCGCCGGTAACGTCATTTCCGCGAACACGCGAGGCGGCCTTCGCCTGTCAGCCCCCACCACCGCGGCCGTCGTACAGGGCAACCGTATCGGCACCACCGCGGCAGGGATAGCTCTCGGTAACGGCGGAGAAGGGATCCTCGTCGACGGGGCGACGAGCGTTGCGATCGGCGGCACGGCGGCGGGCGCCGCGAACGTCATCATGTTCAATGCGTCCGCTGGTGTGTCTGTGGTCTCGCTTCAAGGCGACGCCAGCGGCGTGGCGATCTTCGGCAACTCGATCGCGTCGAACGGCGGGCTTGGCATCGACCTCGGCGCCGATGGTGTTACACCCAATGACAACGGCGATACCGATACGGGCCCGAACGGGCTGCAGAATTTCCCGATCGTCAACACCGCGCAGTCGCGGGGCACGATCGGGACGATCAAGGGTCGACTGAACAGCACGGCTGGCACGACCTTCCGCGTCGAAGTGTTCGCCAGCTCGTCCTGCGACCCAACGGGGTTCGGTGAGGGACAGACGTTCCTCGGTGCGACCACGGTGACGACCAACGGCGGGGGTAATGGCACCTTCGCCATAGACGCGAGCTTCAGCCCAGACTCGTTCATCACCGCCACCGCGACGGCTCCGGGCGGAGATTCCTCTGAGTTCGCGAAGTGCGTCCAAGCTGAGGCTGCGCAGTAAGCATCTCCTGAGCTCGCGCGTCGGTGACCTGCCTCGGATGGGGTAGTACGAACGGAGTCAGCTCTCAGTACCGATTCGGCTATGGCGCCGCTCGCCCGTCCGCCGGAGAGTGCGCGTAGCGCCACCGCGCAGCGGTGGCGAGGCAGGGGAGGCGCGCGGTGTCACGACGGGGGCAGGGTCGTCCCGTCCGCTGGGTAGCGCACGCGTTCGCGACCATCGTCGCGCTCGCCGTGACCGCGACCCTCATCGCGCTGTCCTTCGGCCTTTTCGCGGTCCGCTTCGTCGGTCTGGACGCCTACGTCGTTCAAGGTGGACCGACGGAGCCAGCGCTGCCGATCGGCTCGCTCGTCCTCGTCGCGCCGATCCCGTCGAACGCCGTTCGCGTCGGAGATCTCGTGACGATCACACTTCCCGACCGCGTCATCACGCACCGCGTCGTCGCGATCGAGCAGGACGACGGCCGCGCGGTGTTCATGCTGCGCGGCGATGCGTCCGCCTCGCCAGATCCGGTCGCGGTCCAGCCGTCACCGGTCGTGGGCAAGCCGTGGGTCGCGATCCCGACGCTCGGCTACGCGGTCAACTACGCGGAGGCGTACTCGCCGCCGATCCTCATCGGTCTCGCCGTGTGGATCCTCGTCGTCATCACGGTGCGCGCGCTCACGCCTTACATGTCGACGTCGCGGAGGCGTATGCCCGCGTAGCACGTTGTGACTGTCGGGGCGGAGAGATTCGAACTCTCGACTTTCGCCTCCCAAAGGCGACGCGCTACCAGGCTGCGCTACGCCCCGTCGCACCAATTATCGACGTTGCCGCGGCATAGACCGTAGGCTGTGACTTCGCACATCTCAAGGGGGAAGAGCGAAGGTGTTCGCAGCCTGGGGCCGCTTTGTCTATCGCCGCCGCTGGCCGGTCCTCGCGCTATCCGTCCTCATGCTCCTGGCCTCAGGCTTCATCGCCGGACGTGGCGGCAAGCTCGAGAGCGGCGGGTTCATCGAGACCGCCGAGTCGGGACGCGCCTCGCGTCTGATCGAGAAAGAGCTCCCGATCGTCGGGGGCTCCACATTCACGCTGATCTTCTCGAGCGACACGCTCAGCGCGAACGATCCCGAGTTCCGTGCTGCCGTCGAGGCGGCGCTCGTCCCGCTCCGCACCGATCCGCGCAGGGACTCGATCATCTCGCCGTACGACACGACGGTCCTCGATCCGTCACGGCAGATCTCCAAAGACGGTCATGCGATCGCGGTCGACGTCGCCGTCAAGGACACGATCGATGTCGCGCGCGATTACTACCCTGAGCTCCGCGCGAAGGTGACCTCCGACAAGCTCAAGGTCCAGGCCACCGGCGTGCTCGCGATCAACAACGGCTTCAATGGGGTGTTGTTCGCCGATCTGCAGCGCGCGGAGGTCGTCGCGCTGCCCCTCGCGCTCATCTTGCTGCTCGTCGTCTTCGGCGCCGTCGTCGCCGCGTTGATCCCGCTCGGAACGGGACTGCTCGCGGTGATGAGCGGAATCGCCGGGATGTTCCTGTTGTCTCACATCACCGGCGTCTCCGTCTACGCGCAGAACGTCGTGACGCTCATCGGACTCGGCGTCGCCATCGACTACTCCCTTTTCGTCACGAGTCGCTTCCGCGAAGAGCTGAAGCGCGGCCGGGGCCGTGAGGACGCGCTGGCGATCGCGATGTCGACGTCCGGGCGCGCGGTGACGTTCTCGGGCATCACGGTGGCCATTGGGCTCTCCGGCATGCTCTTCTACGAGGGCACGTTCCTTCCATCGATGGGACTGGCCGGCGCGATCGTCGTCGCGAGCGCGGTCTTCTACGGCCTGACGTTCCTGCCGTCGCTCCTCGCCCTGCTCGGACCGCGCGTGGACCGCCTGCGAGTCCCGCTCTTCCAGCCCGATCAGACCGGCCGTGGTTGGTGGCACACCATCGCCACGGCCGTGATGCGCCGTCCGATCGCCGTGCTCGTCCCCGTCGTTGCCTTCATCCTCCTCGCCGGATCGCCGTTCCTGCATCTGCGGCTCGCGTCGAGCGACGTCCGAACCCTGCCGACGCACGAGGAGTCGCGCGCCGCGTACGACAAGCTGCTCAACGACTTCCCGGGCGCGGGCCAGAACCACGTTCAGGTGATCGTCTCGTACGCGAGTGGCGGTCCACTCGATCGAACGCGCGTGCCGCAGCTGCAGGATCTCAGCGCGCGGCTCGCGAAGCTTCCCGGCGTCGTGCAGGTCCAGAGTGCGTTCTCGATCGACCCGCGCGTGTTCGGCGGCCAGGTGCCGGACCTCGCGACGATCTATTCGTTGCCGCGTGAGCAGTTGCCGGCGCAGCTCCAGACCGCGCTGCGGCAGACGGTCGGGCAGCACATCGTGTTATTCGACGTCGTCTCGTCGTATCAGCTGTACAGCGATGACGCGCGTCAGCTCGTCAGAGACATCCGCGCGGAGACGCCGCCGACGGGCGGCGAGCTGCTCGTCACCGGCTTCACCGCCATCGATCTCGACACCGTGAACTTCATCGTCGGCCACACGCCGCAGGCGGTTGCGTTCGTGATGCTCGCCACGATGGTCGTGCTGTTCGTGCTGCTCGGGTCGGTCGTGCTTCCGATCAAGGCGGTGGTGATGAATCTGCTGTCGATCAGCGCTTCGTTCGGCGCTCTGGTGTTCGTCTTCCAGGACGGCCACGGCGCGCAGCTCCTGGGATTCGAGGCTTCATCGATCGACCCCTCGACGCCGGTGATCATGTTCTGCATCGTCTTCGGGCTGTCGATGGACTATGAGGTCCTCCTGCTGTCGCGCATCCAGGAGGAGTACCGGCGCACCGGCGACAACACGCACTCCGTCGCGGAGGGCCTCGAACGAAGCGGTCGGCTCATCACCGGCGCGGCCGCGATCATGGTCGGTGTCTTCGCCGCGTTCGGGCTTGCCGAGATCCTTCTCATCAAGGCCATCGGTCTCGGGATGGCTCTGGCCGTCGCGGTCGATGCGACCCTGGTGCGGGCGCTCGTGGTGCCGGCGACGATGCGGTTGCTGGGGAACGTGAACTGGTGGGCGCCCGGGCCCTTGTCACGCCTGTACCGCCGGCTGGGTCTGGGCGAGGGAGCCGCGCCCGCGCCGACGCCCGAAACCCGCTAGCCCGCCCGTACCATTCGCGCGGTGGAAGCACCGCAGCTCCGGCCGCTCGGCGTCGGCGACATCGTCGACCGCGTCTTCTCGATGTACCGACAGCGCGCGCTCCTCTTCGCCGCGCTTGCCGCGGTGCCCTACCTCGCGCTGTTCCTCGTGATCGGTGGGATCGCCCTCAGTCTCGGCTCCCAGCTGGCACCGCTCGGGCCGTTCCTCGACACCTTCACCACCGTCCCTAGCGGCACTCCGCCGACGCCGACGATCACGCCGACCATCGCGAGCGCGTTCCTCGCGCTCATCGTGTTCGGCGCCGTCGCGAGCCTCGTGTCGGTGCTCTTCTTATCGGTGCAGATCGGTTCGTTGGTGGACGCCACGGCCGCGCGCTACCTCGGTCGAGAGGCGACGGTCGGGAGCTCGTTCCGCGCCGGCCTGCGGGTCGCTCCGAAGATCATCGGGACCGGCCTCTTGCTGTTCTTCTCGCTCGTGATCGGCTGGGCCGTCCTCATCGTGCTCATCGCCCTTTCCAGAAACGCTCTGGTCGCCGCTCTTGCAGGACTCGCCGGGCTCGTCGCCACGGTGTTCGTGTTCGCGTCATGGCTGGTGGCGCCGGTTGTCGCGGCCATCGAGCCGGTCGGTCCGATCCACGCCGTGCGCCGCTCGTGGTGGCTGTCGAACGGCCACCGCTGGCGCATCCTCGGCCTGCAGATCCTCCTCGCGGTGCTCCAGACCGTGCTATCGACGCTCATCTCGTTCATCTTCGTCGCCGCGTTCATCTCGGACGCGGTCGTGCGCATCGTTCTGCAGAACATCGTCAACGTCATCGCCACGATCCTGTGGGCGCCCGTGGAGTGGGGGACGTTCACGATCCTCTATTTCGATCTGCGCGTTCGCAAAGAGGCGCTCGACCTGCAGCTCGCCGCGGAGGCTCTACCGCGTCAGGCATGACGCGCGCGCTCGTGCTGGCCATCCTGCTGTGGCTCGCGCAGCCTGCGCTCGTCGCGCATGCCGACACGGTCTCGCCGCGCGACTACCGTCAACGCCTCACCGATGCGCGCGCCCTCGTCGTGCAGGCGCGCGCTCTCTCGGGCGCGGCGCGCGACACCGCGGTCACGCGCGTGCGGATCATCCTGTACTTCTCCACCGCCATCGCGCTGCCTTCGGGTGAACTGCCGATCGACGACACCGCCCTCGCCGACCGCATCACGTCCGATGACGCCTCGCTCGAGGCGGCGCTCGCGCTCATCGACGCGCAGCTCGCGCTCGCGTCGCGGGCCCTGTCACCGTCGATCGAGGCTGCGCGTTCGGACGCGGCGCTGCGCGACTCGCTGCGCGCCGTTGACGACACGGGAACCTCGCCGTCGTTCCTCGACTCCGTCGCGCGCGCGATCCAGCGGTTCCTCGCGGGGCTCGAGGGTCCGCGCGTCGATTTCGGTCTGGTGTGGCCGCTTCTCGGGATCCTCGGCGCGGCGATCATCTTCTTCGTCGTCGCGACGCTCGGCCGCGGCCTCGGCGAGCGCGTGCGCACCGAGGTGGCGCTGCGTGAGGCGGTCGGCGCGGAGCGTCCCGATCCGTCCCGCCACCTCCGCGCCGCGGACGACGCGCTCGCCGCCGGTCGGCCGCGCGAGGCGATCCACGCGCTCTACCTTTTCGCGCTCACCGCGCTCGTCGCGCGCGAGGCGATCCGCTGGGACCCGGCGCTCACCGATCGCGAGCTGCTCATCCGCGCCGCGGGCGTGCCGCATGCGGACGCCCTGGGCGACCTCGTGGCGCTGTACGAGCGCTCATGGTTCGGCCTGCGCGATCCGGGAGCGGATGAGGCGCGCCGCGCGCGAAGCCTGGCGATGCAGGTCGCCGGATGAGGCGGGTCAACCCGCTCTACCTCCTCGCGGCCGCGCTCGCCGTCGCGACGATCGTCTTCGCCTTCGCGACGGTCGGCGCCGCGCCGACGAGCTCTGCGCGCACGGGCTCGGTCTTCGACGACGGCCCCGGAGGTGCGGCGGCGCTGCGTCGGTATCTCGGCGCGATGGGCGCGCGCACGACGACGCTGGAGGGCGACCGGTTCGCGCCCGACGCGTCGACGGCGTCGGTGCTGTTCATCCTCGGCGCGACCGAGGCGATGACGCCGGCCGATGCCCAGAACGTGAAGAAGTTCGTTTCGGCGGGTGGCACCGCAGTCGTCGCGACGGACGTCGGGATCTTCGAACGGCCGCTCCTCGACGCGTTCGACGTCCGCATCAACGGGTTCGCCAGCCCGGGCACGCATCCGCTCTTCGGCCCGGTCTTCGCGGATCCACCGGCGCGTTCGCTCAGCGTCGATCGCGTCGGTTCGCTGTCGCTCGGCCCGAAGGCACTCGCGCTTGCGACCGATGGTCGTACCACGATCGCGGCCGCGGTCCGCGAAGGCCGCGGGACCTTCTACGTCGTCGCCAGCCTCGGGCCCTTCCTCGCCGCCGGTCTCGGACAGGCGGACAACGCGCGCGTCGCGCTCGCGCTCGCGCACGACGCGGTCTCCAGTGGTGGCGGCGTCGCGTTCGACGAGTACCACCACGGATTCCACCCGAGCACCGACGTCCTCGTGCTGCTGCAGAGCACCTGGCCCGGCCGCGCGCTGGTGTTCGCCTCCCTCGCGGGCTTTCTCTATCTCGTCCTGTCGGGACGACGGCTCGGTCCGCCGGTGCCGCTCGAGGTGCGCCCTGCGCGCTCGAGCCTCGAGTTCATCCGCGGTTTCGCGGGCCTCGTGCGCCGGTCGGGCCACGGCGAGATCGCGCGACGCCGGCTGCGCCGTGATCTGCGCGGTGGGCTGGCACGTGCGCTCGGTCTCGATCCGGCGATGCCGTTCGACCGTGTCCTCGCGACGCTCGGCGCCGCCGACCGCGAGCGTGCCGCGGAGGCGCGGTCTGTCGATGACGCGCTCGGGCGTCGCTTGCGCGAGGACCAGCTGCTCCGTACCGTCGGCCAGATAGAACGGCTGGTGGGCACGCGATGAGCGGACGCGCGCGCGAGGTCGCGGAGCGCTTCCACCGTGACGTGCATCGCGTCGTCGTCGGGCAAGATGAGACCGTCAGACTCGCGTTCATCGCGCTCGTTCTCGGCGGCCATCTGCTCATCGAGGGCGTGCCCGG
>Ga0066710_100004563_pt1 | contig 12304 bp, 11 predicted proteins | sample GraSoiAngelo_159_FD_79666 | JGI IMG/M metagenome (GOLD analysis project Ga0066710, IMG submission 79666) | Grasslands soil microbial communities from the Angelo Coastal Reserve, California, USA - 14_1009_16_40cm | ecosystem: Environmental > Terrestrial > Soil > Grasslands | place: USA...
AATTCTGACGTCTCTTCTCTCGGTCAGACCAAGACCAGAACCCCTTTGCCGACGAGCATTGACAAGTAATCTAACACCGTCTTGAGTTGCAGAGTTCCCAACGCCTCTCCTGGAGCCCCCACGCTTAGCACCGTCTCGAGCGGGGCGGAACCGTCTAGCCGAGATAGGATTGACATCAGGCGTTTCGATTTCACGAAGTAGATCTTGCTCTCCCCCTCGCTATAACCTCGGTAATCCATGATGATGCCACCAAAGGCTTCTTCTCGCAATACCACGGACGGAGATAACTGGAGCTTGCGTTTCATGTCAAGCACATCGGCACACACCCATGAACTCGGCTAATCGTATTTAACAAATGCCAGGATAAACCACGCGTCAGAACAGTGACGGAACAAATCAGTCGGCTCCCAAAGTCGGGGGTCTTAGATCGAGTTCGTCCTGAGCCATCGCTACTGGGATTTGACGCTCAGGCAGTCTACGAAGTTTTTATGATGCTTCTCTGCGTAACTTCGTTTTGCGAGCATCGACGCTCCAGGAATATTGGGCCATCCCTCGATTACTAGGCGGAGGGGCGCTCCAGCAGCATGGACTCAATCGTCTTGAGCACTATCGAGCCCTTTGGTGCCCTCCGTCCAGAATTCAAGAACTCCCCATCTAGCAGGTGGAGTTTAGACATTAAAAATACCCTGTCAGCAGCGGGAGACCTCGTCTGCATCTTAGGTTGGAAATAGCTCAATCCTTGCAGAGATGTAGTAGGAATGACCCTTCTCTGGTAGGTAGACAAGGATGTCCACTCAGATACTGTTTAAAGTAACCAGCAAAACTCGTGGGTGTGCGCAACCTTCTGATTCAGATGGGTAGTGAAAGGTTTTCCGCAGTGCTTCATGAAGATAGAGCGCCGAAAACTTGCAATTCAATCATCGAAAGACTTCCAATCAATGGAAAAATAATACATGCGAGATGGAGTGGAGAGGCGATGTGGCTACCGCTAGCGAATCAACCAATCAATCTCGATTACGAGAACCAGACATGTTATCCTTCTAAAGGCGAACTTCTTTTCTATCCTGGATTTGTCAGTGAAAAGGAATTGCTAATACCCTATGGGTCTTCGCGGTTCGCAAGCAGGTCTGGGGTTCTTGCCGGAAACCATTTCGCAACTATCTCTGAGGGCCTTGACAGGCTAGCCAAAGTCGGAAAATCAGTCCTTTGGGAAGGGGCGAAAGATATCTCGATCAGAGTCTCTTAATCCTAAGTAGGAAGGTTGAAGGCAAGTAGGCGCATTTCTTTCCCGCGATTTCCAGCGCCCCGGCGAAGGCCACTCAACCCCGTCGAGGCGTTCATCTTCCATCCTAATGAAAAAATTATCGAAAACTGTGGATAGTTCTGGTAAGAACTGGGCAGTTCGTGAGCGAGCATCCTTTCTGTCGTAGGAATTAACAAGCAAAAGTACTCGCCGGTCTTTACGCTTTCCAACCCCGTTCCTTGAAGATGGGTTTTGGCGTGTCTCCCTCTCCTAGTCTCTGGGTGAAGGACCCCAGCGGGAGTAGGGGATCTAAACCCCCTACGAAACGAATAAATATCAAAATCCTGTCGCACAGGGACAATTTGCAAAGACTTGTCGCTGGAGATATCTACGAGGTAGGAGAATGCGGGCAGGGTGAAGACGGTCGTCATGAAGTTGACAGGGTGTACGTAATAAAAAACGGGAAGCGCCCCCTACTGATAGATAGCGGTTCGAGGATTTACAGAACAAGCATAATGAAGTCCATCGAGGATATCCTCGATGGACAAACGCCTGAGGTCTTGTTTCTAAGTCACACGGAGCTTCCACACGCAGGAAACGTGAGAGCGCTGGGCGACCGGTGGCCGGGTCTTACTGTAGTTGTTTCCGAGCTCGTCCTTGCTTATCTAGAGTTACCACGCTACAAGGAAATAAAGAAGCTGGTCTACATACCTGCAGGCACAGAGAGAGCGTTCGCTGGAAGGGAACTCGAATTCATGAACGCTATATTGAGAGATCAGACCACTTCTCAGTGGATACTGGACTACAAAACGGGGACAATGTTCAGCTCGGATGCCTTCGGGTACTATCACCTTCCGGGTAAGTGTGAGTTGTTCAACGACGAAAAAGGTGGAGCAACTCGAGAGGTTGACATGATGGATTTCCACAGGAATGCCTTCGGTTATCTGAGATGGGTGATACCTGAGCGCTTCAACGAAACGATTGACAAGGTCTTCGAGAATCGAGACATTAGGATAATTGCCCCGATTCATGGAAATCCCATCCGAAGTGATATCAAGGACCATGTTGCGATGCTTAAGAGAATTATCAAGCGGCTGCGAGCGGAGTCTCTAGGCCAGACGCCTGTTCTAACGGCCGTGGAGAGAGGAGGACGAAAGAAATGAAGGACGTCGAGGTCTTCGGACGCGCAGAGACGCGCGTAGGCGTTAGAGAAATCGCTCCGGATATCTACTGGCTGGACCACTGTCTTGGAGGATACGCTCCAAAGTATCTGAAGATAATGTACAGTAATATGGCCTCGTATCCAGGCGCCGAAACAGGACTCAAGAATCGCCCAATCGAGAACACACTCTCTTCTTACCTAATAGTGGACAAGAAGACAATCCTGCTGGACACGATGGGGCCGGCACAAGGGGGGAATATTATCAAGGGCATAAAGCACGTGCTGGGTGACAGACCACTGGATTACATATGGATCAGTCACGTGGAGCTCAATCATGCAGGAACTACGCCATTCTTACTCCAGGCATTCCCGAAGGCGAAGCTCATTGCCCTCAAGGGAGGCCACCACTACAAGGTTCACGGCTTGGAGAACTCTGAGCGTGTAGGTGTCGGGGACGTCATCGATCTTGGGGATCATTCAATAGAGATAGTCGACCCGATCGTTGTGGATCACGGACTGACGCAGTGGGCCTACGAGAGGACATCAGGTCTCCTTTGCACAGTAGACTGGGCGGCTAATTTCCACCCAATGGGAGAGTGCTTCAAGTTCTTGGACGAGATAGGAGAGCTTTCCCCACATCTGCTTGCGGATATCACTATCGTCCTCCGCTACACGTTCCCTTGGCTTGCCTGGACCGACGCCAAACAGATTGTTGCTGCTGTAGATGATCTCTTCGATCGCGATGTAAAGCTCTTCGCCCCAATGCACGCGCCGATTGTTCGAACCAACATCGACAAATACGCCGGAATCCTGAAGCAGGCAATGATAGACTCTGCAACGTTGCCATTCTGTCTGGCTGCCTAATAGCTTTCGAATGTGATTGCGTGCGACAGCGCGTAGGGCAAAAGAGAGGAAGACACGGCGCTGTCCACTGCGAATTTCTTTATTTCGGCCTCCTCGGGATATTTGAATTCGTGCCATCCTGCGTTCCAGACCTGATACCAACCGAGGACCCTACGGTCCTCGAGAGACTACGTGGAGAAAAGACCAAGTAATTGGATTCGGGATCAAACCCGCATTGCTCATAGTCGATATGACGGAGTCTGAATTGAGCAATAAGGGGTTCCCTTTTGGTGACAGCAGAAGTCTAGAGCGTGCTATCACCTCATCTGACTCTGACAAGAAAATCCACCGCCTCGACTCCTTCACCTTCAGGTAGTACTATCAGAGGGTTAATGTCCATCTCAAGAATGCTGTCTTCCAGATCCGCAGCAAGCATCGAAATTCTACTTATTGCCTTCAATGGAAGACACGCCCGTCTTCGGCTGACCTCTGAAGCCATACAGGATTCGTGAAGCTTTCACTTCTTTCACCATTTTCTCTGTTTCACTCTCCGAGACGGGAGCCAGCCTTACCGATGAATCCCGTAGGATCTCAACGAAAATTCCTCCAATTCCAAATAAAATGAATGATTCAAAACAATTCGTCTTTCGATACCCCGATGATCAACTTCCGCGCCCTTCGAAACCATTTTCTGAACAAACACACCTTCCAGCTTGGCGTTGGAATCATACGCCCTTGAATTAGAGACCACGTAATCATAGGCATTCTTGAATTCCTCATCCGACTTCACATTGAGTTTGATCGCATTAGCGTCCGTCACATGAGGAATGTCTCGACTGCCTATCTTCAGCGCAACCGGGTATCTTATTTCATGAGCCATAGAGATAGATTCGTCGACAGTTGATACGACTCTCGCGGGAGGCGTCGGGATGTCATATGCTGATAGGAGTCTGACACTATCGATGTCAGAGAGTATGCCACTCTTTCGTTTCACTTCCGCGACCACAGCAGTTCTGGGGTGAGGGATGGAATCGGTCTTGAGTATGCGTGGTTCACCGAGCTCGGTGTCCGTGAACCGCTGAATAAGCTTCAGTGCTCTTCTAGCGTTGCTAAACAATGGGACCCTGCTCTTCTCAAGAACTCTGTAAGGAGATTATCTGATATCTGATGGTCTTCGGGTGTGCGACCTTCTGTCCACACCGCTATGATTGGTTTACTTGATCTCGATGATATCTCGATTAGTTTTCGTGCAAGAGTATCTGATAGAGCGTCCACGCCACATACCTCGCAAGCTACTATCACTATGTCGAACCGATCGTCCTTAAGGAAGGGTTCTACAACCTTGTCGATGACCTGGACACCTTGTCCTCTTATGTCGACAGGATTCCTGGATTCCTGAATGCCCTGAAAGAGAGTAAGCCCTCTATGTTCAATAACTTGAGTTCAAGATTACTCCCTTCGATCTCTGGCAGATTCAGTTTAAACTCCTCGCAGAGATCAGAGAGATAGGTGCCAAGACCCCCTGAGGTTGTTATGACGGCCACACTATTCCCATTCGGTCGATGGCATTTCTGGAGGAGCGAGGCGAGCTCCAGCAAGTCTTCGAAGTCATCAACGACGAGAGCGCCGTGTTGCCTCATTGCTGCATTGAACACCATCTCAGAGTCGGTAATTGCTCCCGTGTGAGATAAGGCGGCTTTGGATCCTAGACGTGATCCGCCCATCTTCAGTATGATTACCGGCTTCTTCTCACGAGCGTAGTCCAATCTCTTCAGGAATTTCTTAGGCTTCTTCAGGCCATCGATAGCTAAGCATATTACATCTGTCCCAGGATCTTCCAGCAAGTACTCAAGGAAGTCGCTGACATCAAAGTCAGCCCCATTGCCCGTGGTGATAACATAGCTGAAGCCGATCTCTTTGTCATACCCTTCTTGAAAGAATGTTCCTGCGCCCAGGCCCTCGCGCTCGAGTTCACTAGCTGAGGCCGGCGAAGGGAGAGAATGGAAAGCATTGGAGGAGGGGGAGTCCCCTCCTGGGTGGTCCAACCATGCGCATTGATCACATCAACTCTGGAAAGGCGAACCACCCCATCAGGCTTTTATGTCAATATCATATGTTATCCGGCGTGTCACCGTACGTTCCAGACTTCATTTCTACTGAAGACAGGAATGCCGTCAAGAGAGTCCGAGACTGGGACTCACCGCGAACTGGATTCGGAGTACAGCCCGCATTACTAGTAATCGATATGACGGAATCTGAGTTGGACAAGGAATTTCCATTTGGAGACGATGGGGGATCACAGTGTGCCGAGAACGTGAGAGCGCTAGCTCTCCTCTGCAGAAAGAAATCGGTACCTGTCATCTACACCAAACTTGTGTCGGCGATGTATGCAGATCACCCAGCGCTGAAAGGGCGCTGGAAGGCACCAAACGTATCGAAGTCTACGAACGAACGCGGAAAGGCAATTTACCATGGGCTCAAGCCGGAAGATGGAGATATAGTGATCGAGAAGGATAAGGCGAGCGCATTCTTCGGGACACAGCTGGCATCGATACTCACATACCTTGGAATCGACACCGTTATTGTGACTGGGGTCACGACTTCAGGATGTGTTCGGGCGACCGTGTGCGATGCGTTTCAGTTTAACTACCGAGTGATAGTCCCAGAAGAGTGTGTGTACGATGGATCCAAGATATCTCACCAGGTGAGTCTCTTCGACATGGACGCAAGGTATGCAGACGTGCTGAAACTCGACAGAGTTCTGAAATACGTCTCGGGACTCAGGAAAGAGACCCGTGGCATCCGTCATTAAAAGAGGTGACAACGTCACAAGGGCCGGTTTAATGTATGTTCTTCAGCCACCACTTCGTGATGTCAATCCTTCGGGCGATCCAGACATCGTCAAACGACTTCGCATAGCTCAAGAATCGTTCTAGACCAACAGTACGACCAGGTCTCCCGGAGACACGTACGTGAATTCCAACGCTCATCATCTTCCCGTTCGTTTTTGCTTCTTGGCGCATATAGTCCAGTGAATCCTTCAGATACTGGAAGAATTCCTCTGACGTGGCAAACCTGTTGAGAAGGTAGTTAAAATCGTTGGCATCGAGCGTGTACGGAACGATAAGGAACTTTTTGCTACCCTTGACCTTCACGTAGTACGGGAGGTCATCGTTGCAGAGGTCCGCATCGTAAAGGAAACCTCCTTCCTCAGCCACAAGCTCAACGGTGTTGGCGCTTGGTTCTCGACAGTACCAGCCGAGCGGTCGCCGCCCGGTCATCTTCTTTGTCAATGCGATCCCCTTTCTAATCTCCTCCGCTTCTTCCTCACGCGTCAATCTGAAGTGCTCTATCCAGCGGTACCCGTGGCAACAGATTTCGTGCCCTCTCTCAACTATGGCCTTCGCGGCTTCGGGACTCGCTTCCAGAGCCTTCGCGACAGCGAAAAAGGTTGTCTTGATGTTGTACTTATCAAGAAGGTCGAGAATCCGCCAGATGGCAACGCGTGATTCGTACTCGAAGACCGTTTCCATCGAGAGATCACGATCTGTGATTGGTCCATATCCAGGTATCTCTCCCCCGAACATCTCCGGACCCTTGTCGCCAGACAGAATGTTCCTCTCGCCAGCTGCTTCGTAATTCACAGCTATTTGCAGAGCCAGCCGCTTTCCATGGGGCCATTCCACCTTCGGCGGTTTTGATCCATAGCCGACAAAATCTCGCTGCCACATACGCGCGTCTGAGAAAACGAATTTTTGGTATAAAAGGTTGTAAGGAGATGCGGGAATTTGTGGATCGAATTTCCTTGTATGACCCTTCGCGTTACTGCAACAGGAACGGATACTACTAATTCACGAAGACGAAGTTGCGAAGGATGGCGATCAAGATTCATCATCTCGCACCCGGCAAGGTCCATCGCAGATGGGACAATTCTTTGAAACCGGCTCTAGAGATTCAGAGTGGCGATTCTGTAGTCTTTGACCTTCAAGGGGTCAGCAACGGTCAGATAGAGCCATCTTCCAAGGTGGAGAACTTGCTCAGTCTGGATAGGGACAATACATATCCGCTCGGGGTCCGATCTATATAGAGGGTGCAAAAGGAGGGTGGTGCGCTCAGGATAGAGAGCTCAAGCCATAGAAGGGGTGGGGATGGACGGGATTCTTTCCCGGGTAGGGACTTTTGCCTGAGGACTTCGATCACCCGTACATAAAAAAAGCACTAGGATTTCCAAAAAATGGAGTCTCGACGGATTTGAAGAAGGGAGTGATCGTACCTCTCGATTCATTCTGTGGAACGATGGGTGTCGCGCCGAAGGAGAAGGACTCATTTCATCCGCTTCCCCCTGGCAATTTTTTGGAGGCAACATGGATGTCTGCCATCTTACTGTAGGCACCGAATTATTCTTCCCAGTGCGGAACGAGGGAGCACTCTTCTCGTGTGGTGATTGTCACTCCGCACAAGGAGATGGGGAGGTTTGCGTAACAGGAATTGAGTCTCCGATGCTGGTCAAGTTGAGGTTCAACGTCATAAAGAACATGAAGATACCTTCCGCCTCAGTTCATTACGAAGAAGGGGTCTCTCACAAGGAAATACGAGTCGTTGGGACACTATGCCACTACAGGAATCGCGCTCGACTTGATAGAGATTGCCAAATCGGCGGTCAGGAACATGATCGTACACCTCACATCTCACATCAAGGCACAACCTAACTAGGGACGGAGGCCTACCGTCCTCTGCAGCGTGGCAGCGGACCTCAAGATGAACGAGGTCGTCGATCAGCCCAACTGGATATTCTCCTGCTACATGCCGCTGAAGGTGTTTCGCGCTGAGGCACCCCCGGCATTCGAAACGGCGCAGATGAAAAGGGAACATTCTTGGAGGAAAAATTCTCCTCCCGGGGTTTCTTTGCGAAAGAAAAAAGCTGATATGATGATTTGAAATTGGGGAAAGCTAATTTATAAGATATCGGCCCTTCGCCTCTCGACGTGAAGAGTAAGGCAAAGCAGAAAGAAGAAGAGGGAGGAAGAATTGATTCGGAGGAGAAAAAGGTCATGACTGTTCATGGTCCGATCGATGCCTCCGACCTTGGAAAGACGTCAATCCACGAACACTTGGTACTCGACCTAAGAGCATGGTATGCTGGGGACGAGATACCAGAAAGGTGGATTGCTAATGATCCCATCAACATCAAGATGCTCGGCAGGCTGAGAAGAGACCCATTCATCAACAAGGATAATCTTGCACTTAATGACGCAAAAGCGATTAGCGAAGAACTGAGCGATTTCAGAAAATCAGGTGGCAGAACAGTCGTCGATTGTACGACTGCAGGACTGGGACGAAGTCCTGCAACGCTGAAGAAAATCTCTACAGCGGCAGGGGTGCAGGTTGTCTCAGGTTGTGGTTACTATACTGAAGAGAGCTACCCCCCCTGGGTCAAGAAAGCGAGCGTAGACAAGGTCGCCTCTGAGATCGTTCGCGATCTCACAGAAGGAATGGATGGGACGGGTGTCAGGGCTGGATTGATAGGGGAGATAGGATTGACACCGGCGATGACGGAACAAGACCGCAAGATAACCAGGGCTGCAGCGAGGGCGCATAAGCAGACAGGAGCACCCATACTCTTCCACCAGTGGGTACCACCCTCTAGCAGTGAGGGGGAGGTTGCGCTTGACATTCTGGAGGAGGAAGGGGTAAAATTCGACCGAGTGACAATGAGCCACTCTGACGAGAAGAATCTAGATCTATCGATAGAGTTCCTCAAGAGAGGAGCATACCTGAACTTCGACCACTTCGGTCTCGAGTTCTATTGGGAGAAATACGACCAGAGATTCATTTGCGATTCGGAGAGGGTAGAGAAGGTCGCTGAACTCGTCAAACGAGGATACGCATCCCGCATAATGCTGGCTCACGATGTTTGTCTGAAGATGCAGCTCAAGCGCTTTGGCGGATTCGGGTACGACCATATTCTAAGGAGCTGTGTCAAGATGCTCCAGAATAGGGGGGTGACGCCGGCGCAGATAGATGAGATGCTAGTGAAGAATCCTGCCCGCTTCCTCCCTTGGCCATGTGTCTAGGTCGAGCTGAAGCAGAACCCAACCTCAGTGAATTGCGACCGTAGCTCTGAGATTTCTCTCCCCACTTTTCCTGGCTCTGCCCTCTCGACCAAGACCTCCCTCATGCAATGAGCAATCTGCTTCATCTCTGGTTCCTTCATACCATATCTTGTCATCTCAGTGACACCCAGACGAAGTCCCTCCCACGGCTCGGTTGGTGAAAGCAACCTAATTGCACTGCAGATTATGTTCGCCTTTTCCAGCTCCTCAAGAGCCGCGAGACCACCGCCAAGGCCCTTGACTCCAAGAATCACAGTGTGCGATTCTGTATATCCCTTATTGCGAGCAGCAACGTCGAGTCCCTCCAGATCAAGTTCTTTCGCAAGTGCCTTTGCGTTTCTTATTATCTGGTCTGCATAAGATGCACCAAACTCGATCCACTCCAGCAGTGTGACAGCGAGGGAGGCGATGCGGCTATTGCCGTAGCTCGCAACATGACCAGAGAAGGCCTTCTTTATCTTCTTGTCGAGCTCCTGTTCATCATAGAGCAGGATGCCACCCGGGGGACCCGAGAGAGTCTTGGATCCCGTGCCACCCAAAAGATTAGCTCCCTCGTGAAGAGGCTTCTGAAACCTTCCTCCTGCTATCAGACCGAGCACGTGTGCACCATCGTACCAGACTTGAGCGTTCGACTCGCGCGCTAGCTTGCTTATCTCTCGCAGAGGGTGAGGAAAGAGGAAAGTATGGGTTCCAACAATGAAGAGCTTGCTCTTGGGACTCGTCCGGACAAGGTCTGATAGCCGTTCGATGTCCACGTTCCACTCATCCGAATCAAACGGTATGTCCAGAATTCTGAGCCCCCTCATACCCGCGTAGCCGTCACTTCTCCAGCTCTGGTGCCCCCGCGGCTCCTCCAAAGCAAAGATGGTGTCGCCTACATTCGTAAGTGAATGGATGGCAATTCCATCAGCCACAGAGGTGGAAGAAGCTCTCAATTCTGCGAAGTTGCAACCAAAAACCTTCTTGGAGAGCTCGATTGCTATGGCTTCGACCTCATCGCAGTATTCTGCTCCGTTTAGGTGCCTGGAACCTATCTCCCCCGTTATGGCCCGCCTCTCTAAATCTGAGTGTAGCATTGCACTGGCCAGCGGGCTGATTGCGCTTTCGGCGGCGTGAAGGTTCACACACATCTTGTTTCGCCAGGAATCGTTCCGACGAACAAGATCCGTTACCCTTTTCGCGATCTGCTCGCTCGTGGAACTCCTCACAAGCTTCTTGGCATCTTCAAGGAACTCGAGAGACTGCAAGGTCAAGATGGAGTAGCTCTTTGTTAGCAGCCAATATTTAAGGTCGGCATTCGTAAAAAAATCGTAAGAAGAGACGGGAAAATTTGGAGGGAGAGAAAAAGGGAGGAACGTCCATGCCTTCCAACCCCCTCGCGCCTGCTCTCTCCCCTCGCTCTTTTTTCCTCAGGGCGCTCAGAACACCAAGGACAGAGGGACAACTTGAACGTCTCTAGACTCAGAAAATCACGAGTCAGCAGAGTGCTGGATGATTCATCGGGTAACGCTGGATCATCACTCGCCGCCTACTGTGCGGCAGCAAGGATCTCTTGCAGATTGTACGTCCCTTCAGATGCGAGCGGGCAGAAGATCAGGCAGGCAGGGGCGTACGGGGCTGAGATAGTGAGGGTCGAGGGTTCGCGATCTGAAGTGGAGAGAAGAGCCAGAGAGCCTGGAAGAGCGGCGAGGCTTTCTACGCCTCACATGCACTCAGTCCTTACTTCATCGAGGGAACGAAGACGATTGCGTTCGAGATAGCGGAGGAACTACGAGGACCCTTCTTCCCCCCTTTGCTCCCCGAACTCAAGAAAAAAAGAGAGAAGGACGTGGGAATACGGCTGGAGAAGGAAAAGATTCCCGAATTGCATATATCATCGGCCCATCCCGACGCAGAACGTTGACAGATACTCGCCTTGTGACAAGGACGGATAGGTTCGGGAATCCAATTTCAGGGGAACTCCCGTACGCTCGCGGAAAGATTATCACCAGTACTGATGATGACTATCGCAAGATAACAAAGGCTCACGAGATAATTCGAGCAAGATTGAGCGGTGGGGAGGGCGTATTCAATTTCACAGGTTTGGAGAGAGTCTATCCGACGGGGACAATAGACATTGGAGAGCTCGATGACGAGACAGCCCCAGCTCTTTACGAGGATGAATTCAGGAGGATAGCACTGCAGCACCTGGGGGGCTCCCTGGTGACGCACGATGTCTTTCTTGCCAACAGACTCACAGCAGCAACTATTGCAACGCATCTCACGCTTGTAAAACCCGGACAGACGGTGGTGGGCATCTCGCCGAGTTACAGTCATCCGACAGTAATTAGGGCATCTAACCTGGCGGGAGCAAGATTCGTTAGTACCTCGAGCACCGGAGAGTTCGAGGAAGCGCTCGACACAGAGAAGAATGTCGGTCTTGTGGTCTTGACTCGTTTGGCAGTGACCTATGACATCTTTGATTCAAAAGATCTCAAGGCGATTGTCGGGCGGGCCAGAGATCACGGACTACAAATCTACGTTGATGATGCGGGAGGTGCGAGGGTAGGACCCGCAATTTTCGGACAACCGAGGAGCCTGGAGCTTGAAGTTGATGTTGCAGCGACAGGGCTGGACAAATATGGAGTCACAGGCCCAAGATTTGGACTGCTCGGAGGCAAGAAGGAGCTGGTCGCGAAGATAAGAAGCAAAGCTTGGCAGCTGGGCCTGGAGGCCCGCCCCATCTTCCTTCCCGCCGCTCTGAGGACTCTCCAACAGTACAATCCTGAGCGGGTGAGGGAGCTCGTCCGGACAACAAAGGAGGTCGCCGGCGAACTCAAGAAACTTCTCGGGGGTCGCGTCCACGAGACGGCTGTTACATCCCAGCTTCTTGCGGAGGACCTCCTCGAGCTGATAATGGAGAGAGGAGATATTTCAGAAGCTCCGATGGTCCCGTTCGAGGCA
>Ga0066710_100004564_pt1 | contig 12303 bp, 7 predicted proteins | sample GraSoiAngelo_159_FD_79666 | JGI IMG/M metagenome (GOLD analysis project Ga0066710, IMG submission 79666) | Grasslands soil microbial communities from the Angelo Coastal Reserve, California, USA - 14_1009_16_40cm | ecosystem: Environmental > Terrestrial > Soil > Grasslands | place: USA...
CAGGCGGCGCTCGAGGAAGTATCCGTTGGTGGTGACGGTGAACATCACGCGGTGCTCGATCATCAGCTCGACGAACCGGCGCCACAGCGCCTCGTCGAGGAGGAGCGGCTCGCCCCGCCCCACCAGCGAGATCACGGTCAATGAGGGGAACACCTCGCTGGCCAGTGCTTCGAGCTGCGCGAGTGGGATCTCAGCCATCTTGTTGTGCTGCTGGTGAAGCTCTTGCTCGCCGTGCGACGAGCAGTGTGCGCAGGTCAGGTTGCAACGCGCCGTCATTTCGAAGCAGAGCGCCGTCGGGTAGTGGGTGCATACCTCGGTGTGCGTACGCTCCGACTCCGTGACGTGCTGGCGCACGCGCTCCTTCAGATCCTCGAGTTGGGCGGCGTGCGTCAGCACCGCCGGCTCCTCGCTGTCGCTCAGCTGCATCGCGATGAGCTTGTAGCGGCCCTCGGTGCAGTGCGGAGCAGGTGCCAATGTGAAGCGCACGTGGGTGGCCGCCCGCACCGGCTCCGGCAAGACCACGCGCACGGTGTGCGTGCGTCGGAGGTGGTGAAGGCGGACCGCGATCCCATGGCCGTGCGGCAGCGTCGCGTCAGCGCCGAAGTGCATCTCGAGGGAACAGTAGTTGTAGCGAGCGGTTTCTGCCCAGGGCAGGTCGAGCGCCAGCGTCAGGTCGATGTACCGCCCGCTGCCCGCGCGCTTTCGCGTGAGCGGTGCGGTGAAGCGCGGCGCGACGGTGAGGTCGCGCCAGCCGCTCGCCCGCCAGCGCGGCCAGCGCTCCCCGATGACGGCCATCGGGTCGAGATGGACGCGCCGACCGCCGAACGTGAGCAGGGCAGTACGCAGCCGGCGCGCACCGCCCTTCAGCTTCCGCACCGCCGCAGCCACGAGCCGCATCACGCGACCCCGAGCAACGGCGGCTGCGCGCTCAGCTGCGCCACCGGTTTGCCCTGCTCACGCTCGAAGCGCAGCAGCGTGTCGACGATGTGGTCCACCTCGTCGTCGTGCAGCCCGGGATGGCTGGGCAGGACTAGGCACTCGTGGTGGAGGCGCCGCGCGTTGTCCTCGTCGAACGCGGCGAATTGGCGCAGATGGCCGTGCGCGCTCATGGGGTGGAACATCGGGCGGATCTCGATGCCGCGGGCGCGGAAGTAGGCGTCGGCGGCCGCAAAGCCGGGGCTCCCCAGCACGCGCACGGCGAACATCCAGCGCGCGTGCACGGTCGCGGGCGCCGTGACCTGGGGCCTGATGAGATCGTGCCCTTGCAGCCGCCGCTGGTAGCGCTCGAACACGCGTGTCTTCTGCTCCAGGATCTGCGGCAGCAGCTCGAGCTGGCCGAGAAGGAGCGCCGCCTGCACGTTGGTCATACGGTAGTTGAAGCCGGCAAACGCGTGCAGGTAGCGCTCTGCCGTCTGGCCCTGGTCGTGGAGACAGTCGAGGTACTCGTATACCTCGGTGTCGTTCGTCAGCACCGCGCCGCCCTCGCCCGAGGTGATCATCTTGTTGCCGCAGAAGCTGACTGACGCCGCGAGGCCGCGCGTCCCGGCAAAGGCGTCTTCGTACCTGCCAAAGAGGCCCTCGCAGCAGTCCTCCACGAACACGTGCGCGGGATGAGCCCGCGCGAGCGCGGGCACGTTCACCACGTTGCCGAGGTTGTGGACGATCAAGAACGCGACCCGCTGCCGCGCGGTGGAGGCGCGGGCGCTCAGCGCCACGGCGTCGACATTCCAGGTGGCGAGATCGGCATCGATCGGGAGCATTCGATGGCGTCCGTCGTAGTGGAACGCGTTCCATGCCGCGACGTACACGTTGTTAGGCACGTAGACCGTGTCGATGTGCGGGTGGCGGAAGCGAAGCGCCTGGGACGCGAGGTAGGTGGCCGCCGTACCCGAGCTCACCGGCAGCACGTGCCGAACTCCCAGGGTCGCTGCCAGCCGCTCGGCCACGAGCGCTGGATACTTACCGTGCGACGAGATCCAGCCCGAGGCCAGCGCGTCCTGGGCGTGCCTGAGCGATCCCGGGGGGAGATACGGCTTGTAGATTGGGATCCTTCCCCGCGCCGCCATCCCCGCCCCGCCACTCCTTCAGCAGTGCTACGGCCGCGACTCTTACCACAGCTCGGGGCGCCCGCGAAACTCCTCCTGGCGTTGCTCCCGCGCGGCGGCGAACACGGGCAGCGCCACCGTGGGTATTGACTTCGCGCACTACGAGACCGCGGACCGTGCGCCCTCGCGCGGCGCCGTCCTTCAGTCCTCGGCGACCTGCGCCGGGCGATCGGTGCGGTCGGGCTGCCTGGGTTCGCGAGCGCCGGCGCGACCGTCGCGCCGATTTCCAGCGCGTTCCCTGGACGACTGCGCTTGCGGATGATCGCGTCGTGTGCAGACGGCTCCGGCAAGATCGCCATCGGGCGAGGCCATGTGCGACTGCAGTCCGCCGGTGCGGGTACGCTTGGAGTGACGCGCAGCCGACGAGGGAAGCGGCTGCTCCGCCGAAAGCATCTCAGCTTGACGGGTGGCCGATGTGTGAGGCTTTATAACGAAGCCGTGGGGGGCGGAGCGGATGCGGCCGAGGTCTGATAAAGGGGGCGGTCACCTTCCATCGATGCCGTGCGCCTCCTTGGCTCCGGCGCCTCTGGCAGCGAGCCTCGCGCGTGTCGTCGGCGTCGTGGTGCCGGACGCGACCGAACAAGCCGACCTGCTTCCGCCCGATGCCGAGAATCGCCAGCAGTGGCAGATTCGTGACGTTCCGCGCGCTGCGGCGCGAGCGAATGACTGGCCCCCGCACGTGGCATCGAGCGTGCTGCATGCTCGAGGCCGTATGCGATTGGTTGCGTTCTGCTGTGTCGTCATCATGCTCGGAGTCGCGGACGCCGCGACCGTCACGGTGCCCGGCATGTACCCGTCGATCCAGGCCGCGGTGCAGAACGCGCCCGATGGCTCCATCATCGAGGTGGCGCCGGGTCACTATCACGGGCAGGTGGTGCTCGAGAACGACACGCGGAGCCTCACGCTGAGGGGCGACCCGGCAAACCCGTCGACGGTGGTGATCGACGGCGACCAGGTGACCACCTCTGTCATCCGCCTCGTCAACTCGTCGGGGTGGCTCACGCTCGAGGGCGTGACGATCATGGGCGGTCACGGCGCGACCGGCTACGGCGGCGGCATGGGCGTCTACGGCTCCCGCGTCATCGTTCGCGATGCGGTGTTCCTTGGAAACGTGAGTGACACGAACGGCGGCGGAGCGATGATCATGGACTCCGCGGCAGTGTTCCAGCGCTGTGTGTTTCAGGGGAACAGGGCAGGCCAGCTCGGCGGCGCGGTAACGCTCTTGCGCGCCGCCTCCCCCACCGCATTCCAGCAGTGCCAGTTCGTCGCCAACGAGGCGGGCGTCACCGATCCCACCTTCGCGGGCGGCGGGGCCGTCTACGCGGTGAACTCTTCGCCGATCCTCGACCGCTGCCTCGTGCAGGGGAATCGCAGCGCATTCGAAGGCGGTGGCGTCGTGGCGCTCGCTACTTACGACTACTCGCGGTCGGTCGTCATGCTGCGCGACACGACGATCGCCGGGAACGTCGCGTACCGCGGCGCCGCGAGCTCGCCCGGGGCAGAGGGCGGCGGCATGCACATCGAGGACAACGTCACGGCGGTCCTCGAGCGTTGCCGGATCGAGGGCAACCGCGCGAACCTCGGCGGTGGCCTGATGAGCTACCGCGGCCGCTACGAAATCACCGACTCGGTGATCGAGGACAACGTCGTCGCCAGCGAGGGCACGCCTGACGGTGGGGGCGGCGGCATCGGCGCCGCATCCACGAACCCGGCGGCACCCGCGCGCGATCCCGCGGCCGTCTTCCTCACGCGCTCTGTGGTGCGCCGGAACACGGCGGAGACCGCGGCGGGGATCTTCGCCCAGGGTGACCTCGGAATCACGACGACGCCAGCCATCGTCGAGGTGAGCGACTCGCTCATCACCGACAACACCAGCAGCGGTGGACGTGACGGCGGCGGGATGCTCGTGGCGCGCGCGACCACGACGGTCCGCCGCAGCATGGTGCTCCGGAACAGCACCGGTGGCAACGGTGGCGGGATCGCGGCGAGCGAGGGCACCAGCCTGACCATCGACGACGTCACCATCGGCGCGAACCTCGCGGCGTCCGCGGGCGGAGGCCTCTTCATCGTCGAGGGAGGCACGCTCGCCATTTCCGGCTCCCGCCTGGTCGCGAACCAGGCCCAGGCGCCCGCGAACGCCGGCGGCAGCGGCGCGATCTTCGTCGGGGAGGGGCTCAGCCCCGGGGCGAGCCCGCCGGTCACGGGGAGCGTCACGGGGTCGGTGATCGCGGACAACGGCCCTGATCTCGAGATCGCCGAGCCGAACTGCGATCCGACCGCCTACAGCCAGGTGACGTACGTCGGAAACACGATCCACACGATCGCGCCGCTCGTCTATTCGAACGTCTGCTCGGCGTCGGCCAGCAGCGTCGCCGCATTCAACGCCATTCAGGGCAAGGCGTCGGGCAACGTCGACGTCCCACCCAGCTTCGCGCACTTCATCGCCGCACCCGGGACGATCCTGGCCGGAACCACGAGCGTGCTCGCCTGGAGCGTGGCGCAGACGAGCCCACTCTCCATCGACAACGGCGTCGGCCCCGTCGCCGGCCCCCTCGCCACCACCGACGTCTCTCCGGCGGCGACGGCGACGTACACACTAACCCAGTCCGCGGCGCTGCTTGGGGCCGCGACCGTCGACGTGCGCTGCGGCCTCGTTGCCCCACCGCTTCTCATCGGTCCCGGGAACGGCGCCGTCGGCCGCAACCCGGGCGGCGTGCACCTCGAGTGGCTCCCGGCGGTCGGTGCCAGCGCGTACGACGTCTACCTGGACATGGGCGTTGATCCGGCGACCGCTGTCGCACAGGATCTCGCCGCCACGAGCGTCACGGTGGGCAACCTCGCCGCCGGTCAGACGTATCGGTGGAAGGTTCTGGCCAAGACCGCACAGTGTGCCGACCCGGTCGCGAGCACGACCTTCGCCTTCCAGACGTGTGCCGACGGCATGTGCGAGTTCGTGGACGGGTTCGACGACGGGGATGCATCCGACTGGAGCCGGGAGGGAGCGGGAAAAGCGCGGGTCGTGCACGGCCGGTTCGTGCTCGGCACCCGACGCGTGCTGACGGTACGGCCACCGTTCCGGGCCTTCGGGGGGGGAACGATCGCGCTCTCGCTCGGCCTGCCGAACCAGCGAAGCCAGGCCCGGCTGCTCTTCGGCTACCACGACGCGCGTACGTACCGGGAGCTCGCCATCACCGGCGCCGGCCGTGTGCAGCTCGTCGACCACGCGGCAGGCCGCCGTCGTGTGTCGGCGCAGCTCCCGCCGCGGCGGCGGGCAGGACGGCTCGCTGGGAGGACTCCCGTCGCCGTCCGCCTCGAGCTAGCGGGTGCGGACGCCCGCGTGTTTCTGAACGGCTCCCAGGCGCTGTCGGGTAGCTTCGCGGGGCCGAGTGACGGCACGTTCGCCGTGCGGGTAGTACACAGCTCCACATCCATCGACGACGTGCACCTGGTCGTCGAGTGAAGGTCGCTCCGTTGCGAGCGTGGTTTGGGCCGGTCATCGCCGGCCCCGCAGCCGCTCCCAGAGCCGGTTCCGCAGGGGAGCGATCGTCTGGCTCGGCGCTTCCTCGAGGACGTAGTGCTGGCTGCTGTATTGACAGCCCTTGTGCGTGCCGCGCCGGCGATGTCCCGGGGCGTAGCTGAAGTAGTGGGGGTCGACGTCCTCCGGGCAGTAGTGCGTGACGAGGCTGCGGCGCGTCCGCGCGGGATCCGCGATCTGGGACCCGCCGTGCACGAGGTCGGCGGACCAGATGAGCGCGTCACCCTTGCTCGGCCTGAATCGGCGGAGGGGCAGGCGCCGCTCCGCAGCGCGTGCCGTGAGGGACTGCGCGTATTCGTTGAGGACCGTCTGGCTGTCCCGTTCCGGGTCCCAGTGCTTCCTCGCACCGCCGAAGACGAAGTCCTCGAGCCGGTGGCTGCCCTCGAAGTACATGAGCTCGCCGCTTCCCTCCTCGACGTCCTCGAGCGCGACCCAGGACGCCGCGAGCTCGAGCGGCCGGTTCACGACCACGAAGGCGGTGTCCTGGTGCATGAACTGCTCCGAGCCCTCGTCGAACGACAGGCTCTGGAACGCGAGCGGCGCCCGGTCGAACACGAGCTGGAGGAAGTGGACGATCGGGTCCGCGAACATGAGCGCAAGCGCTGAGGGCCAGTACACGTAGAAGTCGACGACGCGCAGCCGCATGCCTCGGAACTCCGGGGTCATCGCATGATACTCGCCGGGCCGCTTCGTGGCCTTCAGCCGCTCGTCACCCTCGCGCCAGGCCCGTTCGACGTCCCGGCTGAAGGCATCGAGGGCGGTGGACGGCACCGCGTTCCGGATGACGACGTAGCCGTTGCGGACCCAGTCGCGGAGCAGCTCGGCGTCGGCCGGAAGGATGCGTTTCGCCACCAGCCGGCGGTCGATCTCCTCGAGGGCGTCGAGACGATCGGTCCACAACCCACCGAAGGCACTCCAGTGCGCTCGGCTTGGCTCGCCCGCCGGCTTGACCCCGCCGTCTTCCATCAGTCGCGCTGCCGGTTGCTCGGCGCTCGTCCCGGCCGCGTCCCGACGAGCATGAAGCGGTTCGTCGCCGTCGCCGGGTACCGCGTGGTCGGAAGGCCGGTCACGTGAACGACCTCGAACGAGAGTCCCGGCGCCGGGTCTATCACGCGCTGCTTCAGGGCCGCCGCGCTGTAGTGGCGGCCGAAGCGGAGGCTCCCGGGCGGCCTGACGCAGAGGCCGGCGCCCTCGTCGATCTGAACGCCCGGCGACCCGAGCGCGACCACGTTCTCGAACGTGGTCGCCATGTGCAGCGGGGTGATGAGAATGCGTCCCCCCGGCTTGAGGATGCGCGTCGCCTCGATGAACAGGTCAGTGTCGGCCCGGCCCTCGAAGTTGTCGATCGCGCAGTGCGCCATTATGAAGTCGCAGAAGGCGTCGGGGCATTCGATGGCGTTGCTGAACCCGGAGACCGTTCGCTGGGCGAGGTCGGTCGTCAGCTGTATGTCGTGACGGTAGAAGGCCGCGGGGCGGAAGAGGGCGAGGGCCTCGGTCGCGGGGGAGAGCTCGCAGGCGAGGTCGAGGACGACGGCATCGGACGCCCACTCGAGATACGCCGCAGAGATCCAGTGCTCGAGCGCCTTCTGCGGAAAGTATCCCTGGAGGCCCCCGTACCCGGCTTCGTAGCCGCGGTTCCTGTACACGGGAAGCGTGGCATCGAGGAAGTGCTGAAACTCCTCCGCGTCACACGCGAACTCGCGCAGGCGGATGCCTGCGTCCTGGAACTCGCCGTAGACGATTCGGCATGCCTCCTCGTCGCGCACGTGGTGATCGCGTCCGTAGACGAAGGGACTCCGTTCGAGGCGCTGGTACACGTCGTTCAGCGCGAGGAATGCGTCGCGCACGTCGGGCTGCAGGTCCTGGTCGAAGCTGAGGAGCTTCTGCGGGTCGACCGCGGGTCGGGCGAGCGACACCGCCTTGCCGTAGAGTATGAAGGTCTCCTCCGGGGCGCGAGCCTGCCGGGCCGACGGCGGCTTGCGCTGAATCGAGTAGCCTGCGCGGTCGAGCCCCCAACGCGCGACTCGCTTGAGGATCGTCATCATGGGTCCAGCGGTTCGGCCCGGCTGTCACGCCGCCTGAGCCTCGAGCGGATGGCGGAGGCGAGCCGGTAGCCGAAGACCGTCACGGCCACCAACGGCCCTCGGAGCCCGCGTCGCTGCCCGATCGCTCGCATCGCTTCGTAGAAGTCTTGCGGATACATCTCGTCGAGCACGTCGTAGAGTGGCCGACTGCCGTTCATCCCGGCGAACGCGAGCGAGCGGGACGTTTCCGCGGCGACTACGCCTTCGGTCACGCCGGCGCCGTGCTCCTCGCGTTCTACTGCCGCGATGGCGGGCCCTCCGACGGTGGAGCACACGGTCCGGAACAGCGACACCAGGCGGTCGGCAGTCGCGTCCCAGGTGAAGTCTCGAGCGCGGCGAGCGAGCGCGTCGACGAGCCGGGTCCGCCGCCCCGGTTCCGCGAGGATGCTCACCGCCTGGTCCGCGACTGCGGCGGCGTCCCATCCAGCGATGATCTCGGTGTCCGCAGGCAACAGCTCTGCCAGCGCTGCTTGGGCCGATGTGAGGCACGGCGTGCCGACCATCGCCGCCTCGAACGGTATCAGACCGAAGCCCTCGTAAAGCGTCGGATGGAGGACGAGCTGCGCGTGCTCCAGGAGCCACGTACGACCGGCCTCCGACACGTGCGCCAGCGAGACCACGCGGGACGACAGGTCGGGGTGCGCGAGCAAGTAGGTCGCCTCCATCGAGCGCGACGAGCCGTCGCGGATGCGCGGACCGGCGAGGACAAGCAAGCCCGGGTAGCCCCGCTCGACCATGGCGGCGAACGCGCCGAGCGCGAAGAGGCGGTTCTTGTGCCGGTAGTCGGCTCCCAGGCAGAGCACGAACCCCCGCGCTGGGACATCCTGGGGAAGGCCCCGCGGAGGCACGCCCTCGTCCTGCAGCGCGACATGGTCGATGCCCATGTAGACGACCTCGGCCGATTGCCCGGCTGCCAGGAGACCCGCTGCTCGGCATTCCCGTCGGCTGTGGTCGCTCAAGAAGGCGACGCCATCGGCCACCGCCAACGCCAGGCGGGTGCCGTCGCGGTACCGCAGCCACGCCCGCACGTCGCGAAAGTAGCCCGGGTTGTTGAACGCGATCAGGTCGAGTTGCGCGAGCACCAGCTTCTCGCCCCAGCCGCGCAGCCGATCGAGGTCGGTCGGGTCGTAGAGCTGGAACGGCCGATAGACGACGTCCGCGACCGGGCCGCCGAGCTGGCCGGCCGGGACGGCGACGAGCTTCGGATGGCCTCGAAGCGCGTCGGCGAAAGGCTCCGGCCGCTCGGCCGGCATGAGCACGAGCACCTTGTCGACGCGCGGGTGGCGGGCGAGCGCCAGGATCGTCTCGACGACGGTGCGCTGGGTGCCGGTGACGATGGGTCCGAGGCAGGTGGCGTCGACCGCGACGGTCAGCCCGAGGAGCGCTCGGCGCGCCTCGCCGAGCGCCAGCGCGAGCGTCGACCTCCGGCTGCTCGCGGCGCTGCGCACGCAGGAGTGGTAGAAGGGATAGCGCTCGGCGAGTATCTGCTCGTGGCGCTGCCGCCGGCGCTCCACCTCCGGCGATTTCCCGAACGAGGCGGCGCCCCGGTGGTAGACGAAGACATCGTCGGCGCAGACGTGAGCCAGCCCGAGGAGCGTGCAGCGCTGGCAGAAGTCGACCTCCTCGCCGTACCCGGGCGAGAAGGTCTCGTCGAAGTGGCCCACCAGGTCGAGAGCCATCCGCTTGATGTACATGCAGTGACCGACACAGGTCGGCAGCGGAGGTCGATGGCGTCCCGACTCGGCCGCCACCGCGACGGCCGCGGCCTCGGGCGTGAACCCTGACGGTAGGTCGGAGGGCGTGTTGCGGTGAGGAACGGAGACGATCGTTCCATGATTGGTGAGCGGCGTAGCGGTCGCGTTCCGCGTGTCGGCGTATGCAGCGTCACGCAGCCGCTCGAGAAACTCGGGGCCGGCGATGACGTCGCTGTTGACGAGCACCACGTCGCGCCGCCCAGCAGCCTCGAAGCCTTCGTTGACGGTCCGCACGAAGCCCTGATTGACGGTGTGGCGCAGCACGACGACACGCGGGGCGACATCGCGCAACTGATCGGAGAGCGCGGCGATGCGTACGTCCGTGCTTGCGTCGTCGATGAGCAGTAGGTCCGTGGCGGCGCCCCCGTGCCGGATGAGGGACTCGAGGCACTGGACGACGTCTTCGTATGCGTTGAAGATCGGCACGACGACGACGGCCGAGGTGCCCTCCTTGAGCGCCTGGCGGGCGTCCGAGACCGACGGGCAGACGACGACTGGCATCGAGTGAGTGTGCTGGAAGCAAGCAGCGGATTAGCAAAAAGGCGGGCCCGAGACCAGTCCGACGCCCGACGCCCGGTGGTGGACGAGCATGAACCACACGAAGGAAGCGGCATTCATCGGCGCGCGACTCCTTCTCGCCTCCGATGCGTCCGTCCAGCCCACAGTACGCTCCGCGCCCCGTCGCCGTCACTTGATCCGGGCCACGAGCCTATCGAACGCGCGTCGCGCGCCGGTCCCGCGCGGCAGGAACCTCTCCTTGACGCGCCAGTACCATGCTGCCACCCGGAACACGAAGCTCGAACGGATTCCCTCCAGCTCGGAATCGCACTGGCGCCGGCGGTCGCGCTCGGTATCGAGGGCGCCGCGCAGGTCGTCGAGATCGCGCTCGAGACTCGCGACACGGACCGCCGCCTGCTCGCTCGCGACGCGGTGATGCTGGAGTGCGCTCTCGAGTTGCTCGAGCTGTCCCGCCGTGCGCTCGCGCTCTCGAGTGAGAGCGTCGAAGGCGTCGCTGCGCTCCTGCATCGCGGCTCCGAGGTCGGCGAGCCGGGTCGACAGCTCCCGGTACTGGAGCGCCAGCCGTTCCCGGTCCACCGCGGTGGTGACCCGATGCCCGAGCGTGAAGAAGAGAGAGGAGAGGCGTGACGCTTCCTCGTGCGACGCATCGAACAACGGACGCACCCCCTCGGGGACGTCCGGACCCGCGCCGAGTACCCCGAGGCCGTTCCCGTGCGCGAACGTGAAGCTCGGATGCCGGTCGCACAGCTCGTCCCAGAGCTTCCACGCCCCGAAGTCGTGCTCGCGCACGTTGACGTCGTGCAGCAGCACGATCCCGCGCGGGCTCAGCTTCGGCAGCCAGCTTTCGAAGTCGTGCCGCACGGCCTCGTAGGTGTGATAGCCGTCGATGTGCAAGAGATCGATCGTGCCGTCCGCGAAATGAGCGAGCGCCTCGTCGAACGTGCTGTGGATGAGGCGCGAGAAGGAGCCGTAGAGCGGGTCGTGATGGGCGCGCAGGTTCTCGAGCACCTCCGGCCCGTAGAACCCGGAGTGAGCGTCTCCTGTCCAAGTATCCACGGCGTAGCACCGCGCGGGCAGGTGAAGCTCCGAGATGGCCTGACAGAAGGCGCAGTAGGAGTCCCCGAAATGCGTCCCTAGCTCGACTAGGACCGACGGCCGCGCCAGATCGACCAGGAACATCGCGAAGGGAAGGTGCTCGTGCCACGACGTGACCACAGAGAGCCGGCGCGGCGGGCTCAGGCACACGGGGTGGTCGAGCGGGTTGAGCGCGGCGAGCACGTCGCTGCCGTCGGTGCGTTGACCCCTTCGGTGCGGCAGGGGCATTCTGGCCGTGGGCTCAGCCATGTCGCGATCCCTAAATCCCATCCGTGGGGCCGCGGTCAATCACGGCGGGGCCTCCGCCCGGCGCGATTCACCCCGCAGCCGACAGCGCCTGCGGCGTGAACCGCGACACGAACGCGTCGACGACCTGGGCAGCCGGCCCGTTGGCCACCACGCACCCATGGTCGAGCCAGACGGCGGACTCGCAGAGCTGAAGGATCGATTGCGGCGCGTGCGACACGAGGACGAGCGTCGTGCCACGGCGCAGGATCGCCTCGATCCGCTCGGCGCACTTCCGCTGGAACTCGATGTCCCCGACGGAGAGCACCTCGTCCACGAGGAGGATGTCCGGCTCCACGTCCGTGGCGACCGCGAACCCGAGCCGGGCCACCATGCCGGTCGAGTAGGTCCTGAGCGGTGCGTCGATGAAGTGTCCGAGCTCCGAGAACTCGACGATCCCGTCGAACCGGCGCTGCATCTCCCGCCGGGAGCGGCCGAGGATGGCCCCGTTCAGGAAGACGTTCTCTCGTCCCGACAGCTCCATATCGAAGCCCGCCCCGAGCTCGAGGAGCGGGGCGACCCGGCGGCGGATGGTCACCTCGCCCTCCTTTGGCCGGAGGACACGGGCGATCACCTTCATGAGCGTGGTCTTGCCCGCCCCGTTCCGGCCGATGATCCCGACGGACTCGCCAGCGCGCACGCGCAGGTCCACGTGGGCGAGCGCCAGAAGATCGTCGTAGACGACGCCGCCCCGCAGCCATTTGATCGCGAACTCCTTGAACGTCGGGATCCGCTCCCGCGGGAGCCGGTAGTGGACGCACACGTCGCGGAGCTCGATGACGAACGCGTCGTCGGTCACGGCATCAGACGTAGTACGCCACCCGGTCGCTGTAGTGCTCGAAGATCGCCCAGCCGATGACGAGCGTGCCGACGGCCGCGACGCTGGCCGAGATCATGACGTGCAACGAGGGGATGGCGCCCTGGTA
>Ga0066710_100004565_pt1 | contig 12303 bp, 10 predicted proteins | sample GraSoiAngelo_159_FD_79666 | JGI IMG/M metagenome (GOLD analysis project Ga0066710, IMG submission 79666) | Grasslands soil microbial communities from the Angelo Coastal Reserve, California, USA - 14_1009_16_40cm | ecosystem: Environmental > Terrestrial > Soil > Grasslands | place: USA...
CGCGGCACGTCCGCGAGTCCTCGGGCGGCCTCACCAACGTGCTGGCGATCGGGTTCTTTGCGCCGGAGCACGACTGCCTCACCTTCTCGATGAACCTCATCGACACCGAGGTCACGCCCATCTACCGCGCGTTCGAGCTGGTGCGCGCGGAGGCATCGCGATACGGGCTCGACGTGGTCTCGAGCGAGATCGTCGGCCTCGTGCCCCAGGCGGCCATCGCGGATTCGGCGGCGTTCTCGCTCCGCCTTGACGGGTTCGATCCCCGGGAGCAGATCCTGGAGAACGTGATCCAGCGCGCGGAGGCCCAGGGCTCGGCGACGGCGGCGCCGACCGAGCCGGATGTGGACACGCTTCGGGTCCGGCGCATGGACGCCTTCCTGGACGCACTCGCGTCCGACCGTCCGACCCCGGGGGGCGGGACCGCGGCGGCGGCGGCGGCGGCGGCCGGTGCCGCGCTCGTGGCGATGGTCGCGCGCTTGACCGCTGGCAAGGCCAAGCCCGGCGACGCGGCCGACCGCATGCGCGCCATCGTCGAAGAGGCCGAGGGCGCGCGAGAGGAGTTCCTCGATCTGGCCGACCGGGACGCGCAGGCCTTCGACGGGGTCATGGCCGCCTACCGAATGCCCAAGGCCTCCGATGCCGAGCGCGCCGCGCGCTCGGCGGCCATCGAACGAGCCCTCACCTGGGCTGCGCAGGTGCCGATGGAGGTGGCGCGCCGGGCTGTGACTGCCCTGGACCTCGCGCGTCAGGTCACCGCCGCCGGCCTAGCGTCCGCGGCCTCCGACGGAGCGACGGCCGGCCACTTGCTCACGGCCGCCACCGAGGGGGCGCTCGCGAACGTTCGCATCAACGCGGGCTCGATGAAGGACGCCGAGCAGTCGGAGCGGATGCGCACGGAGGCCGACGCCCTGCACGCTCGCGGCGCCGACCTCCTGGCAGCGACGGTCGCCGCCTTCGGCGAGCGGACCGCCTAGCTCTTCTTCCGGATCGCCCGTGCGCGGGGGCGGTGCGACCGGTAGGTCTGAGCCGAGGTCGGCACGATGCTGATCGATCCGTCGGTCTCGAGCACCGCAAGCTGCACGTCCTCGAGGCGATCGATGCCATGCTCGCGCAACGCCATCCACAGGTCCTCTTCGGAGAGGCCCTGACGGTGGATGTGCGCAGACAACAGGCGGCCCCGCTCGACCAGGACGGTCGGCTGCCCCTCGAACAGCCGGCTCACGAGCGGGCTTCGCAGTCGCGCCTCGGCAACGAGCCGGTTCACCACGAGCAGCACGGCCGCGGCCACGAGCCCCCCCTGCAGCGACACGTCCTGCCCGACCATCGCGTTCTGCACGGCGTTCGCGATCAGCAGGATGAGCACCAGGTCGAAGATCGTCATCTGGCCCAGCTCGCGCTTGCCGGTTAGCCGGAAGCCGACGAACACGGCCAGGTAGACGACGAGCGAGCGCACGACGATCTGCCAGACGGGCGTGCCGAGGTGGAACATTTGCGTCCTCCTATCCGGTTCGAACGAGCCGACTTACTTCCTGTCGCCGATGCCGTAGATCGCGCCTCCACGGGTGCCGACCCAGATCATCCCGTCCCACACGGCCGGCGTCGACTCGATGCAGCCCGAGAGCTGCACCCGCCAGCGCTCGCGAGGCTGGATGGAAGGATCCGAGATGTCGAAGTCGCGCAGCGCCCCCGCGCAGTCCCCGACCAGCAGGTCGCCGCCGATCGCGACCGGCGACGTCCAGGTCGGCTTGGTGAACACGCCGACCATCCGCCAAAGCACGGCTCCGGTCTGGTCCTCGACGGCGACCAGCTCGCCGTCGGTCGCGAGCGCGTAGATGGTGCCCCGGTCGTATGCAGGCGTTCCCAGCATGCCGCCGTCCGGCAGGTCGCTCCCGGCACGCACCGACCACACCACGGGGTTCCCCGGGTTGCGAGGGTCGAGCTTCATCAGGCTCCCGATCGAACGATCGGTCGGGCCGGACCGTGTGCGATTGAAGCTCTCCTCGATGTGGCGGGCCACGATCAGGTCGCCCTGCGGGTCGATGACGATCGTCGCGTCCGTGTCGTCGCCGTCCCAGAATCGGAACACCTGCCGGTAGACGGTCCCACCCGCAAGCAGGTCGCTCACGTCCCACCCCTGCACGAGGCCGCCGGAGTTCGCGAAGTATACGATCCCTCGCTGCGCATCGAAGGCCGGAGAGTTCTCGATCGAGATGTCGTCGTCGCCGATCGCCTGCAGGAGCGCCGGATCCCACCCGGGCACGAGCATCACGATCTTGGGGTTCACCTGGACGAGCCCGTTCAGCCCGTACCGGCGGTTCAGCTTGATGATGTAGAAGTACGAGTTCTCCCCGCCCTCCATCAGGTAGTCGCCCACCTCGAGCGGCGCACCGTCCCAGTCGTTGTTCCAGGTCGGGTTCGGCGCGCTCATCGCATCCAGCGACCAGAGCACCGTTGGCTTGGCCCTGTCGAGCGCGATGACGCGCAGGAGGTTGTCCCGCGACCCGCCGTAGTAGAGCGGGTATCCTTGCGCGTCCGTGGTCGCCGACCCTTTCGCGAGGTCGCCTGTCGCCAGGTCGTGCCGCATCGGCTTGCCGGTCAGCCCATTCAGGAAGTGGTAGGCGCGGTCGAACGCGCCGATGCGGACCTCGGTGCCGCCGCGAGCGTTCGGGATGACGTTGGGCTGCCCCGTCCAGCCGGTCCCGCACCACACCCTCGTGCCCGCATGGAAGCCGATCCCGCTCCCGTTCGACTTCGCGCAGAGCCCGCCCGTCGTCGGGTACCGCCACAGCACGTGGGGGTTCGAGGGCATGGGACCGCTGCCGTAGAAGTCGCGCGTCGCGTTGCCCCGGAAGGTCGTGAGCCCGGGGAAGGCCGTGTTGATCGGGCCCGGCTCGCCGCCGCCGGGCGACCCGGATGGTCCCGGCGACGCCAGGGACCCGCCATTCGACCCGGCCGGTGGGCTCGTGCCGCCCGAGCGCCAGCGCCAGACGGCGACCCCGGAGACCGCAAGCGCGAGCACGACGACCACGATCGAGAATCGCGACCGCCGGCTTCGAACGTTCGAGGCTGGTCGCATCTCGGAAGGTCCCGCTCAGTAGTGGAGGTCGTACCGGAACTGCACGGCGGCGAGGCCCGCGTAGCTGACGGCGGGAAGGGCCTCACCGTAGGCCGGGATGGTCACCACATAGGACGTGGCGCGGCGCACGCGCAGGGAGTACGTCCCTGACTCCCGGCAGTGCACGAAGCCGCGCACCGATTCGGTCGCGAACCGGACCCCGGTCGAGACGATCGCGGTGCCGACCTCGGCCTCGTCCTGGTCGCTGAAGACGAGCTCGGTGTGCAGGATGCTCGAGGGGCTCGCCTGGTCGCAGGCGAGCGGTTCGAACATCGTGAACGTCCCGTGGATCAGGACACCGCCGGGGCGCCGGAGCCGAACCACCCCGACGACGCCGGCCGTCGTTACGGCCGTGACGGCCAGGACCAGGGCCAAGAGCCGGGCCCACCGCCGCGACGGCCGGACGAACATGGGCCTTCGATATCCCGCGATCGACACGCCCGGCCTCCTCGCGCCGGACTCTAGCGGGGTGCGACCAAGAACGCAGGCCGATTCCCTACGGTGCGAGGCATCCCCCGTCCGGGGGCGGAGATGGGTCGGACGTCGGATTGACCTCGGCAGTGCTGTGCGGCACCGTCGCCTCCATGTGGAGATACCGAACGGCGCTCGTTCTGATCGTTTGCTTCGCCTCCGGTGCAATGGCGACACCGGCCTCGAGCGTGCCGTCCCGTCGACGAATGCGTGTCTCGCGCGCCGCCATCCCGGGGACGAGCTGCACGGTCTTCCCCGCCGACAACATATGGAACATCGATATCTCGAAGCTTCCCGTGGACACGAAAAGCGACGCGTGGCTCGCCTCGATGGACGCCTCGACCACCAACCTACATCCCGACTTCGGCGCTCCCCCGTACGGGCTTCCCTTCGCGGTGGTCGACGACACGCACCCCACCGAATACATCACGTTCGTCTACTCCGACGAGAGTGATCCGGGGCCCTATCCGTTCGGCGCCGACATCCCGCTCGAGCAGGGCTCCGACGCTCATGCTCTGATGGTCAACAAGGACACGTGCACGCTGTACGAGCTCTTCGGCGCGTCGTGGAACGACGGCAATCCGACCGCCGGAAGCGGCGCTATCTTCTCGCTCGGTTCCGATGCGCTCCGGCCGGACACGTGGACCTCGGCCGACGCCGCCGGGCTCCCCATTCTGCCGGGTCTGGTGCGCGTCGACGAGATCCAGGCCGGGGCGATCCGACACGCCATCCGCTTCACGGCCGCCCTCACGGATTGCTCGCACCTGTGGCCGGCGCGCCACGACGCTGGTACGTGCAACCCCCTGTACCCTCCCATGGGAGCCCGGTTCCGCCTCAAGGCGAGCTTCAGCCTGCGAGGGTTCGGGCGTGCGGCCAGGATCGTGCTCACCGCGATGAAGCGATACGGCCTGATCCTCGCGGACAACGGCTCGAACTGGTTCTTCCAGGGAACCGAGGACAGCCGTTGGACGAACCAGGTCTTGGACCAGCTGAAGGCTGTCCCTGCATCCGCGTTCGAGGCGGTCGACGAGTCGGCCTGCATGGTCGATGCCGGCTCAGCCCAGGCCAACTGCCCCTGACGCGAGCCTCCACCTCCGCTTGCCCACCGGAACGGCGATGGGCGAGAATCCATTTGAACGACCGTTCAGTTTCCGTTCGGAACCGAAAGGGAGGGGCCCTATGCATGTCCTGGAGAGCGGTTCGAGCACCTTGTTCTTCGGCCCCTGGTATCGGAAGTCGCCCTTCTTCGAGGCGACACGGCGCTACGGCTGCACCGCATACGACATCTACAACCACACGTACCTCCCCGGGTACTACGACGACCCGATCGTCGAGTACTGGCATCTGCTCAAGAAGGTGACGGTCTGGGACGTCGGGGTCGAGCGCCAGGTGGAGATCACCGGCCCCGACGCTTTCCGGTTCACGGACATGCTCACCCCGCGCGACCTCTCCACTTGCGCGGTCGGACAGTGCAAGTACGTGCTCATCACCGACGAGTCGGGCGGCATCATCAACGACCCCGTGCTCCTTCGCCTGGCGGAGGACCATTTCTGGCTGTCCCTGGCCGACAGCGACGTCCTGCTCTGGGCGAAGGGCGTGGCCGTGCACTCGGGCATGGACGTGCAGATCCGCGAACCCGACGTCTGGCCCATGCAGGTCCAGGGGCCTCGTTCGAAGGAGGTCATCGGATCGCTCTTCGGCGAGGACGTGGTCAACCTCCGCTACTACTGGTGCGCGGAGGCCGAGCTGGACGGGATCCCCGTCGTGATCAGCCGAACCGGGTGGACCGGCGAGGTCGGCTTCGAGATCTACCTGCGCGACTCGAGCCGCGGCGACGAGCTGTGGGAGCGCGTGATGGAGGCGGGCCGCGCCTACGACATCCGGCCGATCGCCCCGTGTGAGGCACGCCGCATCGAGGCGGGCATCTTCAACTACCGGTCTGACATGACGCTCGAGAACAACCCCTTCGAGGTCACGGGGCTCGAGCGTCTGGTCGACCTGGACAAGCAGGCCGACTACGTCGGCAAGGACGCGCTCCTTCGGATCGCCAAGGAGGGCGTTCGGCGCAAGCTGGTCGGCGTCGAGCTCGGGAACGACCAGCTCTCCTACGAGCTGGCCGAGGCGTGGCCGGTCCGCGGGAGCGACGGGCCGATCGGGCGCGTCACCGACGCGATCTGGTCGCCGCGCCTGCAGAAGAACATCGGCTACGCGTGGGTGCCCATCGAGCTCGGGGCGCCGGGCACGGAGCTCACGGTCGACTCGCCACAGGGTTCGACTACCGCACGGGTCGTCACGCTTCCGTTCCTGGATCCATCGAAGAAGATCCCGGCGGCGTAGGCGGATCTCGCCGCTCGGACCGGGCCGCCATCACCACGATCAGCAGGCCGATCGCGATGATCGGGAGCGGCCAGATCCATGGGAGCTTCCAGTTCGTCACGTCCCAGTGGCCGATCATCGTGCCCAGCCCGAGGGCCGCGAAGGAGATGCCGAACACGAGCGAGAACGGGTCCAGCCGATGGCGCTTCATCCATCCACCTCCACCTGTCCGAAGGACGTCTCGAGGTCGAGCACGAGCGCCGGCAAGGCAGTGACCGAGCCCGAGGCCGGCTCGAACGTGCGGAGCACATCCACCTTCAGGCCGTCGTAGGTCGTCCCGAAGAGCGAGACCTCACCCGCGCCCGACTTCGCGTGGATCTGAACCGACACGTCGGGGGGAAGGAGCACCAGGACCCGCCCCGCGACCGCGGTCGCGATGATCGAGACCGGGCCCGAGTCGAACGTCAGGCCGCGGAGATCGAGCGTCAGCTGTCCGGTCACCAGATGGTACGCGGGCAGCACGTCCTCTACCGTCTGCGGCTGCACGAACCTGTCGACGAACCCGCCGGTGAACGGCACCCGCACCAGGCTCGCCGCGAACAGTACCGGGACGATCAGGATGCCGAGCACGATCAGGCCGCGTGCCCGCCCCCACAACGCGCCGATCACCAGGCCCAGCCCCAACACGACGAGCGGAAGGGCGACGATCTGATCGGCCGTGAGGTGCCACGCACCGGTCGCCTGGAACATGGCGACCACGCCGACCGCGATGATCGCGACCCCCAGGGTCACCCATCCCAGCGTCGCGCGCTCGCGCACGCGAGGCGACGGGGAGGGGGCCGCCTCGGGCTCTTCCGACTGCAGGCTCCGCGTCGGTGGCGGGGCCGGCACCGCGGGGGCGCGCTCGGGCGAGCGACCCTGTCGGAAGAGCAGGATCCCAACCGCGATCAGGGCGACGCCCCAGACGACCGCCGGCCGCCACACGCCGATCTGGTTCGCGAGCAGCACCGCGCCCAGCACGAGGAGCCCGACGCCCACCCAGATCGGGTACTCGCGGGTCCCGCGCGCGAACCACCTCCGCCGGCGCTCGTGGAACGGCGCCTCTCCCTCGGTCGAGGGCGTGAGCAACCACAACAGCCCGTACGCGATGAAGCCGAGGCCGCCGATGAACTCGGCCGCGCGGAACCCGAGCCGGAACACGATCGGGTCGACATTGAAGTACTCGCCGAGCCCGGCCGCGACCCCGGCGATCATGCGGTTGTTCCGAATGCGAACGAGCCGCCTGGGTGCCGGACGCGGCGGCTCGGGTGGTGCGGGGGTGAACGTGCTTGTGGTGTCATCCATGCCTGTGATCATCCGATCGCACCCGCGCTGCCGCCATCGGGGAAGTCCCCGGGAAAACCCTGAGGTCGGATGTGAGAGCATCGGATCGATGAGCGCCCGAACCGGCTCGAAGGTGGCCACGGCGTCGCGCCGGCGGCGAGGACTGTTCGCGCGAAGCGCCACCGACCGCGTCGTCGCGGGGGTCGCCGGCGGGCTCGCCGAGGCGCTCGGCGTCGACGCGGTCGTGATCCGTCTCGCCTTCGTCGTGCTGGGCCTGGCGGGAGGATTCGGGCTCGCGCTGTACCTCATCGGGTGGCTCGCGAGCGAGGACCCGATCTCGGGTGCGCCGCGCGAGCGGTCACTGCCGGATTCCCTCACGCACAGCCGTCACGCCGTGGCCGTGGGGTTCATCGCGGCCGGCATGCTCCTGTTGCTCCGCGCGGCTGGGATCTGGTTCGGCGACGCGCTCGTGTGGTCGGTCGCCCTGGCCGCCTTCGGGTCGGCGGTGATCTGGACGCGGAGCGACGACGCCGGCCGCGCTCGGTGGACCCGCCTCGCGACACGCCTGCAGCGCGGGCCGGTCGAGGCCATCGCGCTCGGCCGCGTGACGCGCTGGCGCCTCGCGATGGGGACGCTGCTCGTGATCGGCGGGATGAGCACGTTCCTCGCCTACCACTACTCGCTCGGCTCCCTCCGCAACGCCGCCTTCGCCGTCTTCGTTGCGGTCGCGGGGCTCGCGCTCATCCTGGGCCCCTGGACGTATCAGCTGGCGCGACAGCTGGGTGACGAGCGGCGCGAGCGCATCCGGTCCGAGGAGCGGGCGGAGGTTGCAGCGCACCTGCACGACTCGGTCCTGCAGACGCTCGCCCTCATCCAGCGCGCGTCGACACCGGAGGAGATGTCCACGCTCGCGCGCGGGCAGGAGCGGGAGCTTCGCGCCTGGCTCTCCGACCGGCCGCCCTCGAGCGCGAATGGGTCGCGGCTCCTGTCGGCTGCGGTCGAGGAGGCCGCGGCGGGCATCGAGCAGCGCCATCGCGTTCGGATCGATGTCGTGGCGGTCGGCGACGCCACGCTCGACGATCGGCTCCGCGCGCTCGTGGACGCCGCCACCGAGGCGATGGCGAACGCCGCGCGCCATTCGGGCGCGAGGCGGATCTCGGTCTACGTCGAGGTGGCCCCGGACGCGGTGAGCGCGTTCGTTCGGGACGAAGGGAGCGGATTCGATTCGGCTCGGCTGCCGCAGGACCGGCGAGGGATCGCCGAGTCCATCGTGGGGAGGATGGAGCGCCACGGCGGCGTCGCGACCGTCACGAGCGAGCCGTCCGAGGGCACCGAGGTCTCGCTCCGCATGCCCTGGCGGGCAGGCTGATGCGATGATCCGCGTCTTCCTGGTGGACGACCACGAGCTGTTCCGCTCCGGCGTGCGTTCGGCGCTCGATCCCCGCCGGTTCGAGATCGTCGGCGAGGCGAGCGACGTCGAGGGAGCATTCGCCGGCATCCGGCGAACATCGCCGGAGGTCGTCCTGCTCGACGTGCACCTGCCGGGCGGGGGTGGCCGGGCGGTCATCGATGGCCTGGCCGGCGACTCAGCCCGCGCCCGGTTCCTCGCCCTTTCTGTCTCCGACGACGCCCAGGACGTGATCGGCGTGATCCGGGCGGGCGCGCGCGGCTACGTGACGAAGACGATCGGTCCCGCCGATCTCGCCGACGCGATCGAGCGCGTGCACGGCGGCGACGCCGTCTTCTCCCCCAGACTCGCGGGCTTCGTGCTGGACGCGTTCGGAGGGGACGTTCCGGTGACGCAGGCGTCGGATCCCGAGCTGGACCAGCTCACGCCCCGCGAGCGCGAGGTGCTCCGGTACATCGCCCGCGGCTACGCCTACAAGCAGGTCGCGCGGCAGCTCTCCATCTCCGCGAGGACCGTCGAAACCCACGTCTCCGCGGTACTCCGCAAGCTCCAGCTCTCGAGCCGCTACGAGCTCACCCGATGGGCGACGGATCGCCGCCTGGTCTGAGCGAAGTCCTCGAGGTTCGCCCGGCGACGGCGCGGGAGTTCGAGCTCGCCGTGGAGATCCTCGAGGAAGCGGCGGCATGGGTCGCCGCTCGCGGCCAGGACGGCTGGAAGCCCGGCAGCTTCCGGGACGAGGCCGGCACGGGCCGCACGGTCCTTCGGGAGGCGCTGGCCGCAGGCGAGCTGTTCCTCGGGTGGATGGCCATGCGGGCCGTCGGTACCGTCACGCTGCAATCAGCCGACGCCGTCTACTGGCCTGACGCGGTCGATCTCGCCGACGCGCGCTACGTGCATCGCCTGGCCGTTCGGCGTAACGCTGCAGGGCTGAGCATCGGCAAGGCTCTCCTGCAGTGGTCGGAGGAAGCAACCGCCGTGGACGGCCGGCGCTTCGTCCGGCTGGACTGCCCCGCGCGAAGCCCGTTCCTGCGCGCGTACTACATCGCCGCCGGCTACGGCTACCGTGGCGACGTCACGGTCGGAGACTTTCGGGCGAGCCTGTTCGAGAAGGCTCTCTGAGCGCTCGCCTCACGGCAGCCCGAACACGTAGATCCGGCCCTGGATGTTCTCCGGGAAGAGGTTGTCGGCGCTCCCGATGTAGAGCTGACCGTTCACTACGGTGGGAGACGACGTGACGATCTGGTCCCCCACCACGCCGCTCCAGATCTGGTTGCAGAACGGGTTTCCGCACGGGCCCGCGCGCCAGGCGAGCACCTCGCCCGTGTTCCGGCCGGCGTACACGACGCCGTTCGCGAGCGTCGGAGACGAGAGCACGTCGGCTTGGGTCCCGGTGCCGAAGTCCTTCCAGAGCGCCTGGCACTGCGCCTGGCCGCATCCGGCCGCGGCGTAGACCCCGAGCCCGGTCTCCAGGCCGATGTAGACGCGGCCGGCGGCGACCGCGGGAGAGCCGTTGAAGAAGTTCAGATTGTCCACGGCTTGCCAGAGCGGCTGGCAGGTGCTCGAACCGCACCCGGCCGCGGCGAACGCGGAGAGGGCATGCTGTCCGGCGATGAAGACCGAGCCGTTGGCAACGGCGGGCGAGGACTGGAACACGGGGGTTCCGACCGACCCGCTCCAGAGCGGCTGGCAGGTGGCCGCGCCGCACCCCGCCGCCTTGAAGGCGTACAGCTTGCCGTCGTCGGAGCCGACGAAGACGAACCCCTTGCTGATCGTCGGGGTCGATTCGATGCTGCTGCCCGTGCTCGCCGTCCAGAGCGGCTGGCACGTCGCGGCGCCGCACCCGTTCGCGTCGAACACGTAAAGCTTGCCGTCGAACGCGCCGACGAACACGCGCCCGTTCGCGACCGCGGGCGACGACTCGAGGATGGACTGGGTCCCCGCCAGACCCTGCCAGAGCGGCGCGCACACGGCCTGGCCGCACCCCGCCGCGGCGAACGCGTTCAGCTTGCCATCGTTCGAGTTCGGTGAGGTCTGCGAGCCGACATAGACGACGCCGTTTGCCACCGTGGGCGAGTCGATGATCTGCGCGAGGCTCGTCGAGGACCAGAGCGGCGTCGTGCAGAGCGACTGGCCACATCCCGCCGACGGATACGCCCACAGGCGGCCGTCGCTCGAGCCGATGTACACCACCCCGTCCACGACCGCGGGCGAGGAGAAGTCGACCAGCATGCCGAGCTGCGCCTGCCACGCGACCTGCAGGGTCGGCACGTTCTGGGCGTTCAGCACCGTCTCGAAGGGGTTGACGCCCGTGTGGTTCTGGTTGAACCGGAACTGCGGCCAGTTCACGTCCGCGGCGGGGGCCGCCGTGGCGGGGGACACGGCGAGGCTCGCGGCGGCGAACGCGGCGACGACTGCGATCACGCGGATGGGCTTCATGGGCGCTCCCCCTGGGCTGGCTCGGGTCGGGCTGTCATGGTCAATACGGGCGGGATCGCCGCACGGATGCCTCCACCCGGCCTCTGACTCTCAGCGAACCGTGAGGTTCGGCCCAGGGACCTCCCAGGGCACTCAACCAGGATGGGCGCCGATCCGATTATCGGCCCGGTACGCTGGTTGTGGAGGAGGAGGCCCAAACGATGGACGGCATGTGGAACGAACCCGCCGACGATCAGGCGTTTCCCCCCCGACCCGACCTCTCCTCGGAGGGGGGGGCCGGCGGGGAGTCGCCCCCGACCATCCCGGCGTGGGGCCAGGCCGAGGGTTGGGCCTTCCCCGAAGCGCCGCCCGGTCCCGGGGAGCGTCCCCGGAGGGGTCGTGCGGCGCTCGCAGCCGTTCTCGTAGCACTCGTCCTGCTCTCGGCCAGCGTGGGCATCGGCTGGATCGTCACCCGCCATCACCGCGGCACGGCGCTCTCCAGCTCGAGCGGCGCCATCACCCCTGCGCCGCAGTCGCATGCAGCGGCGAACGCCGCCCTCAACCTCCCCGCTATCGCGAACACGGTCAACCCCGGCATCGTGGACATCAACACGGCGATCGACGCGGTCGGTGGCCAGCCGCCGACCGCCCGGGCCGCCGGGACCGGCATGGTCCTGACTTCCTCGGGTGAGGTCCTCACGAACAATCACGTCATCGCGGGAGCGACCACGATCACCGTCACCGTAACGAGCAGCGGGCGGACCTACCCGGCGTCGGTCGTCGGGGCGGATCCGCCCGACGACGTCGCGCTCCTGCAGCTGCAGGCGGCCTCGGGCCTCGCGACCGTGAGCCTTGCCGACTCCGCGACCGTCGGCCTCGGCCAGAAGGTCGCCGCGATCGGCAATGCGCTCGGGCGCGGAGGGACCCCGGCCATCACCGGCGGATCGGTCACGGCCCTGCGGCAGTCGATCGCGGTCCGTGACGACAGCGGCCGGTTGGAGCAGCTGCACAACCTCATCCAGACCGACGCCCAGATCAGCCCCGGGGACTCCGGCGGCCCGCTCGTGAACGCCTCCGGCCAGGTCGTCGGCATGATCACGGCGGGGGCGAAGACGCTGCCGAACCAAACGAGGTCCGACACCGGCTACGCGATCCCCGTGAACGACGCCGTCGTCATCGTGAACAAGATCCGCGGCGGCCAGTCGAGCGACCGGATCATCATCGGGCCCGCCGGGTTCCTGGGCGTCGCGGTGCA
>Ga0066710_100004566_pt1 | contig 12301 bp, 13 predicted proteins | sample GraSoiAngelo_159_FD_79666 | JGI IMG/M metagenome (GOLD analysis project Ga0066710, IMG submission 79666) | Grasslands soil microbial communities from the Angelo Coastal Reserve, California, USA - 14_1009_16_40cm | ecosystem: Environmental > Terrestrial > Soil > Grasslands | place: USA...
CGAACGCCGAGCCCTGCCGCAGGACGCTCAACCCGAGGGGGCCCTTGGGCGCCGAGCGGATGATCTCCGGGATGTCGAGGAAGGACTGGACGGGCTTGTCGGCCACGCGCAGGATGCCGTCGTCGGGCTTCAGGCCGGCCCGCTCGGCCGGGCTCCCCGGCAGCACCTGGCCGATGCGGACGAGGGGCGAGACGCCGATCTGCCCCAGCTTCTGCGTCGAGGACGACGTGGACTGGACGGCGAACTCCTTCTCCGCGCTGCCGCGGCGGACCCGGATCCGCAGGCTGCGGTCCGGGCGGACCACGATCGCGACGAGCGCCTCCTCCCAGTTCGTCTTGGGCGCGCCGTCGATGGCGACGATCTCGTCGCCCGGCAACAGGCCGGCCGCCTCCGCCGGCGAGCCGGGCTCGAGGGCGCCGATGACCGGGGGGTCGCTGAGCACGGCGTCGACGCCGTAGCCCACCATGTAGAGGGCGGTGAATCCCGCCACGGCCAGGACGGCGTTCATCACCGGCCCGGCCAGGTAGACGACGAAGCGCTGCCACCGCGGGCGGCCCGTGAAGTCCCGGCCATCGCCGAGGGCGGCCGTGTCCGGGCTGAGGTGGTCCTCGGGCTCGCCTTCGAGCTTCACGTAGCCACCCAGGGGGATCGCGGACACGCGACAGTCGGTGTCGCCCCACCGGAAGCCGGCCAGACGGGGGCCGAAGCCGAAGGAGAAGATGAAGACGCGCATCCCGAACGCCTTGGCGGTAATGAAGTGGCCGAACTCGTGGAAGAAGATGATGACGCCGAGCACGAACACGAACGCGAGGGGGGTGGTCAGGGATCCCATTCAGACCGTCTCCATGGCCCGCCGCTTGAGCGCCGCCCGCGCCCGCTGCCGCGCCCAGCCGTCGGCGGCCAGCACGTCGTCGAGGGCGGCCACCGGACGGGCCGGGTGGTCGTCCATCACCTCGCGGATGGCGTCGGGGATCGCGCAGAAGCCGATGCGGCCGTCGAGGAAGGCGGCGACGGCTTCCTCGTTGGCGGCGTTGAGCACGGCGGGCAGCGTCCCTCCTCCCTCCAGCGCCCGGTAGGCCAGGCCCAGGCAGGGGAAGCGGTCGTGGTCGGGGGAATCGAACTCGAGCCGCAGGGCGCGCGTGAAGTCGATCCCCGGGATGGCCGCCTCCCAGCGCTCCGGGTAGCTGAGGGCGTACTGGATGGGCAGGCGCATGTCGGTGACGCCGATCTGCGCGAGCACCGTCCCGTCCACGAACTCCACCATCGAGTGGACGACCGATTGCGGATGGATGAGGACCTCCACCCGGTCCGCGCCCACCCCGAAGAGCCAGCGGGCCTCGATCACCTCCAGTCCCTTGTTCATCAGGGTGGCCGAATCGATCGTGATCTTGCGGCCCATGGACCAGGTGGGATGGGCGAGGGCCTCGGCGGGCGTGATGCGGTCGAAGGTCTCCCGCGCCCGCGTGCGGAAGGGGCCGCCGGAGGCGGTGAGGACCAGCCGCCGCACGTCGCGGGCGGCGCGGCCGCCCAGGCACTGGTGCAGGGCGCAGTGCTCGCTGTCGATGGGCAGGAGCGTCCCCCCCCGGGCGCGGGCCTGGGCCACCATCAGCTCCCCGGCCATGACCAGCGTCTCCTTGTTGGCGAGGGCGACGTCCTTGCCCGCTTGCAGGGCCCGATAGGTGGGCACGAGGCCCACCGCGCCCACCGCCGAGGCCACCACCAGGCGGGCGTCGGGATGGGTGGCCACCTCCACCGCGCCTTCCTCCCCGACCAGCACACGCAGCGCGCGGAGGTCGAGATGGCGGCCGAGCGCTTCCCGGGCCGCGGCGCTCTTCACCGACACCACCCGGGGCCGGTAGCGGGCCACCTGCTCGGCCAGCTTCTCGACGTTGTCGCCGGCCGAGAGGCCCACGACCGCGAACCGCTCGGGGAACGCGTCGACGATCCGCAGCACGTTGGTGCCCACGGACCCGGTGGAGCCGAGGATGGCGAGGCCTTTCATCGATTCAAGAAGGAGGTCCCGCCTGCGGGCGCTCCAACCGCATTGCCGTCACAAAACAAGCCCTCAAGCGGAAACGGCCCCGGAGAGGGGGCCGTTCAGCGCAACAGACTGAAGTAATAGTACAGGACGGGAGCGCCGAAGAGCAAGCTGTCGAGCCGGTCCAGCATGCCCCCGTGGCCGGGAAAAAGCACGCCGGAGTCCTTCACCCCCGCCCACCGTTTCAGCAGGCTCTCCAACAGGTCGCCGGCGATGCCGAGCGCGGCCACGGCCAGCCCCAGCAGCAGGGCATGGGCGAGGGGAAGCGAGGGCAGCCCCAGGACCCTCACCACGGCCGCCCCCGCCACCCCGCCGGCCAGGCCGCCCGCCGCGCCTTCGACCGTCTTCCCGGGCGAGATGTCGGGGGCGAGCCGGCGCCGGCCGGCGGCGGTGCCCACGAAGAACGCGGCGGTATCGGAAGCCATCACGATGGCGAGCAGCAGCACCAGCCGCCACGCCCCCGCCGGCTCGGGATCGAGCAGGCGCAGGGCGGCGATCGCGCCCCCCATCGCCCCCAGGTACGCCGCGCCGAGCAGCGTGAGGGCGGCGGAAGGGACGGTGGCGGCGAAGTCCGCGCCGCGGGCCAGCAGCGAGACGAGGGTCAACAGCGCGACCGCCGGCCACAGCGAGGCCGGGGCCACCGGCCGTCCGACCTCGACGAAGACCGCGGCCAGGAGCACGACGCCGGTGGCGCGGAAGGGCACCAGCCCGCGCGCCCGCATGAGGGCGAAGAACTCCCAGAGGCCGATGATCACCGCCGCGGCCGCGATGCCGGCCCCGAGCAGTGGCGGACCGAGGAAGAAGGCGGCCAGGAGCAGGGGCAGGGCCACGGCGGCAGTGGCCACCCGCCGGGCCAGGTTCGCCCCGAAGCCCGCGGGGGGGCTCAAGTGGGCATGATGCCGCCGTACCTCCGCTCGCGCTTCTGGAAGTCGGCGATGGCCTGCAGCAGGTGCCGGCGGCGGAAGTCGGGCCACAGCACGTCGGTCACCCAGATCTCGGCGTAGGCGATCTGCCAGAGCAGGAAGTTGCTCACGCGCATCTCGCCGCTGGTTCTGATCAACAGATCCGGATCGGGCAGGCCGGCCGTGTAGAGGTAGGACGAGAGCGTGTCCTCGTCGATCCGGGCCGGGTCGCGGCGGCCGGCGGCGACGTCGGTGGCCAGGCGGCGGACGGCGTCGGTGATCTCGGTGCGGCCGCCGTAGTTCAGGGCGATGTTGAAGAGGAGGCCCGTGCGGTCCGCCGTCCTCTCGGTGCCGCGGCGCAGCTCTTCCTGCACGTCCGGCGGCAGCTCGCTCATCCGGCCGATGACCCGGAAGCGGATGTTGTTGCGGAGCAGAGTGTCCAGCTCCAGGCGGAGGTAGCGCTTCAACAGGCCCATGAGCGTCGTCACCTCGGTCTGGGGCCGCTTCCAGTTCTCGACCGAGAAGGCGTAGAGGGTGAGGACCTGCAGGCCCAGGCGGGCGGAGGTCTCCACGACGTCCCGGACCGAGTCGATCCCGGCCCGGTGCCCTTCCACGCGCGGCTTGTGGCGCAGCTTCGCCCACCGGCCGTTGCCGTCCATGATCACCGCCACGTGGCGGGGCAGGCGCGCGAAGTCGATGGCGCGCAGGAGCGCCTGCTCCTCCGATCCGGAGGCGACGACTTCCAGCAGGTCTTGTCGTGACATGCCGCGGGGAGGGAAAGACCTATTCTACATCGGGGACGACGGGTAGGCGACGCGGACCAGGGTGAGGCCGCGCGCGTCGGCCGGCGGGGGCCACGCGCGCCGGTCGCGGGCCAGCAGGGCCCGCCGCAGGTCGTCGATGGCGAGTGTGCCCCGGCCGACCGCGATGAGACCGCCGACGAGGCTGCGGACCATGCGGCGCAGGAACCCATCCGCTTCCACCTCGTAGATGAGCGTGCCGTTCGCGAAGAGCGCTTCGGAGCGCAGGACCGTACGGACGGTGGTCCTGGCCGAGCCGCCCGCCGAGGCCAGGGACGCGAAGTCGTGCCGTCCGCGGTAGAGCTCGGCCGCCGCGCGCACCGCCGGCTGGTCGAGGACCCACGGCACGTGGCCGGCCAGGCGCCGCCGGGTGGGCAGCTGCACCGGACCGCTGTCCAGCTCGTAGCGGTAGAGCTTCGACTGCGCGCTCGTGCGCGCGTGGAAGTCGGGGGGAGCCGGCCCCACCTCGAGCACGCGCACGTCCGCCGGCAGCAGCGCGTTGAGGGCACGCTGCAGATCGTGGGCCGTCATCTCCCTCGCCAGCGTGAACGAAGCGACCTGGCCGAGGGCATGGACGCCGGTGTCGGTGCGGCCGGCCGCGACGACGCTCACTCGTGCGCCGTCGGCCAGGCGGCCGAGGGCCGCCTCCAGCGTCCCCTGCACCGTGCGCGGAGATGGCGGCCGCGCGCCGCGCTGGACCTGCCATCCCGCGAAGTCCGTGCCGTCGTAGGCGAGCGTGATCCGCCACCGCCCCATCAGCGGCGCGAGCCGGGCTTCTCCGGCCGCGAGCCCGCGGCGCACAGAGGGCAGTCGGCCGCGTCCCAGGCCGGCACCTCGAGCCGGAGGAGGCTGCGCCGGGGCACGCCGAAATCGACGTCGCCCGCGGTGCGGTCGACGAGACTGCCCACGGCGGCCACGCGGCCCTGGCGGGAGACGACGGCGTCGATCACCTCCCGGGTGGACTTGCCGGTCGTGAGGGCGTCCTCCACCACGACCACCGTCTCCGCGGGCTCGAGGGTGAAGCCGCGCCGCAGCGTCGTCATCCCGTTCTCGCGCTCGGTGAAGAGGGCCCGGCACCCCAGGGCGCGGGCCACCTCGTGGGAGACGATCACCCCGCCGAGGGCGGGCGCCACGACGGCCGTGGGCCGCGTCCCGCCGAGGACGCCCTCGAGCGCCCGCGCCAGCTCGGCGCCCAGCCGGGTGGCCAGCTCGGGGTCCATGAGCACGCGCGCGCACTGCACGTAACGGGGAGAGTGGAGGCCCGAGGAGAGAAGGAAATGGCCGTCGAGCACCGCCCCGCGCTCCTGGAAGAGGGCGAGCCAATCAGCCATGGGTGGACTGTAACGCCGGAGGCGCGGCGCGGGGTAACGCTATACTCGCGCGATGGTCCCGATCTCGGCCGTGCTCATCACTCAGGACGAAGCGCGCCACCTGCCGGCGGCGCTCGACAGCGTGCGCTTCTGCGAGGAGATCGTGGTCGTCGACTGCGGCTCCCGGGACGGCACGCGCCGTATCGCCGAGGCGGCGGGGGCGCGGGTGATCGTGCACGAGCCCTGGCCGGGCTTCGTGGCCCAGCGCAACTTCGCCGCCCAGTCGGCCCGCCACGACTGGCTGCTCGCGGTCGACGCCGACGAGCGCGTCAGCCCCGGGCTGCGCCAGGAGATCCAGGGCCGGCGCGCGGCCGGCTTCACCCACGCCGGCTACCGCATCCCCCGGGTGGCGCGCTACCTCGGGCGGTGGATCCGCGGCACCGACTGGTACCCGGACCCGCAGCTCCGGCTGTGGGACCGCCGCCGCGGCCGCTGGGAGGGCGCGCTCATCCACGAGTCGGTGAAGGTGAGCGGCAGCGTGGGACGGCTGCGCCACGAGCTCGAGCACCTCACCTACGAGGACATCGCCGACCACCTGCGGACCATCGACAGCTACACGACCCTGTGGGCCCGGCAGGCCTTCGCCGAGGGCCGGCGCACCGGACCGCTGGAGGCGGTGGCCGCCTGCGCGTGGGCCTTCTTCCGCAACTACGTGCTGCGGCGCGGGGCGCTGCTGGGCTCGGCGGGCCTGACCGTCTCCACCCTCAACGCCACCTACACGTACGTGAAGCTGGCCAAGCTCCTCGAGCTGCAGCAGGGGGTCGTCCCCGGCCGGTGAGGGTGCTCCACGTCGATTCCGCCCGGGGCTGGCGAGGCGGCCAGAACCAGGTGCTCCTCACCGCGCGAGGCATGGCCGCGCGGGGCCACGACGTCACGCTGGTCTGCCAGTCCCGCGGCGCGCTGGCCGGGCGGGCGCGGGCGGCCGGGCTCGACGTGCGCGAGACGCCCTTCGGCGGCGACCTGGCCCCGGGGGCGGTGGTGGCCTTGCGCGCGGCGCTGCGGGAGATCCGGCCGGAGGTCGTCCAGCTCCACGACCCCCATGCGGTGGCGGCCGGCCTGCTCGCCTGCCGTCTCGCGGGACGGCCTCCCGCGGTGGCCACCCGCCGGGTCGACTTCGCGCTGCGGGGCGCGCTCTCGCGCTGGAAGTACGCCGCCTGCGGGCGCGTGGTCGCGGTCAGCGAGGCGATCGCCGGGGTGCTCCGGCGCGACGGCGTTCCGCCGGACCGCCTGCGCGTCGTCTACGAGGGCGTGCCCGACCGTCCGCCGCGGCCGGGCGGGCGGGACGCCCTGCGCGAGCTGGGGATCTCGGGTGAGGCGCCGGTGGTGGGCAACGTGGCCGCTCTCACCGGCCACAAGGACCACGCGACCCTGCTGGCAGCGGCGGCCCGGGTCCTGGCGCGCCGTCCGGAGACGCGCTTCGTAATCGTGGGCGAGGGCGAGCTCGAGCCGTCGCTGGCCGCCCAGGCCCGCGCGCTGGGCCTGGAGGGGCGCTGCGTCTTCGCCGGGTTCCGGAACGACCTGGATCGCCTCGTTCCCGCCTTCACCGTCTTCTGCCTCTCCTCGCACATGGAGGGCCTCGGCACCTCCCTCCTCGACGCGATGTCGTTCGCGGTTCCGATCGTGGCTACCGCCGCCGGGGGCATCCCCGAAGCCGTGTCGGACGGCATCACCGGCCGCCTGGTCCCCCCGCGCGACCCGGACGCGCTCGCCACCGCCCTCGTAGAGGCGCTCGAGAGTCCCGAGCGCCGAGCGGCGTGGGGCGCGGCCGGCCGCCGTCGCTTCGAGGAGCGCTTCACGGCCGACCGGATGGTGGAGACGACCCTGGCCGTCTACCGGGAGCTGCGGTGAGGACGGTGGCCATCGCCAACCCGCGGGCGGGCGTGGCCGCCCGGCGGGCGATCGAAGCGATGAAGCTCAGCCCCCGGGTCTGGCCCGAGCTGGACGTGTGGACGACGTCCGGCCCCGGCCAGGCGCGGGAGCTGGCCCGGACCGCGGTGGAGGAGGGCTTCGACGTGGTCCTCGCGGTGGGCGGCGACGGGACGGCCAACGAGGTCGCGGGAGGGCTGCTCGGCTCGAAGGCCGCCCTCGGCGTGTTGCCGGCCGGCTCCGGCAACGGGCTGGCCCGCACGCTGCGCATCCCGATGGACCCGGCGCGCGCGCTGCGCGAGCTGGCGGCGGCGACGACGATGCGCATGGACGTGGGCCGAGTCAACGGCCGCCCTTTCCTGAACGTGGCCGGGGCCGGGTTCGACGCCGCGGTGGGCCAGGCCTTCCACACCCGGGCCCTGGCCGGCGGAAGCCGCGGGGTCATGAGCTATGCCCGCATCGCCTTCGCCATGAGCTGGACCTACCGCTGCGGCGGGTTCGCGCTCGAGGCCGGCGAGCATCGCTTCGAGGGGGCGGCGTGGCTGGTGGCCTTCGTCAACGGCCGGCAATACGGCGGCGCGGCGGTGATCGCGCCCGGGGCCCGCCTCGACGACGGCCTGCTCGAGATCGTCGTGATCGAGCAGGCCGCCCCTTTCGAGATCCTCGCCGCGGCGCCCCGGCTCTACCTGGGGGGGCTGGAGGGCTTCCGCGGCTACCGCCGTCTCCCCGCGTCCCGGGCCGTGCTCACGGCTCCCGCGCCCTTTCCGCACCACTGCGACGGTGAGCCGGGCGGGCCCGCGGAGCGGCTGGAGGTGGGCGTCGAGCCGCGCGCGTTGCGCGTGCTGGTGCCGCGGGCGACGGCGGCGGACCCGCGGGGGCCCTTTTCCGGGGAGGCGGCGTGAAGCGCGATTCGCGGCGGCCGCCGGAAGGCGCGGTGGGAACGGAACGGCGCGACGGGAGCAGGACGGCTCGCCGCGCGGGCGCGGCGTCTAGGTCGCGGGCGTCTTCTTGGCCAGCGCGGCGGTTACGCGGTCGAGCAGCTTCACGTCGTGGGGCGTGAAAGCGTCGCGGAAGTCGCTCCAGATCTCGAGGGTGGCCCAGAGCCCGGCCTCGGTCCGGATGGGCGCCACCGCGGCGCTGCCTTTCGCCAGCCCCACCGCGCCCCACTGGGGCGAGGTGGCCAGGTCCGACACCACCGTCGTGGTGTGCCCGTGGGCGGCGTCGGCCAGCGGGCCACCGCCCGACCAGACGCGCTCGGGGCCGGCCGGGCGGTCGAGCGACGTGTGGACGACCAGGTCCTCGCCGTCGGCGACGTACACGGTGACCGCCGAGAAGCGCGCGAAGCGCTTCTTCATCAGCTCCGCGGCCTGCCGGAGTGCGTCCTCGAACGAGCCGGCCTTGCGGACCGTCTCTTCGATCTCGTGCAGGACCTGCTCCCGCCGGGCCGCGGACTTGCGGGCCAGGTCCGTCTTCCACGGCTTCTCGTCGTCGCGCGACAGCGCCATGTTCACCTCATGTCTCCTTCCTCTTCTCGTTCATCCGCGTCCTCCTCACGCGCAGCCACGCGCCGCATGGCCACGACGCCACGATCCTGGTCCCGGGAATCTCGGGCCGGCCATGAAACAGGCAGGGAGAAACTTCCCGATTATATCACCGCTCAGGCCGGCTCCCGGGCCGCGCTCTCCGCGTTGCCCAGGAACCGCGCGCCGATGCGGCTCAAGGGCTGCCCCTCGAAGCGCTCCACCCGGCACACCACGGCCCGCGCGCGGTAGACGGCCTGCCCGCCGAAGTGGCTCCGCAGGGCGGGCGGGATCTGGATGCTCAGCAGCAGGCGGGTCCCCGCCAGCAGGTGGCGCGGTGTCTCGAAGCAGACGCCGCCGCCGCTGATGTTGATCGTCTGGGCCGAATGCGCGAAGGCGACGCCGCCGGCGTCCTGGCCGCTGACGTCCACCGAGAGCCGGAGGCCCACGCGCTTCTCGCGCCGAGCGTCGCTTGTCATGCGTTCTTCATTGACCGTCCTCGGCCCGGCGCGTCACGTGCATCCTGCCCTCGCGCGAGTGAATCGCGCGAGGGCCCAGCGCGCCGGGCCGGCGGGCGGAAGGGGCCGAGAGCCAGCGGATGGTAGGCCCCCGGCGAGGGGGTGTCAACGTTTTCGGCCGCTGCTGTGGCGGCCGCTGCGCTCCCTCAGCAGCTCGCTCACCCGGGGGTCATCGGGGGCGATGAGGACCAGCTCGGCCACCGCGGCGCGCACGTCCGCGTCGTTCCGGCCGGGGCTGGCCCGGGCCAGCAGGTCCGCCACGCGCCGCTCGCTCGCCGCATCGAGGCCGGGCGCCGACGCCCGCCCGTCTTCGAGTTTCCGCCCGGCGCGCCAGAGCAGCTCGGCCGCCTCGTCGGACGAGGGGTCGATCCGGAGGACCTCCCTCATCTCGTCGACCGCCCGGGCGGCCTGCCCGGCGTCGAGCAGCGAGCGGCCCTGCAGCACGCGCTCGCGGGCCTTGGCCCGTGCCTCGTCGCTCAGCGGCGCGCCGGCCGCGGGGAGCGTCGAGCGGCCGCCGGAGCGGCGCAGCGCGGCGTGGATCTCGGCCAGGTCTTGGCCGACGTCCTCCATCGCGGCATAGCGCTGCTCGGGGTCCTTGCGGAGCATCCGGTGGACGACCGCGGCCAGCCTCACCGGCACCTCGGGGTTGAGGGTCAGGACCGGCTCGGCCTCGTCGGAGATGATCTGGTACAGCACCGCGTGCAGCGTCTTGCCCTTGAACGGCTTCTCGAGGGTGAGGAACTCGTAGAAGACGGCTCCGGCGGAGAACACGTCGCTGCGCCGGTCGACCCCCTTGCCCATCGCCTGCTCGGGAGCCATGTAGTCGGGGGTGCCGAGGATGACGCCCCGGCGGGTGATCGTGGAGCGGGCGGCGACCCGGGCGAGGCCGAAGTCGAGGATCTTCACCCGCCCGTCGGCGCCGACCAGGATGTTGGCCGGCTTGATGTCGCGGTGGACGACCCCCCGGGAGTGCGCGTAGGCCAGGCCGGCGCAGATCTGGACCAGGATCCGCACGCGGTCGGCCAGGGCGATGCCCGCCCGCTTCTCGATGAGCGACCGCAGGTCGTCGCCCTCCAGCAGCTCCATGGCCATGTAGAGCTGGCCGGAGGCCTCCCCCACGTCGTACACCGTCACGATGTTCGGATGGCTCAGGCGGCCGATGGCCTCGGCCTCGCGCTGGAAGCGCTGGTGCAGCTCCTCCTCCGCGCCCAGCTCCGCGGAGAGCATCTTCAGCGCCACCACCCGCCCGAGGCTGCCGTCGCGGGCGCGGTAGACGACGCCCATGGCGCCCTCGCCGAGCTTGTCGAGGATCTCGTAGCGGCCGAAGGTGGCCATGGCCGGAGGAGCTAGACCGTGTAGCGCACGAGGACGACCGAGACGTTGTCCTTGCCTCCGGCACCGTTGGCGGCGGCGATCAGGCGGCCGGCCGCCTCCGGCAGCGAGTCGGGGTTGGGCGTGAGGGCGCGCAGGATCTCCTCGTCGCTGATCATGGCGTGGAGCCCGTCCGAGCACAGGAGGGCCACGTCGCCCGGGCTCAGGGTGTGCTCCACCACGTCCACCTCCAGGCTGTCCTTCGCCCCCACCGCCTTGGTGATGACGTTGCGCAGGGGATGGCGCTCGATCTCCTCCGAGCTGAGGATCCCCTCCGCCCACGCGGCCGAGACCCAGGAGTCGTCCCGGGTCAGCTGGCGGAGCTGGCCCCGGCTCAGGAGATAGCAGCGGCTGTCGCCGGCCGAGCCCACGGTCAGCACGCTGCCCGCCACCAGCGCCGCCACCACCGTCGTCCCCATGCCGGTGTACTCCTCGCGGTTGTCGGCGGCCTTGAACACCTTCTTGTTGGCGAGCTTGATGGCGGTCTTGAGCCGGTTGGCCTCGAAGGACAGCTCCTTCTCCAGGCCGTAGGGCCAGGTGATGTCCTTCTCTTCCCCGGCGCTCTTGCGGATGAAGGCGGCCAGCGTCTCGATGGCGAGCTTGGAGGCGACCTCGCCCGCGTTGTGGCCGCCCATGCCGTCGCAGACGGCGAAGAGGCTCGTCTGGGGGTCGACGAGGAAGTTGTCCTCGTTGAGCTTGCGGCGGCGTCCCACGTCGGTCTGGCCGAACGACTCGATCATCGATCCTTTCCGGGAACCACTGCGGCGGCAAGAATACGGGGTTTGGTCGGGACGGTCAATCGTCTGAGGTTCGCCGACGTGGCTGCGGGCGCGGGAAGCGCGGTCCATTTGCAGGGCGCGCGGTCATCGCTTCGCGCGCTCCGTCCTGATCGGATCCATCAACCAGTCGCGCGCTCCGCGAGACGCGCGCGCCTTCCGTTACTGATTGACGCTCCATCTCCGTTCTCTGCGGCCTCTGCGCGTTCTCCGCGGCCTCTGCGTCAAGAGGCAATGGCGGTCCGTCAGCGAGGGCGCATGGCCTCGCGCATCTCGCGCACCGCGCGCTCCATGCCCACGAGCACGGCCCGGGCCACGATGTTGTGCCCGATGTTCAGCTCGCTGATCTCCGGCAGCGCCGCTATGGCGCGGACGTTCTCGTAGGTGAGCCCGTGGCCGGCGTGGACGGCCAGCCCGAGCTTGCGGCCCAGGCGGGCGGCGTCCACCGCCCTGCGCAGCGCGGCCTCCCGCCCCCCGCCGTCGCGGGCGTCGGCGTAGGCGGCGGTGTTGATCTCGACGGCGTGGGCGTCGATGCGGTGCGCCTCCTTGACCTGCTCGAGGTCGGGATCGACGAAGAGGCTTACGTGGATGCCGCCCTCCTCCAGCATCTTCACCGCCGGCTTGAGCTGTACGCTGTTGAGGACCACGTCCAGTCCCCCTTCGGTGGTGAGCTCCTCCCGCCGCTCGGGGACGAGGGTCACCTGGTGGGGCTTGGCGGTGAGGGCGATCTTCAGCATCTCCTGGGTGGAGGCCATCTCGAGGTTCAGCCTCGTCTTCACCACCTGGCGCAGGATCTCCACGTCGCGGTCCTGGATGTGCCGCCGGTCGCTCCGCAGGTGCACCGTGATGCCGTCCGCCCCTCCCAGCTCGGCCAGGATGGCGGCCTGCACGGGGTCGGGGTCGGGCACCCGGCGGGCCTGGCGGAGGGTCGCCACGTGGTCGATGTTGACGCCGAGGCGGGGTGCCATCAGCCGAGCTGCCGGGAGACGCTCTGCACGATGCGCTCGACGAGGCGTGTCACCTCCGCCTCGTCGGGCCCTTCGGCCATCACCCGCAGCACCGGCTCCGTGCCGGAGTAGCGCACGACCAGCCGGCCGCGGCCGTCGAGGGCCGCGCGGGCGGCGTCGAGGGCGGCCCGGA